>Ga0255156_1000160_pt1 | contig 27984 bp, 38 predicted proteins | sample Atl_Atlam_RepA_8_FD_186026 | JGI IMG/M metagenome (GOLD analysis project Ga0255156, IMG submission 186026) | Freshwater microbial communities from Altamaha River, Georgia, United States - Atl_Atlam_RepA_8h | ecosystem: Environmental > Aquatic > Freshwater > River | place: USA: Georgia... | reverse complement strand
AGATTTTTGTGGGGACAACAAGACCCGCCGCAATTCTCGAGAACTTATTAATGTAGGTGTATGACAAAACACCTCTCGGTGTTCAGTGTTCTGGACACTGTACCCATGTTGGATGTAGGGTCTGACTAAGTGGAGCCAAGGAACGTCTTGGGGAAAATGCCGACATTTCGTTCCTTGAATTAAGATTTTTCGGGGACGAATTTCGACATCGTTCCTTAATTAGACGTTCCTTGGTAAAAGAACCGTACGGTATTTAACGAAATTAGAAATAACAACGAACGTGGGTCTTCGAAAAGTTATAACCTTATCCACAAAAGAAAGCGTGAAAATCCGACTGAAAAGTTCGCGCTTTCTTTCTTATTGTTGGCATAAAAATTCCTCAAACGTTTTTTACAACATATACAAAATCAGGGCAACGCGGGCGAGCAGCAGGGGGATGGAATGTGTGCTTCGGGCCGCGAATGCCAGTCCGAGCGACAATATAACGTTGGCTTCGACCACATTCGCAAAGGCCAATGCGTACCCCACCACCGCGAGGACATCTCGCCAGTGCGTGAAATGCAGTCCCAGCACCACGCACGTGTATCCAATAGCTTGGAACTGTTTGGCTTTCTTGTCGTTGTGTTTGTCCTTGTAATATTTACTCATAAACAACAGCAGGTACCCCACGACAGTCGAGAGCACTCGAAACGATAGACCGGTCGTGATGTACGCGTACGCCAAGGTTACGTACGCCGCCATGGCCAACCATTGCGGGGCCTGGGCGGTACGATCCGCGAGCCATTGTTGGACCTCCATGCCATGCCACGAGAGAAAGTTTTGGCGACGTCGCGCAAGACGTCGCGAGAACTTTTTGAACTTTTTGAGGTTGACGGAATTAGGCGGTTGGCTGCACTTCCACTTTGGACTTGGGAATGCGGCGCACCCTGGAGTTGGCGCTGCGAAGTTCCTGGTTGAGGGCGCGAAGACGTTCGTTCTCCTGTTGCAACTTCGCTATCTTCTGGCGGTACTGATCAAGACCCTTCTCGATCTTGTTGAGGAAAGCGTCCTTGACGGGAGCGGGAGTGGGAGCGGGAGTGGGAGCAGGAGCAGTTTCGGAAGCCATGGTTGATATGCTCATAAAGGAGATAAAAAAACCATAAAACAAACGCACAGCCTAGGCCGCAGAGGGCTTGGCTTTACTCGATATTTTTGTAGATGTGACCTTGGGAGGGAGAGGGGTGGGCGCGGGTGGCTCCTCCTCCTCGGCGGGCGCCGCGGGAGCGGTCGTCTCGCCCACTGCCTGGGTGGACGCTGGAGCTGTCGAAAGTTGTGGGAAGTAGGCGACGGGAGCTTGTTGGGCCAGAGCAGTGACGTGTCCTCGAATCCCGCGCACCTCGCGGAAGAGGATGAACATGGCGATGGATAAGACGATTGTGACGACGGCAAGGGGAATATGTTCCTTAACGCTGGGCATGGCGCGGTCTTATAGGCACGCAGACACAAAAAAATCCGCATTTAAGCGCGCCCAAGCCGAGGACGTCAAGAAGCTTTCGCGCGCGTGGAACTTAATATATATATATTTTTTGGACCCCACGCCCTGCATAGAAAACACAATGTCAGGGCGGATACGAAATACGATGACGGCGGCCGAGGCGGAGGCGGAGGCGAGAAAGCAGGAGGTCATGGCGGAGATCGAGTCCAAAGATCGAGAAGAGATCCACGCGCACATGAATATGTTGTTTCAGCGGTGGGGGTGTGATACAGAAGCTGCAACGCACTTAGACTTTTCCAAGCGGGCGTTTGAAAATTTTGGTTTAGATTTCAACGCCACCTTAGACGCCGGCGTGGAAAACGCGGGGATGAACGAGGTGATGGCGACGATCCAGCGGCAACAAATGGTAAGTTGGCGTTTGTGTTGAACCCTCTGAAATGGCATCACATTCACCGTCGTCATTATTCCAGGAGGCGATGGCCACTCTCCATCACCTGCGGACGCACAATCTGCTGAACGTCGATGCGGTCCAAGAAGAGGGCGAGAGCGACGAACACTTCCAACTTCGCGTACAAGAGGCTGCACACAACCTTATGCAGATCAACAAGGTCTTGGAAAAGATTTTTTATGGTGCGCGGGCGGTGCTGTCGGTGTTACAGGCCGGGCTCACGGATCACCAAACTCATTGCAGCGATTTTGTGCTCAGCAAGGACATTGACCAGGTCCTGGGGGCGTGGAGTCTTCGGTTTCGATGGTTTGACTCCAACAGCATCAACGAGTTCCAGACCCTGATCATCTACCTCCTCGATTGCGCCTACGAACGGAAACTTCGGAAACAGGAAGGCAACAACGACAAAGAAGGAGGGTTGTTTGAACCCGTGTATGTGGATGGACACAACACGCACGCGTTTCGGTTTTCATGTACCTTTGAGGAGTTTGTGCATCGCATGACGCCCAAGGAAATCCAGTTTCAACAGTGGAGCAATCTCACGCATTCCCCGAATACCGTGAAAGGTGTCGTCGAACATTTGCGGTCGTGCTACGATACGCAGCTTCCATGGCTCATCAAGGACCGACACGCCTTCTCATTCCGAAACGGCGTCTACTTTGCGGATCGGAACGTCTTTCACCCCTATACCAGCGAAGAATCCATCAAAGATGTCGTGGTCGCCGCCAAGTACTTTGACCAGCCCTTCGAACCCTATGAAGAACTGCACGACTGGCGGGATATCGAGACGCCCACGCTGGACAGCATCTTGGATTATCAGGAATTGCCCGAAGACGTCAAGCGCTGGATCTACGTGTTCCTGGGGCGCATGTTGTACGACGTCAACGAAAAGGATGGATGGCAAATTGTGCTCTTCATTAAGGGGTACGCAGGGACTGGAAAATGCTTCGGCGCTGGCACGGAAATCCTCATGTACGACGGCAGCAGCCGGAAGATAGAAGACATTCTTCCGGGGGACCTAGTCATGGGCGACGACAGCACCCCTCGGACCGTCCTTGATCTCGCGAGGGGTTCTGAAGAATTGTATGAAATTTGCAGCGAATATGGGTGCTTTAAAGTGACGCGGGACCATGTTTTGTGTCTCAAACACAGGTGGTCTTCGGACGAACACGTGGTGGAAATGACAGTGGGCGAATACCTTGGGCTGACAGTCTCGCAGAAGAAGCCCCTGAAACTGTATCGCCTCGGTGGGACCCTTGTATATGACTTTCGAGTCTTCCATATTCCTGGCGCGCAGCCCTATTTTGGATTCCAGACGGATGGGAACCAGCGCTTTTGTTTGGCCGACGGTACCGTGACGCATAATTCCACCATCCTCCAGCACGTCGTTGGGAATTTTTACGACAAAGTGGACACCGGCGTGATGAGCAACAACGCCGAAGAACGGTTCGGCCTCTCGGCGCTTCACAATTCCTATATTGTCGTCGCTCCGGAATGTCGGCGAGATTTCAAAATCGAACAGGCTGAATTACAGAGTATCATTAGTGGCGAGAGCGTGCAAATCAACAAAAAGCACAAGACGGCTTTCAGCGTGACCTGGACGGCGCCTCTCATCATGGCGGGCAACGAAACCCCACAATTCAACGACACTGCAAATTCTATGGGGCGACGATGGGTCATCGTGGATTTTGTCAAGCCCGTTCACGGTGGTGGCGATATGCGGCTCGGAGAAAAATTGGGGGAAGAGATTCCGGATATCATCGTCAAATGCAATCGAGCATACCTCGAAGCCGCGGGACTCTTCGGCAACAGGGACGTATGGAGCGTACTTCCAAACTATTTCAGGAAGACGTCGTCCGAAGTGGCTCAGAGCATAAATCAGTTGGAAGCTTTTCTCGCCAGCGACCGTGTGATTTTCGGGCCCGAGCAGTTTGTCCCCTTTGACAGCTTCAAAACGGCCCTCTTCCAGTACGGGTCCGAACACAATTTCCGGCGGGTGACGTTCCAATCCGATTATTTTCGAGGACCGTTCACACAGCGGAATATTATCATCGAGGAACGGGCCTCTAAAGTGTGGCGTGGACAGAACATCGTCAATAAAATGTTTTTGCTTGGCGTGGATATTGTCGATACCACGGAAACTCACGCGCATTTTTAATGTATTTTTTTATGTCTTTTACAGGCGCCAAGTTAACTTCACGCTTTCTTTTTAAGGAAAGATAGAAAACTTGGCGCTTTTTCACCGTGTCACCGTTTATTTTTAGAAAAAAAAACAAAAATGTTGCGAGAATATCTTGAACAAGCGCGGGCTGTCTGCTTAGAGGACACCATGGAATTGTGCGTGCAGTTTTGAGTTCATTGCAATGTAATTAATTCAATGTAATTCAAAATTTATTTTTTTGCAGACTGTGTTTGAGGTTCATGGAGCTGGCTTTTGAAACGTAAGTTTAGTCTTTTCATTCATTCGAATTTTCATGATTTTACATGTGCAATAATGAAATTGCAGTGCTACACAGTCTGGGGCTCTCTTCGAAACGCTCGCGCGGGAGGTTCAGCATCGCGCTACGAATGAATTTCTGGACCACGTAAAGTCCTTAGGCTGCAGACCTTCTCTGGACCAGATCAGCGACGTTCTTGAAGCAGCGTTGGCCCCTCCTGGAACATCCTATCGCCTCGACATTGCCGACGGTCTTGTGTTGGCATATTATTTTCACATTGGGTGTCCGCAGAAAAACGCATGGAGAAGCGTGGACTTTGGAGAAGGCCGGAGCATTTCGTTTGGTTTTGATAATAACGACAATCACAATCTGCACATGATGCGAGTCCAGGGCAAGGAACATTTTGCCGTCAGGCTGTATCCAATGTTGGAAGCCGATGACTCCCCTTCTGTCGTATTCCACGGATATGCACCCACGAGTTTTCGAGATGAAGCTTGCTGGTGGAACCAGTTGTTTGATCAGGCGAGAGGTGTCGCATTTGACTCACTTGATGAAGTGTTTCTGGCTGTCCGCGAAGGCTGGAAACTCACGTCGGTCCGAAGAAAACCGGTTCATGAAAATTGGGAAATGATGCCAATGCATATCGAATGCAATGATCTTCCTTTTTGCATTCAACGCTTTGAGGAAAGTCTGGCCAACGACTACACCATGATGAAAAAAAAGAGCTACTTCCACATGCTGGTTTTGGAAGAGTTGAGGCAAAGGAAGGATTTTCCCGATAAGAAATTTTTGGAATCTTGCGTTGCATTATTTGAATCGGTTCCAATAGACATCTTTGCCCGGTACGTGCCAAAAAAAGTTTGTCGTGATGGTGAGGCTTCTCAAATGCTAAGTGAAGCAGGTGCGTCATTTTCATCGGATGAATTCCAAAACTTTGTCACGAAGTTTTTTAAACTCGTGGATATTGCATCGGCCATCAAGGTGCACACTGTGGAGACTTCCAAAGCAGAAGTAGCGTCGGTCAAAGCCATGCTGGCTCATCATCTTGACGAGGTTGCTGCATGGTATGTCTATGCGCGAGCTCTGCAACGCGCCAAGGCACCTCAGGCCGATATTGCCAAGGCATGTGCTCAAGGACTTCGGCGATGTGGCGATGATGAGAGGTCGCACATGTACAGAGACCTGTTTGAGACGTTTGAGAAGAAGTATCATATGCTGAAACTGTGTGATCAGTGTGTCAAACCATCGTTGGCTTGTCGCATCTGCGAACGATGCAAAGGCGCGACCTATTGTTCGGTCACATGCCAAAAAAAGCATTGGAAGATTCATAAACCCGCGTGCCAATCAAAATAAAATTCTCTTTTTTATTCCGTAGTTTAAAAGCAGGTGAGTGGCGAGAATGTCTCCGGCCATATTTGTTGATAGCACAGAAACGCACGCGCATTTTTAATTTAATTTTTATGTCTTTTACATGTGTAAATGAACAACAACAATAATATACAACAGAACAGAGAAGATGACATGGAACGCGGCTCGACGGCACGGCTCATCAGAGAACATGTCCGCCAAATTGCCGCCGAAGAGATCGAAAAAGAAGTGCAAGATTTTGTGCGGTCGAGATACTCCTGGAAACGGCGCAGTGAAATCATTGAAACGTGCTCAAAGGTGCTCACCGCCACAGGATCCATCTTAGCGTTCGCAGCCTCCTCCATCAGAGATCCCAGAATTTCAGATATTCTCGCGTTCACCAGCGGAGCCGTCGGTACCACGGGACTCGTTCTCCTCACTTTGAGTTTCTATGCGGCGAAGGAAAGCCAAGAACGCACGACCGAAGTCAATAACCTGCTACAGACCATTGGGGTGACGCCGCTTCCACAACTGTCGGCAGGGGAGGGACCTCCTCGTAGGACGGCGGCGTCATCAGTCTAGGTCGCTTCAGCTTTCTCTCTGCTTCATCGGCACTTCGAGGTAGAAATTCACACACCGCCAACCGATGCATCTTGGACGATACTTCGGACCAATCGGGCACCGGACCGGCGTGAAACCCGATCTTCAGCACGCGAAGATCGGGACACCGGCAGGCAAGCAACATGAGAAACCATGTTCGTGACATATGCACGTCAAGCACCAGGGTGTCCAAGGATTTTGGCAGCGTCGAAAAAATATTCGGCGTCATCGAGATGCCAGTCTGGCGGAACTCCAATTGGGTCAACGTTGGTGGCAGGGGCGGGTGAAGCCATTCACCCTCACCTCCTTCAAAGACCAGGGAGCGGAGACGGGGAGGGAACGCGTTCGGAAGCACGAACCGTCCCCGAGGTCCCGTCGAGATCACCACATGCTCCAATGTCTCCGGCCACATGCACTGTCGAAACTGTGCATCCATCGACATGTCCAACAATGGAACGTGCCATAATCCAAGTCTCGTGAGGTGTGGCACGCCGCGCAGACACTCCAAAAACCTCGGGATGTCGTGCCCAGATCCCCTGGCCACGACATCGCGCAATGCCGTCTTCCGTGTCTCGATACAGGCCTCCGCGTCAAACAAACATGTTCCCAAGTGCACATACGCGTACCGGGAGGCGACGGGATGAGTTACTACCACGTCATGAAAAGCGCGATTGATGCGAGTCAATGTGTTCACTCGCTCTGAAAACGCGCGAAGGTCTTTTTGGTGTGGAATCACAACGCAGTCCACAATACGACGGAGAATTTCAACTGGAAGAGCGTTCATTTTTTTTAAAATGTCACGCCTTGAGGACGAAGAGAAAAAGAAGAAGGTTTTCCGTCCTTGACCTTGGTTTCACTTTCCGCAGCAGCACCACCGCTTTTTCTTGGTCGAACCAGTGAGTGTAGGTGTGGTATGCTTGAAGGTATCGACGATATCTCCCACAACGCCCATGCGCACTAACGACAAAAGTTTGACGATCGTCTCGGGAGGAACGATGTCGTCACTGGTGCCGCTCTGCCTATCGGGTCCCGCGGCCAAAGCTCGAACCAAATCTTCGACATGTGCTCGCTGTTGCTCCTCCGGCACGCTCGCTTTGGCAATTTCGATGGCTTTGGCAACAATTTCGACGGCCGAGGACACGTTCACTCCAGAAAGATCCATACACTTAAGCAAGATATTAATCTGGGGGGCAGGAACGTGCATGCCGACGTGGACGGATGCGACCGAAGAAGAGCGTTGGTATGCAGGGGGGGCCTTTGATGGCGACGGTTGCGTCAGCGTCTCTTCCGCACACTTCCTTCCCCGACTCGAACTTATCCAAGCCCAGCGTGGACGGGCGCTCCTCGACACATTTCAGGCCCTTTTCGGGGGCGCCATCTACGAGCGTGCCAAACCCGCCGATCCCGAGCGTCACCAACCCACTTGGGCGTGGGTGCTGACCGGAGCATTGGCGATGGCGGCGGCCCGCTCGCTGGCACCCTATGCCCATCTCAAGCGTCCCCAGCTCCTTCTGGTCGGGCATATCCGGACCGACACCAAACGCATCGTCCACGAACAGGTCGCCTGTCTCAAGCGCCACCCCCACCTCGCCATCGAACACCTACCCCTGCCCACGCCGTATGCGGCCGGATTGCTTGATACGGATGGGTCCTTCCGGGCCTACCCACACGTCAGTCTCCAACTCACGCAAAAGTACCCCGCGGCGCTGCTGGCCATGCAAGGCACGTTTGGGGGCAGCGTTTGCGGGGAGAAATGGACGGTCTACGGCGCCAAAGCGAAAGATGTCGTTCGGACCATCCGGCCCTTTCTGGTCGTCAAAAACCCACAGGCCGATATTTTGCTCCGTGCCAAACTGACCAAAGACATCGACGCCAAGATTGCATTGCTTCCATACCAAGGCAACCAGGGGGCACGGCGCCACCGCCACGGCCTGAGCAAACTAAATTGCCTTACACGCTCCGAATGAATTCCCACCCGAGCTCGGCACACATTTTCTTCCAAATGACGTCCTGTTGGTACAGTTTTTCAGGAGACTTGAGAAGGTTGAAATTGCTCAGCAGGTCGTCCCGTCCCAGCAACTCGCAAAATTTGTACAGCGTGTAACTGTAACTCAAGAAATTGACGCGTTTCATGTCTTTGACGGCCCGGTCAAACGGCCCCTGGATGGCCACAAACATATTGCGGAGGGTGGTCTCCGTCTCAGGGTCAATCTTGGCGGGGGGCACGCCGTTGATCAACATCGTCACGTAATGCGCGTGCTCGTACAGTTTGTTCATATTCAGTTTCTTCATGTACTCTCGGACCTTGGTGTGTGTAATTTCCTTGCGTGTAGACGCGCGACTCTTTTTAAACTCGGCCTTGATCGCATTGATCACCTCATCCGTAATGTTTTCCGTCGACCCCTTGCCCTGAATGCTGTTGAGCCATTCGTTGAAATGATTGAGCCGTTTGTAGGAGAATGACGATGGTACGTTGAGGGAAATTTCTTCCTGATACGACAAGTTGGCCCCCGTCGACCCCACGTACGGCTGGTGCACGCCGCACTGGGGACATACCATCGCGCTCTCTCGAGCCAATTCCAACATGCCGACCTCGCACGCGGGGCACGTGAACTCTTTATCAATCTCCATTTCTAATAACGGAGCGTCTGTAATCTCGTTTTCAACGAACAACAAGTACTTTTGAAACACCTGGTTCTTGTTGCTCTTACTGGTCACCGTGATAAATTTGTCAAGGCCCGTTTTTCCGAGACATGTTGTCGGGAGGGCGGCGACCGCAGGCGAAGACCCCGTGTATTCTTTGATGAAGGGTGCAGACTGAAGGATGTACCCCACCTCCTCCTCTCGGAGCTTCTCCAGCCTCTTTGCAGCAGCTGCATACTCGTGCGTCTCGGACAGACACGACGCCAGCGCCTCTTCCGCTTCTTTCACGGCCGCGGCAAATTCTGCTATCCGGGTCTCGTACCGCGCCTCCAGCGTCGTCATTTCTGTATCCACTTAAGGAAAATAATTCTAGTTAAATGCACGCACACGCCGATGTTTTGGGAACACGCCATCCTCCTGCTGCATTATTGCCGGGTAAAAATTCGCCTCGCGTGGCAATGGCTCCTCTCCTTCGTCCGAACTCATACCGCCCCACCCGACTGGACCATCACGGCCGCCTACGCATTCGATGACGAAGGCCGATTCATGGACGTGTCGGCCGTCTTTCAACCCACCGACCAATGGGCACAAGACACTGAAGAGTATACTACGTGGCCAGTCAGCAAAGTTGAAATACGGTACACGTCCCGTCTCGGGGTCAAGTACCGCATGATTCTACGTCCAGGAACCCCCTGTCCGTTTCCACCCGACCTCTCAGGACCGCGCGGCATGGGCTTCGTGAGCGCAGTCTTCCTCCCAAGCTCCGTCCCCGACGCCAAACCAATAGACGTCACCCACCGCCTCCGCAAGTACGCTGGTCCGCTCAAAGATTTCCACGCACACGCCGGTCTCACCGTCCGAGCCTCCGATATCCTGCCCATGGACGACTGGGACTTCTTCACGGAACGGTTTAAGAAGCTTGTTGTTACGGATATGCATTTTAAACGCCATGTCTTCCTTCTCGATTCCAACCCGGAGATTTGTCTCGAGCATGGAAAGAGCGAATAAAGACAAACGTCCTCGAGGCTTCCAGTATTGCTTTCGCGCCGTCGTGCACATGACGGATACCAAGACTGGGCGCATCGTGGGAACATTTACTGGGTTCGACAAGTCGCCTCGAGTTGCAACACTTACCATCGAGGCATGCCGCCATCACCTCACCACAAAACCCGCCGGTGAATGCCTGCGTTGTGGTGACCCCGAACTCACGTTTTTTGCCGAATGTCCCTCTGAATGTTCCGGGGATATCACTTTTGTATTTCATCGAGAAGAATGATGTACTTTACACATGTAACAAACGGTTTATAAACGATTCAGTTGACTCCGTTTCCGCTTGCGCCACACCTGCCGCCTCGCCGCCATCAGTGCGGTTCGAACGTTCCGTAACGTCGGGTGTGCCAAAAATGGGAGCACCCCTGAGCCTACTACAGTTGTTGTCTTCATCCTCGCACCGGGGTGTAAGGTATTGTACAAGAGCAACAAACGCCGGGTGTTCGCTACCCCGCCGCCTTTCTTTGCGAATGGCGCCAAGATTTTCCACGCCGAGCTCAGGACGACGAGCATATCGACCATTTCACCGCGCCGAAGTTTGTCAATGGCGGGGCCCACGATCCGGTGAACCTTTCATTCGCGTTCCCGGGTCAACGCGGAACGCCATGCCAAAATCGATGATTACAAAACTTGTCGCCCGATTCCCCACAAGCATGTTCCCTTCGTGCAAATCCGTATGCACAAAACCTGCATTCCACAAATACAAAAGCGCTTTTTCCATCAAAGCCGTCAGGCGAAACAAACTCTTTTTTTTGTAATCTTCCTCGTTTTTCGTTCGAGGTTCTTTGTTCCAATTATAAAACGTCGCATAGTCTCCAAAAAACTGCATGCCGAGGACGTACACGCCATGCTCAAGATCAACGCCGGCAAAGTACAGCCGCGGGAACACGTCGTCGTCGGGGTACTTGGTTCGCAGGTATTCGAGGATCTCGGCTTCATGCTGCCCGCACGCCGCAGTGTAGTGCCACGCGTAAATTTTCTCATGGTCCGGCGCATCTTTCCAGGCCTCCTTGAACTTTTCCAAGTTCGTGTTCGTTTCCAAATCGTCTATCGCATTCACGGCCATGACTTTGAGAAGTACAGGTTGTTCTCTGGGGAGCGGGATATCTGGACCAACACGAGACGTCAAACGCTCGCGCAGGTGTTCGAGGGCGGGGCCGCTTTTCACCATATATGCCATTCCCTGGATACCTCGCCCGATAAAGGTTGCCTCGGCCCCGAGGTACTTTGTGACGTATGGACTCGACCTTGCCCTTCTCGCGGGATGCAGGATGATCTGTGACGGCACCACGCGAGGGAACGAATTTGTTTTGAGGTTCAAGGCTTTTGCGTGGGCGTGCAAGAACTTGAAATCCATGTATAAATCTGCAAATGCACGCCGCCGATTGCTACTCATATATATATTTTAATCTGCACAAAAAAAATTCTTGCGTCCACGGTATGCTCACCGTCGACCAACTCCGACAAAAGCAGTTAGAACGAGCCAATATAAACCACGAGACCTATAAACGTCTGTATGCTATGTGCACCAAGAGAATTCAGGACCTTGCCGCACACAATATCACCTCCTGCGTGTGGGTCGTCCCGCCCTTCTATCCAGGCAGACCGCTGTACACCGTCACCCACGCCATGCGATATGTTCGGGATAAACTCCGGCACGGCGGGTTCAGTGTCACTGCCGACCCTCTCAACAATGCCTTGAACATCGACTGGGACGCCTCTCGTCAACCGCCTCCACGAAAGAAAAAGAAGAAGAACAAAACGAAGAAGACGAAGAAAACACGCGTGCTCTCCCTGACGGACAAGGCCGCCCTTGCAGAACGGTTGACCGGTTCTCTGCTGCGGCACTGACCGAAAATATTTTTGTATTCTACGAGGTATGGACACACTCTCGCCATTCTTGATTGACGCGAAACGCGAATACCTGGCGCGCATGACCGATGCCCTCACCCCCATCATCGTCTTCAAAGAGTTCAAGCGCATGTACGATGCCGCTCAAAAAGCGAGGGGCGACAAAGCCCTGCTCATTTTTCAACGCGACCTCCAAAAGATCCAAAGTTGGAATGCCGGCACGGTCCGAGAAAAAACCCAAGCCATCGAAAACAAGTATTCCTGGCTGTCCCAACTCATCGCCATGCTCTTTGTCAGTTTCATCAAAGTCATGTCCTCCGTTCGCGTGACTAACACGGACCGTCCCAATATCCGCCTCAAATTACCCACGAATGACGTCTTCATTCACAAAGTATATGTGGAAACCGCCAGAGCGTACTACGAAAATCCCTACCTTATCCGCCGAAACGATACGGAGGTGCACCAGGCCATCGTACAAAAAGCCATCGAAACCACCGTTCGCGACGAACTGCCGCTCCAGGATATCTTAGAAGCCTACCTCGGCAAAAGCGTAGACGGCGACGGCACCATGGCTCCCATCCTCTCGCCCGTACATTCCGAAGATGAGGATGCTGAAGCCGCGCCAGCGGATGATAGCACCTTCGACCGCGCTGCCCAATACGCCTCGTCCTCTTCCTCCTCAGAATCCGACGACGAGGAACCTCAAGAACCCGCTGAGCCCAAGTATATTCACATGGCCGGACCGTCCACCTCCATCGTCACGCCCGCCGCCCCTCCTCCTTCGCCCACAACCGTCCCACAAGCGCCTCAGCTCCCACCACCACAGCTTCCCACCCAGCCCATGGCGCACACAATATCACCACAGCAGCAGCAGCAGCAGCAGCCCTCACACCCACCACACGTCCCACAAGCTCCTCCCACACTCTTCCAGGATGCCACCGGGGACGAGCATTTCGGTTAATCCACTCGAATTATTTTCCTTCCACTACAACATCACGCGCCAGAGATGCTGGGTTTCCTCAAGAATCCTCACGCCTTTGCTATCGCCCTCGCTGTCCTCACCGCCTTCCTGGCGCACATGTATGCCAAGACTACCGAGTCCGATCCCCAGGCCTCCAAAAAAGTGTTCTGGAAAACCCTGGTCATGGGCGTCATTTCCGGCCTTCTTCTCACCTGGCTTGTGCACCGTCCAGAACCTATTACCACCGAACCCTTCGCCGCCGAAGCCTAAATGGTGATCAAAATCCGATCCAAATTGCCATACACCTTAAACGGATTCAATACACGTGATAATGCGGCCACGACCAAGGGCACGGCTGCCATGAACGTCCACACGCAATTAGTGCACCCCTGATGTTTCATGACAGCCTCGTAATCTTCCAGCGTCATCTCCACGCGCCAAATACTCTGCCCGACCGCGGGGGTGTATCGTATTCCTACGCGTTCCGGGAGTAACCGCAACGTCTCTTGGACTAACGCGTCCACCATGCGCGGCGATACAGCCTCCTCGGTCTGTCGCATTGGGGCAGACCGGCGTGCCATCTCGTACAAAGCCTCCATTGAAGCACCGTCCTCCTGCGGCGCCTTAAACCAAACGAGCCCGTCTCGCTGATCTCGTGCCTCTGCAGCACTTTGAGCGCGAAACCTCGAATTTGACGAAGCCGTGAAATTTGGATTCACGCGGTCCGCGCTTCTCTTTGATTTTTTTTGTTCACGTGTAACAACTTTTTTATTACAATTTACATTGTCCACAAAAAATGAGGTTAAGCATGATTTTATTCAATGGAGGATATGTACACAGCGTACGGAAAACCACCGCCCCGACGTCCCCACGTCGCGTTTTGGGCCATGGCCGCCGTGGTGATCAGTCATCATCTTCCTCGGGATCGCCCGCGTACTCGCTGAGACGAGCGGGTTCATACGGCTCTACAGTCTTCTTTTCTTGAAACAAAGTTCGTATGCCAGCCCGCAGCTCATCAGCTCGTCCACACAAAATCCATATCGTTACCATCGCCAACAGGGTGCCGAGGAAGGTCGCCAACGCATAGTCGCTCGCACATTCTAGGGGGCACTCCATTCCTGTATCGTCGACACAAGAAAATTATTTTGACGCCCACACACCCGCCATATCCCGTAATTTTAAAAATACTGGGTCATCTATCGCCCCCAAAACATGTCCCCCCAGACAGAGTGCTCGCACATCACGTTCATTTCGCAGGCACGCGCGCACCGCCGTTGCCACCTCGGGGTCTCGCATACCTTCATTGCCCGCGTCCACACACCGTACCATGGCCGCCAAAACGACGTGCACCATGGTTCTGTCACGCAACGCCGGGAGGAGACCCCGAACGTTGACCCATCGCCACGCCGCCGTATTGTCCTGTGGAGAATGTGCAAACGCCCACAACACGTGTTCTGCCTTGTATCGCGCGTACAGAGGCTTTCTATCCCAATCGCCAGCAAGTGCGGTCACAAGCACGTCTGCCGACAGCGGATCTTTTGCATACGCGGTCATTCGGCCAATCGCGGCCAAGGAGTTCCCGACCACTGCAGCAACCGACGACCACTCCGAAGGGGGCCGGGTACGCCAACACCATTTCCTTACTTCGACAAAAACATCGCAAAATTCTTCGATGCGGTGAGCAAGGATATCTCCGAACTCACGCTTGCTCTCCAACGGCAAATGTCGTGCGATCGCAGCCACACAATCCGTGATTTTCAAAACTTCGGCCGCGTTTCTCTCGAACATACGAATTGGAGCCTGTGCTAGTAATACAACCTCTTTTGAGTAGCGCGCAAAATACTCTCTCACGGCATCTGCAACCTCGGCATCGAAGGACCCGTCTAAAATTCGCGCATGCAGGGCGTCCCATGCGGTATCTTCGCCGCCAAGTCCTCGTAAAATATCTTCCATTTATTTTTACTTCTTTTGATGTGGATGTGTGCTTGCTATTTTTGGAAGCTAAATTGGCATCGACGGGCTTTTCTTTCTTCCAACGTTTCTATTTTTTGATCTAGTCGTAACTTTTTTAAATTCCATTTACGTCCTCACAAACTCACAAACTCAAAATGAAGGAAGACGACGTGGCCTGGCTGAAGGAAGCGTTCCAGCAGGTCGCGACGGAATTTCTGATCAAGCACGGCATGAGCAAGGATGAAACATTCGAAAGGAGCAAGACGTTTGCCATGGCTGACGCGTTTTACGATACTCTTGCCTTTGATATCGATGCGACGACGTTTATGGACACAGACGCACCAGTTGCCAAACGCCCAAAAAAACGATGCGAGGGGACAAAATCCAATGGTGGCCAATGTCTCCACTCCGCACACCCCGGCATTCGGTACTGCAAAAAACATGCGTGGTGGCAGTGCGTTCAAGACGAGGCCGCCAGAATACAGCGCATCAATTGCGCGCGCGACACGCTGATCACCAGTCTCCGGGCCATGTGCGAATGGCTGGCTTCGTTTGTTGTTCCTGACGCGTGGGAACCCTACGAAACCCTCACATTTTTCGACCGACAAGACAACACGATCGAATGGGCCATGAAACGGTATGAAGCGAAGCACCCTCGCGAGGACCCCCCGCGCTGGCAGCAATGTCATTGGGACAACGCCACGGTCAACAATAAGTCCGGCTACCGCTGCATCCAGACGGCACACGACGGCCAGCGGTATTGCGGGACCCATCTCGACGAAGGGCTTAAACTTGACATGGAAAAGCAGCGACGCACACTCAGCGTACAACGAGATCTGGCGGCTCTTCGGGAGCGACAACTCTTGTACTACGCGCGCCTTCCAGACAAACCGTTCTTTAAACAAAGTCACGACGACGAGATTTTGAAGACCTTGTTTATGGAACCAACCGAGCACCTCCAGTCGTTTGTCGTGGAACCAACCGCGGATGAGCTCATCGAAATGATGCGCGTCTCGATCGGGTACTGGAAGGGGCGCCGCGAGTTTCGGGAAGCTTTTGAAAATTTCGTTTTCAGTTCAGAGGAACCCAGTGCCACGTGAGCTTGCATCTGGGGATGGTTTTGCTCGAACACCGGGGTTTTGGAAGGGATCTGTACACGCGGGGATTCCCATCCTCCGCTAAATCTTTTCCTAACTTCATCCTGTACCTACATTCTCTGGCGACATAAGGCGGGGTGTTGCGCAGTCGTGACTGTTTGTTTGTTTTCATTTGGCACGGTCTTTTTCTCTTTATGATCTTCTTGGTCTTCTTGCGACGTGGCATATGTAATTACAACACAGATTTTTTCTCGGGCAAGACTAAAGACATGTCCCTAGCGGCAAATGCAATTTATTTTCTCCACATGCTGCTGGTCGCTTGGATCGTGATCACGCCGTTCCAGAACTCAGAGCCAATGCTCGTGCTCCACCTCTTCTCCATGCCCTTCCTGTGGCTCCATTGGCTGATGAACGACGACACGTGCTGTCTTACAATCGTTGAGTGCAAGCTGCGAGGCATCGAACCCACCGACGCCAAGAACAAATCCTTCTTCTTTAATCTCGTCTCGCCCGTGTACAAGATCCAGGACGCCGACGTGCGACAGCTCGCATGGGTTTTGTCAATCGTGTTGTGGCTGATTACCCTCCACAAGGTGCTCAAACGCCCCGACATGATCAAAGAAATGTTCGTCAACGCCAAACGCGCCTTCAAAGGGGAACCGCCGATTTTGCCGCAAGAGCAAGACGTAGCACGTCATAAATTTGGGCCAGAGGGGGAGGTTGATGTGGAGGTCGGGGGTCGCTAGGATGAGGTTCCCAACTGACTACGATTCGATTGACGTTGCTCCGGTTGTGCCACACGTGGGTGACGTGAAACGGTGTCAGTTTTTCGCGTAAGGTGTCCAAAAGCGTCGCGGGCACGAGCGCCTTCAGATCGGGATCACGGGGCCCCTTGACCATGGTGAGCAGCGGAAACCCAGAAGATTCGTCCAACTGGCCGCCTTGAAACCGAAGTACATCAACGCGCGTAGAACCTACGGCCGCGGCAGCTCGCGCGGTCTCGGGGAATGACGCGACGATGGTTTCCGCAACAGATTTGATCGCAGCGTTCAACCCATCGGCAAGATGTTCGACGTCAGGTCTTTCGGGTTCGGTCTCGCCGACGCGCAACGACAGGGCTTGCAAAGTCTTGTACAGGTCCTCCATGCTCATACTGCCGGGCCGGGTCTCTCTTAAGTGCATCGAAAAGGAGTTCTTCTGGGCGAGCAACTGTTGATTTTACATTTTATTACACTACATTTCATAAGAAACGGAATTTAAGCATGCAACCTTTTATTTGGTACGATTCAAATTCGTACAACACACACAACATGGTCGCTTGGATCGTCATCATGACCAATGTGAAGCAATACAAACTTTTGTAAAAAAAAGAGGCAAAAGAATGTCTTCAAAGATTGGCAGGAAGCTAAGAAGAAAGGCGATTTAGGTGAATGTATTGATATTCAGTGTGATTCATCTAAATTGCCACATCGAAATCAACTTGGGTTGCTGCTTCGGGTATCATAAACGCGCGACGACAGAGCTTGCAAAGTCTTGTACAGGTCTTCCTCCATACTCCTGCCGCGGGCCGGATCTCAAAGTGCATCAAAAAAGGAGTTTCTTGATCAAGCTCCCGTTATTCTTCTTCTTCTGGGTCGTTCCGGCCTGGTTTGCGAGGGCCTTGACGCGATTGGCGCCCACCTTTTGCATCAGGGTCACGGCATCAGCTCGCTGTTCAGGCGTGGTTGCAGGCGTGCGTCGGAAAGCCACGGCATAGGTCGCCTTGAACTCCGAAGGCGACATCCGGCTCAAATACCGCCACAGCCTGGTTTGCTCGGTCTGCGTGGCACCGGGGGTGGGCGTGCGCGGGGTGAGTGCGGGGCGATTGAACAATTGTCGTCGAACTTGATCATGCCCACCGCCTGCAGGCAACCGGGCGCGAACGTTGCGACGGCGGTTCAGTGCTGGAGGCGAAGGCATTTTTGGTATACGAATAAAATTTTATTGGAGCTCCCGAGTTGGGACTGAGGTTGACAATAAATAACTGAGTGGCGCGGGCGGCTCAGATATGAAAATAGGGGTCTTGTACGTCCCCAAATCGATAGGGATTGACGTGATAAAGGCAGAAGCCTCGTCTGAAGAAGGCAATCTGCTCAGCGTGGCCATCCCCCCAGCGCACACGCAGAACATGCAACTGAACACGGCCAAAAAGAGCATCACATGCGTACTGGTCTCCATTAAACTCACGCTGAGATTTTTTTGTCCGTGCGATCCGCTTAAACTATGGCCCATCCGCGTCTCTGCTATGGACGTCGTCGTCCTCGTGATGACCCGACTGAATCATTGGGAGGAAGGCTATCGCGTGCGTTTGCATGTCATCCCGGCATTTGCGCGCGCCCCACTGGCTTGGGTCGGCGACGAAGATATCCTGGAGGCCACGCGTCTCTTTTTGATGTTCACACCAGTCCTCGAGGACGCCATACGGTCCCCATATGCCAATGTCAAACGTCTCGAAGCGACAGGGGCAACATGTTACATGGCGCTCCCACGAACTTCCCCATGCGGCATGCTGCGCGCTTTCGAACCAGCATCGCTCTACACCTTTGCGTGTGCGTCCAGATATGCTATGCTGCTGGACCTCCGTCCCCGTGACCTTTTTCCGTTCTTGTGGCACGTCGTCGTACCGGACGCATGTGCCCGGTGCGGCGGCGAGGATACCTGGGCTCTGTCTGCCCCGTTCCAAACCGTCTGTCAAGGATGTGGGTATTCCGAGTGCCTTAGCGACCAGCGACGGCCCCTGCAGCTTGGTTTGGCGTGAAATTCTCGTCGCCAAAATCAAAATCGTTGAAATCGTTGGTGGCGTTGGCATTGCCGCCGCGTGTATTATTTCTCTTGGGGGCGTTGGTATTCTTGCTTCCAGTGGTGTTGTTCGCGTTCTTCTTCTTGCCATACTTCTGATACAAGAAGTACCCGCCGATGCCGAGGGCGACCAACAGACACAACATGGCCAGGAGCATGGGCCATTTGGAATGGCGGACGGGAGGCTGGGTGATCACAACGGGCGGAGGAAGCATAGGAGCCACAGCCACGGGGGGCACTGTTACGCGGATGGGTGCTGCTGTGGGAGTTGGCGTGACCGTGGGTGCGGTCGACAGCGTGGTTCCGAACAGGGGGGCGCCCAACGTCTGGCTCCCGGTCCCATAGTTGGCACTATAGATGTTGCTCACGTCGCCGATCTTAATGCTCGCGTCGCCTGTATTGACACCAGGGTATTGTCCTGCAACGTACCCAACTCCAGGCACGCCAGGGCCATAGACAGGGCCCGGATAGGGATAATAGGGGTAGCGAGGGCGGTAGCGATCACGTTGTTCCTGGGAGCCGGAATTCGTGGGATTGGACACTTGCAAATTGATGCTGACGGGCAGGGGAGTTGCGGGCACCATGGTGGTTGGGGGAAAGGTGATGGGAGGCAACGTTGGTTCAGCCGTGGGAAGTTGTGTTGGGGCCGCGGTGGGTGTGGGAGTTGGCGAGCTGACGTTTGGCGCAGGGAGCATCGCCATGATCTGGTCTGCGCTCAGCATTTCCTTTGCGGGTAGAGAAATATTTTTTTTTCGACACCAAGACTTCGAACTTCGTCCAACGCACCCAACAACGCCCCCGCCGACAACCCACATGCCTGCGCAAATCTCGACATGGGAGGCAGAGGGACCCCCCGGCGTTCGATGGTCACGGCAATCATGGCGGCGCACACGCTCTGGGGTTTCTTACCATCCAGTGCCGCTTCGTCACGAATCGCGTCTGCTAATTTTTCGACGTCACGGCGCACTTCGTTGTATGGGACCGTCTCCTTCAGCGTCGACAAGCACAGCACGCGCTGCAGCATCCTCGGGAGCAATGCCGTCGGGCGGATACCTTGTAACAGCGTGGGTGCGTACGTTTTATTCACCAACGCTGTGCGCAACCGGTTGCAACACTTTTGCAAGTCCCGTCGGTGCACGCCCAACGCATCTGCCACCTCGTGCTCGCCGCGGTCCACTTTATCGAGTTTGCACGCAAAGTACAGGCAGGCCGCGGCCACCACGCGAATGCGTTCTTCGGCTCGGACCACGTCAATATCCATGGAGTCGCGCATCAACTCCCGCGCCCACGCCAGCGTGCACTCCGAAAGCCTCAGCTCCCTTCCCAAACGACTCACCACGAGACAAGCCTTGCGACGCACGTGCCGGACTTCCGAAGCTTCCGACAACATGGCCCTTCGTACGCCTTTGATCCCGGACAACGTCGTGCCCACCATCTCGTCATCGTCCACATACGGTTCCACCGCCTCGCCCACACGATGCAAATCTGCAAACGCAGCACCGTCATACAACATATGTCCTTCCAACACCCGACCACACCGCGTACAAATACGGTCCCCAGAAGACCCGTCGATCACCTCGGTCTCCGGTGACCACTCCTCGCAACACTGCTGCATTTTTTTGAGAATAATAATAATTAATATGCCGAGGCGGGTGCCGGAAACAAACATTTCTATTTTTTTCGGCATGCCACCTTCCGGGGTCGAAACCTCGAATCACATTTTTTATAGCGGTTTGTAAACCATTCACTTAAAAAGACGTTTTGGATGTGGAGACCACATGCGTTCCGTCACTGTGATCACCGCCACTGTTGGGTCGCCGCTGTTGCGTGAGGCCATCGCATCCGTCAAAGCTCAGACCTATCCTCAGATTGCACATTGGATCATCGTGGATGGCGAAGAGTATAAGGATCGCGTTGCACAGTACACCGACGACTCACATACCATCTTAGTATTACCGCACAATACAGGGAGTCCAGACCGCGGCAATTACGTGTGCCATCGCATCAACGCCGCCATCCCTTGGCTGGTCGATTCCGACTGCGTATGTTTTTTGGACGAAGATAACGTCTATGAACCTACGCACGTCGCAGACCTCGTAGACGCCATCGAAGGCAAGCGGTGGGCACACTCCCTTCGGTCAGTCATGGCACCAGACGGGTGTCTCCTCGGCTACGACACCTGCGAATGTCTGGGCGGGATCCGGCATTCCGTCCTCGCACCAGACGACTTCCATGTGGATACCAACTGCTACCTTTTGGAGACAGACCTCGCACGTCAACTGTCGCCCTGCTGGAACGTTCCCGCCAGACCACCCGCGGGATGCCTGGAAGCCGATCGCGCAGTGTGTCGCACGCTTATCGCCTCAAAACTCCTGCCAGGCGTCTCGCGCAAACCCACCGTGCGATACCGCGTCTCGGGGCGGCCAGACTCCGTGTCCGCCAGCTTTTTTGAGCGTGGCAATGCCGTCTCGCGCTTCGATCCCCAAAAACAGGATGTCTATCTGTTACATTTTACAAAAGAGGCGACACGCGCGTTCTTGAGCTCGGATACCCACCACCCGCTCAGCGAATGGGCGTTGACCCTCTGGTCCGGCCTGCACGCCCACTACAATCTCTTGGATGGCTTTGCGAACGAACCCGTCATCCCCAGCGGTGCGACCGTATTGGCGACGCTGTGGCACCCCGACGCCCTGCCCCTTCAACTTCTCAAACGCACCGATATACACCGCATCGTGTTCATGCTCGAAAGTCCCAACATCCGTCACGCCAAACAATTTTCCATCGCCTGGTTGGAAGAACACGCCGACGTGGTGCTCGCCTACTGGCACCCCCTCCTGGACGCCTTGGGGCCCACCAAAAGCATGTTCTGTCCCATGAACACCCACGCCATGGACCTCTCGAATCCCATACACCGTGTCATCGGGTTACGACCAAATGTCGGCAAAAATCGATCCGTGGCCATCGTGCTGGAACACCGACCGCGCCTCGGAGGATCTTACACAATTAATGGCATCACCCTACAGTGTTTGGACCCCCTCCGGCTCGTGTATGCCTCTGGTCTCCGCGACATTACATGTTACGGGAAAGGGTGGGATGCTGTCATGCCGCCCTCGAAAATCGGGCATACGCTCGGCAAAATGGACGACCCCAAGCACAGCGTCGATATACTCCAACACCACGTCTTTGCCCTCATCATCGAGAATTGCGACGCGGCCGGCTACGTGTCCGAAAAAGTGTACGATTGTCTCATGGCTGGGTGCGTCCCGTTGTATTTTGGGGACGTCCCGGGAGGGCTCGGCGTCGATATTCGGCAATTCGAGAATGGGTTCCAGCTGCAAACGTACCTCGACACCCTTTCAGACGATGATGTCCAACAAATGCGCGACGCGGTGTGTGCCAAGCGTGAAAATATTTTGCGCTCCGTCGGTATCCCCACCTACACCGCGTTGGTTCAAAACCTGTTACAAAAATAAATTTTACGGCCAGCGTAGGGCGCCAGCGCTCTTCACTTCACTTCACTCACGCTTTCTTTTTTACAGGGTTTTTAAGAGGGGCCGTCGCCTACTTTGTACATATTTTTATACCATTATGAACACCACAGCAAACAGCATTCGCTTCAAAGCCATTCACGGCCTCAAAGCCCTGACGGACGCCGTGAATGGTATGGTCGGGTACTATGCCACATTGGACCGCCTGCCACAACACATTCAAGAGACCTATGACATCGAACAATTGTGGGTCATGTATACAATTCTGGATGCTTTGGACACTGACTATCAAGAGCTGACTGAAGAGGACCTGGACTTCTTTTTGGACGGACACCGTGTCGCTCTACCGGAAACATTCTTCGATTTTCCTACCCTGGACAAAAAGAGATTTGCGTCTGGCATGAAGTACTTTGACATGTATCTTGGCTTTCTTGAACGTAAAGATTGTTGCTTTACCATGTAACACATACAATGATTAGATTAAGAGAAAGCCGAGGCGAGAATCAAGTAAAAAATATGATGTTCGAACTGCTTGCCATCATCTTCCTTCTCATGATTCTGACTCTCGCCATCTACTGGATGGCCGACGAATTTGATTTGGAAGAGCACGAATCCAAGCGCGTGTTTCAGCCATACCACACGCCGTCACCACAGGGCCAGTATTCCGTCGTTGAGCACCCTAGAGGCACTTTGGCACTCGGCGTCATCACACCGCCACCGTCAACATGATCTTCCAATTGAAATTTACAAATCTTTCATAAACATCCGAGCATCATCGGGATTTCGAAATAAGAGCAAGCGCGTCGCGTTCTGGTATTGATATGCAAATTTCAGACTGCCTTCGTGGCGCCTTCCGATCCAACGCACTGCCTGAATGGTCTGGGGGTCCAACTCGTCCAATAACGTACCCACCACCACCTCCTCTTCCTCCGTGGTCGCGGGGCCGTCGATCTGGATCATGCGCAATCTAGAAAAGTCTACCGGCGTGATAACGTGGGCAAGGCACCGGAGTGCCGCCGGAGATACGACCAAGATCTCGAGTGATGGAGCCAGGGTGAGCCATGGGACGTTACGAATCGACGGACTCGTGTTCGCCAGAGCGAGTTTGGTCACCGAGGGGCAAAGGCTCAGTGCATGCGCATCTAACAATGGACCGTCACACGACAGGTGCTCCACGGATGGGGGCAATCCGCGCAACGATAAAATCACCTGGCGCTCACGTATATCCACTGAAGTTAGACGCGAAACCTCGCGAAGCCCGTCGCACGTTCGCATGCCACATCCAATGATGCGGAGGTCCTGGAGCGTCGTGAGCTGCGCGAGAGCCTGCAAGCCGTCGCCAAGGTACGTGCCCGAAAAAAGAGCACGTCGAAGTCTCGGCAAGAAAGGTAACGTGGGTGGTGTCGCTGTGGATCTCCGGGACCGGGCATCCACCATCAGCGTGAGATCCTCGACGCACGGGAAACTCCGCAAAAACCCGTAGCCGTGTTGGGGAATGGCCGTCTCGACGTGAACCGATCGCACAGACCGCAGTGGCCCTTTCGAGCAGAACAACAACTGATCTGCGTACACTTTGCCGACACGCAACACCAGCATCTCCAAATTGGGCATGCGGGCCAAGAACCGCTCAAACGACTGCTCTCCGGGGCACCACCCGGTCGATAATACGCACAATTTTGTCAGCGTCGTTTGCTCCCACAAAATTGTTGTCGCAGCCTGCAAGGGCGCTTCGGGCGGCATCTCCAATTGCACGAGCCGCAAGCTGGGGATGGGAGGCAACGGAAACGTCATCTCTTCCTGCACCCGAAGGTACAGCGATTCTAGGCGGCAGGCGTTCTCGAGGGCTTGTGTCAACCGCTCCGGCTCCAGCCGATACTCCTGCGTGGGTTCCAGGCACCCCACGACAACATCCATCACCTCGAGCGACTCGCCAAATGCCATCATCACGTCGCACAACCGTGAGACGGACGCCCGCTCGTCATTCCATCCGTCCAACCACGCTTCGATTCCAGTCACGCGGTTTGATTGCGACACCCGGGTGCACAGATGCCTGACGAACAAAGTCAGGGTATCGCGATCGACGTGATCCGTCAACCGCACAAAGCTCCACGCGTCTTGCATTTTGTGCAACACAATAACTCGGAACCGCCTGCACACAAGTTGGAGACGGCCCAGTTTTTGCATTGCCGAAAAACCCGCGCTCGACGACACCACTCGCATCAGGCATCGCGCCAAGAGATCATCCGGCAAACTCAGCAGCGCCTCTCCGCGCTTTCTCTTAAGAGCGGTCATGCCCATGTTACTCACAAACAATTATGGATATCGCCGAGGGGTTTTACGATGCACAAGCGGTTGCCGGGGCAGGGCAGACCCGGCGTGAGCGCGCGGAAGGGCCGGCGGGGGCGCTGAAAAAATATCATAACGCCGTCAAACGCGCTCTCCTCGGGCACTTTGTCACTCCGGGGGATACGTTGTTGGACCTTGCTTGTGGAAGGGGCGGCGACCTCCACAAATGGGCCGATGTAGGCGTCGCTCGCGTGGTCGGCGTCGACATCTCTTCTCGGGCCCTTGAACAGGCACACGCACGGTACCACGCCCTGCGCCCGCCTTTTGCGTTTGAAACGCACCATGTCACCACCCTGAAAACGCACCCTTGGACTTGTCCACACGCCCCCCTAGACATTGCGACATGCATGTTTGCTCTGCATTATTTCTTCGAATCCGAAGCGTCTGCGCGCACGTTTCTGCACACCGTGGCCTCGAATTTGAAAAAAGGGGGATACTTCCTCTGCGTGCTTCCAGACGCGTCATGCATCAACCGCTGGCTCATGGAGGGAACGACCGATGATTTGCTCCGTCTCGAGCCGCAATGGTCGGGGCCGCCCAAACCCTTTGGGAGCGCGTACACGTGTTCTATTGCCGACACCGTGACGGAAAGCGGGAGTCCCGAGTACCTTGTGTATGAAAACGTCCTCCTCAAACTGGCCGCCACGCTGGGACTGGACCCCGTGTACGACGTCGATCTTCCGTGCCTCCAACCCGCCCCACGCCGCCTATTCAAACCATTTCTGCCGCGTCTGCCGGCAAGCTCGGTGTTTGTGGCGTGTGTTCTGCGGCGTAGGTGAGCGCCTGTAACAGACAGTCAGCCAAATCATCGCGCTTGGCCGCCGAAAAAAAGGTATGTACCCAGTCGGGCGCGCGCTCTCGGATAAAATTGGCAGTGCACGTGATCGCTGCACCCTTGCGCTCCCGATACGTCCACTTTTTCTTGCCTTCCAACCGGATGTTGGATGGCCACCACCGCGTCGTGCTTGCCCAATACAATTTGGCCTTAGGTTCCATCAAGTGCGTCGGCTTGCGCAAGTGACAGGCACCAATCATCTCGCAGTAATTCTGGATGCGGGACATGACCACGCTCTTTCCAGGCTGTCGTTCCACAATCACAACGTCCGGCTGCTCCCACCCAGCCAGCGCCTCCGTCACGGTCTCTAACACCCGATGCACTTCGATCGGTTTCCCCGGAATGGCCACCAACGACCAGCGCAGGAGCGTATCCGGAGCTTCCAACAAACATAAACCTAAATGGCGGACGCCCACATCGACACTCAGAATCCGCATTGCCTTTTTTCGCACACCCAGCCACCCTTAAGCCCCTTCAAAATCGGTCGCGCCGCCACGATCTCGAAAGTCGGCGCAAATAGGTCTTGGTGCCCTTCCGGCCAAATGCGGGCAGCATCCCCACCGTTTGCGCCCTGTTTCGCAGCTTCAAAATCGCGGCCTCTCGACGCAATTTCTTGGCATCAAGCACTTGGCCGGCACGATCAAACAGTCGTGACTGCGTTCGGGCGCGGACGGTATTCGCGTATTTTGTTTTTCGTTCGAGTGTCTGTTGCTTATAAGAGTTTGTCAAATTGGTCAATTTGTTCCTGTAATTCTCGATCAGGTCCTTGCGGGCCTCCTTGTACGTTTTAATGGCTTTGAATGAATTGCGAAGGGTGTTTCGCTTCAGCTCTTTATCGGACAATTGCTGTGATATTTGGGCCAACCGCAGGCGGCCTCGAGCGTCTTCAACCGCTCCTCTATATCCCAGCGTTTCTGCACCTTGCAATAGCCCGCCAGCACCGCGGACGACTTTCCACCCAAGTTTACGAGACATCTCTAGTGTATGGCAAATACAATTTTTTTCGGCGCCTCGTGATAGAACCGTCATGCGCCGGTTTCTTTTGTATGCGTTGATAGGGGCCGTTATTCTCGTTCTCGCATGGCCTCGGCCCATGATCAATCGCGACGGCTTCCAAGTCCGAAATGATCCAGGCCAACAGGAAGTCGCCCTTCTGCTGCGCACCTTACAGACAAAACTCTTTGCCTTCCTCGACGCGGCTCCGGCATCCGACCCGCGCATCCAGCGCATCAAATCCTACTGGACAGGCGGTATCTCGGAAATTGACAAGGAATCCGAACAGGATGGCAGCCTCGCCTATTCGCTGAACAAAAATTCCATCCATATTTGTCTGCGTGCCCCAGACGGGTCCCTGGCCACCGAAAACACCGCAACCTTCGTCTTACTGCACGAACTCGCCCACATCGCCAGCACCAGCGTGCACCACACGCCTGAATTCTGGGCCAACTTCCAATGGCTCGTCGAACTTTCAGAACGTCTTGGATTTTACAGGTACGAAGACCACGGGGAAAAAAACGCCACCATCTGCGGCCACGTATTAGGGCCCTCCCCACTCACCTGCGTCCGCAACAAAACCTGTTCCTCCACGCTTCAATGAAAGGATAAAACCAGGTGGCAAATTTAAAATCCCTCGCTAATAATACACATGCCTCCCAAAGCGAGACACGCGCTTGGTCGGCGGTTCAAACGCCTGCCCAATACCGCCCAAAACCAGGTGGCCCGGTTGCTAGATACCAATACCTTGCGCGCCATGGCTACTGCTGACGCCACCCTCAAACCTCTCTACTATACCCACCGCGCCCGCCGAAACGTCGCCACGGGACTGGCAAGACACGTTCGGGACAAAATCCAAAAAGCCAAGCGGAACGCCACTCTCGAACGCGTCAGGCATCAGCGGAGCACCGGACACGTTACAGGAATGATTCAGCGATACAATTTTCGCCATTTAAACAATGCAAATAATAATATTAGCGACCATGCACGCAGTATGCTCGCACACCTTCGGCAGCGCCCTGAACTCGGACGCAAGTTGTACCGCGAATTCGTCAATGGGGTTCGGAAGAAACATCCGAACGCGATCATCAATTTCGTCGAATTCGACGTCTATTCGCACGATACCGAGAATGAGAATAATATGAATATAAACGCGTTGATCACGGCGGGAATTTGGGGCAACGTCCATTTTGTCTTGCCAAATGGGACTCGGATGGTGAATGTAGAATTTACGATACCCATGGCAGCGTCAGGGTTTTTAAACAATTGGGGCATCAGTACGAACTGGGGCCCAGTGCGTGCAGGAACCACGAAACCAAATCGGAATGTCAGCTCGCATTTGCCATATATTTTGTTACCGAACGGCGAGATCGTCGACAGCCTGGCAGTGTGAAAAAAAAATCTAGGGCAGAATTATACATACACATGAATAGGAACGCAGCGGCAAGCAAAATCCAGCGTGCCACAAGAAAATTCCTCGCCAAGAAGTACGTGTACGAGCCAAATGGGATATTAACAGTTAACAAGTAAACTAGGAAATTTTATGATTCATTTGAAAAATCTTCTGCGTCCAGATTTTCCTAATTTTCTCCTAAGCCAAGGTAGGGCCAGCGTGCCAAAAC
>Ga0255156_1000159_pt1 | contig 28212 bp, 17 predicted proteins | sample Atl_Atlam_RepA_8_FD_186026 | JGI IMG/M metagenome (GOLD analysis project Ga0255156, IMG submission 186026) | Freshwater microbial communities from Altamaha River, Georgia, United States - Atl_Atlam_RepA_8h | ecosystem: Environmental > Aquatic > Freshwater > River | place: USA: Georgia... | reverse complement strand
GCTTGTTTTCACCGTGTTGTGGTTTCATCTGGCTATCAGCCTTCTTCATACCACCAACCTTGTTAGTGAATTCACCCTTGGTTTTCATTTCTCCGCCCTTGGTTAACAAACCTTTAGGGTCAGCACTTGGGGTGCTATCACCACCTGGCTCGGTGTGTCCACCTAGCTTAGGAGCTTTACCGCCCATATCGTTCTTGCTGGCTACTGTACTTTTAGTATTAACTTTAGCTGATTTGCCTGCTCCTACTTCGTGGCCTTCATTACCAGCAGGGGTGCTTTCCCAGTCGCCGCCAACTTTTTCCATATATTCACGTAGCCATTCTGCTTCAGTTAGACGACGCTCGCCCTTGGATTCCATATATAGGCTTTCTTCTGGCATCTGTTCGCTGCCTTCATCACCCATCATATCTTGTGTATCATCGGCTGGCATTTCTTCATCGCTGTGACCCATACCCATTAACTGATCAAATTTATCAGCAATGGCTTCTAGTTCATCTTTAACGCCCATAATATCAGCTTTGGTGGCTGGCTCTTCGTCAGATTCCTCTGAATCCATATCCATATCCATATCCATTTCTGCGTCAGCTGGCTCTTCTTCATCGGAATCCATTGTTTCTGGATCTTCTTCAGCTTCGTGCATTTCATCTTCTTCGTCAGTGATTTCGTCTACCATTTCTTCAACGTCATCACCACCCATAGCTTCTTCCAGATCTTCTTCGTCGATTAGACTTTCGTAGATCTCTCTACTTTTTTCTACAACTATCTCGTGGAACAATGCACGGGCTTTATCTTCTTCCTCATTGATGATAAACTCAATGAGTTGTTCGTATTTGGTTTTCATTACCTAGGTCTCCTTGTTGGTAAAAAAGCAATAACAGTAGTGTATTTACTGAACTAAGGAAAAAAGTATAGGTTTAAGCCGGTTTTTGGCTGATTTTTACAATAAATTTTAAATTTTACTGTAAAATTTAAATGGAAAGTCCACCGCCTGCTGCTGGTGGTTTATATTGGCTGGAAAGATTCTTTAATTTCTCTTCGTGTTCTAGTTTGCGTACATCGTTCATCATACGCAGACGGTTAAGCTTGTCTAGAGTTAATTTACTCTGACGTTTTCTATTATCCTCGATCCGGTGGCTGGTATTATCGTCTTTTTCTCTACGATAATTAGCAGGCTCGGGGTTATATAACTCTGTGATATACATAATATTATTTATATGGCGGGCGGAGGAGCCGCACCAGTTGCTGGTTCTGCAGGTGCTTCTGCACCAGGTTCAGCCCCTGCTTCGGCACTAGGTTCTGCTATTTCTGCCGATTCTAAATCGCCAGACAGACCGCCAGGACTTATTCCCACGCTTCGTAAGCCTGCTGCTTCTGCTGGTGCATTGTCTAAATCACCCTGTTCTTCCTGGTACATACGTTCGTTTTCTGCGATTTCTTCTTCAGTTAGCCCTAGGAATCTAGTCATTAAAAATCGTTTGCTTAGATAGGGGAAACTTTCTAGTTGTGTAAATGTATTGATACGAGCAGTATCTACTTCAGTTTGTCTGTAACTAGCAAAATTTTGTGGTTCATTAAATTCTAGTGTAAACAATGAACTGTCTATACTGATACCGCGCCAGCGTAAAAAGATTTTAAATTCTTGATCTAGATTTTTTATGATACTTCTCTGTAGGCGCTGGCAATACTGATTGAATCTGAGTTCCTGTATCAGTGCAGTACCCACACGGCCATCGCTGAAGGTGTTTTGCTGACTAGTGCCATCATCCAATCCCGTGGGTAAATAGCTAGCTGGAATACGTAGACCTCGGAAAAGCTTGTTGGTAAAATAATGTAAATCTGTAATCTCACCTAGATTACTTCCGCCGGGCAGCGTTTCTACAGTACTGCCACGTCCATCTGCTGTCTGTGGGAAGAAAAAATCTTCATTGGTACTGAGTGGATTATAAGTGGCATCCATCATATTCTGTCCACCACCTGTTTGTGTGGGAATACGACGTTGGTGTACTTCGTTTTTTACACGTTCCACAAAGGCCATAGCCATATGGCTGGGCATATTACCAACATCAATTTTAAATATTCTACGCTCCGGCGCACGTTGCACACGGTAGATGATAATAGCGTCTTCTAGTAATTCTTTTTGCTTAAAAACTTTAAAAACATTTTCCAACACACTTACACCAAAAGGCCAGGTTGCATCTAGTCCTTCAGTTAGACTAATATGTATTACGTGCTCGGCATTGATAGCTGCTTCGTTAGCAGCTCGACTGAATCTTGTACCCCCAGTGTGTGGTGCTTGAGTCTGTATGTAGCTACCTGAACTGCCACCTACCTGAGGATGGTTTACACTTATATCTGTGGCTGCGATAGTGGTTGCTGTTAGGTTTTCAAAATTAGGCGCAATATCTTTTATTACATACTGTTCGGGTTTTTTACCTTCACTCTCATTGACAATGACCTTGACAACTTTACTCATTTCAACCCAGAACAATTTAAATGTTTCTGGATCACGGATAAAAATCTGATCGCCGTACTTTAGTGTATTGCGAAAAATTTTGTAGGCACGTTCTTGAAGATCATTTAACTTAACCCATTTGTGAAGTTGATCTTTTACAATCTTGATTTCATTATCTGTGGGGTTATCCAGCCATTCGATTTTGAAGGGTGTGCGATTATCTTTACTAGCTTGTGTGCTGAACTCTGCAAGTATGTCCAGGGCCGCGTTAATTTCAGGATCCATATCCATATTTTCATACTGGTTATAGCGTTCCACACGATTGGGGTGTCCAATATAAACCTCAGGAAGTTGACTCTGATAGTTACGATAGGATACATTCTGGGTGACTCCCGCTATGGGGCTCACAGTGCCAGTAGAATTTACAGGTGAAGATCTAAAATATTTTTTCCAGGACATCGTTCAGTCTCTTTATAGTGTATTTAGTGGCAGTTAGCTTTGTACACTATAAATTCTTTCCTGGACGTCCACACTGTCGCGCAGATATCGCAGAATTTGTTCGTTTTGTTGAGTTTGCTTTTCTAATAGACTTGTCAGTGCGCTCATATCTAGATTAATTGGAATTTTTCCGCCGTTAGGTAGCGGTATCACGGCTTCTGGACCAGCCTCACCAGCAATGCTGGGTGAATTTACTACACCACCAGATGCTTTTTGTGGAAGGTCTGGAATTTCTAATTCTCGGAATCTACCCGCTGCGCCAGACCCACCGGAAAACCCACGAGTTGGCTCGCGGGGGCTAGCCCTACTGCTAGGCTCTGCCGCTTCCCGCAAGGACATACCTTTGAGTGTTTGCTCATTTGCAGACTTTATGGAAGCATAAAGATCGGGAAAAAGATCTTTAAAACCTTTTTTAACAAAATCTATCAGCTCAAGGAAACCGTTTTCCAGTTTCTTAAGCATACCTGAAATACTAAAATCTTTAATATTAAGTCCACCGCCGTCAGCAAGAGCTCCAGTATAGTGCTGCAATGCTGCAATTTGACGCCTTAATTCTTCGTTCAACTTATCCACAAACTTAGGCATCTGGGCTACGATGCCAGTTTCCAATTGTACTCTTAGTGCCTGCCCTGCTGTTTCTATGGCAGCAATCTGAGCATTTAATCTACCAGCACCTTTTTCAGTTTTGTCAATGTTTGCTTCTATATTTTTAGTTTCTATACCAGCAAGGCCCAATTGGAACTGTCGTTCTTGCATTAACAGAGTATTAGCACCACTAAACTCACCAAATAGATTACCAGCTCGACTCATTGCGCTCTGTTGCTCAGTGATAGCCTGATCCTGTTTAGCCATTTGTTCATAGAGAGCATCAGCCTGTGCAATATTGCCCTTCTTGTAGAGCTCACCAGCCTCGTAGAACATACGCTGATATTCTGCGCTCTTCTGACTCAGTGCCACTGCTGCATCTCCCACCACTGCACCATTTGCAAAGAAACTGTTCATTGCACTAGCAAACAACGGACCTTTCTTAGTAAGGCTGGCTGTCATATTTTCTGTGAACTCGGTTGTTTCCCTGGCGTTTAAACCCAGTGAACGTGCAGTACGTAATAGTTCATCCTGGAAGGCTAGATTTTCCATCTGCTTGCGCTGCTCATCCATTTTCTTTCTAGCATCATCACCAGTTATATCAGCAATTATCTTTAAATCACGAGCATATTTTTGTGTCAGTGAAGCAACTTCCTTGGCATCCAGTTGTTTACCCAGTCTACCAGCATCGGCTATGACCTGTGCTGATATACCATAAATTTCTTCTGTATTGTATCCCAGGCGACGCAGACTCTCCTGTTGTTGCTTGGTCATTGCCTGGCCAACATCTGCTAGTTTTTTTATACCACCAGTTATACCTAGGCCTGATTTAGCTAGTAGAGCTTGATTTTGTGTGACAACCTCACTCATCTGTTTGACTGTCAGTCCGGCACGATGTGATTGTGTAGCTAGTTCATCTATGCCACTGGCAAAATTGGCACCAGATTTAGTTATATTACGATAGCCATCAAGTAGTTGCTGAGCCCCCTCGGCCATAATCTCATTGGCCTTGGCCTGTAGTTCAGCATTTCTTTTCTGAACCATACCAAAGAATTCAGCGATGCCACCAATGGCCAAGGCTGCTATTCTTAATGCTGTGCCCAGTCCCGGCAGGAAGGCTAGAGTTTTCATCATACCACCAAATACATTGGCTAGGCCCGCGGCTTCTTCTGCTGCAATACGTAGTTGACGATTCATACCACTGACAGCTATCTTGATGCCACTGGCACCACCCTGTATAGTGGCGATCTGATCTAGTATAGCGTCAGCCTGCATAAAATACAGATCTACGTAGAGTTTGCCTAGACTTAGTAGACTGGTGCCCAGTGCCTGACCAGTTAAATTGAGTCTTTGCTGCGTCTGTATGGCGCTCTGTTGTGCCACTATTTGTTGTATGTAGGATTTTTTCTGGGCATCAGTTAGACCAGTGTTTTCCCTGATGGCCTTGGCCTGTCTGCCTAAGGCACTGTAGGCCTCATCCAGACCCATTTCACCTGACTCGAGCCCGTCTTTAAAATTTTTAAACCATTTTTCAACATCTTCTTTTTTAGCACTCTTGGCCATAGTCATATTAAGGCCCTTGAGGTTTTTAAATAACTTATCTACCTCGTCAGCACTTACACCCAGCTTCTCGGCCATTTTTTCTACGGCTTCACGCCATTTTTCGTTTTCATCCATAGTTTAGTGGTTAAATATAAATGTGTGAAATGATATTCAACAATACTCCTCATTTATTTATTGGATCAAAATATGGCTAATTCTCGTGTAGTAACACCTGCAAAAAATACTGTTATAGATAACCCACTTAGTGGGCATTTTAGGCAGGCCGCAGTCTATCTTAAGCTTCCCAGCGGTGGTGAACACTGGCCTCAGGGTAGTTTGGAAATGCCACCTGATGGGCAGCTACCCATCTATCCAATGACTGTTCAAAATGAAATTACTTTAAAAATGCCCGATGCACTGTTAACTGGCGCCGCAGTGGTTGATGTAGTTCAAAGCTGTTGCCCCTGCATAAAAGATGCCTGGAAAATGCCCAACATAGATGTAGACACTATATTGATGGGTATTAGAATTGCCAGTTACGGAGAGAATATGGAGGTCAGCACTGTCTGCCCTAATTGTAAGACAGAAAGCAACTATGACATACCTCTCTACAATGTAATTAACAGCATTAAAGCGCCTGACTACACTCAGGCCTATCAGATTGGCCAGCTGGAATTTGTGTTTAAGCCCCAAAACTATCAGAGTCTAAGCGAACTAAATCTTGCTAATTTTAGTGAAGCTCGTGTGGCACAGGCCTTCCAGGACGATGATATCACTGACGATCAAAAGAAAAAAATTGCCGAGGAGCATCTTTTAAAATTAGTAGAGCTTAATCTCACAATGCTAGCTGGTAGCACACATAGTATAACCACTCCCGAGGGAGTCGAAGTCAGTGACACAAAATTAATAATGGATTTTTATCGTAATGCAGATATGAATACTGTGCGGGAAGTACAGGAACTGGTCAGTGAATTAGCCAAACAGGGTAAAACTCCTGATCAGAAAATCCAGTGTATGGAGTGTGGGCACAACTATGATACCCCTGTGGAGTTTGACTATAGTACTTTTTTCGGCTAAGGCTTTTGCTGTTAACTCAGGCTGAAGATATCAAGGAATTCACTGATAGTCTAGAACGCCAAGCAAAAGCCCTAAAAGAAGAAATTGTTAGAATATGTTGGTGGATGCGAGGTAGTATCAGCTACACTGAAGCCCATATGCTGAGTCCTCAGGATCGCGACCTCATAGGTAAGCTTATATCCGAAAATCTAGAAGCTAGTAAAAAAGTAGGACAACCTATATATTAACCATCTTGAGACTTGCTACGCAAGTCTGTTATCTTCGCTGGCGCTCGATAACTTCTTTTTATTCCATCACAGTGATTTTATTCTAGATTAATTTATTTCTTAATCCTATTGCTCTTGGTATTCCGACAGATCCTTCAGCCATAATTTGCCCGATACGAGCAAATTGGCAGAGTCTTCCGACGAGTCCGGACACAGCCTATGGTTGGAAGAGCTAGTATAATATACTGGGAGGCGGTTGACCTGTACCCCCACTACTCTCGCCTTTGCACTATCAACGGTACCTTCTCAGTCACAACCATACTGCAACGAGAAAGCTCAGGTTGTCTCTTTTTCACAGAGCCTGAATCATTTATGCCTAGAGCGGCACTTACTTTACTGGCACCCAAGATCCGCTGGCAACGAGCCTTACCTCGGCTAGCTCAATGGGGGTAGGACACTCCTACCAACTGGGCCTGTCAAGCGCACAATGTTTTAAATTGTGCAGCGTTTAATTCAAAAAATTTGTCCTGGGACATTAGTACCCAGGTGCCCTTGTGGGCAGTCTGATAGATAAAATGATTGGTAAAACTAAGATTTGACGTGGTGTCTGTGATGTCCTGAGAATTATCCCTTGACTTGGTGTCTGCAGAATTAATCTGAAATAATATGTATCGACCTTTTCTGTTAAACTTCATAAAAATAATATTGGCGTCACCGGGATCACCAGCATCTAAACACTGATCTATCCAGTTGTCCAACTGTTTTACGCTGCCAGCAAAGAGTTGATGAAAAGGTAAATCTGCGTAACTCTTGCATTCGGCATTAAGACGAGGAAAACTCTGTCCGGGCACAATATCGCCTTTAAAGCTTCTAATCTGCCCTTCGTGTAGTACTTCCTTGCGTCGGGAGTTTGAACCTCCCACATAGGCACCTGACCCGGGTGCTCGAATAAATGTTTCTCCGTAGAGTGCAGTTAGAAATTGAGCTACCTCGCGTTCAAAACTGTTACCTTTATTCTTACTGGGACTGGTCATATGCTGTTTACTTATCTAATATTCTAGTGATTCTATTTTTTTAATTGGTAAGCCAGCCCACAGCATAGTCCTGATCTACTAGTTCTCTGCTACATTTCTGACTGCATTCCACCCAGCTCTTACTGGCATCCTGCCAGCCCTGGCTACACTTGCTCCAGAGCGGATCTGCTATAATTTCCTGAAAGGAACGATGATTTAAATTCATTCTATCGCGATATTTCGCAAAGAAACTGTCTTGCCATTGTATAGTCTTATCAGCATAAGTCAAACTATTATAGGGGAAACTTACCCAACTACAGGGAAATATAACTCCCTCGGCATTGACATAGACCCCACGATTACCTATTTCACACATAGGCACTATGGGATAATTCTCATATTGTTTTTTAATTGCTCTATATTTTTCCTGATTGACGGCAAGATATTCACCATTGTCAATGATACGGCCACTTAGATTTATTAACTGACGTTCATAACGATGACTGCTGCTGATAAACTCTGCACGTGGTTCCAGCGGATCTTGTTCACCACCGTAGGCTTCACCGTACTTACTACCAAACTTAGTGCTTAGAGTAAGTTGTAGACCATCCATAGACAGGCTTCGAGCTAGCTGTTTTATATCATCTAGTCTGTCCTGATTAAAACTGAACACAATGGTGGCCCAGTTTAAATGTACTTGTTTATTAACTTCACGTATACTTTTTATTCCCTCTAGTATACTGTCAAAGTCTGTGTTTACTCTATATAAATTATTACTGGCTTGATCGTAGCCATCCACACTAAAGTTAATAGTATCACGTTCATCTAGCAATTGTGCTAGGTCACGCCACCATTGTGGTCGTCTGCTACTGCCATTTGTTATGATAAACAAATGAATTAGGGGATTAGTCTGTTTAATATATTGTACAATTTCTAAAAATTCTTTACAGTAGATAGGATCACCAACATCACCGCACATAGTAACTCTACGTACCTGATTGGTCAACATATCCACTGTAAAAAACTTTTTAACAAACTCCAGAGTCATATTTTTATTCAACCAGGGAGTATCTGGATGCTCTGTGCGAGGGCAACGTGGGCATCGAGCCACACAGACTGCGCTGGGTTCCAGATGCCAATGATAGAATTGCCAGTTTATAGCCATAGGTCCACTCTCTTAATCCTTGGGTCAAATATAAACTTAGACATACACTCAGCAGCTTCCGTGACAGGCATCTTGGTAATTTCTAAATTTCTAATCAAGTCTGTGTCCAGTGGACCGGGATTGATTAATTTTATATCACACTGGCTGTTAACCATTTTTTCCCAGGCTTTTTCCAGTGCCTGTTTGTGCAAGCGATAGGGCCAGTATTCAGAGTCTAGATGTTGTTCACTGCGGGGGAAGTAACTGGCTCTGCTTCCTATATTAATAATGTGTTTGTTGGCATCTAGATGCCAGTGAGAATAAAAATATTCCAGTACCTTGAGTTGACCTAGGCCATCATAGGCGTTATTGATTACCATATCATAGTCTAAAAAATTGCTTGCCCAGGTATCAACTTCCAGTATATCGTAGCCAGTGGATCTACTCACACAGGTAATTGTGTGCTCTAGTTCCAGTAAATTAAGCAGTCCTTGTGCCAGACCTGATGTGCCCGTGATTAAAATCTTCACGCTGTCTCCAGGTCTGTGTTATACATAGTATAGCCGTTTTCCTTGACCACACGCATTATATTACTTACTCGTCCAATTAGTTCGTCTTTGTGACTGACTAACCAGACACTCTTGTTACCCTCACGGCTCATCTTCTTGAGCAGTGCTAGACTATTTTCCACTCCGGAACTATCCAGTCCACTATCAATAAGCTCATCGATGAACAACAAGTTCACAGGCTGATACAAGCTTTCCCAGACATCACGGAACGCCCAGCTCAAACTTAGAATCAATCTGTTGCGTTCACCACGGCTTAGGTTGTCAAAGTCCAGTTCACGACCAAGTTCTTCAATGCTCACAGTGAGGTCGTTGTTAAATTTAACCGTGTGTGGTAGACCAATTTTATCTAGATAGTAACCCAGACGAGCATTTAGATAGTTTAAGTTTTGGTCAATGATACGCTTACGTATAAAACTGTCCTTGTTGCTCAATAGTTTAAGTAAAAATTCCTGATGATCTCTTAGACTAGTAAGTTCATTAATTAGATCATAACTTACCTCCTGTAGTGCCTGCTCACGCATTTCTATGATGGCATCCTGATAGGGATCTTGTTCGGATTGTTTAGATACTAGTTGTGTAAGTAGAGCTGCCATACTGCTGCGATGTTCAAAAGCATCGCTCTCAGTGGCGTAGAAGGTTGTGGGTGCTGGTCCAAGATTTTTCAAAGATTCTACTATTTGCTGATGTTCCTGACGTTGTGTTTCGTTAGTCAAAATCTGTAAGGTTGCTTCTTGTAATTGTTTGTTTTTTGCACTACGTATTTCATCTTGTTTGTCGTCGTGCAATGCTTGACCACAGGCATAACATTCGTGCTTGGCCAAAGCATCTAGATCTCGCTGTAAAGCTTCTACAGCCTTGTTTAATTTTGCATTATCACTATCTATGCTCTTGATCCAGCGTTCACTTTCCTGGAGAGTTCGTGTTTTTTCTCTATGATTAACAAGGGCCTGATGCGCTAGTAATTCTTGTTCGATGTCCAGTTTAGCCAGCTCGTCATAGGCTGATTGTATAGCAACCAGTTCTTCATCGTGTTTCTGACGCCAAAGTTTCTGTCTACGTTCAGTACTGGCTATCTGTTCCTGAATACGTTTGTTGGCATCCAGTGTGGCCTTGATCCTAAAGTCTTCTTCCTGAATCGCTTCCTTGGTTAACTTCTGCTGTTCTTTGAGAGCTTCAGCTTTTTCGCTGAGTAGGGTTATACCCAGTAGTTGCTCAATTATACTTCGTTGATCATTAGCCCTGAGACTCAGGAAAGGCTCTGTGTAGGTGTTTAGCGCCACAATGTGTCTAAACATATCGGGACTCATATTAAGAAGATGCTCGATAGCCGCCTGTGTTTCACGACTATCGCCCTGGCTCTCATCTTCCTTCTGCTCTTGCTCGTCACCACCAATAAAAAACTTCATTATATTGGGTTTACGACCGCGCTCAATTCTATATTCCTGACCGTTACACTCAAAGTCAATGGTCACCAACATATTTTTGGCATTGGTGCGGTTAATCAGATTATCTTTTTTAATTTTGGTCAATGCTTCGCCATAGAGCGCATAGGAAAGAGCATTAATAATTGTGGTCTTGCCAGTGCCATTACGTGCGCCAGCATCATCACCACCAAGGTCTACGTTCTCTCCCAGTACCAGTGTGAGATCATCGCGATCAAAATTAACACCCTGAGTGGCGTTACCCACACTCATAAAGTTTTTTAATGTTAACGACTTAATCTTGAACATAGAGATTAAAGATTCCTATAGATGTCTAGTAATAGTTTTTTATCAAACTGTCCTTCTACAATATTAGTCAGCTGATTAATTACAATCTGATCTACGCTTTCAAATTTTACATTACCCTGAATCTCGTATTGTTCGAGGTCAGTGTTTTTCTTGGGCAGTAGACTGATTTCACGGAGTTTATACTGATTTAAAAAGGTATCACGTAAAAAGCTAGCTTCTTCGTAGCTTATGTCAATGTCTAGATTGACTCTTACGTGCATATTTTCCAGCAATTTTTGTGCTGCGTCTGCTTCTTCTAGAAGCTCTCCGAGATTATAGACACGGTACTTGGGTTGATCAGGCCAGGCAAAATATTCTTCAGTTCCGTCCCAGTCCAACACCAGCATACCACGTTCATCATCACCAGCATCAGCGTAGTTGTGCGGGAAACAATTACCAATGTAGGTAATATTGCCTCGTGTCTGTCTTTTGTGAAAATGACCTGTGTAGACACGATCAAAATTCTTGAATAGGTCAGCTTTTACTTCGCCGTGTTCGGGCATCTGCACCATCGCATTCATATAAAAATGCGGTAGTTCAAAATGCCCAAACATATAACGTGCCTTTAATTTGGGAATTCTTTTATGGTCATTACCAACCAGCCAAGGAGCAATAACCACGTCGCCACTGTCAAACCAATCATTGCATATATGAACGTTAGGTAGGTGCCGTGCCCATTCCACACTTTGTACATCACGTTTGTCACGATAATAAAGATCGTGATTGCCAGGAATAAAATAAACAGCATTAAAATTGTCATTTAGATGCTCCAGTGCCCTAAGGCTATAGTTAAGCGTGACAATGTTGATGCTTGCACGATTGTTATGCCAGTCGCCCAGGAACAAGGCTGTATCACAACCCTCTTCTCGGGCCTTGGCGGTAAACCACTTGATAAAGTTTAGACAATCTTCATTGTGCTGTGTACTATTAGATTTTAACCCAAAATGTATATCAGTGCAGATAGCTGCTCGTTTAAAAAGTGTAGACATAACACCTATTATAGCTTATAGTCTGTCTGAAATGCAATAGCAAGATTACCTAACTGAAGTTTACTCGTCATAATAATTTGAATCTCCACCAGACCAACTACCTGCCCCCTGACGAGTGTAACTGGGATTCAGTCCGTTCATTTCTAATATATCATCTCGAATATTTTGATTGCGTTTTTCGATGTTGAGTACTCGAGTAAAACTATTTGTGATGGCGGCGGTGTAGTAGGCAAAGGGATTCTGACTTTTACTCTCGTCAAATTGTAGTCCAATTTGTGATAGCTGTAGCAGTGCCTGACTTCGCATTTCATCGTTATAGGTGTAGCCGCGCCAGTTACTACGAGTGGCATAACGTTCACATAATTTAATAAACATATGAGCCAGCTTGTTGGTCATCTGTCCGTGATCACGGCAAAACTTTCCACGTTTTAGGCCACCCTGCCAGTGGCTCTTGCCCACCAAGACCGGTGTCCCTTCTTCATCCACCCTAAAATGCTGAAAAGGTGGGAAGTTTACCTTGACGTATTTGTTATGTTTAGGATCATCCTCGTCATATTCAGTGTAGGCTTCTTCCTCTTCGTCCTCGTAGAGTTCACGAGCAGCATCACGGGCTCGCTGCGTCTTGGCATCATCCAGTGGAATATGCTCCCAGGTCATCACTCTGAACACTACATCAGTCTGAGGAATCTTGGTATACTTTATTTCAAAGTTTTCCATTTTTTGCTTTTGCCCAGTGGCTGCCACGGCATTGTCGTGTGCAAGTTTGGCTAGGCGTTCAGCACGATTCTTTCTAGCTTGTAGTATGTTCTTTTTATTGATCTTGGAGACGTCAGCGAGTATGAGGTCATAGTCAGCTGCGTCTTGATCTTTGTATACACAATAACTATTTTTGCTTTTATGTATTTCCTTCAGTATGTCTTTGTTGTTTAGATAGTTAAATTTCATTTTTTGGTCCTCAATGGAATATTACTAAAAAATAAATGTTTTGTCAATACCTTGTTAATAATTTTTAAAATAATAGTAGTTAATTTTACTGATAAATACCCAATATTATAGGGTCTTCGCGCTATGGCTGGATATTGGGAACAAAAACAATTAGAACAAAACTTTTCTGGTGCCAAGCAGTCCTCGGGCACAATGGGTACATTTAGTCTAGAAAAAGTTAAACAATCAGTGTCCACGGGCGCCACAAAATTATTAAACAATGTGGGCGAGGGTGCATCTAGACTAGGGGGTGCTATTGCCAAGGGTGGCCGTGATGCTCTAGACAGTATCAAGGGGCAAGTACTTAACATTGATATGAAAAGTGGGGGCGCACAAGTATTAAATGCAGATAGTGATTGGCGTGTGAGAATTAGTCTAGCTCCAGCAAGCTCGTCTTATTTTAAGTACAGTGATAGTATATTTATGTCTCCACTTCAGGAGACCAACGGCGTTATATTTCCCTATACACCACAGGTGTCTATAGCACACTCCGCCAAGTATGGTGTGGAAAGTCTTACTCATAGCAATTATCCCATAGTGTTCTATCAGAGCAGCGAGGTTGGTGCTATAACTATCAACGGCGAATTTACTGTACAAAATATGGCCGAGGGTAGATATCTTATGGCTGCTGTACATTTTTTCCGTAGCTGTACCAAGATGTTTTTTGGAGGCGACAGCATTGCCGGCACTCCTCCGCCACTAGTATTTTTAAACGGCTATGGAGCACCTTATTTGCCCAATGTTCCCTGTGTGGTAACACAGTTTAGCCATACTATGCCCAGTGACGTAGATTATATAAATGTGCCTATGACACGCAGTACTACTAGACAGCCAAAATATGACTGGAGTGGTGGACCAACAGAGCCTATAACAACTATTGACAAAGCCACAGTAAGATTACCCACAATGAGTTCCCTAAGCGTTACCCTACAGCCAGTTTATAGTCGTAGAAATATCTATGAAAACTTTACTCTGGACAAATATGCCAAGGGCGAATTAACCAAGGGCCCAACTAGCAATCGTGGAGGATTTATCTAATGGTTAAAGTTAGTTACGAAAAAAATAGTCCCTATTATTTTGCCACTGGCAGTACAGGCAAATATCTAGGTGTTCTAGACTTGCCAGTTATTCCTAAGTTAGCCAATGATGTGCTCTACACTCTGCCAGCAGCCTATAAATGGCGTCCGGATCTCTTGGCTTATGACCTATATGACGATGTAAATCTTTGGTGGGTGTTCGCTATGCGCAACCCTAATATACTTCAAGATCCTGTTTTTGATATGGTACCAGGAATTCAAATTTATATACCAAAACAGACTAACCTAATTTCTATTCTAGGGTAACGATCAATGGCTGAACTTTCAAGATTTCGTGAACCAGCACCACCTCCACCAGATCCTCAACAACAGCAACGTATATCAGAGCCACCACTAAGGGTCGATGTAGCTGGTGGCGCTGGGTACGAAGAAAAGTCTCTGCCTCCAGTGGAAGTAGTAGCCGAACGCGAATATGAGATCAAGCAAAAAGTTATAGTTAATCCTCTACACTATTTTGCTAGTTATACCTATAGTCTAAGCCTAGCACTGCTTGAACAGCAGGACTACAACGACGTAGTTAGCAAGGGAAAATATACACCAAAAAATGTTCTAATTGCTGGCGCTGGGCGCCGCGGGGAAGATTTTAAACGTAATGATTTTTTTCAGGAAGATTTTTATTGGGACAATCTTAAAATACGCACAGTTGTTGGCAAGACATTTCAAAATAAAAACAGCAACCTAGTTAATTTAAGTTTTACAATAATTGAACCAGTGGGATTTACGCTGCTAAATCGTATGGTTGCTTTATGCAAACAAAAGGGTATACGGGACTGGTCTCGAGCTCCCTATATGTTGCAAATAGATTTTTATAGCAGCGACCCGCCACGTCCAGGATTAATTCCCGGGCTCACAAAGTATCTCCCCATTAGTATAATAACTATGAAAACTAAAATTTCTACTAGGGGAACAGAATATGCTATAGAAGCAGTACCTTTTAATCAAAATGCAATGACAGAAGTTGTAGCGCAAGCCCCCACCTCGTTTAGTATTAAAGGGGAAAATGTAATTGATTTTCTAGGCGTAGGGGCTAGTAAACCAATAACTTTAGCGGCCCAGTCAGATGCTCCCGAGATACAACCAGCCAAACCTAGCCAGAAGTTTTTAGCTTCAGGCTTTGTGGACGCAGTCAACAAGTTCTATCTAGATCAGGTTGCTCTGGGAAAAATGCAATATGCTCACGAATATCGCGTTATTATGGATAAAGAGATAGGTGAGTCTCCTACCTATCAAAATAACAAAAATAGCATACCTGTAGTTAATAATACAAGAGACTCAAAAAAGGCTAGTATACAAAGTTCTGTAGGTAAGGAGTTTACTGCGATTAGTTTTGAGGGTAACGAATTTAAAATACCTAGCAGGACTCGAATAGACAATGTAATAGAGGATTTAATTATTAACAGTGAGTATTACAGAACTCAAGTTGTGCCCTACCAGGTCAGCGTCAAAGATATTAAATCAGATAAAGATAAAACTAATCCTATTTCCAGTAATAGCTTTAAAGGATTTAAAATAATTCCCATAGTCAAAATTAAAAATTTTGATACAAAAATAAACAGCTATATCTATGAAGTAGAATATCACGTAAAGAAATGGCTTCAGCATAATTCACATCCAGCTAGTGAACTAGCCGGACAGATACCCGGTGTAGTAAAAGATTATCAATATATCTACACGGGAAAAAATAATGACATAATTGAATTAGCTTTAGATTTCAATATGTTATACTTCAACGAATCAACTATACTTAACACCACTAACTTTATGGCTGGTGCTGACAATAAGGAACGTGGGCTGGCTACAGAAAATATGGCTGATACAAACGCCACCAAGGTAATACGATCAGGAGAAACCACAAACCCCAGTAGTTTCACACAGGTAATACCAGTACGCTATATTCAGGGAGATGCTGAAGCTCCTGGCGCAGATGGAAAGAGTGCTGCAACAATGGATGCCCATCGAGCCAGACAGATGGATAGTCGTGGGGATATGATCAAGGTTAGATTGCGCATAGTGGGAGACCCCACATTTATAAAACAAGATAATATTTTTGATAATGTGGGTATCTATCAGACAGTGCCAATTAGTAACGGAAGTCTAGCAATGGATGGACACGAACTCTATGTGCATCTTACTTTTCTATCTCCCACTGACTACAGTGAGCAGACTGGCCTAGCTGATCCTACGAAAGGACCTTACAGCTATGTGCCTTTTTCCGGCAAGTACAGCATAGTAGACATAGAAAATGTATTTGCCAATGGCAAGTTTGAACAAACTCTTAATCTTGTAAGATTACCCATCCAGGAATCCGAGGCTTTGGCACTGCAGAAATCTCCTGATGGAGCACAGGAAGCAAACGAACTTCCCGAAACAAAATCCAGGGTAGGAGCTTCTTTTACAATATAAATTATGGCTAATAATAAAACAAACAGCTTTAAACCCAGTATAGAGCAGTTAAATTCTAAATTAAATCCACTTAATCTAGGCAATATCTACGTGGGGGTTGTTAAAGATATAGACACATTTACTAGAAACGGTTCCCTGTTTGTGTATATTGATGGACTGGGAAATCATTCACCAAACAATAGACAGGGTTGGTTTCCAGTAAGATATGCTAGCCCTTTTATGGGGCATACCACAGGCATAGACATATTGTCAGGAAAAAATACCTACGAAAATACTAGACAGAGTTATGGTATGTTTATGACTCCACCAGACATAGGCAATAAAGTTCTATGCTGCTTCCCCAACGGTAAAAATTCAGACGGCTTCTGGTTCGCTTGTATCAGTGATTTTATGGGTAAAAGTATGATACCTGCAAACGCAGCTGAACCTCTAGCCAGTATTGATCCTGATAGTATTCCTAGTGATCTTAAGTCACGAATGAAACCCAACGGTTACTATCCCACAGGGGAGTACAACGACAGCAAGGACACTGCTTTTACACCTGGATGGTTTAAAAATGCTAAACCTGTAAATCCCTATCTTGCAGAACAATATATTAACCAAGGTCTAGACCGTGATCCACTTCGTGGTCCTATAAATTCCACCCCTAATAGAGATGTTATTAACGGTGTGTTTGGTATAAGCACGCCAGGCAGACCAGCCCCTGATCCTGCCAACAACAAGCAACTAAAAGACCAAATAGAAAAGGGCGAATTTGAAATCGAAGATTTCGCCACGCAAGTGAGAAGTGGCGGTCATAGCTTTGTTATGGACGATGGTGATTTGTTTGGTAATAGCAAACTTACACGCTGGCGCAGCGCCAAGGGTCATCAGATAGTAATGCACGACCAGGACGACGAGGAATTTATCTATATCAGTAATGCTCGTGGCGACAGCTGGGTAGAACTAAGTCCAGCAGGGGAAGTAATAGTTTACAGTGCTCTTGGTATCAATATGCGTAGTCACGGACCCATACAGATACACAGCGACAATAGTTTGAACATTAATGCAGATTATATTCGTATGTATGGCAAAAATGGAGTGCATATAGAAAGCACCGCCAGTGTGAAAATACGAGGAGATAATAGTATTAATCTCTACGGTAAAGACTACATAACCACTAATACAAATAGTCTAATTATGAACAGTGGCAAGGGAGTACTTAGCTGTACTGGTCCACTTAATATACTAGGCGGCCCAGTTAATATAAACAGTGGCGGTAATGCCTCAGCTCCTATAGTTGATAAATTACCTCAAAATAGTCACGCAGAAACAGAATATGTCAATGATGCCTGGGAAAGTCAACCTAACAAAACAAAGTCTATTAATACACATATAGCTACTCACGAGCCCTATACAAGAAAAACACTAAGCGAATTAGAATCTTTAAGCAAGACACAGGCGCAGGCTGCCGCTGCGGCAGGGAATAGTACTACTACTGCTAAGAATCCACAAGAGGAATACCAAAATCAACAGGAAGCTAAACGTGGAGGTTCAGCTTCAGGTTCAGGCAACGCCAGCAGTTCAGCCAGTGGCGGCGGTAACTCAGGCACAGGCAGTGGTGGAGGTACAGGTGGTGGTACAGGTGGTGGGAAACCCGATCCTTCAAAATATGCTAATCCTAAAAAACAAGCTCCTGAAGCCTTCCTACGTAGACAACCAGAGCCCAAGGGCGGTATAGGAAATCTTGAACAGTCGGAAGTTAAGGCCCTGTTTGGTCAGACTGGATTCACAGAAAGTTCGGGAAAATATGACACTGTTAACTCACTGGGTTATGTTGGCAAATATCAGATGGGCGCAGCAGCCCTAGTAGATCAGGGATTGGTCAAACGAGGAACCACGGAAGCTCAATTAAAAGACCCCAGCGTCTGGATTGGCGGGCCTGGGAAACCAGCTAGTAGGGATGAGTTTTTAAATAACAAACAATTACAAGAAGATGTAATGTACAAATACACACAGAGTAACTACAATACTCTAAAGAAAAATGGCACAATAACTGATTCTACTAGCAAGGAAGAAGTAGCTGGTTTACTTTCTGCATCACATCTAGGTGGCACAGGCAACGCCACAAAGTTTTATAATGGCAAGGCCAATGCTAGCGATGCCTACGGAACTGGTGTTGGTAACTATTACGCCAACGGTGTATATGCTGTACAAGGTGCAGCGCCCAAGCTTGCCGCAGCATCAGAAAGTAAGAATAAACTAGGAGCATAAAATGGCACAGTACAAGGGTTTTAGCACAATAAATCGTGTAAAGAGATTTAAACTGACAGATTTTCAGTTGGCAAAACAGGATCTATATAATAGCTTTCATATTCGTAAAGGTGAAAAATTAATGAATCCTGATTATGGCACAATCATACAGGATATGGTTTTCGAACCTTTTGATGCTGATACTAAAAATAAAATTATTAATGACATCAACAGAATAATTAGTAGCGATCCAAGGATAGCTGCGGAAAATATCAGTGTGATTCAGGCCGAGCAGGGTTTTCAGATTGAGCTAGACTTAATTTATATTAAAACCAACGAACGTGACACACTAAAAATACAATATAACAGATCAATTGGGCTAGACACCGCCTAGATCTTGGGTTTTTTAAACCCATAAATATATTAATAACTGGATTTTCATATGGCAAACACTACCAGACAAAATAGTCTATTGGTAAATCAGGACTGGACAAGAGTCTACGAAAGTTTTAGAAACGCTGATTTTCAGAGTTATGATTATCAAACTCTTAGAAAGTCAATGATAGAATATCTACAGCTCTATTATCCCGAAGACTTTAACGATTTCATAGAAAGCAGTGAGTACATAGCACTGATAGATATGATAGCATTTCTAGGACAGAGCCTAGCTTTTCGTACGGATTTAAACGCTAGAGAAAATTTTATTGACACCGCGGAACGTCGAGAGAGTGTTTTAAAGCTAGCCAAATTAGTAAGTTATGCACCAAAGAGAAATAGATGTGCTGAGGGCTTTCTGAAAATAGAAAGTCTTAGAACAACGCAACCGCTTAGGGACAGTGATGGCAATGATCTCACTAATTTAAACATCAACTGGAACGATAGTACAAATGAAAATTGGTACGAACAGTTTATAACAATATTGAATGCTACACTTATTAGTGGACAAAAGGTTGGACGACCTAGTAACAGTCAGACTATTGGTGGTATAGTTAACAGTGAATACAACCTAAACACCCCAAGCGATATATTTCCTATTTTTAGTTTTGACGCAGAAGTTGAGGGAACACAATTACCCTTTGAATTTGTTAGCGCCACTAGCGTAAATAAAACCTATATCTATGAAGCAAGTCCTAGAGTAGGTCAATTGTTTAATATTTTATACAAAAATGACGGACAGGGCAATGCTAGCAACAACACCGGTTTTTTTGTTTATTTTAAGCAGGGGGTGTTAAACAGTATTAATTTTAGTATTACAGAAAGCATTCCTAATAATTTGCTTAACATAAATGCTGACAATATTAATAATGACGATGTCTGGCTTTTTGAAAGAAATAGTAACAATGTCTTGACCAACGAATGGAACCAGGTACTATCAGTACAGGCGCCCAATATTATATATAACGACAACGCCGCTAAAAAAAGCTATCAGGTTACAACTAGAGCCGGGGATCAGGTAAGTTTAGTATTTGGAGATGGTACATTTAGTTCAGTACCACAGGGCAATTTTACAGCTTTTTATAGACAAAGTGCAGGCACAACCTACAAAATTGTGCCAAGTGAAATGCAGAATATTAATTTAAATATTCCCTACGTTAGTTCTACAGGAAGAAATGAGACCCTAACAGTTGTATTGAGCTTAAAGTATACCGTGGCCAATGCCTTGGCTGCAGAGTCTATAGAAGAAATTAGAAGCCGAGCACCACAACAATACTATACTCAAAATCGTATGGTAACAGGAGAAGATTATAATACCTTCCCCTATGCAAATTTCAGTAGTATTAGCAAAATTAAAGCAGTTAATCGTTCTAGCAGCGGCACAAGTAGATTCCTAGATACAGCTGATACTACAGGAAGATATAGTTCTACTAATATTTTTAACGAAGATGGTATTCTTCTCAAAGAAGATATTATTGATGACAGTATAACCTTTAGTTTTAGCACTAACCAGGATATTAATAGGGTAATACAAAATCAAATTTTACCTAAAATTAAATCCAAGGAACTTTTACACTTCTACTACAAGTATTTTAACAGATTTAGTTTACAGGATCTTTACTGGGAACAGGTCACAGCTGGTAGTAGTAGTTGCACTGGGTATTTTAAAAACTCATCCGAAACACCACAACAAATCGGTTCTTTAGTAACTGGTAATAACAAATATCTTGGCGTAAATTGTATAATAATTTTTACGCCTGGTGAAGGCAATTACTTTAATGCGCAAAATAAAATTATGACTATACCTAGTTCAGGAGTAATTCCTGAAGGGGGAAAAGACAAAATATACGCCACACTCACAAATGTTATAGGTAATGGCGGGCAGGGAGTATTAAGCACAGGACTTGGTCCTGTCAGTGTTAGTGAAATTATTCCAGATAATGCCATTGCCAGTGTAGTTATACCTAGTTATAATAACACCTTTAGTACTGAGTTTACGACCTCTCTAATACGTGAAATTAGTAACTACAGTGAATTTGGTCTACGATATGACCAAAACACTACTTCTTGGAAAATTATTCCCAAATCCTATCTGCTAACCAATGTAGACACGCAGGGCAATTATGTATTTTCTCAAACTCGAGAAGGACAGGGCGAGGATAATAGCTGGTTATTGAATTTCACACTAACAAACACCGTGTACACAGTAGAGATAAGAGGACTAAGATATCGTTTTGATAGCTTAAGAGCAACTAAGTTTTATTATGATGACACTACTAAAATATTTGATCCTATCACGGGACGCACAATTAATGATACAGTAAAAATCCTTGAGGTCAATAAAAATCCTCAAGGCACTGGCCTCTTGGCGCACGATGTTAACTGGTGGGTACGCGGTCAGGTACTAGACACGGATGGATTTGTAAATTCTGGCAAAGTATATTTAAGTTATAGTGACAAAAATGATGATGGTGTTCCTGACGATCCCGATATTTTCGATATGGTGGTAGAAGACAATCTAATATTTTTTGAACGTGATACTAGCGACATAAGTTTTATTAACTATAATATTCTAGATACAGATGCAGTTAACACAGACTATGCAGTAAGTTCTGACATACTACCAGACATCAATCTATATGTGGTTGGGCAACTATTCTTTACAACAAATTTTGATGACGTTACCGGCTATAAATTTTATCAAATTGTAGAAGATTCCAATGGAGTAAGATCTCTAGAAAATGTTACACTAGATCAAAATGGCTTCTATAAGTACAAGTTTTATACTGGGCGTAGAGATCTTTATTTCCAGTATAGGCACAATGCACTTAACAGTAGAAGAATAGACCCTAGCCCAAGTAATCTAATAGATCTTTATATTCTTACTAAAAATTATGAAACTGACTATAGAATCTGGGCCACAAATACTTCTAATAATTTAATTGATGAACCTGTCAGACCCACTAGTGAGGAATTAAGACTTCAATTTAGTAAACTGGAAGATTATAAAAGCGTAAGTGATGCCTTGATTTACAACAGTGCAAAATTCAAACCTTTGTTTGGTAGTCGTGCTAGCCCCGAGCTTCAGGCTACATTTAAAGTAGTGAAAAATACTGGCATAAATCTAAGCGACAGTGAGATACGCACTCAGGTATTAAAATATATCAATAATTTCTTTACAAGTGGCAACTGGGATTTTGGAGATACATTTTACTTTACTGAACTTGCCACCTACATACAGCAGAGTATGGCACCTAATATAAGCAGTATAATCATAGTGCCGAACTCTACAGATCAAATATTTGGTAGCCTACAACAAATAGGTAGCGAAGCTAATGAAATATTAATTAGTGTAGCCACAATTGACAACATAGAAGTTATAAGCGGAATTACCTCTACTAAACTAGGGGCGAATTCTAATGCAGTAAATACAATAATAACATAGTAAAAGATGACAACTAGAACACTGGATTTTTTACCATCAGTTTTTCAAACTGAGACTAATAAAAAGTTTTTAAATGCCACGCTGGATCAATTAACCACGGATGCTAATTTAAAGCCTATCAACGGTTATATAGGTCGCAAGAGTAGCCCAGGCTTTAAAAATATAAATGAATATTTGATAGAACCTAGCGTAGAGAGAGCAGATTATCAGCTCGAGCCCAGTGTATTAGTAACTAATCCCCAAGACAACAGTATAGACTTTCACGTAACCTATCCTGAACTCTTACAAAAAATACAGTACTATGGTGGAATAACTCAGGATCCTAATAAATTATTTTCCAGTCAATCCTATAGTTACGACCCTAAAATTAATCTAGATGCATTTGTAAATTTCAATGAATACTATTGGGTACCCAACGGCCCCGACGCAGTAGACCTATTCGCTAACGAAGTAGATCTAGAAAAAGTATTCACACCCAATATTAATACAACATTAAATTATTATCTTTTTGGTACAGATGAAACGCAGGTAAACCCTGACATAACTCTAGCACGAGGCGGAACTTATACTTTTGAAATCGACCAAGTGGGAGAAGGCTTCTGGATTCAAACTGAACAAGGAACTTCGGGAGTTAAGCAGACTGACCCCACTATTAGTACTCGAGATATCCTAGGTGTAAGTAATAATGGTACAAGTAATGGCACAATAACATTTAATGTGCCACTGAAAAATTCACAGGATTTTTTCCTTAATTTGCCCGCTGTAGATCTTCCTGATAATTTAACATTATACACCTCGGATTTAGAATTTGCAGACGTTTATAATCAGACACTGGATAATATTGTTGAGAGATTTGGTGGTATAGATGGCATAACCACTCCCGAACAACTTAATAACAATTTGTTGGTATTCAACAAATTTTATAACGATGTACAGGCCTGGAATCCTTCAGGCATCTTTGATGAAACTGCTGTGGGTTTTGACACAGTTAATTACGATATACCCAGTGATGATCTGCCACTAACACTAGATGTTATTAGCAATGATGAAGTTATAACCTCGGCGCTTCGCTACGATGTCTGGCAGATTAATCTAATAAGCATTGGTGATGGACAATATAGAATAAAGTTAAGTTACTATGCTGACATACCCAATCAGCACAAAGTGACAATTACTGGTGGACAGACATTGAGATCTACCTCCTGGTACAAAAATTCTCTGGACTATCTAGAAAAGATTCCTAATATTACTGCTAATCTAGATAGACTTTACTATCAGAACGGTAGCAGAGAGGGCGCCTGGGGATATTTTAAAATAATTGATATTGAAAATAATGTAATTAATGTAGAAAATGATATACTGGGCAGAACCTATTATACAAGCCCCAATGGTGTTAAATTTACGAATGGCCTAAAAGTAAGATTTGATAGCGCAGCTAGATCAGACACCTACAAGGGCAAAGAATTTTATGTTGATGGAGTGGGTAAGTCCATTAGGCTAACGGATGTAACTAAATTAGATACATTACCCACAGACGTTGTGGATATTAATCTCCCAGATTATATTACAATTAATAGAAGCAGTCTAGACTATAATCCCTGGAGTAAGACTAATCGTTGGTTCCATCAACAAGTACTGTTTGATACTGCTAGATATAATAACACCAACATAGAACTTACACAAGCAGTCAAGGCAAGAAGACCCATTATTGAGTTTAATTCTGACATAAAATTATATAACTCTGGTTATATTGGTATAGAGCCTGTGGACATAATAGACCAAGTTCACGAAACACCATTTATATCAATACAGGGCCAGCCCTCGGCCTACGATAATGCAGGTACTCAATACGAAGACGGAATGCGAGTAGTATTCACCCGCGAGCTAGATCCCGAAGTACGTAAAAAAGTTTTCAGAGTAGTGTTTGTAGATACAGACATCAACTCTTTTAATCCAGCGCCTATTATTAATTTAGTAGAAGAGCCCGATGTAGTGGTGCCTTTTACCAGCGTTAGGGCCAAAAAATCCAGTAACAATGGAAAATATTTTTGGTGGGACGGCGAAAATTGGAATGAAGGACAACAAAAAACCAATATAAATCAACCGCCGCGGTTTGATGTATACGATAGCAATGGTATAAGTTTTAGCGACACTAGCATCTATCCACCCACAAGTCTTGCTACATCATTTCAGGGTTCAAGCATATTTGCCTACAAACAAGGCACTGGTACCAACGACTCTGTACTAGGGTTCCCGTTAGCATACAAAAATCTTGCTACATCAGGTGATATAGTTTTTGAAAATACCTTTGAGAATCAGAGTTTTGATTATACCATTGATGGAGTAACCTATAATCAAAAAATAGGACTGGGTAGTCTAAGAGAATTTAGCACAGGAGAACTTAAAAAACTTGTAACTTGGAGAAAGATCAGAGATATTTCTGTACAGTTTCAAAATATACCCTATATCTATAATGGACAAGATAATATTTTCCTAGTAGATGTGCCTATAGAAGAAAGTATAACTAGAAAAAACATACGTGTACTACAGAATTTTAAAGAGCTGGATAGCAGCTACTATACTATCACTGACAGACTTGGTGGCAAACACGACATAACTATTAATCCTGACCTATTAACGTCCGGCGATAGAATTGATATAAACTTTTATAGTAAGCAAACCAGTCAGATTGGTTTTTATATTATTCCAGATAATTTAAACTATAATGCGCAGAATTTTATTGTTGATGAAATTACTCTGGGGCAAATGCGATCACACGCAACCAATCTTGCTCAGAGTACAATAGAATTATCAGGAAGTTTTCCTGGTGTCAATAATAGTAGAGACATTGATTTTAATACCGGTGTAGGTACAATTTTACAACATTCTAGTCCTGTAAGTCTTGCTGCATTATTTTTAAGTAGCGAAAAATTTAATTTCGTAGACAGTGTTAGATACGCGGAACAGGAATACAGTAAATTTAAAAAGAAGTTTCTGAGTCTAGCAGTAACAGAACCTTATCTAGATCTAGATAGTCCTATTCTAGCTGTAGATAAAATTCTAGCGCAAATAAATCTAGTTAAAAACGAAAGTTTTGCTTGGTTTGCCAGCGATATGATACCCTATGGCAGCAACAAAAACGTTATTACTTACTATGTTCTAGATACAGAAAGAAAAAGCTACCTACTGTCCAACGTTTTCAATTCTAAAGCTTTGTCAAATAAAGCAGTAATTGTGTATTATAACAAAACTCAGGTATTATTGGACAGAGATTATGAATTTTTAACAACCACTCCTGCAATTAGATTTAAAGATAATTTCAATTTAACTGTGGGTGATAGAATTACAATTTTTGAGTATGATAATACAGACGGCTGCTACGTTCCAGAGACACCTACCAAACTTGGACTATGGCCTAAATTTACACCAGAAATCTACGACGACTATTCTTACATAGACGGTCCTGTAAAAATGATAAGAGGTCACGATGGTAGCCTTACTCCGGCATTTGATGATTTCCGTGACGATCTTTTACTAGAATTAGAAAAAAGAATATACAATAACATCAAAGTAGAATTTAATAAAGACAATATAGATATATTTTCTACAAAGCCAGGTAGATTCCGTCAAGAACTTAACCGTGATTATTCTATCGATCAACTGGAACAAATTTTAAGCACAACTTTCCTTAACTGGACAGGTTCCCTGGGTATAAGTTACAGTAACAATGACATTTACAATGTTGATGATCCACGCACTTACAATTATGGTGGAGCCCCGGACATTTTAACCGGACAGGCACTGCCAGGAAGTTGGCGTGCCTGCTTCCAATATTTTTATGATTGTGAACAGCCCAATCTTAGACCCTGGGAGATGCTGGGATTTAGTGAAGAACCTCTTTGGTGGCAAGATCAATATGGCCCTGCTCCTTATACATCAGACAACCTATTGCTCTGGGAAGATCTCGAATCAGGAATTATTAGAGACGGAGTAACTGTCAAGCAAGATGCTAGATTTGCAAGACCAGGGCTTTCACAAATCTTACCTGTTAATAATCAAGGCGAAATAATTTACCCACTAGGCTTATTGACCAACACCTATAGTGATCAAGACTTTGATAAACCCTGGGTAGCAGGCGAATGGGGTAAAGTTGAAACAGCCTGGCGTAAAAGCGTAAACTATCCGTTTGCCTGCCAGATTTTAGCTGCTCTTGCAAGTCCTGCGCAATATTTTGGATTAGGAGTTTCCACTAGCACTTATAGATATGATGAAAATCTTGACCAATATGTTGTGGCTTCTACCAACCGCTGTATTACTCAAGATGACATTTTAGTAAATGGCAGCCTAGACAGTAACGGCAATGTTGTACGTGCCACGGGTTACATAAACTGGATAGCGGATAGACAAACAGGACTAGGGATTACAGATAAGAATAAACTAAAGGATTTTATAAAAAATTATTCTATACAACTAAGTTATAGAATGGCAGGGTTCAGTGATAAAACAAAGCTTAAGGTTATTGCAGAACAATATAGTCCTAATAGTATAAATCAAGGTGTGGTGATCCCAGACGATGATTACAAACTTTTTGTGTCAAAGTCACAGCCTGTGCTTACTCCTGTTTATAGTGCAGTTATAGTAGAACGTACTAGCAGTGGCTACAGTGTACGAGGTTATGATGTTAGTCAACCTTATTTTACTATTGCCTCGCCTACACCAAGCAGCTCTAGTTTTCCTATTAGAGTGCTTAAAGAAACTGTGTTATACCCTAACCAATTCTTAAGCAGAGTTAAAAACATACCTTATGGCACAGAATTTAAAACGCTACAGGAATTTAGTGATTTTATAGCGGGCTATGAACGAGCTCTAATAAGCCAGGGATTCCGATTTGATACCTTTAATGAGTCTCTAGGTAAAGTGGGAGATTGGGCACTTAGTATAGAAGAATTTTTATTCTGGGTGCAACAGGGTTGGTCAGTGGGGAGTATATTAGTACTAAGTCCAGTATCAAATACTCTAGAATTTGAAAACTCAGCCACTGTGGTAGATAAAATTACTAACGATCCCTGGAACAGCCGTATTCTAGATCAAAACTTTAAAGTACTAAATTACGATGCTTTTAACATAAGCAGAATAGGAAATAACTGTAAAATATTCCTAGATAATCCTAATACTTTAATAGCATTGGCTAAATTAAACACGGTTCAATATGAACACATTATGGTGTTTAACAACAAGTCACAGTTTAATGATGTGATATATGAGCCAGCTACAGGGCAGAGACAATATAGAATTAAATTAGTAGGTGCCAAAACACAGGAGTGGTCAGGTAGTTTTGATATTCCGGGCTTTGTATACAATAGTGAAATAGTGCCTACTTGGATCACAGGCAAGGATTATCTACGTGGCGATCTAGTAGAGTACAAGAATTTTTATTATGCTGCTAAATCTAATTTAGTCGCCGCGGACGAGTTTGTGTTTACAGACTGGTTGCCAGTGGACAGTTCCCGAATTAAAACAGGTCTACTATCTAGTTTTGGGACTCTAGCTAGCCAGAGCTCAAATTATTATAATATTGACACCATCACTGATGATAATATTTTTGATGAATATAGTCTAGGACTGATAGGTTATAGAAATAGAACATATCTAGATAATTTAGGCATTAACGATACCTCTCAGGTTAAATTTTACCAAGGATTTATAAGAGAAAAAGGCACACGTAGAGCAATTAACGCCTTAAAACAATTAAGTTTTGAAGATAATACCAGT
>Ga0255156_1000149_pt1 | contig 30210 bp, 40 predicted proteins | sample Atl_Atlam_RepA_8_FD_186026 | JGI IMG/M metagenome (GOLD analysis project Ga0255156, IMG submission 186026) | Freshwater microbial communities from Altamaha River, Georgia, United States - Atl_Atlam_RepA_8h | ecosystem: Environmental > Aquatic > Freshwater > River | place: USA: Georgia... | reverse complement strand
CATAGCACGTAATAACGTCAATCGATTCGGCACTTGCCAACACCTTATTCGAAGAATCTATAAGGTCGATCATTGCGTCTACGTCTGGAGCAATTGCGAATTTTACCGACATACCAAACCCCTTTTCTGGAGGAGGAAGAAGAAACTAAACAAATTCATTAGGTCGTGGGGACCGGAATCCCATATTAACGCAAACTGGATCACCTTTCAATACGTAAGTGATATCCCAGGTTGCACCGAATACCGGCATATCTGCGGAACGATTCAGTTGCTTGTGCGACCATACGCTAGTTCCTGCTCGATACGCTTTGATTACCGTAGACGATGTAAAATCATCTTGGTTGGCATCGAACCTTTGAACACCTACAAGGCTAGGGGTAGGTATTGGGTATCCAACTCGAACCGCACTTCCAGTGCATCTAACCATAGATACTGGAAGTCCGAATGATTGGATCGAGAACTTTTCGTAATCAGTACCACCGTACGTAGGAATAGCGTTGCTAGTACCTAGCATAGCAAAGCCTATATGATCTTTCACACTGCTAGATGGTCTAGCATTGTTGTTGTGTCTAGACTCGGCTAGTTGTGGACTGATGATGGGAAACATTACTGTGTTCTCATTACGTACCACTTCAAAGTCCATATCATAGGATACCCAAGTAGCTCTTGGATTCGATGCTCTTAACCAGTACGGATTTTTAGCATCTGCACCTTTGTAAGGGTTTGTTTCTGGATTGTCAGGAGGTATTACAGGACTAGCAGTAGAGCCAGATGCAGCACCCCCTATGTTATCCATAATTTCATTAACTCTCTGGATACCTGTTATAGGTGTCATTCCGTTTACAAATCCAGATGCTATATCGTAACCAGAACTGAAATCCAGATTATTGAATGTTTCTAGATGCAAGTTACGTCTATGCTGTGCCAGTTCTGGAGCATTGTACGGACCTACATCTACTGTTTCAGTGGAAGGTACTACCGGATCGCCGTTTTCATCAGCTTCGTAATACACCTTTTCAGGATTCAGAACATTCTTTGGAGGGGTAGTAGTTGCTAGATTACCTCTGTTATTATCTTCTTCTACGTAAGGGTTGAAGATAACATTGTAACCAGGCATCAACGGTCCACGATATCCAAAAACATTTTGAGTAGATGCCATTGATTCTCTGGATTGAGACCATTGACCGTTGTAAGAATTTGGTTGGAACTCTGATAGGTTTACAGGAACTTTACCGAAATTAGCAGGGTATGGACCTCCACCTTGCCACGAAATATGGACTGGTTCGAATAGCCCACTATTTCTGAATAATTCTTCTAGTTCGGTTATCAATAAGTAACCGATAGTAAAAGATACTTGTCGTGTGTATATCTGCTCTTTGATAGACACTTTTGTTAATAAGTGTCTCGCTTCAACGCGACTGTTGTTAGCTGCATCCGTCTTGACTCCGCTTACTTCGTCTTTGATACGTGCTGCTGAATCTGGACCCATTACAGTTGATCGCATAATTCTCTGTTGGATTATGCACATAATGGCAATCCATGCCCACCCTTTCCATTTACCAGGGGCAACGGTCAATGTACCTTCGAAGGTAGTTGCCCATGAAAGGAATCCAGCACCTTGCATGATATTATCTGAAAGCAAATCAGAGTTAACGGAGTGTGTAACATCTGCTTTAACTATGTTTGGCATAAACGGATTGTCTGATTGTAGTTCTCTATCCGTTATGGTGTACTCAAGTGTCCTCTTATTCTTTAGTAGCTTATACTTCTGCGTTCTTGAGAAACCTGTTGGGTGTAGTGGCTCAAAATAATGAGTCATCATTTGAATAAGTCTAGGTATTGCAGATGGATTTCCTTTTCGGTTAAGGAATACTGCACCTGAACTAGAGAACTCAATACTACCAGTAAGAGTACTAACAACTGTACCCTCTTCTGAAACTTCGAACTCATGTTCTTCAGTTATAGATAGTACGTAGTTAGCCATTTTATCATCACCGATTTCTGATCCACCAGCATCAGAATCTATGTATACATAGTTACGTACCCACGTATTGAATAATGAACTGAACGTTTGAAGACCGGCTTTTTGTCTACCTTCTTCTGATACTCTATCTCCACTTACAAAAGCTGCATTCTGAATAGTTTCTTCAACTGGAAGATTGAAAGTACAACGCCATTTACATTTAATTGCGTTGTTCAATCCCATAGGTTCCCACGAAAGAATTTCAGGTGTGGGACCTTCTATCAAGTTGTAGCGTAAATGGTTTTTGTACTTGTAAGTAGACTTTTCGCTTTCTTGATCTTCAGATTCTCCAAGTACGTTCATAATTATACCAGCACCATGATGCCAAAATACTAATCTACAGTTTGGACGTTGTAGTTGGTATTTTACTTTGTCCATTGCAACGTCAACTGAATCTGGTTGAAGTTCAACATCTGTATTGTCGTCTTGGTACGTTATGTCTCTACCATAGTTAACAGTAGATACTAGCTCTTTAGTTAGTATGAACTCTGCTTCAAGAGTATATCTACTGTACTTTGCAGTGATACCGTCTTCAGAGTATACAACCTGACCGTTCAGAGACGTTTTGGTATAGCCTCTGAATTCAAGCATACCGTACTGAAGAAACTTGTATTCGCATGGGATTGGTTCTTCTGGCATTTTTATCTCTCTTGAATGTTCTCTGGACGGTTTCGCATGAACGATTTAGTTTTGTTGAATGTAGCACCTGAAAGGCTTTTTGTCGAGTCAGGCTTGCTTAGCCAATTCGATACAGCAACAGCCGCAAGTCGAATTGGAGCTATCAAAGGATTGACACCTATAGCAAATTCATACATATAGTATATCGGTGTTGTTAAAGACCTAAGTACACCTAGCAAGAATATAGCTAAGGCTAACATGTCTTTTGTGAATGGCTTGAAAGCTATCATGAAGTCTATGCCAAGTTTGTACATTTCTTGACGTACTTCATTTGAGTACTGGTTTAGCTCGGCTATGTCTTTACCGTATTTCTCTCCAGTACTTATGTTTAGTTCAAGCATTTTGATTTGGTTGTCTAGTCTGCTTGAAAGTACTTCAGGTGAAAATGCTTGTACAGATTTAGCTGTATTTTCGGATATGCTTGTTAACAAGCTAACTATCTCTAACGAACCACCAGAAGCTTGCCCTACTGCTCCACCAGCTAGACCACCAACAACCGCACCAGCAGCAGTACCTATACCAGGAACCACAGAGCCTACGAGACCGCCTATAGCAGCACCGCCCAATGATCCCACTGAAGTAACCATTTTAGTGGTTCCTTTAGACATAGCTGCTACGCCTTCACTTCCTGATACTCCTTGGGAAGTGGTTGCATTAGCTGTTCCTTTTAGCAGTTCTTGCGGGACTGATGTTACTATTTTTGCAGCATCAATAGCCATACCGATTCTGGATTTAGCTAATGATAATCTACTAGCAGCGTTAATGTACGAATCGTAGGAACCACCACTAGCACCAGGACCACCAGGGAATTGCAAAGAACCTCTATTAAAATCTGGAGGACTTCCACCCTTCCCGCCCGATCCTCCTGGAGGAGGGGGAGGTAAAGGTGGAACACTAGGAGGATTCTTAGGTGGAACTGGAGGGTTCGGAGGTACTGGGGGATTAGTAGGTATCGGTGGTGGGTTGTTGGGTTGAGGAGGGGGTTGAGTATTTGGAGAAGGGCTTGGAGGGGGTGGCGGAAGTTGAGTGTTTGATTGTTGATTAGGAGGAGGTTGGGTACTTGATTGTTGTTGTTGAACGTTTGATTGCTGTGATGTTTGCTGTTGACTGGACTGAGTATACGTACTTGTAGTTTGTTGATTTCTAGCAATTTTTCTAGCAGCTAGTTCTTGTGGTGTTGAAGTTAGGTATTCAACAACTGAACGTAGTACCTTCGGCTTGATACGAGCAGTGTAGTCAGAGAAAGCTAAGGGCTTCTCTATAGTTGCTGCTTTGTATGGTGGTGGGGTTGTTGCTTCTTCGAAAGTTGTTTTGAGACTTTCAGCTACGTCTTCTCTGTTCCTGCTTGTTATGCCTTTGGCGAATACGGTTCCGCTTTCTGCGGTGAAGTCTGGTTTCTCTAGTTGCTTGCGTAAAGAGTCTGGAACACTCTTACCGATTTCTGTAAAGTAGTTAAGAATTTCTTGACCACTCTTTACCAGTCCGGTTCGAAACTCTACTTCAAACTTTCTAAGGTCAGAAAGTACGTCTGGCTTGGAGACTATTTCAGATACAAAGTCTTCAGGCTTGAATTGATTTGCTTGAGACTTGTATCTAGTTAGTATCTCTTCTTCAGATAGCTTGGATTCGATCTTTGTTTGGGCAATAACTTCGTTGCGAGTAGCATCATATATTCTACGAGCTTCTGCCATTACTTCACGTTCTGGAGAACCCTTAGCAGCTTCTTCATCTACGAATTGCTGTGCCTTTTCAAAAGCAGTTCTATTAGCAACTGACTCTAGTTCTTGCTTAACTACTTTGGTATACTGGGTTTGATACTTAGTTAGTATCTTGGCGTTGTCTATGTTTTCTTTGTTCTGCTTTTGTTTTGTTCTTTCCGCATCAGCTTTCTTGAACGAAGTCGTAGCAACTCTGGTTACTTGAGAACGTAGTTTGTTGATTGCGTTTTCGGAGTAAGTTCTTAGTTCTTCTTCGACTTGTTTGATTTCCGTAATTCGATCTTGGTAGAAATTGATGAAGTCAGTATCAAGTTGGTAATTAGGGTCTTTGTCAAGCCGATCAAACTCTTCATCGAGCTTTGTTTGTGCTATTGAACCTAAAGTGTTACCAGCATTGTTGATGTTCGTAAGTAAGTCATTTAGATACTTTGTTTGGGAAGCAACAGTGTCTTTGATTACCTTGGCAAGGTCTTCAGGGGTCTTGGCTCTAGATGCTTTGCTTCTTAGGTCTCTAGTAATGCTAGGTAGAAGCATTGTTTGAGACTGTCTGAAGAATTCAGAAGCGTAGGTACGACGAAAGTTTTCTGTTCGTACTTGGAAAGCAGGATTGATGTTTGATAAGTCGTCACGATAAGCAACGCTATTCGGATCACCAGAACCTTTGAGTATGTCTTGGCGTAGTACGTCATCCTTCTTTGTGACGGGATCAATAATAGGATTCAAGTCAACGTTTATTGATGTTCGCTTCTTCGCCATAGCATTACCCTTTTAGTATTAAATGGAAAAAACCACCCGAAGCATAGTCCAGGTGGTTTCGAGTTTGTGGTTGTCGTTTTTCTGGACTACAAAAGTAGTAACTAAGAACTAACACAAAGGAGACGGACCACCATCACCCCAATTGAACGCATAGTACCGAAGGTTTCCAGTACACGTAGGACCTGCGGAATCAACTTCCAAGTCGGGCAGTGGACAAGTCACTGGAAGGATATCCAAAGTCACTGGCAACTTGCGAACCGAAGAAGAAAACTTCACTGATTGAGGATCAGCAGAAACAACCGCTTGGAGGTACGTAAGCGAGGTAATAGGGCCACCAGTTTCAGGATGCCCCAATAGTTGAGCCGAAGTACCTGGACACGGTACTAGAGTCAACGGCAAAGCTGAAGCAGACAGCAAAGAGCCTACAGGACCTACGCGACCATGACCATCATCAAACTCACCGTCTAAGTCATGATCGTAAGGCCAAAGGAGTCTGCGTACACCTGGAAGGTTCAGTTCCATCAGAACCATTCGAACTTGCATTCGAATACCTTGGAACACGGAATCCAAAGGACCTCGGTATTGATCGCAAACAATGTCTTCTTGGATACGCGAAGTAGTTTGTTCGAAACCGTCTTCGGTAACTCCCAGTGGAAGACCACCATAAAAAGCATTAAATGCACCAGTGATGAACGCCATTTCTTAAACTCCTTCAACTAAGTAGTAAGCTACTGCTAGTAAAAGTTTAGGCTACGTACCTTAACTTCTTTGTTTTCGTACCATAATCTTACGAAATTTTTCGTTATCCCGCAACTCTTTCAGAAGTCCCATTGTTTGTTGGACTTCTTTCAATTCCAACAAGTTCATGTCGATCTTCTTAATGTCTTCGACTTTGGAAACAAAAGAGTTTTCTGCATCATCTTCGTCTTCGAAGGTTACACCTTTTAGAGACTCGATAATGAAGTCTTTCTCTTTGGAAGCTGTTTGAATTAGTTTCCTAGTTTCAAACCATTCCAAACACTTCTTACAAGTTACTGCTCCTATGAACCCTGTAGTGAATCTTGGCTTGGTTTTAGCATTACATGGAGTTACGCATTCAATACCAGTCGAGTCAGGGTCTTTAAGGTCCTTGTTGAACACGGCAACAACAGTGTTAGTAGGCATACTTTGCTTAGGCATTAAGAAGCAAAAGTTTGCTAACTCAAACAACGTTGCATTGTTGCAACATTTAGCAAATCGTTTCGAAGGTGCGTGAACGATCTTTTCGCACCTTGAACATCGATAAGGGTGGTCGGTCGCCATGATTTTATCCGTCGAAAGTTAGGGGGTATTTTGGTATCTGCAATGCGGAATTTATTGGATTTTGTTAGGGTTTAATAAATTCAGCATTGCACACTGTAGATTCTGGAGGGGGAGAGGAAACGGCAGATTAGGGTATGTCCTGCCGGACGAGACGTATCCGAATCGTTGTTTGCATTGAAGTAATCTGCATACCTTGGTTGTGGTTCTGCATCTGCATTGATGTATTCAAATCCATGTCCGATAGATATTCCACTACATAATAACTCTTGAATATCACTAGGATATTCTTTTGATTTATTGATAATGAACGTAGCTATGTTGTTATTGTTACTACTGTTAGTCTGACTAACTATAGTAATAACTATATCTTTAATAGTACTTAGAGACATATACTCTTTAGTTAAGTATAGTCCTAATCTATCTGTTGGAGTTACAGAAGTTCTAGCACCGCATATAACATCGAAACCCATTCTATCTAGAACGTAGTTAGTTCCTCTTGAAGAACTTTCACTATCACTGTTGTTGTTTCGATCCTTGGGAACTATCAGTACGAATTGTGAACCTACTGTTGGTGGTGGCTCATCTTTCAGATTCACGATTATGTTGTCTGGGTTAACCAGCCTAGTCAAAGGACTTTCAACCAATCGGTTTCTAATTGTTTCTAAGACTGCTCTTTCAAACATGCTTCTTCTTTCTCTAACTCCAGGAAACGGGGGTCCAGGGGGTGACTACAGTAATCCTCTTCGTCTTAGGTAAGCTTCGAATTGTGGTGCAGCGGATTTCTTTGCTGCAATAATACCCTCTTTGGAAGGTACTAGAATTTTACGTCTCGAATGTACATTCTCTGCATAGTCAATGTCAATTCCAAACGTAATGCTTGTTGTGGTTACTTCTACGAATTGCCCTTCTCTAGGTATGTACCTACCATTGATGAACCTTCCAGGCTTTATAGCTTCTCGCAACGCCCTAGTGCGTATATTGATTGCTACCCTACCTCCGTAGAGTTGATTCTTTCTTTTCTTTTGTTTGATCGTTATTGGTTTCAGAGGTCTCCATTGTTTACCGAATTCATCAACGTCTCCAAAGATTTTATCCATGAAAGCCTTGTTGTTAATCTTAACAAGATGGTAGAGAACGAGGTTGTTGTAGTACAGCCGTATCTCATCGTCCTCTACCTTGGTAAGTTTCTTGATGACTTTGTAGGTTTTCTCTAGAGCCATAGAAAGGGTAAGTTTCTGCTTATGTACTGTCCACCAACCGTTCTACTTGAAGTGATCGAATCTACACGTATAGGCGTGAATGGGAATCGATTATCTGATGAAACGTTTTGGTAGACAACAGAAGTGTTTCCAGAACGAGGCAATTCAGATAAGTACAAATCTCCATTAGCTATACGTTCAAGGTCGATCATGGACTCCATGTACTGATCGCTGTACAGAGAAGGATTACCTCTACGAATAGAAATAAGATAACAAGCAATAATGGTTGCTATCTCTCTGATTCTCGGAGAGTACTGCAAGTCAACATCATCAAATGATTTATTGAGTTCTTGCTTTACTCTCCCAGTTGCTCTTTGAATGAACTCTTTAACAATCTCTGAACTATCCGAAAAGTCATCAGTGTGCATATCGAGACCATCCTCTGAAAAGAGTCTTTTAATCTCTTCAGAGGATGTGAACTCGAATGGGTATAGCTGACCTGGAATAGTCATTGATGGTTATACCAATCCTGTTCGCCAAACGTTTGCGAAGAATGGAACTTGAGGTTGCGGCATAATCGGAACGTAGTTCGTCAATGTCTTAACATCAAATCGAGGAGGATCGTACTCTTGGGTTCGCCAAGTAGCTTGGCCGGAAACGGTACGTACATCGGACATTGCATTTTCAGCAATAGGTTCCATTGCAGTACCGAAACCAATCCAGTCACCAGGAGGAGGAACGATCAACGCATATCCATCAGGAATCAACGAAGACCAGTTAGAAGTACTAACTTGGTTATCGTAGTTCGGAACAACGTCATTCAATACGAGACCTTCGTTGTATATGTGGAAGGTGTATTGAGGAATTGCTCGGAACACAACCTTGTAAGGACCGCTTGTTGGAGCCTTGTTTCCTTCAACAGGACGGTTCGTTAACGATTCGAAAATCGTGAAGCTTGAACCACCAACAGCTTTGAGTTGGTTGTTGTTGAACAAGTGCTTTCCGGTATTGCCATTCATGATGATATCAGTTGGCTGATAACCGGAAATACGCGATGAAAGAATGCTAATCTCGTTCAGGTGATCTACGATTGGAGCGTTAACGCTATCCCAAGCTTCTCCACCAGCGATGATCCCTCCAAGGTCTCCCTTGTTGGAATCAGGAATTCGATACTGGTTAGCATGGATGATTGCTGGATCGTTCAGTTCGCACAAACGGAACCCTTCACCACCATCAGACTTCAGACCGAAACCGCCTTGGAACATCTTGGCAACCATCCATTCAACGGAGTTGGATACCGTTGTTTTCAGGTGCTTGATCTGCATAGCGATGTACTTCTCTCCAGAAGCATCAACCTTGGTGTTAAGTCCGTATGAACCGAGTTGTCGGGTCATGAAGACTTTCTCATGGAAAATGCTGATCTTCGGGTGAAGACGGAAAGTTGTAGCCAGTGCGGTTCCAATTGGCTTCAATCCGATACCTTGAGGTCCACTCATCGGTGCGGAGATTGGAGACAATGTACGAGTAGCCGCATACAAATCGTAACCGAAAGTACGAGTTTGACTGACAGTAAGCGGTGCTGATGTCGGTTCAAGATTGAAGTACCTTTGGAAAAACGATGCTGGAGTATGCAACTGTTCGTAAACGGCAACAATTTGCGGAACTCGCATCAACTGGTCAAATGAAACACCTATCATAATCTGCTCTTTACCTTTCTTGTGACTTCAGAATGAATGACCTAATAACTTATTAGGTCGCAGTAGTTACGGTTTGACCGCCCCAAGTATTAGGAAGGATCAACCATTTCGAACCCGTACCGATTGCTCGGAACGATCCACCAACTTTCTGAGCAGCAGTGCTAAGAGCAACTGAGTCAGCAGCGATATCGTTGAATATCACTAGAACGTCAGTCGTCGAACAAGTGATGGTCATGTTCTGATCGACACTGTTATAGAACTGGAATTCCAATCCACGTTTCGGACTTGGAAGAGTAAAGGTAACTGCACCAGCACCACCAGCTACGAACATCGTACCGGCAGAAGCTTCAGTAACCACGGTATCAGCAGTCACCGTAACTGTGGAGCGTCCAGGAGCATAGCCTTGAGGCATGTCATCGAACATGAACCTTCCGGCCATTTGGCGACGAATGACCCATTCAAGGGTCGATCCGACAATGCCTGGGTTGGTTACAGAACCAACAAACAATCCGCTTGCTTTGACATTACCGCCAAAGAGAACGAATCCAGTGGTACGATCTTGGTCACTGCCAAGCAACTGCATTTTCTGTGCCCCCATAAGGACACCGGCAATGTTCTGTGTACCATCGGTTGCATCGGGGTTCCATTGCTTGAACTTACCGGCATCTGCACCTGAAGTAACCTTGCCAAGCAAAAGACCTGGACGAAGAACATCGGTGAAGTTAGTGTTACCAGCGTCTCTTGACGATCCATCAAGAACAACTGGTAAGAAAATTTGTTGATCGAGTCGTCCCCAAGTAATGTTTGTTGGGTTGACTACCTCGTTGAACGGGGCCATGTAATGACCGCCAAGGAGGTTTGCCATATCAAAACTGTACATACTGCGTTTCCCTTAATTAAGGTTCGATGCTGAAATGAAAAAACTGTTGAGGAACTAGGAACTAAATCCTAGCTGCCATACGTTTCGCAATGTTCTCAATCTGAGTGTTGTTGTCGGTGTTCTCGGATTGCCAATCAGAACCCATAACAAGGGTTTCAACGAATTGCTTGGAAGCATCTGTCACAACGGTTGGTTCTGGCATCGCTTCCAGTGCCATGAGCAACGTTTCAACAACGGGAGTAACAACTTGACCGTTGCTGAATTCCAAGTTGTAGGAATCCGCTTGCGGATACAGGTTCGAGTCAGCAAAAGCTTGAGTTGTTCGATTCGACTTCACAAGGGCATCGACGCGACTTCGATATCCTTTGCGGCGTTCCGTTTGCATCGAATTCTGCATGGCAGACATGATGAGTTGTGATTGAGTATCGACTTGAGGGGTGACAGGATCAACCTTGAAATCGGCTTTCTCGTAAGGCTTGCCGGTATCGGGATTGACAGTCTTGCTCGAAATCAAAGCTTCGATTTGTTTGACGCTTAAATGGGACATAAGCAAAGGCTCCACTTCAAAGGTTTCGGTTTCTGGACTCGCTTCTGAATTAAGAAGCTTGTATTGGTTAACGGCAATAGACAAATTTTCAATCAAATTGTCAATAGTCGTGGTAGTTGGAAGATACAATTTGCAAATATCTCGCAAATCATTGACTAATTGAGAAATCGAAGCTCCTCCAACAGTATCTTCGGTTTCTTCAGATTCAGATTCGGTTTCGGATTTTTCGTCTTCAACCATGTTGGACATTATCAACTGAGCATCATCAGGCTTTAGTTGAAAGTTCTCTTGCCCGTTCTCAATCGGATGAGTTACTAGGGCGATGTGCATTATCGCTTCATCTATTACTTCCTCCCCTCCAGAAGTTAAAGGTACGTTGCGACGAGTGTAGATAGATGTATCTTTAACAATACTACCTATCTTTCCTGCGGGTGTATTTGGGTCGTCTTCTGCTCCAGGTGATTCGATGATACCTACCAATCCGTATTTACCGTCTTGGCATTTCTGTACTTTGAGGCTTTCCCAAAATCCAGCGTTGTCAGTACTCTTGGCTAGAAGACCACCATCCCCACTGGTAAGGATAGTCATGTCCAAGTCGTGTTTCCAAGGTGCAGGGACTTTCATCCCATGCTTCTTAGTTATCTTTTGGAATGATTGTTCGAGTTTGTCCAAGCGAGCTTTGTCAACAGTAACGTATTCGTACTCTTTGGTTTGCTCGTTCCATTGACGAAACTTACCTTCTTTGAGGATGATCTTTTCAAACTTAGGCATTACTCGATTCTCCTTGTGATATCTCGTTTAACAACAAACTTGTCGGATTGGTGAAGCATAATAGCATCAGGTTCATTTGGCAACTTACCTTTAAGGTCATAAACGTAGTTGTTGCTTGGTTCTATGAACTGCGTGACGAATGCTTTAACGGTAATTGTTGCATCTTGACCAGATATCGTCAAACTACCCAAAGTAGGGTCTATTGCAGGTTGCTTATTACCGATCAAAAGTCCCTGGACAGAAGATATCAGAATCTCGCTATCCTCTTCATTGTCGTTTTGACGCTTACGTAAGCAGAACCATATCTCAGGATATGCGGCTAAGTCTCCAAGGTCTTCGATTGTGAATGTCCATCTACAACCACGATAAACTGTTATCTCATCGAGACTAAATGCCGTGTGTTCAAGTACTTGAGGTACTGCTACTGTAGCGATAACTGTACCTCCACCACCACCGCTTCCGGTTGGTGCTAAACTCAAAGCATTAGCAGTCCAACGTACTAGTGAAGTACCTGAACTTACGAGCATAGTTGATAAGTCTGCAACTAGTTGAGTTATTGCAGTTGGGATACGTGCAAGTAGTGTATTCAAACTCGTATTAGTTGAATTCAATGTTTGAGCTACAGTACCAGGAGCAACGATTCCGGTATGAACTGTAGATAGCATGTTCAAAGATATCGTATCGTAGACATTCGAATCGAATGTAGATACATGATAAGAGGCTGGTTGAGTTTCATGTACATCAGCAGCAACATGTTTAGCTCCAGTTATCTTAACTACTCTGGTATTGTAGTTATCTGATAGTAACATACCGTCTAAGAACCCTGCTCTGGTTACTGTCAAACGATTAGTTAGTTCGGTGACATTACCTGCCATAGTACCGGCTTCGATTTGTGCTAGTGTCGGTTTTTGTGACAGGTCAGTTGAGATTTGTTGGAGAACTGTAGTAACATCATAGTCAACAACAGCACCGGCCCATATCGCGTACCGAGTTTCAGTACTTGTTGTACCAATTGCTTCGATACGCAACGATTCTCTGGAGTGAGAAGAAGAAACGGTATACGTGAATCGGTATCTTCCAACGTTAGGGTTGGTAACACTAGATAGATTACCTGATCGACTAACACCAGCACCGTTAACAGCAGAGATTGACGGAGTAGCGTCTAGGTTGACAAGCTTATCTTCGTCGTCTTTGACAACCAGTGTGAATTCATAAACTGTTGATCCGGTTTCAGGTGCTTCAAGTAATGCTGCACCAAACAGATTGCATTTAGCACTTAGGTTGTTCAACCCAGTGATAGCAGACAGAATGTTACCTGTTGTTGCTGATATTGAAGCATCTAGGAAATTGAGTCTTGAGTCATTGGCTAGCAACGGATTTGTTGGGATAGCCGCAATCGATGAATTCAAGTAGTTCAATCGGCTATCTGTTGTTAATAGCGGATTAGTTGGGATTGAACCGATTGGAGCATTTAGGTTATTTAACCTAATGTCCGTTGTAAGTAGTGGATTTGTTGGAATGTTGTTAACACTTACTTGGCTAGCTCTAGTATTAACAGTTGCTTCTTTAGCGAGTAGCGTAGACGCTTCAATTTGTGTAAGTGTAGGTTTAGTGTCTACACTAGTTTGAGAAGCTCTACTAGCTATGTCTGTATTAAGTCGGGATAGTCCGAATCCTACGGCATCTTGGTAGTTAACTGCATCTAGTTCAATGATAGCTAGAACAGGAAGCATGTTAGCTACACCGCGAATTCTAATTATCACGAATTCAACACCAGAGGCATAAGCAGCATCAGGTAAGTCTAACTCGTAAGCACCTGCTAGAGTACCATCAGCTACGATACCCCAAGCTGTAAAGGTTCCGAGTACCTTACCCGATGCGGCACTAAGTTGCGATGGTGTTGCTTGCGTCCAAGTAGATTGACCTTGCCTACGAAACTCAATTATCAAGCCAGATGAAGCTGTAGTAACTCCAGAGAGACCGCCTCCTGTAGTGCTTGTCGTATCTCGAATGAAGATTGGGAGACTCTGTGATGTTTCACCAGCATAGATTTTTCGTACACTCATTATGGGGTCATCCCTCCGTTGAATCCGATAGGTAAAAATAGCCCACCACCTACACTATACAAGCTAACTTCAAATAGAGAAATTATGGCATCTAAAAAGGCAGCGGATACAGATTGTACTACAGTTGTAGAACTCCATATAGTAGTTCTATTCTCTTGGTAGTACGTCTTAAATTGCGATGATCCTACAGATGCAGACTTGTCGTTAAGCAATGCCCCTGGAGGTAGTAGGGTATTTGTTAAACTGGCGTTTTGAACATAGCCATATAAAGCTGTGCTTAATGCGTTAGTTCTAAACGCATTCGTAGTTTGTGCGGGATATAGAATGTTGACTGACGTACCAGAGTTGCTTGATATCCGTTCTGGTACTGCAATCGTGTTTGTGTCACCACGCCATACCCCTGCAATTATGTTTTGAGCATTCGTCCAAGTACTACTTATATTAGACGTTCCAGAGGAATGAATATACCCTGCTCTAAAAGAACCTGAAGCTGTGGATATCGATATCAAGTTTACCCAATCAGTAGGTAAATCGGGTATCGTTGCTGAAGCTGGATTGCTTGCGAAACATACAATGCAATCTCTTAACTGCAAAGAAGACACTGTAATGCTACTAGAATTTACAGTTGAACTTGATGCCAAAAGAATTGTCATTTGTATGCCTATGTTACTAATGTCTAATTGCCAAAAGTCTCCCAAGGGTTACTTGAGAGACTTAGTAAAGTTGTTGTTTGATTCCAACTACTCAGTTGGTTGAGCTAAATCGATTTGTTCCAAGATTTCGTCATCGGTAAGAAGCAAAGCAGATGGGTTCTTGTTTTCACGCCACTTCTGAATCAACTGAATAATCAGCATGATTGCTTGGATCATTGCCATGATCGTAGCTGGATCAACACCAACCAAGTCAGGGTCTTTTTCAAGTTTCTTGAGAAGTTGTTCTTTAGAGCCTGTGAACGTGGAATACTTACGAGCAATGCGTACTGCAAGTAAGTTTCTTCGACGTTTGGTGAACTTAAACATTACGTGGTCCTTTTGTGATAGAGTCAATTTTCGCGTCTTGTTGCTTCATGTGAGCATCAAGTTTATCTACTTTTTCTTCGATACTGTCAAACCTAGAATTCACCAAAGCTGAAAGACTTTTCAGAGTTTCAGATATGGCAACCATAGTAGCGTTCATTCCGGTCATAGTGGTATTCACTATGTCCAAGTGCTTAAAACTCTTGTCTAGGAATTCAAACCCTTTATCTCTTGCAGGGATAGCAATTTCTTTTCCGATCCATGAAGACATTTTCCAGATAGCAATAACTACAACAACCACAAGTACTACGAGAACACCTGAAGCCGTATAGCTATTGTCAGTAAGGAATCTATGCGTTTGGTTAGCGACTTCCGTTACCTGTTGAGCTAACATGAAAAACATCTGAACGAACTTTCTACTAAATAGTTGGAACTGAATCGGGTAAGTCGATTTCGCCAATGGCTATCACTGAAATGTCGCGTAGAGAGAACCATCTTGCAACTTCCTCTACTGGAACGTTGTAGACAATTCCTGGTCCCCAACTTTCATTAGATAGCCTTACGAACATCTTTCCATCTGAAGAGTAAAAGAACCCTTGGAACGACATATTGTGCGCCCAAGAGTCACGAGGATTTCGGGCATGAATATCGAAACCGTCTTTGTGCTTACCGATCTTATGGATAGCAACACCGGAGCAAATTGATGCAGGTTTGAACTGCTTAGCAAGTTCAACGAGCATATCAACATTTGTTACTTCAGGAGCTTCCAGCAAACGGTAATCAGCAAATGGAAGTAGCGTATCCAAGAATTCCCAGTTCTGAAATCTTCGGTATACGTCATTGTTTTGAGGTTCAGGAAAGTCCTTGTCTTGAACAGCGTTAAGCTTGGTTAGGATTTCATTCAGCTTGCCGTTGTTGCAAGGAATAACTCCATCTTTGATAAAGGATTCGTATTGCTCAGCACAAAATCCACCATCACCACCTTTGAGCTTGCCTCTACGTCTACCACAACCATAGCTGAATGGTGCATAGAACGAGATTGACTTAGTAGTGAACTCGTCCTTACCAAGGAACTCTTCGGCTTGCCCATCCATAACGATTTCAAACAAGGCTCTACGTACCCATGGACGGAACGTATTACTGATTACACAAGAACCAGTCTTTTGAGGAAGCCAAGCAAACGTTCTGCCAAAGACGAACTTATCGATTACGGATAAGTCGCATGATCCTGAACCGTAGTTTAGAGACTCCATGAACTTCAAGTAACGCGAGTAGATAGGGTTACTTGTATAATCCTTAGCTACTCTTGCTCTAGAAACGATTGGGATATCGTTGTAAAGTGCTTCAAGCTTTCTTCGTTCAGTATCCAAACGAGTATCGACTGAATCTGAAGAATTGAAACCCCACCCAGTAGGGCCACGAACTAGCGAAATATCTAGAGTATCTGTACTCATGCTTAGTTCTCCAATCCTGCGGATACTGCTTGCATGTACAGAACCATATCACCGCGAGTCAAAGGCCATCTTGACCTAAGATCGGCATTCAAGTTTTCAAAGACTATGCTGTAACGGTTCAAGTCTGTACCCAAAAGCTTTGTTCGATTGTCCACAATCAGGGTTGTAGCGTCATTGATAGTCATTATGGGATTTTCTGTCAACGATTTAGCCGCATCCTTGTAAATCCCCCCAAGCTCTTTTCGCTTTGGAAGGTCTTTTGACCATTCCCTAACTCGTTTGCCTAGATTGTTGAATTGATCGTCTGGAATAACGCTAGGTTCCGGCATCGGTCCTGGAGGAGGAGAAGGAGGAACAGGGGAATCCCCAAGTTCGACTGTCAAAATCTTCTCATCGATACCCTTTTCAGGGTCAAAGGTGGTTACTTCCACGGCGAATTTACCAGGACCAACCAGAAGGTACTCGGTTTCGCTCAATTTTGCCACTTCTACGCTTTCGAATAGGCTAGTCCTAGCTTTGACGCGAGAGAATTTTGCGTCAGTCTGGAGCGTGATTAGGGCCGCTGGTGAGACCGCCAAAGGACTGTCGGTATTCTCGAACAAAATGAAGTTGTTGGTATACCTCGGATTCTTGATCCCTGTCATCACTTGAGACTTGGATACCGAAACATTCAGTTCTGCAATAGCTAATTTATTCAGCATTGCAGAGAACATAACCATAAGTAAAAGCATTCGAAACATCATAGACCTTTCTACATGAAAAAACCGTTAGTCCAATTGCCAGAAATAGGATTGCTGGATCGTATCCAATTGGACATGGGGATGATCGCGGGCACGTATTTGTCGATATCGTTAGCGTTAACTGAATTGGATTGGAACATTGGATCAACACCTAGACCGTCCCATGTAACATCGTTGCACGCATCGGATAGCGTATCAACAATGTCATCTGTCATACCTGGGTGTCCTGTCCAACTGAATACTTCGTCTATAACCTCCTTCAACCAAGGTGCGGATTCTGGCAAGTAAATTCTGTGGTTACGCATTCTCATTTGTGCATTCAATGAGTTTTGTAACTTGTCTTTGGATTTAGGATTAGCTACTACATTTAATCCGTGTGCGGCAGCTAGTTGGGCAGGGCCTATACCAAGTCCGTTTGTTTCCATCTTAATGTATTCAGGTCTCCATGTTTTGTATATCGGTACAAGTACTTTTATACACTCTGGAATCTCTTCACGCATTCTACGCATGTAAAGCCATAAGAGCTTGTAGTCATGCGTAAGTCCCCACACAGAGTATACCGTATGGGATGGTCCGTTCTTGGTAGTCGATTGGTCAATAGGACCTTCTTTCGTTGTTGCCGCTGAATCAGCAGTCATGAATATACGCTTCAAGTCTTTGTAGTGAATACCTTCAGAGCCTATCATGAAGAAGTCACCTTTAGACCTGTAGTACCTAGCATCTTGAAGACGAAATCTAGAGTCAGGTGAAGCGTCCCAATCTCCGTCTTTGAGTTGAAGCTTTCTTACTTCATCTAGTTCTTCTAGAGATTGACGATATGACCTTTGATCGACGAATTTGTTATCGATAAGTGATGAGGGTACGAATGGCTTGCTAGGGTTCCTACCTACCCAACGTTGACGTTTCGTTACTTCTCCAGTTTCAGGATTGGTAGTGTCGTAGATTTCACTTTCTATTTTGTATCTGTTCTTGATCCAGTTATGTCCTGGTCCTCCAGGATTGCATGACATGCGGAATCTTAGAGGGGTCGATTTGTAGGTGTCACAGAACATACATCCTTTGACATAGTTGGGAACCATGTCAGATGTTTCAGGGTCTTTGACCAATTGATGTAAGTGACACACTTTCTTACGTAGACGTGAAAACAAGTACCTTGGTGCTTGGTCGTTCTCAAAGTGACCTGCTTCGTCGATCCCTACGAATTGGTATTCAGCACCTTGATAACGTTCTTCAACTCGATAATCTCCAAGATATCCGAACTGAATCTTTGCTGAAGGTGCAGGGCTACCATCAGGCCACTTTGTTTCGAAGTGGTAGGTATACTCATCGGGATAGTACTTGACGTTTGGTGCGTTTTTAAGCCATTGGTTAGCTCTATCTAGCAATGCTTCGTTCTGCTTCAGTTCTACAATGGTTCTTCGAAGCAATAGTGCGGAATACCCTGGTACATCAGCATACTGCAACGCACACATCAGTAGAACGTCTGACTTCCCCCCTCCAGCAGCACCACCGAAGAGTGCGTCTAGGTGAGGAATTAGAAGGAACTGAAGTTGCGTTGCAAACGGCTTGTGAGGTATGAACTGTGAACACCAGGGTATTTTCATAATGGTTCTGCAATGCTGAATTTATTGGTAATAGAGTCTACATGCTTCACAGATGAGTACAGAGTCAGCAGTGATAGGACTCAGGTTAGGAGCCTTGGCAATCTTAGATGCCTTAACAAGCATTTCAGTTTTGTCCTTACCTGGAGCATTGGCTACTTTCTTCCACTGCATAGGGGTTGGAGTCCAGATATCGGTATGCCCTAAACCTGTCAGTATGCCTTTTACCAATCCGTAGTTCTGGAATAGGCTTGCTATGGCTTTCTTCCCGTTACCAGGAATCATCATAGGACGCTCAATAGCAATGTAGAGGTTCGGACATACTCTGGTTATGTTTTTAAGTAACTCGTACAACTCTATCTCTAGAATTGTGCGTTGTCGTGTTTCCTCACCATGCCGAGTAAAGAATGGATAGATTGTCCATTTTGGTTTCTGTCCAGGTAACTTTGTTTGAAGAGTCAAAGCACCTTTTTGTCCTAAGTCGATTCCGATGAATCCGATCATGGGTATTTTATTCCATACTTCTTGAAGGTTTCCTTATGCCGATTAACTAAATAAGTTATGTAGTAACCATCGTACCAAGCCTTAGCTTCCTCAGGGCTAGACTTAATGCTGTCAGGGCAAAAGGGGGCTTGCCCATTCAGTTGTGCTTTTTTGCCATCGTTGAAAGCTTTTTTGACTTTAGATGGTGTTGACATGTTTAGTCATTCGAATCAGAAGGTTTTTCAAGAGCATCAAAGCAGTCTCCAACTATCTTGGTGAGTGCAATGATGTTTTCGATTTCGCATACAGCTATTTGCTGTTTTCGCATCATGATGGTAGCGTTACCGTGGTCGTTAAACGTCTTGGTAAACATAACTGCAAACGCATTAGCCATGATTAGGCTTCTTAGGGAAAGGTTTTCTTTCCTAAGGAACTTGCCGGGATTGTCCATTGGAGCAGTATCTTGAGACTCTTCCAACAATTGAGTCAAATCCTTGGTGTTAACGCTATTTCGTGGATTGCCGTTCTTACTCATTAGTACGTCTTTCTAAATCGAGGACCATATCAAGTTCCAAAGTCTGCTTAGCAAAAGGACTAGGCAAAGCTTTGTTCATTTGCTGTGTGATAACATCTTTTGCGTCAACGTCAACAGGCTTTTCTTGGTATTCAACCTTCATCAACAGGTTATTGTCGATGATTTCATTTAGGTCATGCCCACGTTCCCTAAGTGCTTTGAGTGCTGTAACGAAGTCTTGAGTAACGTCCAAGGTCTCTTTGGACTGTACTTTATCCGTCACTGTATCTTCGGCCCAATCGTCACCTAGAAGCTTGGCAGGGCCTCTAGTTAGGAAGAACTTAGGATCAGTCTGGGATACCTTTGCTTCTGCTAAACCCTTTGCAGTAGCCCACCCTTTAGCTAGTTGCTTCCACAGTATGACTTCAGGAATGTTCGGGTTCTCTTCTTCAAGTTGCTTTCCTTTCTTGATCCAGATGCTAAACGTAGAGGATGGAACCCCGATCATATTGGCAATAGAAGATACAGAGAATCCAGCAGAAGCATATTCCACTGCTTTCTCCATAGTGAAGCTATCATTAAGTAGAATCTCTATCGGCGTCAAATCCTTTTCTGGAGTAGAGATAAGGTAATCGATTGGGACTTCAACGGGTTTCTTTGGTTTTCTAGGCATAGTTAGCTAATAAATTCGACATTGCAAAGGTGGTTCTAAGCTTCTAAAAAAAAAGCGGTCGCCACCCTATTGCGTACCTATGTATATCTAGTTACACTAGTGGGTGGTTGGGGAGGGCAAGGTAGTAAAAGTTTACTATTTTTAGTAAATCGTACTTGACTTACCCTGTAGGGGTAGAGTATACTGGGTGCAATGCAGAATTTATAGAGTGTTCTCTCGAACGCTACAGAAATTTAGGACTCTTTAGTAACAAACGAACGCCATAGGAGAATCCCATGGCTTTAGTAGCAACCCGGACGGTTGATGAAGGTAACAATTCGGTCGATATCGAATGCAACGGTATACACCTTCTAGTAAAAGTCATCAAAGTTAATCGTAACGGTTCTGTCAAACTGATATTTGACGGGCCTAGAGACTTTATCATTTTTCGAAAAGAACTACTGGAAAACAATATCCATGATCGGAACAGTCAACAATCAGTTAGCGGAATCTCTGAAACTCTTACTAGGTCACAGCTTCGAATGGAAAAGCCTTGAAGTCTTGCTCAACGAGAAAAGCAAAGAAGTCGAGGCAGTTATCTTAAGGGACGTAGTAGCTAAAGTATCAGTTAATCCTTACAAAACTGGTTCTAAGTTCAGTTCGATCATTATTCATTCGAATGGACTTGCTACTCTTGTGAACAGCAAACAATCAATCACGCGAAGATGGTCGTTTGCGTTCTCTCCTTATCTCATCCAGAAACAAGGGGTGCAGGGGAATGGCTAAGAAAGCAAGCAAGTACACCAAGAAGGAATTGGAAGTACTCAACAAAGTTAAAGCCAAGAAGAAAGCAGTTAAGAAGCCTAGTTGTATCGCTTGTGGCGGTACAGGCAAATCAAGCAGGGGAGGTCCTTGCTATCCATGTTCAATTAAGAAAGCTAAATAATGTCTAGTAACAAGAAACCAGTTGCCAAGTATCGATATAGAAATGTTGACGTGACTAAGGACATTGGAAAACAAATCGAAGTCAGAGACTCGACATCTTCCAGATGGAGAAAGAAGATACTTGTAGGTATCAAAAACGGGTCGCTGTATTACTTCCAAGCAGAAGACTTGGAGGGGCTTAGAACAAAGGGGTGGGTATTTGCTCGAATCCGTGAAGAAAATTCCAATGGAGAGGATAAATCTCAACCATACATGCCAGAAGATAACTTATATCGAAAAGCGGGTTATGGAGACATACACAAGACGGTTCAAGTCAGGAACTCTACAGATAGCAACCGTCTAGACAGTGTATGGGTAGAGAATAAGTTACTTGATGTTAATTTTAACAACGCTCATCCGTATCATTGTAATGGAGGGTTTTGGAAATATGCTCGAATCCTCAAGGAAGAACCTGCTAATCCACCCACCCCTCCCCAGGAAAAGCCGTTGCAGTCTCACGTTGCTGCTAGATTCGATTGTATCGATCCAGTAGTGATGAAGTTACTAGCTGAATGCCTTGGGTATGGAGCTAAGAAATATCCCCCATTCAATTACCTTCGTATTCCAGTTGAAGACCATATCAACCATGCTCTCAACCATATCAACGAACATCGTCGCTTGCACCAGGTAGAAGAACTAAATTCAGAAGATGAATTACACCTAGTTCACGCATTAGCTAGAGTATTGTTTGCAATCTCTACACTTGTTCAACAAGGACAATACGCAGTTAAGTACACGCATCCTGAATTGCTCGCCAACCCTATTTCTGGAGGAGAAGAATAATGGGTAAGAAATTCGAAGAGAAGTTAACTAATTACTGGATCAAGCACTACTTGAACAAAGGGCATTGTAGCCTATGCGGTAACAGTGGAATCATAGATACCTGTGGCACAACTACAGCAGCAGGTATCGACGTGGGTAGAAAGAACTTCTGCATCTGCCCGAATGCTTTAGTACTTAGGAAACAAACGGACAAAGTTCTTGAAGGTGGTAAGCAATGACAATGGAAGTTAACTTCATGAATTGTTCGAAAACTAAGAAAGTAAACTACGTCATACTAAGAGCAAGCATAGGCTCAGATGACGTAGAGTTCCTAACTAGACTAGTGAATGCGATGACTAGGGAAGGAACTATAGTTATCGATCCAGGTGAATCGAATGAGTTTACGTATCGTATAGGCGAATTGAAAGGGGATTCAGCGTGAGTACAACAATCATAGTCATAGCTATTGTAGTTATCGCGGTATTGGTAACTGCGTTATTGGTAACTGTATCGCGTATATTCGTTACCATGTTGAATACTATTGTTAGAGAAATCTTGGGAGAGTAGTTTCAATGGCCGAATACAAAGTTGGTGATGAACTGGTCTTTGATGGAGATGGAAAGCTCTACATAAAGAAGATAACCCATATAGCCAAGACAGGTAGAATGAAGGTTGACGCATTCGGCTTTCAAGTCCTACCCGACTTGAAGTTGTACGGTGAAGACCGAAGACAATGGGGACCGCACTATCAATGCCTTGGTAAGCCTACTGATGAACATCGTAAGAAGGTAGTTAGACAGAACAAGGCTAGGAAAGTACTCGTACTGTTAAATCGATTCGATATCAACGGTATCAGTGATGAAAACTTGGACAAGTTACTTGAAGTACTGAAGAGTATGGACAATCCAACAGCAATGCCATATAGACCAATGGAGAAAACAAAGTGAGCGAATACGTAGAAGAGTTTTGGAAAGAAGTTAAGCCAGAGGACTTCTTGAAGAACAGGGACATGATAGTTAGGGTTAGGAATGGTCATATTGGTTGGTCAGCCCCTACTAAGCTAGACGGTTATACCCTAACCAGTGATAGTGCTTGTGAGATGATTAACTTGCACGTTAACAATAAAGCTTGGGGAATGCCGGAGTTTCCTCCCGTTCCCGTTACGTATAAGGTTACTTGGTATGCCAATGGTAGCCTGTACGATGAATGTCAGATGTACGATCCACCTGAATACTGGTTGAACAAGCCTACTCCAAACCCAGGGTACAGATTGTTGAACAAGTATCCTCATGAGAACGTATTCATTGGGGATGAGTGTTGGAACGCCAAATCGAAATGTTGGGTATATGTTGGAAGTCCATCAAGCAACAAACAACCAGATGAAGTTTGGTTTAGTCGTCGTATTGAAGATCAACCAGCAGTATCGAAAACTATATTCGATAATGTTCTGAAACAAGGGTACAGACTTGATGCCAAATTTATACATCACCCAAAGGTAGGAGACTCAGTTGTTTTCCCAAGTGGTTTACGTGTCGTAGTTAACGAGAAAGGTTTTACGGTGTCTTGATGTACAAGATTCAATGGAGCTTACCACACGACGAACATCAGGTAGTGTTCGTACTTGTTCCAGATGTTTACACGTTGTACGAAGTTTGGCACGCACTAACAAAGAGCGATCAAGTTACTCACTTAGTAGTTTCTAACCTAAGTGGTGACGTAATGAACATGAAAGAAGGGTTAGCTAATGTTGCTACTCAAGGTACGTACTCAAGAATAGTAAAGAATAGGTAGATAATGGCTAATGCAATCCATTCAATCAGAGTTATAGACGGGGATACCGTAGAGGCTATGGTAGCCGGTGAAGGGTTCTTCAAGGATGACTACAAGCTGTTGAGTATCCGTATCTATGGTATCGATACACCAGAGAAGAATACCTTGGCAGGTAAGCTAGTCAAACAAGTAGTGATACAGACATTGGCTAGTTACAAAGAGCCTGGAGTACTCTACTCAACCCAAGACAAGTATGCTGGCCGTGGTGTTGGTGAGATAGTAAACATTACCGGCCTTGGTTATGAGAGTAACTTAGGGAAGTTCTTATTTGAACAGGGACTTGCTAAGGCTTACTATGGTGGTGCTAAGAAACCTTGGACTGACAAAGAGCTTCTGGAGGTAGAGAAGAAATGCGGATTGCTATTACCAGAGTATACCGATACTCATGTAGCAAGCATGGCAACCAATGATCCTGAACAGTACCATGCTCAACAAGAACGTAGTAGTGTAATCTACTTCGGTACTGGTAGTGTCATCAGAACAGGCAAGTACTATGCAGAAGGATACTTTACTTCTCCCTCTCCAGAAACTAAGTAGGGATAGGTTACTCAAGTAGCAATAAGCTCAGTAGCAATACTGGGCTTTTTTCGTAGACCTATACGTACAATCTCAAACAGTACCGGGGTTGGTAGTTGGAACTGTGCTACACAATCGGCACTCTATATATAGTACTGCACTGTGTAAATTAGGTACGGGTACTTATCTATGTAACAATAAATAGGGTAAGTAACTATAGTAAACCCTATATCGAAAACTACGTATAGTAAAGTCTATATCGAAAAGGGATGTACGGGTCCCATCAGGGGACTCCCCCCCGGTGTACGCGGCATGGTCTGCACAAGTAGGGGCTACCATCAACAAACAGAGTGCGTAGCTCAATCAGGGGCTAAAAAAAATGCCTGCACCGTGTAACACGATGCAGACAATGTAGGCGGGTCTAGTTCGAGCAGCCCATTCAATGTACCATGGTCGGGAGTGGTTTGGTCTAGTACGATCTAGTTATCCTATGGTACGAATACCATAAGACCACTAGACCATACTAGCCAAGCCTACTATCTAAGGTAGTTACCTACCTAAGGTATCGCCTATACCATATCAAACAGAGTAGAATAGAATTCTACTTTGAGAAGTGCTTTTCGATACCTTGCGAGGTCACGTCAATTTTGAGTTGTGACAAGTCGAGTTTATGTATAGCTACCTTCACAAGTGAAGTTAGCCACTTGAACTTATTTTGTCGATCATGCTTCGGCATATTCTTTGCAGGATTCCACACGAGGTTGAGTTTATCACTAAAGGTCTTACCCTTTGCAATGTACACTGAAAGTGAATCGAGTACTTCGGGTAACTTGTCAACCAAGTAATCCCATAGTTCCGATTCGTCATCAGGTTGTTTCGCAACATCATTAAGCATTACGTCCAAGACAGCATGAAGCAACAAAGCTCCATCAGCATCACTAGTAAACTTACTAGTAAGCGTATTCAAGGTCTCGACAATTTGAAGCAAGCTTTGATTAGAAGTACTACCATGTATTTGATGGTATCCTTCTACCAAACATGCCAGCCAATAGTCGAACTTGGGGGAAGTCTCCTTGAATAGGTTAGCTATATCGTCCGACGAATGTAAGACGCTACCTTTCCATGTTCTACCCTTAACACCACCACCGACGACGTTCAAGCCTTTAGAACGTAAGCATGACAAACCAAAGACCTGCTGCCTGAATTCCCCCCAACCGTCCCCAAAGCTCATGTTAATTACTTGCGATGGTTTCCGGTTGGCGTCGATTTGATTGTAGCCCCGAAAGTCGAAGTCTGGATGTACCAGCACTAAAGCTTCAATGCTATCCACGATACCTTCGGTAATGCAATGGTGGATACCCCTGAAGGTATTTCCACCATCAGCACAATCCCCAGTGCGAGAACCGATTCGAATTGTAGCTACCGTTGGTCGATACAATCCGTCTGGATCAAGCTCTTTAGTACCTTCGATTACACTCGCTTTGATAAGTTCGATAATCTTGTCAGTACTAACTTGGGTCCCGCGGTTGTTCCGAATTTCTCCAGTCTCGACATTGTAACCTATCGATTCAGCAAACTGCTCTACATTCGATAGGTCAAAAGTCGTGAGGGAAACTGGGCAACCGGTTGTTTTCTTGGCCATTGTAAAATTCTCCAATTGTGAAACGTGAAACGAAAAAAACATACGATTAAAAAACCATCGTTGCAACTGTAGCAACGTTTCTACCCTTGGTGATGCAAAGCACCAACCGCCAAGGCTTGCAAGCTTTTACCCCATGGCTTGCGGGGGGTGAAATTGTCAATGATCGTTTCAACCTGATTAAAGGTTGGACTAGTAGTATCGACAATTGCAAAGCATAAGTAAAGGCCAATTCGGTATACTTGAGAAGTTTTTTCCAACTATTTTTAGCATTAGTTTAACTAATAGTAGCTGACTTTGGATCGAGTCGGAAACGTGTTAGGCATACATAGGCATGGGTAGCATCGCATAAGAATCGGGACGATATCGTACTTTATACGGTTCACGAATCCCTCCACGCACTTGAGCGTTCAAGCGGGGTTATAGTAGAACCTAGACAGTACGATATCTCATTGGTAGAGACCAAGAGATATGGGATATCGTTATTGAGACAACTGCACGCACTTGAACGGTCAAGCGTACCATCTATGCAATGTTGAATTTATTGCTGTAGTACTCGATGATGTAATCAAGTCTACGCAATGCTTCGTTGTATCCTTGCTCTTTTGTGCAATTTGTGAAGTGAGGGAAACTATCATCGTATGGGTAGTCTGGAAATGGAAGTTTATTATCGTCGTGAACATAGTAACTTGCTATTTCATATCTCTTACTTGCTGGTGTAAACAAGAAGTCCACTTCAGCATAAGTTAATTCTAGAACATCCCTTGCGAAATGCAGCCCATTTAACTGATGATAGTCTTCACGTTTAGCACAGAATTCTAGGAATTGCTCTTTATGTAAAGCTGCTGCGAATCCAGCAAGGCAAGCAACTGTACCACAGTTATGCTCAACATTGTTATGTTGAAACACTTTAACGAGTACTCTCTCCTCAACGAAACTTACTGGGCGTATTTCGTGATCGTCTTCTAAGGACTCTGTTGCTAATATGTAGGTGTAGTCGAAGTTCTCTTCGAAGTTAACTAATGCGTTGCGAAGTTCTTTGAGTTTAGCTACGTTTGCCATTATTGAATTGATCCTTGAACTGATGAAGTGTGAATGGTTAATCTTGTAGGGATTTGTGATGATCGATAACGTAGTTCAATCTTCGTAGTGCTTCGAAGTGACCTTGAACTTCGGTACATGCTCGGTATCCTGGGAAATCGATACTGTAATCGAAGTCTAATAGGTAGGTACATTTTCCGAATTTGTACTTATCACACTCGTCCTTGTAGTATCCTGGAAGGAATAAGAAATCTGCTTCTGGAACTCGCAATCCAAGAAGTTCTTCTGCTTTGTTGAAACGATCCATATACCGAGATGTATTGTGTGGATTCAACGCCAAGGTGAAACCTACCAAGCAAGCAACAGCACCGCATTCAGTAGGTTTCCTGTGTGTTGTTAATGCGTTGAATACTTCACTATCCGTATGACATACCTCTGGATTGATTACGTTCCAGTTCGGATTACTATGAGACTCAACAACCTTGGCTAAGGTGTAACCGTAGTTGAAGTTCTCCGAGTATTCGGCAACTGTGTCGCGTAACTCGATGAGCTTATCAAGCTTGATGGTAGGTGTACTTGGCATGACTGATGTTCCTTATTCGAAACGAGATACAAAAGAAATGACTTCACTGCTTTCAGCGATTTCACGCATGGTGAAACTCGTTGAGAAGCACACAGACAATTTGAACGGACTGCCTTTGTAAAGGGGATTGTGATACCACACGTAGTAAGTATCCCCTTCTAGCTTAACGTGAAGTTCTCCGTTAGGGACTTCGTATGTAACTGTCTTGGTTATTGGTATTACCGCTTTATCGGGAATACGTCGCGGTGTGAGGAATGCACCGTTTGGGTCTTGTTCTGGTAAGTCTTGAATGTTCATGCTTTCGGTATTGATGGGTTAGGGTCTTGTGTTCTTGTATATCTAACTACGTCTTTGGTGCGTCTGCAATGACATACTTGGGTGTCATCACCATAGGTAACACCATGCCACCAGTATCCTTCAAATGGGAACCAGCAATCGTATCGAACTCTTGCTATGTTATGTTTGCCGGTTGAAGTATGACATACAAACTCAAGTGTATCACACCAATTGGATACCTTGCCAAGTGTACGTCTACCTGCTGGATTCTTCTCGTTGCTTGCTGGTTCACAAGTCAAGTACAGTGTGATCTTACCTTCTGATCGCATATACTCTTTGTCCATGACAGCAGAGCATGGGTAACATAATCTGTTACCGTTTTGATCCATTGCGTACCCTGCTGCGATACTTTCTGGAGGAGAGAAAATATCTTGCTTGCATCGGGAACATGTCCCAACTTTATTCAGTACTGTTGGCATCTGATTCGTCCTTCCATCCTTTTCTGAATAGGTGTTTGTGTTCGTTCATGTAGTCTTTGAACCATTGGGGAGGTTCATCAGTATCGACTATATGCGATGACTTACCATATGCCGCTGAAATAACAGCAACGTTAATCGCTAAAAGGTCTGCACCAGTTACCAAGGGTGCATCTTCTACTGATATGGATACACCGCATGGGGGTGTAATCTCGTAGAAGTAACGTCCATCATCATCAAGTATTAGGCGTAAACCTTCTGCATTGTCTGGTGGGCCAATTGCTATTACACCATTGGCTATCAAGTCTATAACGTCTTGACGTGAATAGTCTTGCCGAGCATAGTATCTGAAAGCATCATCCCAATCTTGGAAGTGGGCAGTACCGATACGTGTTGACATAGTTGTTGGTTACTCCTTTTCTTCGGAATGAACGTGACACTTGGAATTCAACCAAGACTGGAACGGAACTATACACTTTTTAATTGCGTCTAGTCCGAGTCCGCCAAAGTCTGCTTGCGTAGTAATTACGTGACAGTTCTTGTCTTTGTCGTAACGGACACTTGAAAGATTGTCAGATTCTCGAAACAGCGATGAATCGTAAATCTTATCAACGGAGTACTTAACACCTTCATAAGTGAAGAACACCTGATCGTTGACAGTTGTTATGTCCTTTACCGGATTGTTCTTTGACACTCTTTTATTAGCAACCATTGTTATTTGAACCTTATGACTCTTAGTTTACGATACTCAATTGCATAGCCATTGCATACGATCAGTTCATCCCATTGGATTCGATGCCCGTACTTAGCAAGCCACTCAGTCATGGCTTGCTTGGTCTTGAATGTTTTGGTCTGCCACATTACAGCTTACCACCTTTCGATGATAGCACGTATTTAACATGTTCTCGGATAGCATTCAATGCGTCACAATAGAGGATAGCCTGGTCATGATTGCTTATCTTGATGAAACCGTCTTCCAACTCACGCAAGCATTCTACAAGTGAGTTGTAACGAACAGCAAAAAGCATAGGCTTCTGCTTGCACTTGAAGGTCAAGGCTTTGAAAGCCTTTGCTACCTTACCCTCTTCGAGACAGTCAATAGCCTTTTCAACTTGATTATCGTATCCTTTAACGGTCATTGTTCTTGAACTCCACTGAGTATTCGAATTTAGATGGGTCATGTTTGGTTGGTGTAGCCTTGAGTACTACACCTAAGGACTGGCAACCTGTGAGAGTTGCCAGTATGGTAATCAATAGCATCCTTGCCATGTTATGTTCCTCGTTACTTCAAAGCTGCACTTGCGTGCATTCGTGCAATGGCTACTTGACTCTTGATGCTCACTTTGTTGCGAGACTCATTGAGCAACTCATCAATCGTTGACTGCAACTTGATCGGATCAGACATTGAAGTGTCATTCAGAAGTTCTTGAAACTCTTTGGGGAGATTCGAGAAGAATGCTGATGCTGCTGCAATGGCTTTTTTCTTCGGGACGTTTCCACAAGCAAGAACAGCATAGCCAGTCCACTTATGGGATACGTTGTAAGCTGCTACTTGATCTGTGTCTTCTTCACCCTCGTAACGATGATGAACGAATAGGGGAGTATTCGGAACGTCAAAGGCAGGGACTTCGATCATCTTTACGCCTTTGCTTGTAATCTTCTTGGGGAGCTTTCCTGAACTGTTGCAGGTCATTCCTGCGATTGGTCTTGTCTTAGTCATGTTGTTATTTGTTCCTTGTTACAGTAGCGGTTAATGGATGGGTCTTTGCGTACTTGATGTGACGATCTTCTTGTCTTCTTAGCCAAGCAAGGTACGATGTACGAGCTTTGGCATAACCAGGAGTCTTTACTTGATCCTGGCAGGACTTGTGAGCGAAGTTACCATTTAATAGATTGATCGATCCACTGTTGGCAACGTAGGTGTAACCTTCTGGATGGGCAGAACTACCTTTGGGGTAGTGAATCTCTTCACGGCATTCTTTGCCACAGTACCAGCAGTTATGTCT
>Ga0255156_1000140_pt1 | contig 31845 bp, 30 predicted proteins | sample Atl_Atlam_RepA_8_FD_186026 | JGI IMG/M metagenome (GOLD analysis project Ga0255156, IMG submission 186026) | Freshwater microbial communities from Altamaha River, Georgia, United States - Atl_Atlam_RepA_8h | ecosystem: Environmental > Aquatic > Freshwater > River | place: USA: Georgia... | reverse complement strand
GACAATTCTGTTTCAGCATCCAAACCATGGATTGCCTTCAAGTCTTGTGCAAGTTCTAGTGAGTATTCAGCTTTCAATGCACGGCTTTGAGCAGTTACAGTAACTTTCTCAATGCTGAATGCCATTTGCTTGAATGGACTATCAGTATCAGCACCCAAAGCTTCTGCTGTAGATGTAGACATACCGATACCAGTTGTGAAGTGGTTAGCAGTCAAGTCTGCAACAGGGTTTGTGCGGATATCTGTTGTGTTGTTACCAGCGAAACCGTATGGGTTACCAGTAGACAATGCACCAGAGAAGTCTGTGTTTGCTTCGTTGAAGAATGCTTCGTTTGTGTTACCAGGTGCACCAGATTGTGCATTGTAACGAGCACGCATTGCGAAAATCAAACCTGTTGGGCCTGTCATTGGCTGAACGCCAGCAACATCATACGCAATCAAGTTTGGCAATGCACGGCGAACCAAGCTAATCAAGATTGGGTCGTAGTTTTGAATGCCAGAACCTGTAACGTTTGTTGGTGCAGCAGAAACTGCTGTTTCGTTCAACTGCTGAGCAGCAGCTGCCATTTCACGTTGTTGGTTTTCCAAAACAAGAGCTGTAACAGCCTTCTTGTATGGGTCTTTAATGGCTTCCAATCCTTCGTGTTCAAGGACAGGTGCCCATTTCTTTTGTAGTTCTTCGGTTAGATACATTTAGTAGTTCTCCTTGTTAGTATCTTATATTGGTAAATTTTATTTATTTAACCAATGATTTTGAGATAATTTGTGCGTATTGTGCGATTTGTGGATCAACAGCGCCAGTAGATGGCTTGTTGTCTTCCTCAACCACAACTTCTTCGTTCAGAGCAGAACTAACTGCGGCCTTAACTGGTTGTTGGAAGTATGAATCTACCAATGTTTCCAATTTTTGTCCGAATTCTTCTTCAGTAGTAAACTCAACACTCTCTGCAAGTGCTTTCAATTTTTCTACTTGTGTCTGCGTTAGGCCTTCACATACTGCATGTATAGCCTCATTCTTTTTAAACTCATTAATTTGTTTCTTCATTTCAACGTTACGAGCAATTTCTTCGTTGATAGAAGTTTCCAATTCTTCAACCTTAGTTGTCAATTCTTCAACCACATCCACTTTTTCTTCTGGAATGTCGATGTAGTGTTCTTCGAATACACCTTTTAGACTACGGATGAAATCTTCAACGATTTCGGAACGTAGACCTTTTTCGATTGCAATTTGGTTTTCTTTGAAGAATTCTTCTGCCATGTAGTTGATGTAGTCATCCAACTTCTTAGCCAAATCTTCTTTAACTGATTCAACTGCAACTTCAAATTCTTCATACAATGCTTCTTCGATTTCTTCCATAATGGATTGTGAACGAGCAATAACTGCTGCTTCGAAAATTGTAGTTGCTTTTGATTTGAATTCTTCTGAAAGTTCTTCACCAGACAATAGAGCAGAAACGTCTGCATCCATATCTTCTTTCATTTTTTGTTTTTTCATCATAGACTTGATAAGTTTCTTATCTTCAGCCTCATCTTCGTGGCCTTCACCTTTTTCTTCTTCTAAAGAAGCTTCTTCATGTTCTTCTTCTTCAGCATAAGATTGGAATGTTGCGCCTGGATTTGCTTTCATCATTTGTGGAGCAAGTTTGGCTTTGATACGGTCACGAATTGCATTGTAGTCTGTTGCGTCAGCTTGAACAGCTTTGTGTTCAGAACCTTGTGACTCACCTGGTTGACCAGATAGTTTCTGCATTGGTTGAGAACCAACTGGTGGTGTTGCACCTGGTGGTGTTGCTGTTGGAACACCTTTGGTGTAATCACCTTCATCATCGTCTTGTTTCTTAACTTCGCCAGCAACTTCTCCAACATCTTTTGTGCCATAGGCAACAGATGTAGGCAACTTAGCTGGTGCATCTTTGTGGCCACGGCTTACAGAAGCTTCAAAGTTTTCTTTTGCACCTTCTGTTAAAACTGCTTTAGCGGCGTCTGTCAGATTAAATTTTCCCATTTTGAGAATCTCCTTGATTTATATTGGATATTTATATTTAAAGTTTTTTAAGGAAGTTTTCAAAGATACGTAAACTTACAGATTCAATATCTTTGCGTGATGCTTGCTTAATTTGTTGTTTAGCTTCATCATAGTGTTGTTCGGTCCAAATGCCGTTCACCAACACCCATTCCTTGCCTTCCATAATACCTTGAACAAAAGCTCCAGGTGCAGAAGGGTCTGCTACAATATCTGCCGCTGTGGCCAGATGAAAGTCTCCTTGAACGACATTGATGCCGTTTTCCATTTTAAGAGAACCCATACCACGTGATGATACACCAAGTTGTGCGCCACCTTCGATAAGATTTCTTGCAATGTTACCCATAGGGGTTTCAAGAATTTTTGCTTTGCCTATCCAAGCATTTCCTTCTTGGCGCAGACCCACGATTAAGTGAGACACACGGTCAAGATTAATGGATGGGGTGTCTGGATGTCCCAGCTCACCAAAGGCACGATTTTTAGAAATGTATTCTTCGTTATAACGGTTAACTTCGTTACGCATGGTTTCTTCTTTATACATGCGCTTGTTTTTGTTAACTGCTTCTGCTACTAGAAACGGACCTTCGATGTAAAGGGTTTTCTTTCCATCTTTTTCTTCCGTTAAGTATTCGACCGATTCGGTAAGTTCTCTAATAAGTTTCATTTGATTGCCTTATAACTTATGGACGAATACTGTAAGGTGGATAATTGAACGCTGCAGGATCGTTCAGCTGACCACGTTGATAGTGTTCGTTGTCTTTGCGTAGTTCCAAAATAATTGTATATGAACTATTTGCAACCATACCTCTAGTCACAACACCAATATCACCTTTAGAACCGGTTGTTCCTTTTGAGTTATTTGAAATTGTAATCCAGTTGCCTGCTGAGTCATATTCACCGTTGCCATTTAAATACATTAAAGGTATAGGTGTTGCAGCGTTCCAATATAACTGAACGTCACCATCGGTTGAGCAGTCATACCATACACGAAATACTGATAGTCCGTAGAATGATAATGCTCCAGTATTTGCAGATGATGAAAGTAGATTTGCTTTTGAAGAATCTAGAGCACCATATAATGTGTTTGCTTGAATACGAACTGAGTTCGCTTCTTGTCCTGTGCCATCAAAAGAACCTGTTAACTTAATAACTGCATGTTCTGTTGTGTCCTTCATTACTTGATATGTAAACGAATTTGACATTTGTAATCCCTGTTATTGTTTGAATTATATTTATACCAATATGTCAAAATTATTCTGCTGCAGCTGGTTCGGCCGCATAGATAACCTCATCTTCAGCTGTGGCACCAGAAGGACCAGATGGGTTCATCAATTGTTTTGCAACTTGAACCTTGTGGTTTTCAATGTGTGACATAACTTTGTCATGCAAAGCAGAATATAATGCGTTACGCATTTCGTTTGGATTGTCTGCTTCTGCATAATCTATAATTTCTCTTGCTGTTGCCATTTTTTTCTCCTAATTATAAAATACGTTTCAATCTGGTAAATGTGTTCTCAACTTCTTCTAAGCTAAGGTCACCTTTAACCGGTTTTGAACTATTGGAACTCTTTGACTTTGGTTTAGATGATGAACCACCACTAGAACCTCCGCCGGTTTGACCTTGGTCAGGCATCAGTTCTGCCTGTTGAACCATTTGGTCGGTTTGAATTTGTCCTAACATTTGCTGTTGTGCAACATCATTGGTTACACCAACTGGCAATCCAAGACCCATTTCTTTTTCTTGTTCGATTTGACTATCCATTTCTTCAATCTCATCATCAGATAGACGCAACACATTTTGTTGAATCCACTTTTGTGAGAAATAACGACCTGTATATGGATCAACCGCTTGTAATAAAGTCAATCTATTAGAGATTAATTCTGCTTCTTTTAATTCGGAGAAGTTATTGTCTTTAATAAAATCGTAATGTATATTTTCTTTGAATAGTTCAAATTCTTCGTCTGTGCAAATACCTTTTAGAACGCATTGAACTCTTAGAGCTTGATTGAATACGTCTGAAAATTTGTTACGTAGTCTGTCAACAAACTTAGAAAATTTTAATTCATCTCTGGTAATTTCAGATGTTCTTCCAAGTGAAAATCCTTGATTTGGTTCCAAACGAGAAATAGGAACACACAATGCACCATACAGTTTCTTTTGGAAATATTTAACATCTTCCAATTCACCTAGGTTCTGTCCGCCTGGTAGTGTAGTAATCTCTGTGCCTTTGCCACCTTCTCTACGTGGTAACCAAAAATCTTCCATCATAGACATGAACTTACGGTCATCACGGACCTCACCTGTGTTGGCATCATAGACAAGTTTGTTTTTATACTTAATCATAATGTCACGCAGGTATTGTTCTGCTTTTAATTTTGGTAAATTACCAACGTCAATGTAGAAAATACGGCGCTCTGGAGCTCTCGAAATACGGTAAATAACCGTTGCATCCTCTATCATACGTAATTGATTGAGAGGCTTGATTGCTTTATGTAGATAACTCAGAACAACCGCACGGCGGGAGTCCATAAGACCTGACACCACCGAAATAATAGAGTCTGTTGTAATACGAATGCCAACAGGACCAAAATTGGATGCACTACCACTAACAACCTTATCGTTGTAGATATAGTATTCGTTCACTGGTTGTAAAACATCTGCACCAGTTCTTTCATCCTTTTGTTTTCTCATTTCACGGATCTTACGTAGTCTACGTGGATCTATGTAACGAAGTTCTTTGATACCTTCTTGTGGTTTTTCACGGTCAATAATGATGTGGTAATACATTCTACCATCAATATAGTATCTACGGAAAATATCTTGCGCCATTTTTCGGTAATCCAATAGTCGTAAAACAGTATTGAATTCTTCTTTAATAGCATTCTTAATTTTTTCTGGTTGTTTCAAATCATCTAAAATAATTTTAGTGATTAATCCATCGTCATCTTGCACAATGGCTTCATTAACTATGTCATCTATCGCAGATTCTATTTCAGGTTGCATTGCCATTTCACGGTAACGAGAAATAAGTTCTACCTCGTTCTTTGCGGTACCGTCTAGGTCAACATATGTGCCGTAGTAAGCGGCAGATGTAATAGTTAATGCTCCATCATCTTGCGATGGTGGTGCAAATGATTGTTGAACAGTTGCTTCTTCCTCATCCTTTTGACGAGAAATAGTAAAACCGAACAGTGAAAATTTATTGTTGTTTGCCATATTTGTGTGTAATTATAAAATCAAAAAAACATGGAGGACCCGTGTGGGTCCTCCGTAATTATCAGGAAGTTGTATCTGTTTCCCAGAATTGATAAGCAAATGTGCAAGTGAATTCTTCAATTGCGTCATTTGAACCCCAATCTAGGTCGATTGGTGCCAAGTCTAGTGGGAACATACCAACGAATTTGTATTTCTTCAACTCTTGTCCAGTTTTGCCGTATTGAATAACGTTTGCATCAACAGAATAACCACCAGAATTTCTTGCGGCACCAGCTCTTACGTTGCCTGCATGACTATTAATTAAGTTCATCCAGTTTTCTAAAGAATTTCTGATTACAAAATCTTCATCGTTAATGATTGTTAATGTCCAATCTGCAAATGTTCTGTTTCCTGGAAACTTCATTTCACGACCAAAATAATAAACAGGAACAGTTCCAATTGAAGAACCTGGCAACTGTGCTGTTTTTGCCATAAAAGTTATTTTTTGGCCAGCAGCTGTTGAGTTAGTTACGCTTGATGGAAATATTAAAGATACAGAGAACAGATTAGGACGGGCACCGTCCCCAATCATATTTGCTCTGAATTCTGCTACATTGAATGACATTGTTTTCTCCTATATCGTTTATTTATTAAGCTGCGCCAACGATTGTTACGAAGTCAACACCTGTTCCAACAGCAACGAAATTCAATTGAATGTAGTTAACTGAACGTGCAGGCTTGATATAGATATCTCCAACAAATTGGTTACTATCAACAACTTGTTGTGTATTATTTGTTGTATCGCAAACAACTCTGAAATCAGTTATACCACGGCGGCCTTGAATGTCACGCAAGAATGGTGATACCAAAGCAACAAATTGTGTTCTTGTGAATTCATCGTTCAATTCAAACATTGAATATTTAGCAGCTTGAGCAATCGCTTTCTCAAGTGTAATGAACAAACGGCGAACGTTGATACGGTCAAATGCAGAAGGTTTGTTCAACAATGTCTTGTCACCGAACAATACTGTTCCTTGACCAGGGAAAGACACAACAGGGTTTACACCTGCTGCATACAATGTGTCACGGAAAGATTTGTTTGGATTCCATGCCAACTTAATGCAGTTCTTAATTGCACCACGGTTGAAACCTGCTGGTGAGAACCATGGGTCACGCACGTTATCTGTATATACACACAGACCAGCAATGTCACCGTTTAATGGAACCCAACGATATGTGTTGTTGTATTTGTCGAATTGGTATTTCCAACCAGAATCGGCAACAACGTATGATGAACTTCTAGACAATGCTGTTAACCAGTCTTGAATGTTGGTTGTTTCATCACCTGTTTTATTAACAACGTCTGAGTATCTTGGAGAAACAAATGCCACACAATCTGCACGACCAACAGCAATGTTATCAATAACATATTGTTGAACTGCAACAGAATGTCCACCAGTTAATACCAACGCAACATCAATAGATTCTTTGTTTGCAAATAAATCATAAGAATTTTCAATATTACCATCAGTAGGTACTGCGTTTGAACCTGTTGTCAAATTGACTGTTTGATTTGTTGCAGGACTTGCAAAGTTTCTTCCAGCAGCTGAACGACCCCATGTTGCATTTGTAGTTGAATATTCAACTGGATCCATTGCATAGATATACTTTGAGTTATTCAGAATAACTTGTTTGTAATAGTTTGTTACACCATTAATAACCGCATCGGATGCAGCTGAAACGAAAGCATAAGTTTCTAAGATTGCACCAGCAGAACCTGTGAACAATCCATCTTGGTCAACAACAACAATGTGCATTTCATCATTTTGACCACCTACAGAATCAGCAAAATCTGATGTGCTTGGTGCGGATGTAAAATAATTTTTGTATGACCATGTTCCATATGTTTCTGTGTTAGCACAAACATGAACACTGATTGAGTTTCCTAGAACGCCTGGATAACGTGCTGCAAAAGGCCCGTAGTCATTTCCGTTATTGGAACTTAAAAAATTAGCTTCGTATACATCTTCATTTTTGATTTGAAGGTTAAGACCGCTACCATCGGTTGCATTATTTGATGATGCACCGACTGCACGAACAACACTTAAATTGTTGCCGTAAGACAAGAAATTAGCCGCAGTAAAGAATGATACTGCGGTTAATGAATCTGGTTTGCCGTATGTGCTGGCAAGAGTTATTTCGCTGTCTATTTGTTTTACTTTATCTACTGGACCCCATTGAAATGCTCCAGCAAATGCACCGGCGGTTTGTTGAACTGCTGGAACAACGGTTGTTGCATCCACTTCAGCTACATTTACGCCTGGAGAGATTTGAAATGCCATTTTATTCTCCTTGAATTATTATGTTCTTTTGGCAAAATACCATAAGAGTATTTATGAAAGGCTGGATTTATAACCTTTCGAATTGATTCCTCATAAACTTTGCATATGTCTCATTGCCATCTGCAAGTTCCCATAAATCACCACCGATGATTTCAAAATCATGTTCTAAACCATCTTCAATGATTGGAGCTGGTAAAACATCTTCGTCCATCTGGTTCATCTTTTCTAATTGAATTTGTTTTCTTATGTCGTGATTTACAATTTCCTTAAAATATTGTTGAGTTGTTGCCCAAGCAAAAATTACAAGAGACATGACCAAGTCATCGTTAGCACCCAAAGCTGCCGCAAATGAATTTTTTTGTTGTTCAAATGTGGTAAGTTCTGAGTAAGTATCGAAATCATTAATTAATAGTTTGTCTCCTTCAATCAAGGTTTTTAGGTTTGAACAACCAATTGCCTTAACCTGAGGTGACATTTTTAGACCCATTTGAATGCCACGGGCAAAACCTGCACTCAATTGTTGGGGCTTCTTGTTGCCTGTGAACACTTTCCATAGGTTTTCATATTCAAAATCTTGGTGTAAAGAGTCTGCAACTTGTGGATTATTGTTAATTTCTACCAATATATACGCATCGTTGTAGTATCTTGCTGCATTATATATGACTGTCGGAAATAAAATTGGTGTGATTGATGAACTCGCATAAGTCGCAACTTGTTTATATGGTGTCTGTGATATATCAATAACTTGGAATGCTGAACTGTCTAAGTTTTTACCTTCCGATACATCCACACAAATACAGTATAGGTGGTCCGATTTGGCACCATTAATTTCTTTAACAGGGTGTTCATAGATTTTCATCATATCATGGTTGGCAACAGGATCACGATAAACAATTGTTTGTAGTTTGTAACCAGAAATCAATGTATTAGACGAACCCAAGAATTCGGTTTCAAATTCTTGTCTAAATTGACGTTCACTTGTGTTGCGGATTGTTTCTTCTTTCCATGCCTCATCACGACCTGGTACCATCGACCAATGAATCTCAAAGGTCTTATAGTTGTTCTTCTTATTGATAGCATCCATCCACAATTTGTAGAACAGGTTCATACCGTTTGGTGTAGACACAATAATAATCTTGGAAGTTTTACCAGATGAAATTACAGGATAAACAGAGTTAAAGAATTCTTCAGCAATGTTGTTTGGAACGAACGCAAATTCGTCCAAGAATACACAGTTAAATGATCCACCACGAATGGCAGAACTAGATGTTGATGCAGCAATAATCTTAGAACCGTTTTCTAGTTCAACGTTACCTTTGTTCCATACCACAACACCTTGTTGCAACCACATTGGTAGATTTTCGTATGCCAACTGGTATTTTGAAAGAATATCACGTGCAAGAGAACCTTTGTTCGCCAGAACGGCCACGTTTTGAGTTTCTGTAAAGAGTGTTAACCACAAAAGATATGCTACGGAGGTGGTGGTTTTACCAACCTGACGAGGACATTTTGTGATTGAGAAACGATTTTCGTGGTAAGTCTTAATCATTTCCTTCTGAAATGGCCACATCTTAAACTTCATCAGACCTTCATCAACGTTAACAATCTTGATGTAGTTTTCAGCAAAGTAAACAGGATCTTTGGCACACTTAATATATTCGTCAACCTGCTCTTGAGTATAATCTACTTTTACTCCTGATTTTTTAAGTAAAGGATTATCTCTATACGAATCATTGGCGTTTAATTGACCGTAGTCATCATCATCAATCATTCTTTATTACCTTTGATGAGTTTGTTTAACTCTGCGGTTGAACCAACAAAAATTGCCGCCTTATCTATTTTTGTATCGCCTGTATTTTTCTTACCATCCATATCACGCATTTGTTTTTGCACGTTCAATAGTTCTTTGTTTGCATCTACCATATTCTTTAATAATGTGGCATAAACCTCAAACGCACGTGGGTGCTGACCTGCACTGGCAATTTGACGTAATTCTTCCATTGCATCCTTACCAGAATCAATCAGGTCTTGTAAATTCGATTTTGTTTGTTCATAAGAATCAACTAAATCTTGTTTTAAATCCAAATTATCAACAGGTGATTTTGGTTCAACGGGAATCAATGGTTGTGGAACCGGTTCAACTGGTGTTACTTCAAAAAATTTTTCCATATTTTTATCAAAGGTATTCATATTTTTCTTAGTTGATTATAGTTGTGAAATTCTATTTTTAAAATCAGTAAAATCTGTTGACGCAGCTAGAATTGATTTTAAATTTGCTAAAGGTAATGCTGCACCAACTTGTGTGGTTCCATTTGCAAACAATATGTTGGAAACGTTAGCAACAGATTTGCCACTAAATTCAATAGCTAATTGTGAACCAGAAGAAGGTATAACTAGTGTTCCATTTTCTGTAAAGTTCCATTTTTGCAAGAAATAATATGTTTGTTGTTCATTTTCTGGACTTGGGTTTTGATATTGAACAACATTCATTGTGTATGCGTAGTTGGTATTCTCAGCAATTGTTAATGTTGTGTTGCCAGTTCCAACTGTTGTGCTGGTTTGAACTGAAGCTTCTGGATAAGAAACATAAGTGAAATCTCCCCAAGTGGTAGAGTTAGAACCAAAATATGTTCCTGGTAATGAACCATCTATTGGTAGTTGGTAATTTGTTACTACAGCAACTGGACTGTTATTTGGATAAGCATAACCTGTTCCTAAGATAAAGTTATCTTTTACGTCCATTCGTTTAAAACCATGACGACCAGGAGTTGCAGCACCATTTACTTGTAATGAGTTAGCCCAAACCAAATTACCATTGGCAGAATGTAATTTATATGTTGTAAAACCATCCTTGTTTGCACCATTTAAATTCTTTCCTGTTGCATACAAATAGTTATTACTGTGTTTTATGGTTGTTATATTTGGATTAACTTGAATTTGTTTTTCCCAAACTAACAGATTGTTTGCTCTAAATTTATAGACATGTGTATTCGATGCAGCATACCAGTTATTTGATGTATCATAAGTTAATGATATGATTGTATTTCCGGCTGCAACAACTTTATTTGACCATAAGTAAACACCTTCAGTATCAAACTTGTGAACGTAACCACCATCTGAACCAACCAAAACACCACGGTTATTAGGTAAAGTTACAACACAATGTGTATTTGCTATCGTTGCATTAAAGTGTGTGAAATATAGTTCGCCTGTAATATCTAAACCAGTGATTAGGTTGTGGTGACCAACATAGTATGGAAATTCTTCATCGTCAACCGCAATATCTTTAGGATCTTCTGAATCGGATATCAATGTATTCCAAACGTTCTGCCCAAGATAATTAAATTTGGTAACAAGTGTTGAGTGGTCATCTGGAATATTTGTTAACAGATATACGTTATTGTTTGCATCAACATCGATTGATTGTGCATAACTAGCCAATAATACATTATTTGTATTTGTTGCTGGAACAGATTTTCTCCAGTAAACTAATCCGTTTGGATCAAATTTAATTACCGTTGATTGTGGTAAACCAGTAACTTCGTTTTGTGTTGTCATCGCAACCAAAATATTGTTTTCATTATCATATGCAACAGCACTTCCATAAGCATTGTTGGCTTGAGTTGTTGTTTGACCAAATGTCATACCCCAAGCTTTACGACTATGATGGTCGTTTCCAATTTCAACCTTGGTGTTACTATACATTACTGTATCATCAAACAATATATCTCCAAGAGAAGCTGTGTTTGCCTTATTGTATGCGTTTTGAGCTAGTTCTTGGTTTGTTTCATAATAAGTGTTTGAAGTATTAGAGTTATTTGCAACAGTTGTAAACAACTCTGTGAAGTTGTTGTTTGTTTTGGTGAAGGCTACTCGTAAAGAATCTCCTTTGCCATCATTTGCTCTAATACCAATATTAATAGTTTCTTTAGACATTTATTTCTCTCATCTTTTGTTACTGGTTTGCGGCTTTATTAATTGTCAAAACTTGTGCCAATGTATTATCAGCCTTAGCTTCTTCCTTATCCACAGACATATAATCAATGTCTGTTGTAACTCTACCAACTGAATCAACTTCAACAAATTTCAATGGGTTCAAGTTATAAGAAGTGAAGTTATAATTTGCCAATGTATTAATTCCGTATATAGGTTTATCCGACACAAAGTTTCCTGTTAATTCTTTTAAGCGTAAAATGTTGTCTGTAAATTGAACAACAACTCCTGTGGCTGTCGCATCGTCAGCTGTGTATCCTTGATATACAGTTTCTCCAACTTTATATGTTCCATAACCAGAATCTAAATCCATATAAAATTCTATCAATTCATCCTGTCTTACTTGATTGTAAACAGACACGAAAGCACGATTAATGACATTGGTTTCTCTAAATTTACCAAATATAAAACCTTTGACTGTAAAGTTTAATGTCCAAATAATCATTCTGGTTTCATTATCTCTACCGCCTTCATAAACAATATCGTGAGATGTGCTATTCAAAATAACTGGAATTTCTTTAATGATTCCCATTTCAGGAATTAAATTTAATTTGATTGTATAATCTGGTGTAAAGAAGGGTAAAATGTGTTCTATGATTTGTGTGCCATCTTCAATGTTACGAACATATATGTAGAGGTTAAAATCAAAATTATATGGAACTGGATTATATTGTGCCAATACACCAGTGCCTGATGTGCCTGCAAAATTTTTAATATTTGTGTTTTGTTTTCTACTAGAATCATAATTCAATCCTGCCATTTCAAATGACATTCTAGGCAAAGTTGTTTGGACTTTTTTATCCAAATTCAAATCTTCTTCCAGTCTCATAACATAACGTTCTTTGGAAGCGTATACGATTGGAACAATAAATCTTTCCGATTCTGTGTTGTCTGGTTTGAATCTATACAATGTTATATTGTCAAATAGGTTACCAAAACCAACAACCAATTTTCTTATGACACGATTATATGTTGACATTATATTCTTCCAAACGGATTTGTTTCTGTGAAGTCTATGATATTACTTGCGGTGTCATTCAAGTAAGCGTTATCATAAGCTTCATTTCTTGTGCTATCTTTCAACGGATCATATGAAGATAGGTAATATTCTGCACCGCTTGTTGCACCTATAATTGCAACGTTATCACGGAATTCACCTGCAACATTTGATACTTTTAACATATCATCTGGCTTAACCCATTCTTGGACTATTGCCACCACATATGCATTTGCTTGTGTGCCGTCATCGGACTGGAAAACAACCTCACGTTGTTCAAATGTTCCTGTTCCTACACCTGTATTCAATTCTAATGTATAACTGGATTGAATCATAACATCATCGATATCCTCAACACCAGTATCGATAAGTTCTTGTGAGTATTTGAATTTCTCAAGTTCCAATTCATAGAAGAATGGTATCTTACGACCCAGCATAAAGAAGTCTTTGGTTTGATTGGTAAATTTAATTTCAAACAATTCACCTGTGCCATTCAAAAATGGAACATAAATCAAATCACCTTCTCTAGGTCTCGTAAATGTATTTTGTGGAACACGTTGAGAGAAAGAACGTTTTGATAGTATAATACTAACATTGTTTTTAATCTCTAAACCAAATTTGGAGAAGAATTCTTTTTCTCCTTCATATTCCATAGAACTTGATAGGTAGAATTCAATTGGAAACGCAGAGCTAAATTTCTTTACAGGATCTTCACCGTATAAAATGTCTCTATCGGTTTCATTTTCAATAGGTAAATAATAGGCGTCAAAACCCATAATCTTGATTGACTCAACAATCAAGTCCTCGATTACCCTTTGTTCAGCAAGAGAATTATAATTATTGAAATAAACCGATGTTGCCATATTAGTTCATAAACATTTCTAGTGGTGCACCATACTTGTCACCGATTTCTGCATGTAGAGCATCGATTTCTTCTTTGGCTTCATTGTAAATTTTGTCGCCATTGAGTTTGACTCCGCCAGGTAATTGAATACCATCAAACTTTTTAAGGTTATTACCCCAAGAACGTTTGATAAGTGCCGTTGCATATTCTTTTAACCAACGGTCATTCCAGGCTTGTGTGTAAACATCTGGATCAATAACCGCATAACATTCTGCAATAACTGTTGTTCCTATAGGAGCTTCACTATGACCCCATGCCCAATCTATATACAATCTTTGCATATGTCTTTGGAACCTAATAGGAACTTCACCTGTAAACAACTGTTCCAACATACGTAGGTGTTGTAATGTTAGTGTATAGTTGATGTAGGAAGCGGATGTGAAATCATACAATTCATTCAAACGAAGTTGGTATCTCAAATCAAACATATTGATTGAGGATAATGAATCTTGTATGGGGAAAATTCTAGTTATACCAGCAATTTGTAGGGCGTTATTAGAGGAATCTTTTGCTTCTGATAAGTCTAGATATTTGTTATCAATATCTGTTTGGTCTAATTTTTTGATGTAGTAAACCTTTTGTAACCCATCAAAATGGTAATCTTGCCAGTATTGCAAAGCATCGTCAATACGATCCTCAACCTGGTCGTCATCAACGTTGATTTCGATTACAGGAAAACCTAGTCTACGCAGACAATAATCTTTAAATGCTGCTCTTGTTGTGATTGGTTGTGTCATTATATCCCCCTATGGGAATATTTATGCTTATTATATCCAGTATTCCCGTTATGTAATTATACCAAATCAGCCTGTCCAATATTGATAATTTGAAACCGTAGTTGTTGATTGTGTTGCCGTTTGTGCGGTTTCCATAATTTTGACGGTTGGCCTGAAACTCAAAGTTATTGCTTCACTCAGTGAATCTTCTAAGACTACTCCCGTTGGCATACTAACATTGAATGGTTTTATTGTTGTAACGGGAGTAACCGACAAAAATATACTTTCAGTTAGTGTATCTTCCAATACCACAGAAGGTTTAAAACTAACAGTTTTTTTAAAAAATGTTGGTACTACTTTGTTTGGCATATTATGATGACTTTACATAGACCAATTGTGTTCGCAATACAGTTCCATTACTCACTATTGTTCCTGTTCTCAATCCAATATATGATGATCCATCTATTGTATAAATTGCGTCAGGAACATGATACAAATCCAAATCTATATTATTTTGTAAACTCATGCTTTTAAACAAATTTTTCAAATAACCACCAGAATTTGTAGTTCTATACAGACGTATATACATTGGTGTAGCTTCTGGTATAATAGCATTTGTTGAACTATCAGAAGTTAATCCTCCATACAATACTTGAGTAGTAGAGGAATCTGCGTAAATAGGAGTAAATATAGTGGCATGTAATGATTGTGGATCCGCTGTTCCTAGCCAACTGATGTTTTCAGTATATGTTGTGCTTGGTGAACTAACTGATGTGCTGTAGTTGGTAGGATAGTTGGCTGAAACACTGATTGGATTAAGGGGCTCATATTTATAATAAATGTATGCATATGATGTATTATATGCTGATCCTGTGACAGGATTAACTAATGTTGAAGTGGATGAAGATGCTGGATTCGTTGCTCTAATTACATTTACAGCGGAACCAACTGTTCCAGCTGTTGTATCTATTCTTCTCATAACAGTCCAATATCCAGAAGTATCATAAGCTGGAACTCCAACAGTAGCAGTATCAGATCCACTAGCCAGCCATACAGCCACCCAATATGGATTATCATTATAGTTATCTTCCCAAGACTGATTGGTTCTAAGTCCTAAGTGGAACCATGAACCGGAATTGGGTGAGTTTTGCGTGATTACATCTTGTTGTATGTGTATGTATTCACTTGTTGCTGCAATATAATATACTCTAGTAGAAGTATTATAAATTCCTGCTGGTCTTCTATAATCATAACGGTGTGCTACCGTTGACCATGATGTTGGAACGCAACAAGATAATCTTGTGTTGTGCGCTGTCGTGGTGGTTGCGCTGGCCAAACCTACAACATTATGTTCTGAACCATAGTTGCAGTTTGCTAATGTTGATGCATAACCAAAAGACATGAATGGACCATTGTTTAATTGGGCGGAGCTTACTGCACCTTCAATTAAACTAAACCAAACATATGGTAATGCACTTTTACCAGTAGTATTATATAATAGTAAAGTTTCACAACTAGTATTTGCAGATATAACGTTACTAGTTAGTGTTGTTTGATCCGTTTTAACAGTCCAACCACCTGCAACAGAGTTGTCCAATACTGTTGTAATTACCTCATATGAACCAGTGCTTGCGTTATTATATACGGTGCTGCCTGTTACTGATGGTGTTGAGTTTGCAGCGGCCGTAGCAATTGCTCGGACAGCTTTCATCAACTGTTGATTTTGTGACCTTGCGTCACCCATAAGTGTTACTTTACAAAACATCGATTATTCTCCTTCAATCACAATTTGTGATCCTTGATATGCGTTACCATCTTGGTATACTACGGCACTAGATGTTCCAGTGGATGCTAATCTGCCAGTAGTATAATAAACTTTATTATCACTATCATACATTATGCCCGCATCCATAAACACGGGTGTATTTGCAAAACCTTTAACGCCGTATATAGGATATAAACCTTGTTGTTGGTTACCAATATAACATGTTGAAAGTGGAACTTTAGTTGTTTTATTTTTAGAATCTGAAACTAAGTCAGCAGATAAATTGTGTAACCACATATTTGTGGTATTTTCATATTTTGAATTGTCAATTGAATATGCTTTTGGAATATTAAAAACTTGATACTGTGCATCTGGAACACCAGTGGTGTCTGCTGCCGTAGGCAAACATCCTGCCATCATCATAGAATCTGTAAAATATCTGTTCATCCCATTTCTAGCTACATCACAAATTAATGCCATGCCTTGTGTCGTTGGTTGATTCACAAAGAAAATTTTGTCTGTGATAATAACATCAATTGTTCTATCTGTTGCAGTTGCATCAATTAACGTTGTGGATACAGTTGATGCATCAACCGATGTGTTTGCATAGTTGTTTCCAAATTGAACCGCTAATTTAGTTGAACTTGCTGATAATTTAAACCAATGTTCATATGTTGTGTATGCATTGTTTTTCTTTTTATAGTCATTACCAGCTGGATTAGAATATAATGTGTTGCTATTAGTCCACGTTGTTCCTAAAATTGATGAATTTGCACTATCAATATTAGTCAGATTGGTTGGACGTAAAGCTCCATTAGACGTAGCACTAGTCATCGCACCAGTAATAATTGTCTTTAAGTTGGCCAACAGTTCTGTAATAGTTGACGTTGATGTTTGTTTAATTCTTACAAGCATTTATTAATTCCTCTTTTTTTATTTATGAGTATTGCAAGTCAACTTTTAAGTCAGTTGCACCAGTGCCACTAACAATATTAATCGTAAAATAATCTGATGTAGTCATTGCAATATTACAAGAAACGGCTGACATTATATTTGCGTTTGAATTTACTAAAAACAAACCAGCATTGGAACCATTTTTGTAAAGATTAAAAGTAAAATTCGTAGAACTAGATGTTCCCAAATAAGCATATACATTTGAAACGGTAATATTGCTTTTTGGATAATATCTTGCTGTTCCTGTTAATGGTGGTGTAATACTTCCTGGTTGGTTCATTGTTATATATTTACTAGTATTTGCAGCATTATATGCAGCATTTGCTTGTAATCTGGCCCACGAATCTGTTATAGAACCAGTATTATTTGCAGCATTATATGCAGCATTAGCTCTATCGAAAGCACCATTTGCAAATGATGCGGTTGTATTTTGAGCTGTATATGATGCATTGGCTGTTACAAAGGCACCATTGGCAAAAGATGCTGTGGTATTTTGTGAATCATAAGATGCATTGGCTGTTACAAAGGCACCATTGGCAAAAGATGCTGTGGTATTTTGTGAATCATAAGATGCATTGGCTGTTACAAAGGCACCATTGGCAAAACTAGCTGCTGAATTAGCAACTAAAAATGATGCGTTAGCAAACGTTGCACCAGAATTGGCTGTATCATATGCATTGTTGGCCTGTATTCTAACCCAAACATCAGTTGAATTATTAGCCGCACCAAAAGCTGCATTTGCTGCTTCAAAGGCAGCATTAGCTTTTGCATATGCAGAAGGAACCAAAGATGAAAAATCTTTAGTAGGGTCTAATCTTGATGGGGTTACTTGTGTTGACATTTTATCTTTATGTGAGTTTCATACTATTTATTTTATATTATGTGCGTATGTTTATTACAATTAATTAAATCTTCACGGTAATTTTAGTAGATGAAACTGCTGTTCCTGCAAAAACTGGCGGATTAGCAGGTGTATTAGAAAGTGTGCCGTTATTTTGAATATAATATGCTTGTCCGGCAGTTAACCCGGATTGTGAACTGTTAACTGAGCCTGCTAGCTGAACGATTGCAGTTTGACCGTTAGTGTATGATGCAGATGACATGCCGATATAGTTGTTGCTTGTTAGTGTAGTAGTTGGTAATTGCCACATGTAACCATATACAGTTGTGGATCCGTATAACATTAGTGTTTGACCGTTGTTGGCTGAAACCAAACTCATTCTATAAGGAACTAATGATATATAAGACGGACTACTAAAAGTAACAGTATTTCTTATTATGTCAAATATCACCGTGCAACGATAAAATCCATTGTATCCAGTGTCTGTAAACATTACGGTTGTTGCTGTTGTTTTTTCGCAATAACCAAGAGCCAAATAAGGGGAATTGGCGTTGCCTGACACACTAGATATTATATGTTTAGGATTACTCCAGTTTTTTCCATCACCATGAACGATCCATGCACCCACTGAATTTTTTGAATAACATAAAATTACTATTTTACCTGCTGTTGCATTATATGAAACCTCGAATAACTCACTTATACCATAAGTGCCACCACTTTCTGTATAAAACCAAGTTGTAGCTGTAGGAGGATTTGTGGGTGACAGCCATGAATAATTAGTGGGGGCTACAGGAATAACGGTAGACAATCCATATTGAGTAGTTGTTCCTTGCGTGTAAATATATATTGTTGTTTTATTTGACGCATTAAAAACCACTCTTCCCGAAGCAATCGTTGAGCTACCGATAATCATATTTTCACTACCCCAAGTGACAGTAGTACCTGACAACGCACCACTTTGATAATAAGGCACGCTACTCTTTAAGTATGTTACAACTACTCTCTGATTGTATGAGTCATATGCCGCACTAATTGCATGTACTGGTGTAGTAACCGCTACGGCCGTTAAAGCCATTGCAGTGCCAGCACTGACAGTTGTGCCTGAAATAGTCATCACATTGGCTTTGAGAAATCCAGAAGCATCAGTATAATAGAATAAAAATTTGTTCTGTGATACATATAATAGTCTTCCATTATAGGATGTATTGGTTGCAGTTAAACTGAAACCATAATCTAACGTTAGACTACCGTTTGTTATAGTACCAATGTACCATGTGGGATTTACGTTACCAATACATATTAATATTTTACCCGTAGTAGGATCATACGCAGAAACAATAACACTAGTGGCAGAACCTAATGATGGACTGATTTGTGTCATTGATTCTAATGTTGCTGCTATTTCACTAACTGTGCCATCACTATTAACAATAACCGGTGCACCTGCGGTTATTGATCCACTAGCAGTAGCAGAATAAGAACTTGCAGAATTCGCTTGAGTGTATGCTGCATTAGCATTAAGATATGCACTGTTTGCTGTTGTTCTAGCAACGTTGTCTTTGAAATCCAAATTCAGGATGTCAATATCACTATTCTTATATACTCTCCACGCAGCTAAAGAAGTGCTATAAATGTAGGTTCTTTGACCCCATGTATATATTTGACCGTCTGTTGGACTTGTAGGAAATGCCATTTTTTATTTTAACCAGTTTGTTGACATATTTTCGACACACAATTTAAAAACATCAAACAATTCTGATATACTAATTTCTTGTATAGAATTGTCATTTAATTTCCATGATGTGTGATTGTTAATAAAATTTTTTGTGTATGCATCTTCTTTTGACATACCACTAATTTCATCCTGTAAAGATTGTATTGTAGATATTTGCAAATACCTCATCATTCTTTCTATACTTTTTTCATCAGCATCAAATGTCCAGCCGTTATATTCCACGGTAGAATTGTATATTCTTTCCGTTTTTTCGGCTTTATATCCTTTAATAGGATCTTCATAGAAAGTAAAAACTTTCTTGAACATCTGAGGATAAATTTCAACAATTTTACTGTCTAACATTATTGTGATTTCTTTAAATTAATTCTTACCTGTGTTACTTCTGTGTCAACTGGCGCATTAGTAAGTTTAAATTGCACTGCTCTACCATTTGCAGAAACGTTTGTTCCTGTCCAGCTAATTGTATTGTTTGTTCCATCCAATGTAGGTGTTAATGTTTGTAACACAGAAGAATCTGGCAAATATACACTCGTTGGCGCTGACGCTTGTGTTGGATAAGTTATAACATATTTATTTAACGTTTTTAATCTTGTAGCAAATTGGAATATTTGTCCAGATTTTGTAATGATATAGAGCTTTGTTCCGTCTGGAGAAATATCCATACCTCTTGCAGTAATTGTGCTAGCTGTTATAGTGTTGGCTGGATAGTCTGCTACGTTTGATGAAGCAGTTGATTTGGTATTCCAAATAAAACCGTTGGTCCAAGAATTATTTGCTCCTGTTACTGGTTGTGTAGTCAAATAAGAATCGGCCATAGATTGACCTAGACACAAGAAGTAATTTCCTTCTGGTGTAAAACAACCATCAATAGACATACCGCCTCCAGGAGAAGCACCAGTAAATGTTTGTGGTGTGGCCCAATTACTTACTGTTGTTATATCATATGGTGTTGTTAATGTTAAATATTGTGTGTAATAAGGAAAAGCTGCACCAGAAGAATAATCATTTTTTACCCAAATTTGTGTTCCAGTTCTGTTGAATCTGGCTCCTGAGATTCTTGCTGATGCTGCACCGGTGAAATAACCATTATAAGCATATGGTCCGTTTACCGAACTGATTGAATTTATATTATGTGGAACTGCTAAATTATATTGATATACCTGAGTCGTTGCATAAGTAGTTCCCCATATAATAAAAAATCTTCTTCCGTTTGGATCCATATCAAAACCGGACATCCAGGTATAATTTGAATTGTAATGTTGGTAGTTATATCCTCCTGCAAATGAATAAGCGCTTATATTAAGATAATCATTTAATCTTGCGGTGCTAATATCCCAAGGAGTTGTTAAAACATACTGATAAAGTCCTTGTCCATATGGTGATCCATTATTTGCATCAATTACAAGATACACATACATTCCATTATTTGAAATTCTCATGTGCATATTTGCTAATATATATTGTGTATCTGTTTGAGTTGTTGTTAATGCTGTTTGGAAATTTTTACCATAATATCTAATATAGTCTGTTGTTCCAGCAGGATTTTTCCATCCTAAACCATTTGCTGTTTCTGTAACTGAAGTCAGTGTTACAGTTGTTGTTCCGTTTAATAAAACAGTATCACCAGCAGCCAAAACGTTTGTTCCATCTATGCCAACAACCGCTTGAGTTGTGTTTGCTGGTGTATCTGTGTCCAAATCAATTTGATATGGATAAGAATATAAATTGTTTGCTGTTCTAGTTAAAGAAACATATGTATTTGGTTCTGATAACCATGCTCTTGTTGGCGCCGCTGACATATTAAAACCAGATATATCAATATTATAACTCATGGCAGCATCACCACCTTGAGTATCTAAATTATATGTTGTAAATCCTGTACCATTATTAAGAAAAATTAAAAATGTGGTTTTTCCATCAGCGCTGATAAATCCCGCAGGAGGATAGGAAGCATTGTTACTCACATATTGAGAAGTTAGGTTCAGAGGAATGGTTTTGGATAAAGCCATCGTAGACGGATCCCAAGCTGTTCCAAAAGATCCTTGATATAAGTAGTGTTGTGTTAGACTACTAAAACCCCAAAACCACCAAGTTTTACCATCTTCCGATATTTCGTAGTTTCCATTTAAGTTTGGTATGCCAGTAAAGGTAAAACCGGTATACGTAATGTAAGATGTTATATCAAATGGATTGGCCAAAGTATTTTTATAAATGGGCATTTGTGCTGAGTAACCACCAATCAACAATGTTCTTCCATCTCTGGAAATTCTCATAGAAATGTTGTTATATTCATAGGTAGTATCCATTCCGATTTGTCTGTGGTCATATTTGACACTAATGGTTGATATGTCCCATGGTGTAGACAAAGTGTATCTGTTTACTCCAATTACCGGCGAACTATATTCTTTAGAAACTCTATAAAGATATCTACCGTCATAACTAAAACAGAAAGCGGTTCTATATGACTGGCTACCAGGAGGTTGGATAGATTTTCCTGTTGCTGCACCAGAAGCAGGATTCCAAGGCACACTTAATCTATATTCTTTTATTACACCACTTTCACTGCACATCCATAATAATCTTCCATCAGGTTTTATAAAACACGCAACGCCATATGCGCTGCCGCCGGCAGTATAAATTGTATTACCTGTATTACCACTTCTTGCTGCATCTATTACTTTAATTGATGTGTTTGATTTAACTGTGCCATTCGTTATAGCACCAATAATTCCACCAACCAGTGTTGTATTGTTATTGCTAACATAAATTTTTGAACCTTGAGATAAACCAGAATAACCACTAGTTACAGATAAACTATTTGATGTAGTGTCGCTACTTCTAACACCTAGTTCATTCACATTATTTGCAGTAATAATTGTTTGATATTCGTTCCAGTTAGTATCAATAACCTCTTGATTATAGATACTACTGATAAAAATTGCATTAGCTCTTGCTTTCATTTAAACTGTCCATCCATAATTTGTATTGGCATAAGAAGTTGAGAAATCTGATACCACTATTGCTGCATCATCTATGTTAATATTTAAAACTGAAATGGTTTTGGTGGTTGTTGATGATGTTACACCACCAGAAACAACTTGAGTTGTCATATAATGTGTTGTATTTGATGCTACTGATGGTAGTGTCCAATATATGTATTGGTTGGTTGTAGTTACTGTGCCACCAGTTACACTAATTATATAAGCGTAAAGCGCATTATAGTTTGTGATAGTAAAAGTTTGTGTTGTTGCTTCATTGGCTGATGTTGGACCAGTAATTGCTGGATCGGTTACATTATTTTGTGGTATAACACTTGTTGTAACCCAAACACCAGATGAATAAACAAATAATTCACCAGTTGTTGTATCATCATACCACAAATAACCATTTGCTGCAGGTGAAGGTGCGGTTGGTCCAACAGTTACGGATGCTCCACCGCCACCACCGCCACCTGAAATAGACACGTTACTTACTGCAATTATTCTTCCGTTGGCAGCCACGGTAATAACAGGAGCCACAGATGCACCACCATAAACACCAGTCGAGATTGATATGTTTGTTACATCGGTGTTTGCTTGAGTGAACGCTGCGTTTGCATGAGCATATGCTGCATTTGCAGTTGAGTAGGCAGCTGGCACCAACGATGAAAAATCATTCGCTGAATTTAAACCTGATGGTAATATCGTTGTTAATGCCATTTAAATTATCTTTGTTTTGTTATCAGTATTTATTGTATAGTTATAAAGTGAAATACTTGTATGTTAAACCACCGGCACCACCGCCGCCACCGGAAGTAGAGTCAACTGACGTTGCACCGCCACCGCCTCCACCGCCGCCAACAACCCACACTTTGAAACTTATTGTTGAAGGTGGTATTGCATAGTATGCATTGGTTCCACTTGTCAATACCACATTTGTATTGCTTGTTCCATCATAAAATTGAACAACGATTGCACCTGAACCACCAACACCACCAGACCAAGTTTGATAATATCCAGATGCACCGCCACCACCACCGCCATATAGTCCATTGCCGCCATCACCACCAAAATAACCTGCACCGCCGCCGCCACAACCAAATCCTGTGGCATTGCCGCCTTTGTTGTTTTGTGTTGCTACTCCGGAAGGCGAACCAGCACCTGGACCAGTTGTAGCATATCCGGCCGCAGTTAATACGGAGAATAATCCATTCGTATCGTTACTTTGAGCTCCTGGATCTCCCGCTGATCCACCACTTGTTGATACGTTAGCGCTGTATAGGCCGCCACCACCGCCACCACCTGAGTCTCCTGTTGAATCTCTGCCTGATCCACCAGTTAAGTTAACGTCACCACCTGATCCTTGGCCACCAGCAATTGCTGCACCTTCTACACCTTGATAATTTCCACCGGCGCCGCCTGTTGAGGTAAGTGTGGTTGTTCTGAATGTGAGTGTTGTTGTTCCACCTGTTCCACCATTGCCTGTGCCAACACCGTTTGTGCCACCTGCACCAATACTATAAGTGAAAAGAACCGTTCCTGGCCACGTTTGGGTTGCAACACCTAAACGATGATCCTCAATTGAAGAAATTACATTTTTAGAAAATGGTGATACGGTTTGTTTTGGACCGATAATACCATAATTACTTCTAAATCTCATGTTTAACCTATTATTTCGTAACTGGCAGAAAGACTCATGGTATTATTTGTTGAAACGTTTGCTTGAAGAACATCACCTTCTTCCAAATATATGTTGGTGTCTTTTCCTAACAAAACTAATGTTGAATAAGCTGGAACAGCAATATTTGCGCCAACATAATAAGAAGAAGTGCTGCGATTAATCATAACGTTTGCATATGCAACTGCATTGGAATAATTTGAGATTACAATATTATTTAATTTGTCTACTGTATTGCTTCCAGAACTGTTTGTAATTACATTACCAGTAACAGTGCTTAGATTTGCCAAAGACGTTTTTCCTGTTACTGTTGTGCTTGTTAATAAATTTGGTGCTGCCATGTTAACCTCCGAATAATATGCCCATAGTCATAGATTGAGCTCTTGTTGTTCCACCACTACCACTACCTCCACCTGATGTTGCGGAAACTGAACCGCTCTTAAAAATAATTGCATCGACCTTGGCACCATTGGCCGGTGCTGATGAAAGTGTGAGTGTTGTGGAATTTGCTGTTACTGTATATGCTTCTTTTAATTGAATGACACCGTTAACGTTGATGATAACGTTGTTTGCATCTGCCGGTGCGGTAGACATAGTAAAGTTTGTTGTGTTTCCATCACCAACAAAAGTATCTATATTGACTGCGATATTACCTGGCGCAGGCACTCTTGTCCAAGTACCATAAGTGGTACTATAAGTATATGTTATACCGTTTACTGTGGCTGTTTGGCCGTTGGTTGGTGAGGTAGGAAATGCCATTTATAATTTAAAGAATATATTATGAATATTTATTATAGATATTCAATTATTAAAAATCCAGGTCCGCCATGGCCACCGGCGCCAGTATATCCGCCACCGCCACCGCCGCCACCACCAAAGGCAGTAATACCTGAAGCAATGCTTGAAACTTTAATACCGCCACCGGCAGATCCGCCGCCGCCATACCAGTAATTGCTAGCATCTAATGCACCGCCTGTTGCATCAGGAACACCATTACCTGCCGTGTTGTATGATACGGCTGCGCCACCGGATGCTCCAGTAAATGTTACTGATGATCCAGCAATACTAACAGCCGACAATATTGTGTTATTAGCACCTGCGCCGCCACCTGCACCAGCAGTTAACGGTGAATTATCACCATAACCACCACCGCCGCCACCACCGCCGCAATATGCTCCATTTGTTGCAGAAGTACCTACTGTAAATCGCCCACCGCCATTACCACCTGCACCGCCAGCATGACTACCATAAGTTCCTGCAGCAGGAGCACTGCCACCGGTTGAACTTGAACCACTACCACCAGGTGATAAGGTGAAAATTGCTGATGCGGATCTATTGATGAAAGTTGATTCAGTAGCTTTGCCTGCATAATAAGTTAAACTTTCTCCTGGAGTAACAGATAGAGTATAACCAGATAATTGCGCTGCTGCACCTGCACCGCCAGCGCCGCCGGCCAAGTTTGCAGGAGCTGCCGATCCGTTGCCGCCGCCGGCACAACCATATACTTTAATACTTGTGCATCCAGCAGGTATTGTTATGGTGCCAGTATTTGCTGTGTCCCATGCAGCTGCAACAATAGTTGGTGGATTAGCAAATGACCAATATCCATTACTCATATTATAGAACATATAATCCATACCAAATATACCAGATTTGGATGTGCTTGTTAAGGTTAATCCTTTTCCTAAACGGCCACCATTAACCTTTGTAGTCATTAACTTATTTCCTCATATGAAACAATTGCTTCTAATCTGTTAGCTGCACTTGCAGTAACTCTGATAGAATCACCTTCTTCCAAATAAATTACTGTTGATTTATCTAATGCAGTAAAAGAAGCTTTAATTGGAACAGTAACAGTATTCACAATTCGAATTGCTGTAGTGCTTCTATAAATGTCAATGGTAATATCAGCACTATTTGTAGAATCCACATTGGAAATAATAATTGTATTAACTTTCAATACTTTACCACTTGAACTAGAATTGGATAATATTGATGCTGCTGATGCTGTTACTGCTTGCATTGCTGTTTTGGCAGTAATTGTTGATACGTTCACTATGTTTGGCGCTGCCATTTTATCCTCCAAATACTATTGCCATTGCAATAGATTTTCCTGTTGTTATTGCTGTGTTAGCACGTGTAAAAGCTGCATTAGCAAATGTTGCTCCCGAATTGGCTTTATCATATGATGAATTTGCTTGTGTTCTAGCCCAATCATCTTTAATATTAATTGTGTTGTTATTTGTTATTGTTGGTGAAGTTGTATCAACCCAAACATTACTTGTTCCATCATTTATATATTCATAAAGAATATCTGTTGCAATCAAATACCATTGGTCACCAACATGCGGTGTCGATGGTGCTGTATTAGATGCAGTATACGTTATACCACTACCACCACCTCCAGTATTTGCCTGTGCGTAGGCCGCATTAGCTCTATCAAAAGCTGCGTTTGCAAATTGTGCTGCTGAATTGGATGTTATAAAGGCACCGTTAGCAAAAACTGCCGCTGAGTTTGCTACTAAAAAAGCACCATTTGCAAATGTAGCCGTTGTATTTTGCGACAAATAAGATGCATTGGCTGTTACAAATGCACCATTTGCAAAAACTGCTCCAGAATTGGCTGTTACAAAAGCGCCGTTAGCAAAACTAGCGGTTGTATTTTGAGATGTATAGGCTGCATTTGCAAATGCAGCTGCACTATTGGCTGTTATAAAAGAACCATTAGCAAATGAAGCTGCACTATTAGCGGTTACAAAAGCACCATTTGCAAATGAAGCCGTTGTATTTTGTGCCACATAAGACGCATTGGCTGTTATGAAGGCACCATTGGCAAATGAACCAGCGGAATTGGCCTTATCAAATGAACCATTTGCAAAAGATGCTGTGGTGTTTTGAGCAATATAAGATGCATTTGCTCGTAAAAAAGAAGCGTTAGCAAATGAAGCTGCACTATTGGCTGTCACAAAGGCACCGTTAGCAAATGAAGCTGCACTATTGGCTGTTATAAAGGCACCGTTAGAAAACTCAGCAGTTGTATTTTGTGCTAAATAAGACGCATTTGCAGTCACAAAAGCACCATTAGCAAATGATGCTGCTGAGTTGGCTGTAATAAATGCACCATTGGCAAATGAAGCTGCATTATTAGCAGTTACAAAAGCACCATTGGCAAAAGAAGCGGCAGAATTGGCTGTTACAAAAGCACCGTTAGCAAAACTAGAACCACTATTTGCTACATCATAACTTGAATTGGCTCTTAGAAAAGCACCATTTGCAAATGAATTTGTGATGCCAAGAGTTGTGGTAATTGTTGTGCTAAAATTGGCATCATTACCTAATGCCGCAGCCAATTCATTTAAAGTATCTAATGTGCTAGGCGCTGAACTAACAAGATTTGCAATTTCTGTTCCAACATAAGCTATTGTTGCATATCCAACTGATGCATGGTTGCCCCATCCATATACTGTGTTTGCGGTAATAAAAGCAGCATTAGCAAATGAAGCTGCATTATTAGCAGTTATAAAGGCACCGTTAGCAAAAGTTGCGGCAGAGTTAGAAGTTACAAAAGAACTATTAGCAAATGAAGCTGCCGAATTGGCTTGGTCATAAGCAGAATTTGCTCTTACAAAAGCACCATTGGCAAATGCAGCTGCACTATTAGCGGTTACAAAGGAACCATTTGCAAATGAAGATGCAGAATTGGCCTGGTCGAAAGCACCGTTTGCAAATGAAGATGCTGAATTGGCTTGGTTGTATGCATTATTTGCTTGAGTTCTTACCCATAAATCAACAGCATTATTTGCAGAACTATAAGCATTATTAGCCTGAGCATATGCCAAAGCAGCTAAATTGTATGCTTCTGTTGCATCACCACCAGTTATAGTTGTCAATTCAACTTTTGCACCATTTTCAAATGTTGTGTCAAAAGTTATTATGTTGTTGGCAACAGTATATGTATTTCTTAATTGTGTAATACCATCAACAACAGCAATAACATGATTCTCATCAACTGGTGTTGCACTCAAATTAAAAGTGGTTGTTGCACCGTTGGCAGTATAAGAATCTGTGTAGATTACAAGTGAAGCTACTGAACCACCTGCTGTTGATGAAGCTAAAGCGTATGCTAAATTTGCTTTATCAAAAGCACCATTGGCAAAAGATGCTGCTGAATTAGCAGTTAAAAATGCACCGTTGGCGAAAGAACTGGCCAACCTTACATCTTTTTTTCCTTGGTTGCCAATGTATGTGAATTCCATATTATGTTATTTCCAATAAACTCAAAATAACATCAGCTGCTGATGCATTACTTGTTGATACTTTGATTATATCGTTAGCTTCCATAACCAATTTTTGTTCTCCACCAATCGTAATAAGTGAATTACCTGGTTCAATCTCAGCCATCTTAACCATATAATAATCTGAACCACCAGAAGTTAAAATTACATTTGCTGTTATGGTTGTGTTTAGTATGTTTGCAATTGTCATACCAATAACCGTGGTGGATACACCTACACCAGCTGTGTATATCGTGGTAGGTGATGTTCCGACTGCTGCTTGTAGTTGATTTTTAAAAGTATTTGCCATTTAAATTTCCTTATCCTCTATTTATTGCATCAACTAAAAGCGATTGTAAAAGCAACAATATCAGAGTTAACATCTAATGCAGTTGTGCCAGTATTTGCTTTATCAAATGCAGCTTGTGCAATTATATGTGCAGTATTGGCTTCTGTGAAAGCACCATTTGCAAATGAAGCCGTTGTATTTTGTGCCACATAAGACGCATTGGCTGTTACAAAGGCACCGTTAGCAAAATTACCAGCAGAATTTGCTTTATCGTATGCATTATTGGCTTGTGTTCTGGCCCAAGAATCTGATACACCAGTGTTGGCCATATTGTATGCCGCATTTGCATGACTGTATGCTGCATTAGCACGGTCAAACGCAGGTCCTGGATCGCTTCCTCCAGCAACCGATGCGTTGATTGTGATTGTTTTTGTGGTCGTATTGGTGCTGATAGTAACGTTATTACCAGCAACAAAAGACAAGGTATCCGAACTACTGCCCGCAAATATTAGAGAGTTGTTGGAGTTGATTGTATCAAAAGAAAACTGGTTGGAAATATATGATGTTCCACCAAGACTGTTTTTATAATACAGTTTACCATCGGCATAGTTAAGCGCAACCTCACCAAATGCTAGTCCAGATGGTGTGTTACCTGATTGTCCTGATTTCTTTAACTGTATCGATGTGTTTGACATTTACTTAAAACGTTCCGCCGTCCTTGAGTACACTATTTCCATCACCAATTAAATCTGTTACGATTGTTGTTGGTGATGAATCTTTAAGTTGTTCATCAATTTTTTTTCTTTTGGCAGGAGAAAGTTGCAAGTAGTCAATCTTATCAGTCAGTTCAGCAATTCTGTTGTTAAGAGTTGCCTTTTCTGTTTCATGTTTTTGAATCAATAATCTAACATTCTTTTCATTTTCTTCATTAATGCCTTGAATTTTTCCATTTGTCTCGGCATTAATAGAGTTGATTCTATTTTCAAGTTCTGAACGAACTCTGTTAGTCTCATCTCTAGCTCTAATCAATTCACTCTTGAATGTTTCAACATGTGTTGCTTGATTCTTAACACTATCATAGTCACGAAATTTATTAATTAAATCATCGTGTTCCTGTTTCTGACTGGAAAGTTTGCCTTCCAATTCAGAAACTTTATTTTTCAATTCATTAATCGTGTTGTTTTCATTAGTCAATTTAGATTGTTCTAAGTGCTGAATTGTTTTTTGCAATTCAGCATTAGATTTAACCAACGCATCAAGTTTTTCACTTTGTTCTTTTACAACCTCATCAGTAATCTTAGCATTCGCTTGCATTGAGACATTTCGAATCACACAATCTGTCATTGTGGTTGTCAATGTCTCAATATAATAATTTAAATATTTCTCATTACCCATTTCAAACTCCTATCATATAGAAAAAACGTTTACATTATATAGTCAGCTTAGAATTGACCTCCATCCAGAGTGGATGTCCAAACAGGAACACCTGCATTGGTTGTTGTAAGAATCTGGTTAGACCATGTTTGGTCGGCTGCGCCAGCTGCAGCAGTAACTGCCAACGCATTTGTTCCATCACCGTATACGATACCTTTTGCGGTGAATGATGCTGCACCAGTACCACCTTGTGCCACAGTTAGACCAGAAATGTCAGCAGCAGTTGCAGCTGTTACACGACCATAATCATCGACAGTCAATGATGTGATTGTCTTAGCAGCACCTAGTGTTCCTGTTAATGTGTAAGAAACGTTTGCGATTGCTTGAATTGCACCAGTTCCATTACCAACCAACATTCTACCAGCTGTTAGTGAACTTGCACCAGTACCACCTTGTGAAACTGATAGACCAGAGATTTCTTGTTGTGTGAATCCTGTTACACGACCATATACATCTGTTGTGATGTTAGATACTGTGTTAGAAGATGCAACGTTGGTGTTAATAGAAGATACGTTTGCAAGTTGTTGCAATGCACCTGAACCATTGCCGATAACAACTTGACCAGCAGTGAATGAACTTGCACCAGTACCACCTTGACCAACTGTTAGACCACTAATCTGTTCAAATGTTGCAGCAGTTACTCTACCATATGCATCTACGGTGATTGAAGAAACTGTATTGTTTGCAGCGCCTGTTCCTGTTGCGGTATATGTGCTGTTTGCAAGAGTTTTTAGTGAACTTGTGCCATCACCAACAAGGATTGCACCAGCAGTAAATGAACTTGCACCAGTACCACCTTGAGAAACACCCAAGTCTGTGTCTAAATTCAGTTCATGAATTGTTGCGGTTCCTGCAACGTGTAGTGTGCCAACTTCTAGTGTTGTAACGTTAGACCATGCAGAAACTAGATTTGCATGTAAGTTTGCAACACGGAAACCGTGGCCAGTAATGTCAATAACGTTTGAATCTGGCTCTTGGTCGTAACCATCAAAGATATAGAAGTCTTTATCACCAGCATGACGGATAATACCAGCATGTAGGTTAGCAGAACCGTTGTTGTAGTTACCAACCCAACCAATATCAACTGCATCTGATACATAGTTGTTGCCAGCAAGGTATAATAATGGGTCAGAAACTTCAAGTGTTGCAGTTGTAATAACTGTTTGTGTACCAAGAACATGCAAGTTACCGCTGATGGTAATATCACCATCAATTGTTTGATTCATTGATGCGGTATTTGCACGAACAACTGTTGTGTCAACACCAAAAGAAACTGTATTGTCTGTTACAGCTGATGTAATACCTGCACCACCAACAAAGGTTAGTGTGTCTGATGCAAGGTGGATTGTGTCTGTGCCAGAATCACCAACAATGTTCAAGTCAGTAGAAATGCTTGTGTTGGCAATGGACATAACACGACCATTTGCAGCAACAGTAACAACAGGAATATTGGAAACACCACCATATGTTCCAGCAGATAGACCTGCAACAGAGTTAAGTGATGCACTTAATGTTGCATTTGCAGTACCATTGAATAACTGTGCAGATGCAGTAATGTCACCACCAGAAACGTTAATGTATCTATCGGTTTGGAATTGAGTTGCAGAGTTTGCGTTACCGGTGATGCTAGAAACATCAATACCGGTAGCAGTAACATAACCCAACGAAACGTTACCATTTGAATCACGGCGAACTAACGTTCCACCTGTGTTTAGATTGGTTGC
>Ga0255156_1000131_pt1 | contig 33701 bp, 46 predicted proteins | sample Atl_Atlam_RepA_8_FD_186026 | JGI IMG/M metagenome (GOLD analysis project Ga0255156, IMG submission 186026) | Freshwater microbial communities from Altamaha River, Georgia, United States - Atl_Atlam_RepA_8h | ecosystem: Environmental > Aquatic > Freshwater > River | place: USA: Georgia... | reverse complement strand
TGGAGATCAACGCATTCGTTGACGACTCGCAGCACGTGACTCTGAACAACAACCCGGTGCCGTTCCGCAGCTTCGATAACCCGGTGCTGGACGACCCTGTGCCAGAGTTCACCGGCGTCAAGCGGGTGACGGGCGCGCTTGGCTACAGCCGCGAGCAGGCCATTGAAATCGCGCAAGACCTGCCGCTAAAGCTGACCCTGCTGGGCCTTGAGTACAAGGTCGCGGTTACTGGAGGAACCTAATGGACGGCTTTTCGCCCGACTACAGCCTGACGGCCGGACTAAGCACCGGCAGTTCGGGCCTGGGCTTCGGCAACGTGACCTTTGGCCCCGGCCTGTGGAATCCCGCGGTCACGTCCAACCTGGGCGGCCTCAACGCCGGCAACGTGACCTGGGGCACCAACGGGTTCTGGGATCCGCAGGTCGCAGCATCCAACCCGTTCGGCATGAGCGGCTCGGTCGATGCTTTCGATTGGGCGTCGTTGTTTGGCATCGTGAGAAGCGTCGGCGGCGCTCTCGCCAGCGGAGCCAATGCAGTCACGGGCGCGCTCAACTCGGCGTCTCCATGGCTGGGCCTGGCCGCCAGCATTCAAGCAGCTGGCGCGCAGGAGGCCGCATCGTATTACCAGCAGGGCCTGCTGCAGGTGCAGGCTGCCGACACGATGCGCCTGGCGCAGCTGCGCACAGACCAGGACCGCAAGTACGCAGCGCTGCAGGCCGGCCGCAAGCTCAAGGCCGCAGAGATGTTGTCCATGAATTACCAGATCCAGGGCAACAGTTTGCTGCGCAACATGGAGCGCGCCAATGCGGCTGTGCGGGCCAGGGCTGCTGCCAATGGCGTGGCGTATGGCGAGGGCAGTGCGATGGCAGTGCAGGCCGCCAATGTGGGGGCCACGTACCGCGACGTGGGCGTGTCAGATCTCAACGCGCTGACGGCCCGGATCATGGGCTACGAAGACGCCTCGGCCATGTTGCTGGCTGCTGAGCAGCAAGCAAACCTGACGATGGAAGCGGCCGAGACCCAGGCGCGCCAGCTGGAGCTTGCCGGGGAGTTCGCTGTCAAGAGCGGTGGCCTGCTGTCGGGGGCTTCCCTGGTCAGTGGGCTGACCAACTTCGCGCAAACCGTTCGCCCGTTTGGGCCCTAAGCCATGGCAGATCTACCTCTCCTTCAGCCGGGTCGCGTCGAGTTTGCGGGGGTTCCCGCTGCCGTCACGCCCCAGGTCAACGCCCCGACGGTGGACTACGTTGGAACCAGGGCCGCGGTCGGCTATCAGCAGACGGTGGCGCAGACCCTGGACCGCCTCAGCCAGCAGCTGTTTGGCATCGCCAGGACGGCTGCCCAGGAGGCCGGCTACCAATACGTGGCCGACAATCCGATCACGCCGCAACAGTTGGAGGCCGCCAAGAAGGGCGACACAACGCAGCTGGGGATGGGGCAGGGCGGCAGCATCTATGACCAGGCTGTGCGCAAGGCGCGTTCTTTTGAGCTGTCCAGCAACTTTGAGATCGAGGCCCGCACCCGGCTGACCGGGATGCTGCAGGCTGCCGAAGAGGGCAAGGTCACCAGCGAGCAGATCTCGACGGCCATCGGCTCGCTGATGAACGGCTACAGCAAGAGCCTGGCCCAAGTTGACCCCGAGGCCTCGCTCAAGTTCCGCGCCACGACGGCGACCATGGGCAACACGGTCCTGGCCAAGGCAGCGGAAAACGAGCTCAAGCGCGTCAAGGCGCAGCGCCTGGTCAACTTCGACCGCGACTTTGACAACAGCACCAAGCTGCTTGAGGCTGCCGTCTCGCAAGGGTTCTGGCTGGACCCGACAACCAACACCAAGCGCAGCGTGGATGAGCTCGCCGACGTGTACCGGCAGAGCATTACAACCGGCGCCTTGTTGCTGGGTGACGTGAATCTGCAGCGCCAGTACAGCGACAAGTTCGAGAGGGCCTTCCGCGACGCCAAGATCAATTCGGTGACCAAGTTCCTGGTGACTGATGAGGCGCGCCTGGCAGACCCCGAGACCACGCTGCGCCAACTCAACGCTGGCAACGTGGGTAAGATGTCAGACGTGGTCAAGCAGATGCTGGCCACCGACTTTGATGCTGTTGCTAAGGTGCAGGCCAACTTTATGACGGCCGCAAATGCCCGCGCCACTTTGCAACAGCGCGCACGAGATGACGCCAAGCGGCAGGGTGAGGCGCAGGCTGTCAACCTGCTCGAGCAGATCTACCCATTGCAAGAGACCGACCCCAAGCGCAAACAATTGATTCAGCAGCTGACGCAGTTGCCCGAGGGCTCTGTGCCAATTGGTACGCTCAAAGACCTGCTATCGCCGGATACGAAGGGCAACCCTGCGGTTGAGTTCAATCTGCTGCAGGGCATCTACAGCGGCACGGTGACAGAGCCAGCCCAGATTTGGGGTGCTGTCGGCAAGGGCCTGACTGGCCCGCAGGCCGTGTCGCTGCTCAAGACGCTGACGACCGAAGACCGCCGCGACGTGCGCGAGCTCGACAACGGGCTGGCCCGCCTGGCTGGCATCCCGACGATGCCCGGCCAGATCACGGTGATCGACCCCAAGGGTGCGGAGTTCCAGCGCCTGCTGAGCCTGCGCGCAGACGCCCAGCAGATCCAGGCCCAGGCCACCCGCGAGGGCAAGATCCTGCAGCCGCGCCAGGTGCTAGCCGAGGTCGAGAAAAATCTCGAGGCCCGCCGTAACAGCGAGGCGGCCAAGGCAGCACGCACGCAGCTTGAGGTATACGAGAAGAAAGCGGGAGGCCCGATTACGGCTGACTCGCTGCCAGCGCTTGAGCGCAAGGGCACATTCAAGCCCAACGAGATCACGCGCATCAAACAGCTGCTCAACCAATCGCAAGGGATGCAGTGATGGCCTACAGCCCAATCGAGAACAAGTTCATGGACGCGCTGACCGCCGTCCAGTTCCCAGCTACTCCGGTTGAGGAGCAAGCCCTGGCGGCCACAGAGCCCGAGCGGCCTGTGTTGCTGGCCTCGGCGGGTGCCGGGCTGCCGGAGGGCGTGAAGATCACCGGGCAGATCACGCCCATCCAACAAACCGGATTCGAAAAAGCGCTGGAGGGCGCTGGCATGACTCTCGAGCAGGCCGGCCGTTTCTTGGACGGGCTTGGCCAAGTGCAGATCCCGGGCACTGATATCAAGATCAGCCTGGCCGACCTGGTGCCCTTCGTGGGCAGCGCCAAAGACCGCAGCGTGCTGGGCACGACCTGGCAGGGCACGCCCATGGCGATGCAGCAAAAGGGCCGAGGCTTGGATCTGACCCGTGGCACCGGCTTTGCCAGGCAGATGACCGAAGACGCCAAGATGGCCGCCTTCGATATCATCCCGGCGGGCCAGGCTGCGCGCACGGCCGGGCGCGTGGTGAACCGGACAGCAGGCGCTGTCGGAGACGCGGCAGTGCGAGCCATCACTGGCAACCCTGCGGCCACAGCAGTAGGTGTTATTGACGAGGCCAGCCGCATGGGCCCGCTTGCTGTGATGCAGCGCCCCAATGTTGTGAGCACTCGGCTGCCGACCGCCAAGAAGGCGACCGAAGATCCGCTGGCTAACAAGCTAGTGATTGACCTGGCAGCATCGAAGACCGACCCAGAGGCCTTTGCCCACAACGTCAACCTGGTGCGCCAGTACCCCAACTTCGCGTCAAAGTCCCGCAGCCCGGACAAGGCGGCCAACGACTTCATCGACGAGGTGAAGAACAACCTGCTGTTCCTGTACGACCAGGTGCCGCAGGCCACCCGCGACCGCAGCAAGCTCTGGTATGACGGCGCCCGCAACATTGTGGACACGTGGTCGCCGCAGTACAACGTGCCCGACCAGGCTATCGCTGGCGTGCTGGCCGTGCTGTCGCCGCAAAAAGACTGGTTTATGAACGTGAGCCTGGGCCAGCGGGTGCTCGACATTATGACCGGCCAGCAGGCGCATCGCTGGGATGAAGGCATGACGCAGATGGCCAAGGTCATTTGGGACAAGCCGCAGTACGCGCCGATGCTCGACGCAATCAAGGGCAAGACCCTGGCCGAAATCCAAGACCCTGGCCTCAAGGCCATGTGGCTGCGCACGTATGACCAGGCCTACCTGCCGCGTGAGCACCAGATCGTCACGCCCGAGGGCACGTTTGCCGGGACCAGACTCAACGCCAACGGTTCGCCGACGAAGACTGGCTGGGGCTCGCTCAACGAAATCGGCAAGGCTGTTGTGATCCTGGATGACCCGCAGCTGTCGACCATCAGTGCCAACCTGGGCGGTCAGCACAAGGTGCGCAACTTCTACAACAACATCTACGACCCCATTGACCCGGCTGGCCACGTCACCATTGACACCCATGCCGTGGCCGCCGGCCTGCTGCGCCCGCTATCTGGCAACAGCCGAGAGGTGATGCACAACTTTGGCTCCGGCGTGTTGGGCGAGGTCGGCCCGAAGAACAGCTCGATCACCGGGGTGCAGGGCACATATGGCCTCTATGCCGAGGCCTATCGCCGGGCCGCTGCAGAGCGCGGCATTCTGCCCCGCGAGATGCAGTCGATCACCTGGGAGGCGGTGCGCGGCCTGTTCCCCGATACGTTCAAGAGCCAGGCCAAAAATGTCGAGAAGATCGACGGCATTTGGCTACAATACCGGAAGGGTCAAATCTCCCTGGAGGAGGCGCGCAATGAGGTCCTCAGAGCAGCAGGTGGAATCGATGCCCCCGAATGGGAGCGGGCCGGACTACGTCCTCAATCTCCTCAAGCAGTTCAACCTGCCGCTGACCAGGGACAACTACCTGGGGCTGGCGTACCCGGACGGGGCGCCGCCGGACCTGGACGAGACCAGCCTGCCGCCGGAGATTCAACAAGCCTGAGCCGGGGCCGTCGCGCTCCGCAGTCTGGAGCTAAGTGATGGCCATCCCTTCCCTCGAGCAGCGCCTCAATTCCATACTGCCTGCCACCCCGGCAGACGCGGGTCCGATCGAGCCGCCTGCGCTGGAGCCTATGCCGGCCGAGCAGATGCCCCCGGCCGAGGAACAGCCAGATTTTGAGCCGGGCACGCCCGACATGGGCGGCGACCCAACGCTTATGGCCAGCGTGGGTGAGAAGGTGATCGGTGGCTTGGTGCGCAAGACGGTCACCCGGCAGGCGCCACAGGCTGAGCGCAGGCTGATCCCTGGCCTGGCCGACGACGCCATGGGCGAGGCCACCAAGGCTGGTCGGTTCAAGCTCATCCCCGAAGTGCCCGAGGCTGTGGCCACCCAGGTCGAGGCTGCTGTCTCCCGCCGTCAAAAGCAAGGCGCCCTGACTGGTAAGCCCAGCCCGCGGCCTGGCGAAGACGTCAAGGTCGAGCCTTTCAACCTGGCGCGCTATCAGACGCAAGACGCGGCGGGCGTGGTGGCCGGCGTGGCCGACGCATTGAACATCAAAACGAAAGCGGTCACGTTTGATGAGATCAAGGCAAAAGCTGCGGAGAGCGGTATCTCCGAGGCCTTCTTGTCGCGCTTGGTTGGCAACGACGGCAAGATGCTGCCAACCGCGGTTGAGACCTACAAAGCGCTCGAAGTGCTGGAAAGCTCTGCCAAAGAGCTCGACAGTCTCTTCAAGCTGGTGGCCGGTGGGGAAGCGACCGATGTGGATAAGCTGAGGCTGCGCCAGCAGATAGCTTTCCATGGCCTGGTGCAAAAGGGCGTCAAGGGTATGCAGACCGAGACCGCCCGCGCCCTGGCTGTCTTCCGCATCCCGCGTGATGGCAGCGCACAGATTGTGCGCCAGGTGCTTGACGAGTACGGTGGCGACAATGCGCTGCAAGACTTGGCGCGCAGCTATCTGACGCTGGAGTCGCGTGCTGCCCAGAACCAGCTCATGGAACAGTCCATGATGAGCGGGATCAAGGACGTCTGGTTTTCCACGTACATCAACGGCCTGTTGTCGTCGCCGGTCTCTCACGCCAAGAACATCATCGGCAATTCGGCCTTTGGTCTGTACCAGATCCCCGAGCGGTTGGTCGCTGCTTTCTATGGCAATGTGCTGCCGCAGTCGGTGCGCAGCTGGCGCTCGCTGGTGCCGGGGTCTGAGGCCGAAAGGGTCGGCATGGACGAGGCCCTGACCATGGTGCAGTCGCTGCGCAACGGTCTGGTTGAGGGCCTGCAGCTGGCCTCGCGTGCGTGGAAAACTGGCCAGCCCAGCGACCTGATGAGCAAGATCGAGATGCAGCGCGGGATGGATACTCCCAGCATCTCATCGGCTGCCTTTGATATTGCCCCGGACAAGTGGCTGGGCAAGGCGCTGGATTACTACGGCACGGCCATCACCGTACCAGGCCGGGCGCTGATGACCGAGGATGAGTTCTTCAAGGGCGTGCTGTACCGCATGGAGCTCAACGCCCAGGTGACGCGCCGCGGCAAGGCCGTGTACCGTGAGGGCATCGCGGCTGGCATGAGCGAGACAGACGCCATGGCCAAATCGCTGGTCGAGGTCGAGGGCCTGCTGGCAAACCCGCCGCGGGATCTGGACGACATGGCCATGCAGTTCGCGCAGAAGGGCACATTCACGTCCGATCTGCCGCCTGCTTTGAAGGCGCTGCAGGGGGTGTTCAATCACCCGGCCCTCAAGGTAGTGGTGCCTTTCTTCAGAACACCGGCGAATATCGGATTGTCTGTGATTGAGCGCACGCCGTTTGCCCCGATCTCCAGCGTCTGGCGCGAAGAGATTGCCAAGGGTGGCGTGTACCGCGACATGGCCCTGGCCAAGGTGACCCTGGGCTCTGGGCTGCTGGCCACGTTTGCTGCCCTGTCGGCTGAAGGCCACATGACAGGCAGCGGCCCAACCCGCAAGGCAGACCGTGAGGCGCTGATGCGCACGGGCTGGCAACCGTACAGCTTCAAGGTCGGCGACAACTACTACAGCTATGCCGGTTTGGAGCCGGTCTCTGCGCTGCTGGCCATCGCTGCCGACTATGCCGAATACGCCAGGCACGAGCCCGACAGCGACAAGGTCGAGCAGGTGTTCCTGGGCGCGACCTATGGCCTGTATGAGTACCTCAAGGAGCAGCCCTATCTGCAGGGTGCAGCCGAGGTGGTCAACGCGCTGGGCCTGGGGCGCAGCACTGAGGTGGACGGCAAGAAAGCGGTCGACGGCCTGGTCAAACAGTTTGGCGGCTTCCTGATTGGCGGCTCGCCAGCCGGTGCGTACAGCTCCCTGGTGGCCAGCATTGAGCGTCTGTATGACCCGACTGCCAAGGACGTGCGTGCCAGCCCTGAGCTGCCCATGGGGCTGCGCGGGTTTGTGGAGGCTTTCAACCGCTACCGTTCACGCCTGCCGGCCTTCAATGACAGTCTGCCCGAATCGCTCAATCTGTGGGGAGACCCGATTCAGCAAAGCCAGGGCAAAGCCTACGAGATGGTGCTCCCGACCCGCGTGAGCCCTGGCCAGTTCTCGCCCGTAGACGACGCGCTGGTGCGCATCGGTTCTCCGGTCGGTATGCCTGAGCGCAAGCTGCAGGGCGTCGAGCTTGATGCCTTCCAGTACAACCGGCTGTTGACCATCTACGGCAAAGAGCTGCCCAGCAAGCAATCAATCGGCGACATCATGCTGCAGCCTGGTTTTGCTGTGCTGTCTCTGGACGAGCAACAGAAGACGGTGCAGGGCGTGCACTCCAAGTACATGGAAGTGGCACGCAAGCAGCTGATCGCTGAAGACCCGGTATTGCAGGCCAAGATTTTTGAGCTCCAAGAGCTGCGCAGGGCCAACGGGATCTACTACAAACCCTAGCTAATTCGTACAATTTCCATCAGGAAGGATTGAATCATGGGCGTGCCAATCAATAACGTCTCCCGTCGGGTGGTATACGCAGCAAGCGGCACGGGCCCGTATGCGTTCACATTCGAGATCTTGGCGGCCGCGGACATTGCGGTCTACAAAGACGACACGCTGCTGACGCTGACGACCGACTACACGGTGACGATCAACGCCAACGGTACTGGCAGCATCACGTTGACGGCATCGCCAACTGGCGCCACGCAGATCGCCATTGTGGGCAATCGCACAATTCAACGCCTGACTGACTTTGTGACGGGCGGCGACCTGTTTGCCAATACGATCAATGACGAGCTTGACCAGCAGACCATCTTTGCCCAGCAAAACGCGGAGGGTTTGGACCGTTCACTGAAGGCCCCGCAGACTGACCCGACCAGCATCAATATGACGCTGCCGCGGGCGTCTGTCCGCGCCAACAAGACGCTGGCATTTGACGCAAACGGCAACCCGACAACCGGCGAGGTGATCGGTGACAACCGCGGCAATTGGGCCGCTGGAACCGCGTACAACAAGCGCGACATTGTCAAGGACACGAGCAACGGCAACATCTACTACGCCAATACGGCGCACACGTCGAGCGGCTCGCAGCCGATCAGCTCGAATGCCGACTCTGCCAAGTGGGATCTAATTGTCGACAACGCTGCGGCTGGCGCATCGGCCTCAGCTGCGGCGGCTTCCGCATCGGCCGCGGCCTCGAGTGCCTCGGCTGCCTCGACGTCAGCGAGCAATGCGTCGAGCTCGGCTTCAAGCGCTGCCAGCTCGGCGTCTGCTGCGTCTACGTCGGCCAGCAATGCCAGCACGTCGGCGACCAACGCCGCCAGCTCTGCAAGCACGGCTTCGACCCAGGCCAGCAATGCGGCGACAAGCGCCACGAATGCCGCAAACAGCGCGACCAGTGCGAGCAATAGCGCCAGCACGGCCACGACCCAGGCGACCAACGCCAGCAACAGCGCGAGCTCGGCTTCTACGTCTGCAACCAATGCGGCCAACAGCGCCAGCAGCGCATCAAGCTCGGCCAGCTCGGCGAGCTCAAGCGCCAGCAGTGCGTCTACGAGTGCGAGCAACGCGGCCTCGAGCGCGACCGCAGCTGCTGCCAGCGCCACGTCTGCGGCTGCCAGCTATGACAGCTTTGACGACCGCTACCTGGGGGCCAAGACCAGCGACCCGACCCTGGACAACGACGGCAATGCGCTGCTGACGGGTGCTCTGTATTTCAACAGCAGCACGGGCGAGATGAAGGTCTACAGCGGCAGCGCTTGGGTCTCCTCATTCTTGACCACTGGAGCACAGACCATCACCGGCGTCAAAACGTTTGCCAGCAACCCGATCCTATCCGCAGGAACCGCCAACGGAGTGGCCTACCTCAATGGCAGCAAGGTGCTGACCACGGGGAGTGCGCTGACGTTTGATGGGGCGAATTCGTTTTTGGGAATTGGCCCCGGAGTTACCCCGAGCAAGAGCCTGACAATCTACAACCCATCCATTGACACCGAAATCCGTCTTCAGACAAGCACAAAGAATTTCTATCTGTCTCAGCGCAATTCGTCCGGTCAGGTTGACTACATTGTTGTAGATAACGCAGCGCAAACATGGTCTGTCAACAACTCCGAACAAATGCGCCTGACCTCTACCGGGTTGGGCATTGGGACGAGTTCGCCTGCGCGCCTGTTGGACGTATCGGGATCATCAGCAAACATTGCGCGTTTTACTTCATCTGCAACATCCACATCTGTTAGTTTAGATAATACAAACGCTAGTGGATGGGGATCAAACATTGGGTTCTTTACCGGCGGCGTTAATTCGGGTTATTTCGGAACCATCGGTTCTTTGCTTGGAAATACCACGCAAGACTTGGCCGCATATGCAAACACAGGCAATGGCTTCCGTGTCTACACAAACGGGAACAATCTTCGGGCAATCGTCACCAGTGCCGGTGACGTGGGCATTGGGACGAGTTCGCCTGCTTATAAGTTGGATGTATCAAGTGCATCTACGCCAGTTGCAAGATTTACAGGCTCGGCCAACGCTTATGTAGATTTCTCTGACGGCACGGTAACTTCAAGGCTGCAAAACAGTGGTGCGTTGCTATTTGGCACTACATCAAACCACTCCTTATTGCTGAGAACTAACTCGACAACACAAGCAACGCTGGATACCTCTGGCAACTTTGGTTTGGGAGTGACGCCGAGTGCTTGGAATTTATTTAAAGCACTAGAAATTGGTCGTGTTGGTAACAGTTTTGCGGCAAGACCCGATGCAAGCCAATTAAACATTGGTGCAAATTGGTATTACGCATCTGGTGATAAGTATGCGAACACAGGCGCTTCATCAATGTATGAACAAGCCTCTGGTCGCCACGCTTGGTACTACGCAGCCTCCGGCACCGCAGGAAACACCATCAGTTTCACGCAGGCGATGACACTGGATGCGTCGGGTCGCTTGGGAATCGAAAACACAAGTCCCGGCAGCCTGCATCCAAGTGCCTATGCTTTAGTAATCGGTGCAGGTTCTGGAAATAGAGGTTTAACAGTCTATTCCGGCACAACAGGCACAGGTGCGATTTACTTCGCGGATGGCACTTCAGGAGCAGACGCTTATCGTGGTTGGTTGGAATATAACCACAGCACTGACGCACTAACATTTGCAACAAACGGAGTCGAACGCGCACGGATTACGTCGGGTGCGAATTTCTTAGTTGGTCAAACAACGCAAAGCGCAACGGCTGTTGGATTTAGTGTCAATTTTGGTCAAGGGGCAACAATACCGGCAGTAAGTATTGCAGGTGCTTCATCAGTAAATACAGATGTCAATTACACGCTTTACAGCACTACTGCTACGGCATACCGTTTCTATGTCGGATATGGCGGCACCGTCTACGCAACCAACACCACGATCAGCGCCGTCTCGGATCAACGACTCAAGGAAAACATCCAAGACCTCGATGTCGGCCTTGACAAGATCATGGCGCTCAAGCCGCGCAAGTTCGACTGGAAAGCAGGTAAGGGCAAGGACATCAAGGGTGATCGTGGATTTATCGCTCAAGAGTTTGAGCAGGTATTCCCTGATCTGATTGATGAGTGGAAAGATCCCGCGCCGGAAGGCGAGGAACCTTACAAGTCTGTTCGCGCTGACTTGATCCCGATGCTTGTGAAGGCAATCCAAGAGCAGCAAGCCCTCATCAACGACCTCCGCGCCCGTGTAGCGCAACTTGAAGCCAAGTAAGAAAGGAAACTGAAATGAACATCATCATCCACACAATGGAGCGCAAGGCCGACAACGGCGGCGTGGTTGTGGTGCACTGGGGCACCACGAAGACGCAAGGCGAATTCACGGCTAGCCAGTACGGCACCGAGAGCTTTGAGCCAGATGCGGCAGCGCCTGGCTTTAAGCCCTACGAGCAGCTGACCCAGGCCGACGTGACTGGCTGGCTCACCGACCGTTGGGGAACTGATGGCGTGGCAGCCAAAGAGGCCGCCCTGGACGCGCAGCTGGCCGCGTTGGCCAACCCGCCCGTGATCTCTGGCACTCCCTGGGGGCAGGCATGAAATTCGAGCTCGAGGAAAACGAAGCCGCTTTCATCATGCAAGTGATCGGCAACCTGCCGACGCAAAGCAATGCGCACCCGCTGTGGCAGAAGCTGGTGCAGCAGTTCAAAGAGCAGGCCAAGCCGGATGAGCCGGCGCCTGACAAGCAGTAACCTGGTCGAATTAGAAGGGGTCGACGATGAGTGCCGATGTGGACAGCCGCCTCACCACGCACGAGGCTGTGTGTGCCGAGCGATATGCTGGCATTAACGCGAGGCTGAAGCGCCTTGAGACCATACTCATTGGCAGTGCAGGCGCCATTATCCTGCTGCTTTTGGGGCTGGTGCTGAAAATCTAGGTGCTGCTGTGATCGACCCGATCACCGCAATGGCGGCCGTCAGCACGGCGGTCAACCTTATCAAGAAGGCCAGCAAGACTGTCGACGATGTCCGCTCGCTGGGTCCGCTGCTGGGCAAGTATTTCGACGCCAAGCATGAGGCTACCAAGGCCGTCAACCAGGCCAAGAAGAAGGGCGGCAGCAACATGGGCGCGGCCATCCAGGCCGAGATGGAGCTCATGCAGCAGCGGCAGTTCGAAGAAGAGCTGAAGATGCTTTTCTTCCAGAGCGGAAACGCTGACATCTGGCAGAACATCCAGATCCGCGTGGCACAGATGAACCGCGACGATGCGCTGGATGCCAAGCGCGAGAAGGAAGCCGCCGAGCGCCGCCGCAAGGCCATGGCGCAGGCAATCGAGACCGGCATCGGCGTGGTGCTGATCGTCGCCGCCCTGGCTGGCATGGCTTACATGGCGGTGCTGGGGTATCAGCACTGCAAGCAAACCAAGGAATGTGGATTCTGATGTTCAAAGCACCACCAGCCACGGCATCTCGCTCCGAGCGCGAGGCATACGTCAAGCAATGGGCAGCGCTCACCATCTCGATCTTCGCCCTGCTGCTGGCCGTCAACGGGATGTTTGGCGGCAGCAACTCGAGCAAGGTGCTCAACGGCACGATTGCGGCCAACAACTATTGGGCTTGGTTCCAGGCGAAGAACGTCAGGGCCACGATCTACGAGACGGCCGGCCACGAGGAGAAGGCTGCCAAGCAGCGCGCCGACATGGAGGAGATCTCGGCCAAAGCGCGGGATGCTGAGGCCCAACGCGACCTGGCCAAGCAGCGCAGCCCCTGGTTCTCCTATGCGGGCATGGCGCTGCAGTTGGCCATTGTGCTCAGCTCCGCGGCCATCCTGGCTGTGATGATGCCCCTGCTGTGGGCCAGCATCGCCGTCGGCGGTGCGGGTCTGTCTCTGTTCTTCTACGCCATGGTGATCTGATGCTGCCTATCGTCGCCTCAATCGTCTCTGGTCTCATCTCCAACGGCCTGCCCAAGGTGGCCGACGCCGTCATGGAGAAGGGTGTCGATTACGTCCAGCAGAAGCTGGGCGTGGAGCTCAAGCCAGAAGGCGACATGAAGCCCGACGACGTGGCCAAGCTCAAAGAAGCTGCCATGAAGCATGAGGAGTTTATGGCCGAGATCGACCTCAAGAATATGCAGGGCGCTCGGGATATGCAGCTCAAGGCCATGGAGTCTGACGACCCGCTGGTGCGGCGCTTTGTCTACTACTTCATCAGCTTCTGGTCGATCCTGGCTGCGACGTATATCGGCTTCATCACATTCGGCCAGATACCCGAAGACAACATCCGGTTTGCTGACACCATCCTGGGCTTCGTGCTGGGCACGATGGTGGCCTCGATGTTCCAGTTCCTGCTTGGTTCGAGCATTGGCAGCCGCAAGAAGGACGAGAAGAAGTGACGCCTGGCATTGACCAGCTGACGGCGGCCGGCCTCAAGCGAGAGGTGGCCGAGCGCTGGCTGCCTCATGTGCAGGCGGCCATGGCCAGGTTTGGCATTGCCTCGGTGCGCCAGGTCGCTGGCTGGCTGGCGCAGACCGCGCACGAGTCTGGCAACTACACATTGCTGTCCGAGAATCTGAACTATTCGGCCGACGGCATGGCGGCCATCTGGCCCAACCGGTTTGCGGTGCTGGGCGAGGACAAAAAACCGGTCAAGACCAAGGAGGGGAAGAACAGCCCCAACAAGTTCGCGCTGGCGCTGCACCGCAAGCCCGAGATGATCGCCAACGTGGTCTATGCCTCGCGCATGGGCAACGGCCCTATTGAGTCTGGCGAGGGCTGGAAGTATCGCGGGCGCGGCCTCAAGCAGCTGACCGGCAAGGACAACTACACGCGCTGCGGCCAGGCGCTTGGGCTGGATCTGGTGGCCCAGCCTGACCTGCTGCTGGAGCCCGAGGGCGCCGCACTGTCGGCCGCCTGGTTTTGGTCGGTCAACAAGTGCGGGCCCCTGGCTGATGCCGACGACTTCGTGGCGCTGACCAAGAAGATCAACGGGGGCACGATCGGCCTGGCAGACCGTGAGCGCCGGTATCGGGCGGTGCTCGCCGGCCTGGTCTACTGAGCAGCGCCCAGGGCGGCTAAGCGCTGGGACTGCGCTGCCGTGTGCCGCAGCCGCTTGGTGCTGTCAATGCTGCGCATGATTGACTCATTGGCCTCGCGGAACTCCCGCAGCTTGGTCATGCGCTCGCGGGGCTCATGCTTGCGTGAACGGGCGATTTTGTCGGCCATCTGTTCGTAGGCATCCTGCCAGGCGTCGAGGGTCTGGAGCACGGCCAGCGGCTTGTCCTGGCCGGGCGCCAGCAGCTGGAACCCTGACGGCGCGGGAGGGTCGAAGGCCTGGCCGTCAATGTCCACGGGCTCCGGGTCGCTGACCTGGGGGTCTGGGTAGTTCTCCTGGGTTGAGAACTCCATCTCCACGACCGGCAGCTCGACGCCCATGATCTCGGCCTCGGTCACCGACGGGGCCTCGAGCTCCAGGGGCGGCGGCTCTGGCGGCGCAATGGCATCCAGCGGGTTGGCCGCCTTGCGCGGGGTGATGTCCTTGATGGGGCGCTCGCGCTCCTCGGGGTAGTCCTGCGCCTCCTCGGCCGTGATGAGGCCCTTGAGCACGTCGGGGAAGGCGTCGCGCAGGGCGAAGCCGCGGGCGCGCATCTGCAGCATGCGCTTGGGGTAGGCCTGCCAGGGCCCTTGCTTGCCCCACAGACCGGCACGCCTGGCATCCTCGACAGAGAACGTGCAAACGACCGGCTGGCGGCCGCGGCGCTTGGCCACGCAGACGGCCATGAACTTGCCGGTGCCCTCCTCGCCCTCGAAGCGCTCCTCGATATCCTCGCAGACGGGCGAGGCCTGCACCAAGGCCAGCGCCGCGTCACCGTACACGCTGGGCTTGCCGTTAATCACGGCGATGTTTTGCAGCGCTTGCATGGGCGCCAGGCCGATTTCATAGCCCCACTGGACGCAGACGAGAATGTCCTGCGGCTTGCCCTGGTAGGCCTTTGGGACCATGTTGCTGCCAGCCAGCATCTCGCTGAAGTGGATGGCCTCGGTGATTGTGGCGGGCGCAAAGCCGCGTTGGTTAGTGGTGGTCAGTTGCATGAGAATCCTCTGTCAGTTGTGATGCGAGGGTGGCGAGCACCATCTCGGCGATTGCTTCGACGCAGGCCTCGGCCTGCTTTTCTGATGCGGTTGGCACGGCATTGAGAAAGGCCAAGACGGCCTTTTCGTATGCCTGCTCGAGGGCGGCTACGTTCACGGCTTGGCCTCCTTAATCGTCAGCGTCGACTGTCGAATGCTGTAGGCTTCCTTGGCTGGCACCGTCTTGGCGGGCTGTGCCTGATAGTGGCGCATCGGCCAGGCCACCATCCACTTGCCAGCCCTGCCGCGCTCGGCGGTTCCCATGGCCTCCTTGATCTGCTTCTCGCATTCGCCGATCGACTTCTCCGCGGCCTTAATGGTGGCCTTGCTGGCCTGGATGCTAGCCACCAGTGCCTCAAGGCCGGCAGACAGATCGACGGTGCGGTCCTGGGCTGTCGGGTAGATCCGATTGAGCTCATCGGTGGACTGCGGCGCATACCATTCGATCTCGCCGTCCCGCGTGTACTTGTCCAGCTTGTGCTGGAACTCGGTCACGGCCTTGATGATGGCCTTCTGGGTTTCCATGTGCGGCGCGAACAGGAACACCCGCAGCGCAATCCCTTCGTAGAGCACGCAGACGGCGCCCCACTTGTGGCCGGTCACCAGCAGCTGGCCCTGCAGTTGCACGGGCCCACGCGCCAGGTGCGGGGTCTCCTCCGGGGCGACCTTTGTCAGCTTGGCCTCAAGCACGCCCGGCCCGTCGAGAAATATTTTTTCCTGGCCAACTACAACGATGCCCTTGTCTGGGTCGCTGACAATTTCCTGGCCGCTGCCGTAGCCAACACCGTCGAGCGAGCACTGCAGCGGGATGGCGTCGTGCCGATAGGGTTTGTCAATCACGGTCTCGACACGGTCCAGGCCCAGGCGTTTGGCTGCCTCGGTCAGGATCACGGGCTCGAGGGTGTTGCCCCAGGCCATCGCTTCGTTGCCGATATCGGGGCGCTCTTTGCCGTCGATCGCGTTGATGCTGAACTGCAGCTCATCATTTGGCGTGCTGTACTTGCTGAACCCCATAAGCCCTGGCAGGCGGCTGGCGCTCATCTCTCTGTCGTCGGTCAGTTTCCCGGCCATTGGTCAATCCTTTCTGAGTGTGTAGACGCGCACGACGCGAGCGTGCGCAGCGGGGTGGGTGGCCTCGGTGAACCCGATGGCCGTGAACAGCCTGGTGCGGAAGACCGCGCCCAGCACTGATGGGTGCACGCCGGGCGGCACTTCAATGGCCTCCCGCACGTCGTTGATGCAGACCTGGCCGCGGTCCCTGGCCACAGTTGCGGCATACGCCCGGCAGCGCGCCAAGAATAAGTGATCGCGCTCCTCGAACATGGCCAGCTGCTGCTGCTTGATCTCGCGCCCCTTAGACATGGGTGGCCTCATCGATGAGAGGCTGCAGCTTGTTGAGCTGTTCGCGCATCTCTTGCTGGCGCCTGCGGTCTGGCGGGACCCAGCCGTGGCGCAGCCAGGTTTGCTGCACGTCGGTGGCCGCGGCAATCACGTATGGCCTGCCGTTGATGAGCAGGTGGTCGGGGATGATGGGTGTATTGGTTTGCATAGCTCACCCCAGCAGCATGACCAGCGGCAGGGCTGCCACCAGGAGCAGGATGGCCGCAGCTGCGCAGAGCTTGTCGGCCAGGGATTCGGTCTCGGGAATGAAGGGCTGATTCACTTGGTCATCTCCTGTTTGGTTGCTTCGTTTTCGATCAGATCTGCGCGCCGTTTGGCAGTCTCGGCGCTGCGCTTGGATGCCTGGCGGTGAGCCCAGGCGATAAACCCGGCCTGGCCGATGATGGCCAGCGCCACCAATATGCCCAGGGCCAGGCTCATATTGCGAGCCTCTGCAGCAGGTTGGAAACTTGTGCCGGACCCCAGGCCATGCCGCCGCGGGGAGTGGCCACGCCGCGGGCCTCGAGGGCCTGGCCGATCTCGCGCAGGGTGCTGGCGCCGGCCTTGGCCTGGATCTCACGCACGATTGGGCCAACCCGCTCGGCATACGCTGATGCCTTGGCCTTGAGCACGGCCACGCCTGCGGCGCTGCCGATCTCGGGCTTGGGACAGCCGAGAGTGCGACCCTGGGCTTTGACCTGGGCCAGGGCTGCCTTGGTGCGCTCGCTGATTTTGCGGGCTTCCCATTCGGCAAACACGGCCATCATCTGCAGGAATGTGCGGTCGGCCTCGGGCGCGTCGGCGCAGACAAACGGCACGTTGGACTCGAGCAGGCCGCTGATGAAGTGCACATTGCGCGCCAGGCGGTCGAGCTTGGCAATCACCAGGGTGGCCTTGGCGCGCTTGGCTGCGGCCAGGGCGGCAGCCAGCTGGGCTCGGTTGTTGTTGCGGCCGGATTCGACCTCGGTGAACTCGGCGAGCAGCTCGGCCTGGCCGACATAGCGGGCGACAGCCTCGCGTTGGGCCTCCAGGCCAAGGCCTGACTGGCCCTGGCGGTCGGTCGAAACCCGGAAGTAAGCGACAAACTTGGTGGCCATGGCTCAGACTCCTGCGGTCGCGGCGCGACGCTGCAAAAAGGCAAAGAGCTTGCTGCTGGCGCAACGCTCGCAGCGCACGGCCTGGTCTTCGGCCACAAACTCGGCAAAGGCGAAGGTGATGTGCTCGCCTCGCAGCTGGCCGCCGCTGCGGCCCTTCTGACAGGTCGGGCCGCCGGTGACTGTGTGCTTGAGGTGGGTTTTGCGGATCATCGTCAATCTCCTGTGGGCCTCATCTGCCCGGTTGCGATACCGATAATGTCGATGCGTTTGTATATCGCTGTCAACTACCCAAACGGGGGCAAAACACTAGGGGAAACCCTTGGGTGTTGCTTTTTCTACTGTTCGCGCATTGCGCGGCGCAATACACTCGCGGCATGAACAAGACCCGACCCTTCCTGATTCGCCTGCGGGCTGAGACGCGGGAGCTGCTGGACAAGGCGGCCGAAGACCAGCGGCGCAGCCGGGCCAGCATCATTGACGAGCTGGTGCGGGACGCCCTGCAGGCCCGCTACGGCACGCTTGAGCCCCGTCTGCAGCGGTTCCTGATGGGGGTGAAGCAGTGAACTATGCCGAGGCTGTGCGGCTGCTGCAGCTGGTGCGAGACGGCGCCGACGTCCCTGGACCCGTGATCGAGGAGGCCCTGTTCCTGACAGGAGACGGGCCCTGCCCTGGCGGCATCCCCGACCCGGACATTGAAGAGTTCGTCGCGGCCCTGCGCCAGGAAGGCCTACTCTGATGGCGTTTGCGGTGCACTTCAGCCTCGAGGCGGTGCCCGTGGGCAAGGGCCGGCCGCGGTTCAGCAAGCGGGGCGGCTTTGTGCGCACGTACACAGACGCCAAGACGCTGGCCTATGAGGCCCAGGTACGCCAGGCCTGTCAGGATGCCATGGGTGACAGCCCGCCGATGGCCGGACCGGTTAGCCTGCGCATTGAGGCCTGGCTGCCAGTGCCGGCCAGCTGGAGCAAGAAGCGCCGCCAGGAGGCGCTTGAGGGTCTGTTGGTGCCGGGCAAGCCGGACCTGGACAACATCGCCAAAGCGGTGATGGACGCTGTCAACGGGGTGCTGTACGACGACGACAAGCAAGTTTGCGCGCTGCGCGTGCAAAAGTGGTACGGCCAGACTGGCCGCATTGAAATCTACGCTCACGAGGTACTGCCATGAATGCTCATTACCTGCGAATAATGATTGACGACGACGGGGTCGAATGCGAGCGCAAAGACGTGACGCCGGAGATCCGGCAGCTGCAGGGCCAGGTGCTCATGCTCAAGGAACTGCTGGCCTACGTGCGCCAGATTGCGTACGAGCTCGACCGCAAGCTGTTGGAGGGCCGGCAATGAGCTGCAGCGGTGTATGCCGGCAGGGTCGGCAGCCGTGCCCAACGCCTGGCGCGTGCCAGGCCACCTCCCCAAGCGAGGTGCTGCTGTTTGTCGTCGTGTTTTGCCTGCTGTGTTTGTCGCTGCTGGGCTTTCTCATGTGGCTGCCATGACGTGGAAGCTGCCCGAGTACACGTGGGGACACGAACGAGAGCTGTGCAAGCAATGCGCGCATTACCGCGAGCGGGTCACGGGCACCAAGTACAGCGGCCAGGTAGTGGTGATGCGCTGCGCGTTGAGCAGAAAGAGCGGCCGCGGCGTGGATCACGGCACGTGCATCGAGATGCGCTACAGCGGCAAGTGTGGCCGCCTGGGGGCTTTGTTTGCGCCCAAACCAGCTTAGGTGCCATGGATGCGGCCAGCTGCACCCACAAGCCCGGCTCATCACGCTGCCAGACGGCCGCGAGGTGGGCAGTTACAGCGAGGAGTACCGGCGCTACACCGAGGCAGCCTGGGTACTCAAGAACCTGCCAGACAAGCACAGAGACCCGTCACGCATGACCAAGTTTAGATACCTGCAGGCCATTGAGCGCCGAAGGGGCCGCCAGGCCCGCGACGAGCTGCGCGAAGAGATGCTGCGGATTCACTACCACGCAAAGCGCACCAGTAAGCCATGAGCGCCATGCCAGACAACATTGTCCCGTTTGAGCTGCCCAAGAAGCCGCGCATCAAGCAGCAGGACGCACCGCCCGATATGCGCAGGATGGCCGTGGTGCCCATTCGCGCCATCGCGGACAAGCAGGTATCCGATGCGAGTTTCCGAGCGCTGGCGCTGATTGCCAGTTATTCAAACCGCGCAGGAATAACCTGGGTCAGCCAGAAAACCCTTGCAGCAGCCATTGGAATGTCGCAGCAAGCCGTCAGCAAGCACCTGGTGAAACTCCAGGCGCTGGGTTATGTGCAGGTGATGAAGAAGCATTTCAGAGGCGAGCGCAGCACAACCTGGCGGGTGATATTTGACCCAACAGTTGACGCAGAGACCGCAATATCACTGACCAGTGCAATCGAAGACACGAGGCCACCGTACATGAAACAAGAACAGGAAGAGCAAGCAAACCAAGCAAACCAGCAACGCATCGCCCAGCTGCTGGCCAACGCACTCAAGGGCAACAACCAGGAGAAGCACAAAGCCATGAACAGAACCAACCCACAAGGCGACACGATCACCACACGCAAGATGAAGCAAGAGATCGCAGAACACCAGGCCAAACGCAAGCGAAAGCAAGCCGGCCAGGCTGTGGATAACCAGCAGCCATTCACAACCTCAGAGGTTGTTGTGCATTCACAACCTGGAGAGCTTCCCACTACAACCTCAGAAGTTGTACCGAACGAGAAGAACACAGTAGTTATAAGAAAGGTATTAGAGTATTTGAAAGAAAGGTTTAAAGAAGAAATTAAAACTGAAGAAATACAAAACGCTTTCGAACATTTGTGCGCGGCTTACGCGGCTGAAGGCCTCGAGCTGCCAGCAGATCCCGAGCGCCTGGCCACCGAGCTCCGAGCCCTGACAGCTGCCAGCCGGGGGTTGCTGTGATCTGCCGATGCCCCAAGAAGACCCCCAGAAGGCCGCAGGAGGCGCGAACGCAGGCCGGGTGGTACATGGGTAGCCTGACGGCTTCCCGAAGGCTTGTAGGCCGTTCTATGCGGCCTGTTCAAAATCCAAACGTTCGTCTGGTGTTTGGACGGTGTAGCAGCCAGGGGGACGGCAGCCGTGTCCTGGCAGGCCATAACGCGCACGACGACGCCCGCCCGCAGCCGATCACGCGACACCCGCCCGACGACGGGCGCAGAACGCGACCCTTTCCCCCTCCCCCCTACCGGTAGCGCTGCGGGGGCCATCCTCAATTTTTTCTCAACATTTCATTGAAAAGGAAGATCTTATGGCATACCAACAAAAGCCTGGCAGCGGGAATTTATTTCGCAACAAGGACAAGAGGCCGGACAAGCAAGATCCTGATTTGAGGGGCAAGATTATGTTGCCTGATGGGACGCTGCATTATTTTGATGGGTGGGCTAATACCACGGCGGCTGGAGAGAAGTTCATCAGCTGCAAGATTGGAAACCCGGTGCAGGGTCAGGTATCTGCGCATTCCCAAGCGAAGGGAAATGGGTTCCAGCCGCAGCCTGTTGAAGACGATATCCCATGGTGAGCAGGGGCAAGCCCAAGATGTCGGAGCAGATTCCCAGCCTCAAGAACTGGGGCGGGATCCGCTCGGTGCAAAGGAGGCTGGAGAGGTCTTCGACGATTGTGGCCAACCGGGAGGCTGTGGCTTACACGCTGCTGTGCATGGCCAACACGAAGATCACCGACATCATGGATTGGGATGAGCGGGGGAATGTCACGGTCAAGAGGGCCTCGGACATTCCTGAGCACGCGCTGCAGGCTATCAAGAGCATCAAGGTGCGCACTGACAAGGATGGCAATTCGCATCTTGAGGTTGAGCTGTATGACAAGGTTGGGGTGCTGAGGCTGCTGGCCAAGGCCAGTGGGCTGCTGGACAATCCAGACGAGGGTGACAAGCCCAGTGTGATTGACGTGAACGTGGTGGCGCCGCCATCGGAGGGTCAGACATGAGACTATGGGATCGGATTCTGTGCGGGCTGCGCCTGCATCTTAGGAGCTCCCGGCCTCGAGGCGCGAGGCTGCAGATTTATTGCAAGCGGTGCGGGAGGTTCCTGTAATGGCGAGAACCAAAGAGCAATCCGAGAAAGCTGTGGCGGCCACGGGGCTCAACCTGGATTTCTCTCGGTCTCCCGTGATCTACGACTTCATCCGCTCCAATGCCTTCGTGCAGGGGCTGATGGGGCCGGTGGGCTCTGGCAAGAGCTACGGGTGCGCCTCCAAAATCTTCATCAAGGCGGTGCAGCAGAAACCATCTCCCATTGACAACATCCGGTATTCGCGCTGGGCAGTTGTGCGCAACAGCTACCCGATGCTCAAGACCACCACCATCAAGACCTGGCTGGATCTCTTCCCTGAGTCCACGTTTGGCCCGATGCTGTGGACGCCGCCGATCACGCATCACATTCGGCTGCCTGCGCGTGACGGGGCGGCTGGCCTGGACTGCGAGGTCATCTTCCTGGCTCTGGACCAGCCCAAGGACGTGAGGAAGCTGCTTTCGCTTGAGCTCACCGGCGCCTGGGTCAACGAGGCCCGAGAACTGCCCAAGGCCGTGATCGACGGCCTGACGCACCGGGTTGGCCGCTACCCGACCAAGCGCGACGGGGGCGCGACCTGGCACGGGATCTGGATGGACACCAACCCAATGGACGACGACCATTGGTGGCACAACATGGCCGAAAAAGAACGCATGACCGGGCCCTATGCGTGGAAGTTCTGGAAGCAGCCAGGCGGCGTGCTTGAGGTTGACCCTGGCAACCTGCCCGACAACCCCGAGGCCAACGACCATATCTTCTCTGCCGGTAAGTGGTGGAAGGTCAACCCCCAGGCTGAGAACATCAACAACTTGCCCGCGGGGTACTACCCCCAGATGTTGCTGGGCAAGAACGTGGACTGGATCCGCTGCTATGCCGGTGGGCTCTATACCTATGTCCAGGAGGGCCGGCCGGTCTGGCCAGAGTACGACGACAGCCTGATGTCTGGAGACACAGAGGTGGACCCCAGTGTGCCCATCCAGGTCGGCCTGGACTTTGGCCTGACGCCTGCAGCCACCATTGGCCAGCGCTTGCCCAACGGCCGCTGGCTTATCCACAAGGAGCTGGTGACGTTCGACATGGGCCTCGAGCGCTTTGGCATGGAACTGCTGGCGCTGCTCAATACCCACTTTCCCAATCACCAGGTGCTGCTGTGGGGGGACCCGGCCGGCATGGCGCGTGATGCCATCTATGAGGTGACCAGCTTCGACTTCCTGCGCACGCTAGGACTCAAGGCCCAGCCGACCGCCAGCAACGACTTCAAAGTGCGGCGTGAGGCAGCGGCCGCTCCCATGCAGCGCCTGGTGCAGGGCAAGCCCGGCCTGATTGTGAGCAGAGAATGTAAGCTCCTCCGCAAGGCGCTGGGCGGCGGCTATCACTTCAAGCGAGTATCGGTCGGAGCAGGCCAAGAGCGCTTCCGGGATGCCCCGAATAAGAACGAGCATTCGCACATCGGCGACTCATTCGGCTACCTGTTGCTGGGCGGCGGCGAGTACAACCGCATGACGCGCACGCACCAGCTTGGCGGCCGGGCCCCAATGCAGACCACGGCCTCGACCGACTTCGACATCTTTGCCTGATGGACGTCATCGCCCAGATCAACGAAGCCCTGGCTGGCATCGACTGCCGCCTTGAGCCCATTGCCGACTCTCACATTGAGCAGCTGCAGGAATGGATCAAAACGCCTTGGCCTGTTGATCCGATCGAGACCGTCCGATTCAATATCGGACGAGGCCCCAACGGCGCCCTGTATTTCGGCGACCAGCTGCTGGGGATTATCGGTATCGCAGTGCTCTGGCCAGGGTGCGGTGAGGTCTGGACAATCCTCGATGACAGTCTCAAACATCAACGCAAGCGCCAGCTGGTGATATCGGTCCGCACGGCATTAGATATCGCGCAGCAATCGCTTTGTTTGACCCGGGTACAGCTGGCCATAGAATCGTCGGCAGAGTATGCGGGGAGCTGGCCGCTGGCGCTGGGTTTCAAGCTCGAGGGCGAGATGCAGCGTTTTGGCGCGGACGGCTCCGATTACCTCTTGTTTGGAAGGATAAGACCATGCCAGCACCAATCGTCGCGGCTTTGATTGGAGCGGCCGCAACAGGGTATGCGGTCAACCGCTCGCAGGCTGCGGCCAGCAAAGCCCGCGAGGAGGCCGCTGCCAATGCGGCCAAAGCCCTGGCCGAAGCGCAAAAAGCCCGAGAGTCTGCTGCAGAGCAAGCCCGCTTGGCGCGGGAGTCGGCATCAGCTGAGGCGCAGAAAAGCCGAGAGACCGCTGCGGCTGAGGCGCAAAGGGCGCGGGATGCCGCGGCGGCGGCAGCGGCCGAGCAGCGCGATATTTCGCTCAGGGCCATCGAAGCCCAGCGGGCTGCATCTCTGACGGGGCTGACGCAGCAGCGCGAACTGAGTGCGGCTGAGCTTGCGCAACAGCGAGAGCTGACCGCGGCGCAACTGGCGCAGCAACGTGAGCTCACGCTCAAGCAGCTTGAGGGCACCCGTTACGCATCCGAGCAACAGCTGGCACTGCAGCGCGCCGGGATGGACGAGCAGGCCAATCAGCGCCGCGAACTGGCCATGCAGCAGCTCGAGCAGTTCCGGCTATCTTCTGAGCAGCAGAAGGAGCTCATGGCCAACCTGACCCGCGAACAGCAGATGAACGCGGAGCGGGCTAAGGCGCAACTCTTCCTGCAGCAACAGCAGTACGCAGAGCAGAAGCTGGCCATGGAGCAGCAGGCGGCTGACCAGCGCAAGGCGCTGGAAGAAGAGCGCCGCAAGATTGCCCAGCGCGAATCCTCGCAGTTAACAGCGCGGCGCCGATCTGGCCGCCGGGCTTTGCTGTCCCAGGCCCGGCTGACGCCCGAGACCGGGCTGGCAGCGACGGCTGAGGAGTACACCAACAAGGCCGTGGTGGCGGGGCGCTAAATGGCCATCTTGCCAGCAAAACCGACAGCGCCAAAGGAGGCTGCAGAGGCGGCCGCCGTTGTCAAAACGCTCAAGTCGGGGAAAACAGAGGCCGAATACGACGCCCTGCTCAAGACCATTGGGTCGAAGACTCCAGCGGAAAAAGCAGCGCTCTACAAGAGTATGCGAGACGACGGCTTCACAGATGCCGCCATTCGCAAGAAGGTCGAAGCTGACGGCATAAAACAGCTCGACGCCGACTGGAATAAGCTGCAGGAGCTTGCCGGGTTCACGCCTGCGGCAGCTGCTGCCGCAACAGATGACACCACAAACCAGGTGGTGACTGACACGTCAATCACGAACCTGACGCGGATACAGCCCGAGCCCAATACTGATCCGGGCGAAGGCACTTTCTATGGCTACAAAGACATCCCGCCGGAGGGCGACCTAACCGCGGATCTGGACGCTGCGCTGGCTGCTGCGCAAGCCAGGTTGGATGCTGAGGCCTTGGCTGAGCAGGAGCGGCTAGACCGCGAGGCTGCAGCTGCGGAGGCTGAGCGCAAGCGGCTGTATGACGAAGAGCAGGCCAGGCTCAACGAGGAGGCGGCGGCAGCTGCAGCGCGCCGCCAGGCTGACATTGACGCCGAGGTGGCTGCTAGTCGCGCTGCGTTTGAGGGCGAACTGGCAGCCGGTCGAAAAGCGCTTGAGACCGATATCACCACCGCCCGCAGCGAGATTGAGGCCCTACGTGCCCGCGAGACGGCGGCACTGGAAAAGCTGCGTGCAGATGAGCAGGCCCGTCTGGATGCCATGGCAAAGGCCAGAGCCGAGGAGCTGCTGCAGATTCAAGTGCAGCAACAGGCTGAGCAGGCGTCGCTGGCGCAGCAGGTCGAGGCCCAACGCCAGGAGCAGGCGCGAATCAAAGCGGGCCTGGAGTCTGAGCAGGCTGCCGCAGCTGCCGCGTCGGAGCGCTCCAGCCGTGAGATTGAGGCCCAGCGCTTGGCCAATGAGGCTGCGTTGCGCGGGCGCCGGGAGGAAATCCAGCGCACGTCGGCAATGCGAGAGTTGGCCGCGCAAAGGGCTGGTCGCACGGCTGGGGCTCGGCCGTTGCTGGCCGGGGCTGACATGGGAGTCGCGCAGCCGGGCCGATCGCTCGGTGTTGGCGGCGCATTGGGTTCAATCGGAAGTCTGGGTGCAATGGGCACGCTGGGCGTCGCTGGGGGTCTGAGATGAAAGACAAGGTCGAAAAGGTCATGCACGAGTACAAGACCGGCAAGCTCAAGAGCTCAAGCGGGGACAAGGTCACCAGTCGCAAGCAGGCCATCGCCATTGCGCTGTCTGAGCAACGCGCCGCCCGCAAGAAGGGCGGGCTTATGAAGGAGGCCACGGTATGAAAGAAGTCTGGGACAAGCCCCGGCCCAAGAAACTTGGAGAGCCCAAGGAACTGACGTCGGCGCAGAAAGCCCAGGCTATGCGCCGGGCTCAAAAGGCTGGGCGCCCGTACCCCAATCTCATCGACAACATGAACGCGGCCAAGGGCAACAAGTGAGCAAGTACGAGGACCCCGAGGGCGGGCTGACCGAGGCGGGCCGGCGCAAGTTCGAGCGCTCTGGTGAGAGCAAGAACCTGCAGCCTGGCGTCAAGGAGGGCAGCCCAACGGGTGAGCGTGCGCGCCGCAAGGGCTCATTCTTGACCCGGTTCTACACGAACCCAAGCGGGCCGCTGGTCAATGACAAGGGTGAGCCCACGCGCCTGGCCAAAGCGGCCAATGCGTGGGGTGAGCCGGTCCCGCGCACGGCTGGCGCCGCCGCCCGCCTGGCGGCAAAGGGTCGCAATTTGCTCGAGAAATACAAGCTGGAGAATGACAAATGAAGATCGAGATCAGCATCGAAAAGGGCGAGGACAAAGAAAAAGAAGAGGGCCAAGACATGGAGATGCCCGAGGAAGAGCTCACGCCCGAGCAGATTGCAAAGATGGCCGCCAAGCTCAAGAGCAGCGCAATGCTGTCCCGGGCTGAGCGCACCATGCTGGCCAACTACCTCCTGAGCGAGGACTGATATGGAATACCGCAAAGACGCGCCGGGCGGCAAACGCCTGACCCCGGACGAGATCATCAAGCGCCAGGCGCTCGCGCAGACCAAGAAGGATGAATTTCAAAGCATCTACCAGGATGCCTATGAGTTCGCCCTGCCGCAGCGCCAGCTGTATGGGGTATGGGAAGGTGGCAGCACCGGCACCAAAAAGATGCAGCGGGTGTTTGACTCGACGGCCATCAATTCCACGCAGCGCTTTGCAAATCGGCTGCAGTCGGTCGTATTCCCGCCCCAGCGCGTTTGGTGCAAGCTTGAGCCCGGCCTGGATATTCCCGTCGAGCGCAAGCCACAGGCTCAGGCCATCCTCGACCTGTACGGCGAGAAGATGTTCGCCGTGCTGCGGCAGAGCAACTTCGACATCGCCATGGGCGAGTTCCTGCTCGACCTGGCGGTGGGCACGGCTTGCATGATGGTGCAGCCCGGCGATGATATCTCGCCGATCAACTTCATCCCGGTGCCGCTGTTCCTGGTCTCCTATGAAGAGGGTGCCAATGGCCAGGTGGACAACGTCTACCGCAGGCTGCGCATGAAGGGCGAGAGCATCCAACGCCAGTGGCCGGATGCCAAGATCCCAGACGAGCTCAAGCGCCGTATCGAGGACAAGCCGACCGACGACATTGAGCTGCTCGAAGCCACGATCTTCGACCACAAGCGCGGCGACTACTGCTACCACGTCATCGACAAGCACTCCAAAGAGGAGCTGGTCTACCGTCGCAAGAAATACAGCCCCTGGGTGATATCGCGCTACATGAAGGTGGCCGGTGAGATCTATGGCCGCGGCCCGCTCATTACGGCGCTGCCGGACATCAAGACGCTGAACAAGACCAAGGAGCTGCTGCTCAAGAACGCCAGCCTGGCGGTCTCCGGGGTCTACACCGCAGCCGACGATGGCGTGCTCAACCCCAACACGGTCAAGATCACCCCGGGCGCCATCATCCCGGTGGCGCGCAACGGTGGACCCCAGGGCCCGGCTTTGCTGCCCCTGCCGCGGGCTGGCGATTTCAACGTCACGCAGCTGGTCATCAACGACCTGGTGCAATCGGTCAAGCGCATATTGCTGGACGAGTCTCTGCCGCCGGAGAACATGAGCGCCCGCTCGGCCACAGAGATTGTGGAGCGCATGAAGGAGCTTTCGCAAAATCTGGGCTCGGCATTTGGCCGCCTGGTCAACGAGACCATGATCCCGCTGGTCTCCAAGATCCTCGAGGTCATGGACGAGCGCGGCACGATCGAGTTGCCCTTGCGCGTCAACGGCTTGGAGATCAAGGTCACGCCGGTGGCTCCACTGGCAAACGCCCAGGCCATGGACGAGATCAACGCCGCGCTGCAGTTCTCGCAGCTGGCCCAGCAGATGGGTCCCGAGGGCGCTGTAGCCGTCAAGTTCAGCGACATGATCGACTATCTGGGCGACAAGCTGGGAGTGCCGCAGGCCCTGCGCAACGACCAAAGCGAGCGGGCCTTCCTGATTGAGCAGCAGGCTGCGCAGCAGGCCCAGATGATGGCCATGCAGATGCAAGCCCAGCAAGCGGCTGGCGGCCCGGCCGCTGCGCCGCAGGGGGCGATGGCATGAGCGGCTGGGATGATTTAGAGGCGCCGCTGCCGCTCGACGTCAGGGACGTGGCCCAACAGCGCGACGACCTGGCGCGGCTGTGCCTGCGGGTGTTTGGAGATGAAGACGGCCAGAAGCTCATGCGCTGGCTGGTCGATATGTACGTCAATGTCACCATCGCCGCGCCGGGCGTTGACGTATCGCACGCCTTCTTCGCCGAGGGGCAGAGAAACGTCGTGCGGGATCTGATGGCGCGCATCAACCAAGCGAGGAAACTTTGAGCGACAACAACGACCAACCCAGTGGCGACACTGGCCTATTGGACTCGGCGACCGTCGAATCACCCGACAAACCCGCAGAGCCTGCAAAGGCTGAGATTGAACACCGAGGCGCAACGCCGGCCGGCCAGGATACCGGCGCGCCCAAGGTAAAACCCGAATATCTGCCCGACAACTTCTGGGATGCTGAGAAGGGCGAAGCCAACTACGAGGCCATGGCCAAGAGCTGGGGCGACCTGCGCAAGATGGTCTCTCAGGGTAAACACAAGGCGCCCGAGGGCGGCAAGTACGACACCAGCGCGCTACTGAGCAAGGACATCGAGAACGACCCGTTGTCCAAGGGCTATGTGGCCTGGGCGGCCAAGTGGGGCATCAGCCAGGCGGCCTTTGACGAGATGGCCACCCAGTTCAATGAGATCGCGCAGTCGATGATGCCTGAGCCGGTTGATCCTGGCGTCGAGCTCAAACAGCTGGGCCCCAATGGCCAGGCGGTTGTCAGCGGCATGGTGGACTGGGCCCGGGGCTTGGTATCCAAGGGCGTCTGGAGCAAGGACGACTTTGAGGAGTTCAAGATCATGGGCGGCACGGCCAAGGGCCTGCGGGCTCTGATGAAGATCCGCGAGGCTTATGAAGGCCGGGTGCCCATTGAGAATGCGCCCGTTGAGGGAGCGCCCAGCAAGGAGGAGCTCTACCAAATGGTGGGCGACCCCAAGTACAAGACCGACGCCGCGTACCGGCAAAAGGTCGAGCGCCTCTTCCAGCAGTACGCGAACTGATTCTCTCCTGCTGCCTTCGCAGGCAGTTGCCTTGCCCGGCCTGAGTGCCGGGCTTTTTTTGTCCAAACGCCATACGGGGCGCTTGCATATTTGTCAAGTGGCAATACAATCGCTGCAGGCTAACCGGGAAACCGGCCCTGACCGCAGCGGATGCTGACGACTGGCTGACGCAATCAGCAAGCAAAGGCCCAGGCAACTGGCTCACCGACGCGACAAACCTGACCCTAAACAACCGAATGAGGTAATCAAATGAGCGTTTCTCTCTCGAACGCCTTCGTGACCCTATTCGACGCTGAGGTCAAACAGGCTTACCAGGGCAAGGCCATGCTGGTGGGTGCTGTGCGTCAGCGTCGTGGAGTCGAAGGTGCAACCGTCAAGTTCCCCAAGGTCGGCCGTGGTGTTGCCACTGCTCGCGTGTCGCAGACCGATGTGACCCCGATGAACGTCGGGTTCAGCAACGTGACCTGCACGCTGCAGGACTGGAATGCCGCCGAGTACAGCGACATCTTCTCCCAGCAGAAGGTCAACTTCGACGAGCGCCAGGAGCTGGTGCAAGTGGTGGGCGCGGCTATCGGCCGTCGTCAGGATCAGCTGATTCTCGATGCGCTGAACGCTGCTTCCGGCACTGGCACGGTGGCCAACAGTATTGGTGGCGCGAACACCAATATGAACATCTCCAAGCTGCGCGAAGCTGCCAAGATCTTGAACCAGAAGAACGTGCCCGCCGATGGCCGCAACATCATCATCCACGCCAATTCCCTGGCCGCGATGTTGGAGCAGACCTCGGTGACCAGCTCGGACTTCAACACGGTCAAGGCGCTGGTGCAGGGCGAGATCAACCAGTTCATGGGCTTCACATTCCATGTGCTGGGCGACCGTTCTGAGGGTGGCCTGCCGATCGACGGCTCGAACGACCGCACGCTGTATGCGTTCCATAAGGACGCCATCGGCTATGCGGAAGGCATCGCTCCTCGCACTGAGATCAACTACATCCCCGAGAAGACCAGCTGGCTTGTCAATGCCCTGTTCTCTGCCGGTGCTGTGTCGATCGACAGCGAGGGTATCGTCAAGATCACCGCACGCGATACCGCGGCCGCGGCTTAATAGGAGGGTCTGAAAATGGCTTTCGACTCAGCCGGCCTTAACGCCGCAGGTGCTCAGTCCAAGGCGGGCAATGCCCCGCAGCTGTGGACGTACACCACCACCGACGCTGCCGCCACGGTTGACACCAGCGGTTATTTCAACGCCATCGCATCCATCCTCAAGGTGGGCGACATCATCTTCCGCGTGACCACCAGCTCGGGCTCTGTCTCGACCGCCGGTATGCACGTGGTGATGTCGATCTCTGCTGCGGGCGTGGTCGATGTGGCCGATGCCACGGCCATCAACACCGGCACCAACACCGACTAATTCGGCGAGGTATCGGACCGGGCCAGCCGCTGAGCAATCGGAGGCTGGCCCTTCTCACATTGAGAGGTTTCCATGGCTGCAGGCGATACCGGCGTGACCATCTGCTCCGACGCGCTGCTGATGCTCGGCGCGAAGGCCATCTCGAGCTTCAACGACGGCACCGACGAGAGCTCGGTGTGCGACCGCCTGTACCCGGATATCCGCGACTCCACGCTGACCATGCACCCGTGGAGTTTCAACACCAAGAAGGTGCAGCTTGCGCAGCTGCTGACCGCTCCCGGGTCTGTCTGGCGCTATGCGTACCAGCTGCCTGGTGACCGCCTGGCCAGCCCGCGTGCAGTCTATGCCTCAAGCGCTGTTGGCGCACCGGTGCAAAAGGACTACGAGATCCAGCAAGACAAGCTGCTGACCAATCTGCCTGCCGTGTACGTGGACTACCAGTACGAGCTGCAGGAGTTCGCCTTCCCAAAGTATTTTGTGCAGCTGATGAAGTACATGATGGCCTGGCATCTGGCTGAGCCCATTACTGAGCAGCGCGAGAAATCGACATATTGGCAGGGGGTTGCTGTCGGGTCTGCGGCTGAGAATGGCCGCGGTGGGTTCTTCCGCACGGCGGCCAACATTGATGGCCAGGGCCAACCGTCGCGGGTGATCGAAGACTTCTCGCTGGTGGCTGTGAGGTTCTGAGATGCCGCGGTTTGTCGACATCCAAACCAACTTCAGTACGGGCGAGCTCGACCCGTTGCTGCGGGCCCGCGTGGATCTGCAGCAGTACAACAACGCGCTGGCCAAGGCCACCAATGTGCTGATTCAGCCGCAGGGCGGTATGCGGCGCCGGCCTGGTCTGAAGTACCTGGCCGAGTTGCCAAACAGTTCAACGCCCAGCGCGGCCAATGGCGTGCGCCTGGTGCCATTCGAGTTCAGCGTGGACGACAGCTATATGCTGTGCTTCACGCACCAGCGGATGTACGTCTTCAAAGACGGCGCCCCGGTGACCAACATCAACGGCAGCGGCAACCCGTATGCCACGACCAGCATCACGTCTGACATGGTCGACGATATGTGCTGGACCCAGTCGGCCGACACGATGATTGTCGTTCACCCCGATCTGCAGCCGATCAAGCTGGTGCGCGGCGGGACTGATGCGACGTGGACGATCACGACGATCACATTCGACAGCATCCCGAAGTACGCATTCAACCTGGACGCGCATACAAACAATTCGGAAACGCTGACCCCGTCGGCCGTTAGCGGAAACATCACGCTGACGACGACCAGCTCCAAGCATGACACCGGCACGGCGCAGGGCGGCACGTCGACGACGATCACGCTGAAGTCGGCCTCGAGCTCGACAAACGACTATTTCAACGGCCTGTATATCACGATCACTGGCGGCACCGGCGCTGGCCAGATCCGCATCATCGAGGACTATGACGGCTCTACCAAGGTGGCCACGGTTGACAGAGCCTGGACAACGGCGCCCAACAGCACCAGCACGTATAGCATCACCAGCTGGACGACTGAGTCGGTTAATCAATACATCAATGTGCAGCCGCAAGGCCGGGCCCGCATCATCCGCTACGTGTCGGCCACGGTGGTCGAGGCGGTTGTCGAATACCCGTTCTTCAGCACCGCTGTGATTGACGCTGGCCGCTGGGAGATTGAACACGGCTATGAGGACGTGTGGTCGAGCACCAAGGGCTGGCCGCGCACTGTGACATTCCACGAGGGCCGTCTGTATTTCGGTGGCAGCAAGAGCCGGCCGTCGACGATCTGGGGCTCCAAGATCGGCATCTTCTTCGACTTTGTGCCGACAGAGTCCTTGGACGACGATGCTGTCGAGGCGACTCTGGATACCAGCTCGCTCAATGTGATCGTCGACATGATCTCTGGCCGCGACCTGCAGGTGTTCACCACGGGCGGCGAGTTCTTCGTGCCGCAAACGGGCACCGAGCCGATCACGCCGCTGACCCTTAACTTCAAGGGCGTGAGCCGCAACGGCACAAAGCCTGGCACGCGGGTTCAATCGCTTGAGAGCGGCACGGTCTACATTCAGCGCCAGGGCAAGAGCCTCAACGAGTTCTTGTTCTCTGACGCGCAGCTGACGTACGTGACCCAGCGCATTTCGCTGATGTCTGGCCATCTGCTCAAGACGCCAAACCGCATGGGGCTGCGCCGGGCGACATCGACAGACGAGGGCGATTTGCTGCTCATGGTCAACGACCAGGACGGTAGCGTGGCCGCGTTCTCGATCATGCGTTCGCAGCAGATCACGGCGCCGTCGGAGTTCATCACTGATGGCGAGTTCAAAGACGTGGCTGTGGACGTGACCGACATTTATGCGGTGGTCAAGCGCACATTCAACGGCACGGCCAGGTTCTTTGTCGAGCTGTTCAGCTTTGACCGGTTCACCGATTGCGCCTTCACTGGCGGGGCTGCGGCCAGCGCCAGCGGGTTGCCGCACATTGGCAAGAGTCTGAATGTGATCTGCGACGGGGTGCCGCAAAACAATGAGACGGTGAGCGGCGGCGGGTCGGTCACGTTTGACCGGGCGAGCACGACCAGCTACGAGGTCGGCCTGCCGTTCTCGGTGTACGCCAAGACGATGCCGGTTGAGATCCGGTTGCAGACGGGCACGCGGCTGGGCTTCAAGAAGCGGATTGTGGAGATCAACGCATTCGTTGACGACTCGCAGCACGTGACTCTGAACAACAACCCGGTGCCCTTCCGCAGCTTTGACAACCCGATTCTGGATGACCCTGTCCCTGAGTTCACTGGCGTCAAGCGGGTGACGGGTGCGCTGGGGTACAGCCGGGAGCAGGCCATTGAGATCGCGCAAAGCCTGCCATTGAAACTGACACTGCTCGGCCTTGAGTACAAGGTCGCGGTGACTGGAGGAACGTGATGGACGGCTTCGCAGCTGACTACAGCCTGACATCTGGCCTGAGCAGCACCAGCGGCTCGGGCTTGAACTTTGGCAATGTGACCTTTGGGCCTGGCCTGTGGAATCCGACGGTTACGTCGAACCTGGGCGGCCTCAACGCCAGCAATGTGACGTGGGGCAGCAATAGCCTGTGGGATCCCCAGGTCGCTGCGTCGAACCCGTTTGGCATGAGCGGCTCGGTCAGTTCATTCGATTGGGCCTCGATCATCCGTGGTGCCACCAATCTGCTGGGCGGCGCTGCCAACGCGGCCACCTCTGCGCTGAACACGGCCGCGCCCTTCCTTGGCCTGGCCTCGAGCATCACGGCCGCTGGCGCCCAGGAGGCCGCATCGTATTACCAGCAGGGCCTGCTGCAGGTGCAGGCTGCC
>Ga0255156_1000096_pt1 | contig 41375 bp, 72 predicted proteins | sample Atl_Atlam_RepA_8_FD_186026 | JGI IMG/M metagenome (GOLD analysis project Ga0255156, IMG submission 186026) | Freshwater microbial communities from Altamaha River, Georgia, United States - Atl_Atlam_RepA_8h | ecosystem: Environmental > Aquatic > Freshwater > River | place: USA: Georgia... | reverse complement strand
CGAGAACGCTGGATCAATACAAATTATCAATCCCTGTGTCTAGTCAAGGTCAAGAATCGTGATGGCAACAGTCTGGGAAAATGACAAAGGTAGATTTATAGTATCTGGACCCTTTGATGAACAGATGCCCTACTTTTATATTATAATTGCAGACTTTGCCTGGTGGCATAACAACGAAAAAGAAATTTTTAACTGGATGGATCAATGCCTGCCTCGCGGTAGACACCATCAAAAAGGTATGGTGCTAGAACTGGACAATGAGCAACTAGCGAGTTTATTTTTATTAAGATGGCAGGAATAATGAGCAAATCAATACTAACACTGGAACTAGAACATAACAGGTTGGAAGAACTGGAAAACTGGTTGCGTGACAATGTGGGCCTAGGCGGCCGCAGATACAGTCAGAAAGAAGGAGAGACCGCACATTGGTTGGGACCTGATGACTGGCTCTACTACCTAGCTGACGAAGAAACAGCAGACAAGGTAAAGGTTACCTTTGTGTTTAGACGTGAAAGTGATGCTATTATGTTTAGTTTAAAATGGTAGAGATGGATAGAGATAGTGTAGAGCTTACAAAAAAATTAGTATGGGTGCAGGGTAAAAGAGAATATCTAACTTTAATAGCTAGAGTTTTTTATGAACACGGAGCATTAACAGCCACAGGCCTAGCGGATATGGACCTAGAGCCTGTTCATCAATGGTGTAAAGAAAATCGCTGTGGTGTAAGAATAAGTTTTGAAGAGTTTAGGTTTAAAAATAAAAAAGAAATGAGTTTCTTCTTACTTAAATGGGGTTAACGTGCGAGTACTAAACAAAAAATATTGGCCACATCAGTATAAAGTTTTGCCCGAGGAAGAACCCTATGAACAAACAGTACGTCTAGAACGTCTTTGTTACGATAACTTTAAGAGTGGAAATTGGCGCAACTACGGTCTCTATTTTGCATTTAAACGAAGCGAGGACGCTAGTTGGTTTTTACTTAACATTAAATGAAAATTGCCACAGAACGTCGTGCAGATCGTTGGTTAGCACAGATTGTTAATGTAGGCGGAGATCTACATTGGACTGAGCACAGGCGTATACAGAATAACTTGATTGACTGGGTGGAAACAAACGCCATATCTCAAGTTGACATACAAGGTTGGCAATTTTATTTTCATAATGAACAAGACTTAACATTATTTTTACTACGCTGGAATAATTAATTTGTACAACTACCCACCACACTCAATGGATTTAATGCTTCTGCCCTGTGGTGGTATAGCTGAGATGGATTATGAAAGCACTTGTTTTAGCTATCGCTGTCTGCATTGTCTAGCGGTAGTGGGTAGTATTGGTATGCCAAGAACTTGTAAAGATGAGATGGATAAATGGGATAATTGGCAGGCACTAGGTGGAGAAGGCTGGGACTATCGAGTGCCTAAATATCATCAGGATGACGGGATCTAATGATAGAGCCTATTAGATTGATCTTGGAGATGTATGCTTTTGAGCCCTGTGACGAAGTAACCAGGCAGGAAGTGCAACACACACTGGAACAGCTCTATCCCGAGGCAGACTGGGAAGTGGGAATTTTGGAGGATTTTAGAAGCTTTGCTGGTACTAGCTTTAGTATTATACCACGTTTTGAAAGTCCTGAAAAAGAAACTTTTTATTTAATGAAGTGGGCGTGAAAGATCATAGCAACCCCCTAAGTAGACCCTATGCAGTTAGATTAGCAGAGCAGGGTTTTATGTATAATGTAAAGATGCCTAGTAGCATAGAACCCTATACACTGGATGATGTTCATCTTTGGATGAATGAACGTGGTTATAGAGTTAAACAGGACTATATTATAAGTAGCTGGTCTGTTTATATGAAAGATGAACAACTTTCCATATTATTTGCACTAAGATGGGCTTAATAAAAGATTTCAGCGTGTACCTAGATAACTGGCAACCCAGAATTGATTTTGAAGGTCCAGAACTGCCCTACGGCTGGGCAGGAGAAGTAGTTATAGATCTAGACAATCAAAATTTTATGTGGTTAAAATCTTTTAGAGAAAAATCCGACTGGATAATGAATAATATTGATGGTTATGAACATAATGTTATCTGGGTACAGTCAGGAGGTAAAATGTACGCACAGTTTCGTAAACAAAAAGATCTTGTCTGGTTTAAATTGAGATGGAGTTGATACATCAAGTATTACTTTCTGATCAAGGCCACGATCTAGATTATCATCATATGCGGCTTTATTTTATGGAGGCAGCAGCCTGGGCCGCTAGACACTGCGCAAGTTATATTAATTATGAGATTGTAGATGTAGCAGACCTAAGTCCTATAGTTGATCAGATTGCTGAATACAAATTTACTGATGAACGTGATGCCACTTTATTTTCGTTAAAGTGGTCAAAATAACTTACTATAGTTTTAAAGGACAAGGATTAACACAATTGACAAGTAAAAGTAATTGGTCCACGGAGGCTGTTAACCGTCTTAAAGATGATCTAGGACCATTTCATATTAAAACAGGCGTCTATGAAATTCACGGAGAGACTTACCACGAGCTTAGACCTGTGGGCTGGATGAATGTGGATGATAAAATTAATTGGCTACATATGATGTCCTGGACTATAGAAAATTTTGGCCCTACTCCTGAAGATGGTGTCTGGACTTCTGGCGCACGTTGGTATGCTAATAATGCCAGATTTTATTTTAGAAATATAGAAGATAGAGACTGGTTTTTATTAAGGTGGACCTACTAAATGAACTCAGAAATAATCTATGATGGTGCAGATTGCTTTCCCTGGACCAAATGTTTTGTTATATTTCCCCGACGCAGCATAACAGGAAAAAGATTATTCCTGGAGTGGGCTTTTAAACGTAGAGTATGGATTGTCTGGGGAGGAAGTTTTCATATGGAACCTGAAGTACAATATGCTGATATTTTTGAAATTCTGGAGCTAGATTATGCAGGTTAAATTTGATCATAGACTGGCTGATAGGGAATATGCCTGGGATTTAAGTCCCGGCGATCCTATGGCTATAGAAATATACCATCGTGGCTATCAGGTAATGAGTATATTTCTGGGGGAGGCTATGGAGGCGGCCGGCCGAGATCTGGTAATGAAACACGTTCAAGAATGCGACCGTACTCCCTGGCTAGCTAGCTGGCGTGTTCAACGTGACCAGGAAATGATGAATCTTTTATCTAAAAAATATGGATACGAGGATTGAAAACACCTGGACTCTAGGTCCAACAGAGAATGGTTACTGGCAGGTTCTCTGGCCTAGGGATATGTGGAGTCCCATCACAGAATCTACATCAGCAAAAAAACTCTGGGATCTAGTATTTGATATGAACAAGGATTCCTTGGAGGATGTGGGATTCTATCTGGAAACTGACACTGGATCAATGACACACTACATTAGTCCATATATTTACGACGATAGACTTGCAGAAATGATGATAGAGCGTTGGATAAGCAAAAATGCTGAAATTTGGGGCGTTTGTTACAAGAGCAGGGAATCAGCTGAGAAATTTCACAATGAACTCAACAAGAGATTTACCTGGTACTTGCTAAAAAAGCAAGATTAGTCTTTACCAGAATGATAGACAATAATAGTTGTTTTTGTTACAATAAAAGATACTAAAAAATTAGGAGCAAGATTATGCGTGTAGCAGTGTGTTCGGATTTACATTTAGAATTTGGTGATCTATATATGCCCAACGAGGACAATGCTGACGTATTGATCCTGGGTGGCGATATCTTTGTAGCTAGTGATCTTAAATCTTGGCTGCACGATGAAAGCGCCAATCTAATCGCTGCCACAAGTAGTCAAAAGGCTCGTTGTGACCGTTACTTCAATTTTGTGCGTAAGTGCCTAGAGGAATTTCCTCACGTGGTGTTTATTATGGGCAACCACGAACACTACCACGGCGACTTTGCCGAGAGCGCGAACATCATCCGTGGGACATTTGAGCCTTTCAATAATTTTCATTTTCTTGACAAAGACTGGAAAATAATCAATGGTGTATTGTTCTACGGTGGCACTCTCTGGACTGACTTTAACCACGAAGATCAGGATACAATGCATCGTATCAAATTTATGATGAATGATTTTAATTGTGTTAAAAATAGTGGCCGTATGGTTAGCTATCAGACAACAGTTACAGATCCTGACAATCCTGGTCAGACTATGACTAAGTTCAAGGAGCGAGTGAGTACGTTCGCTCCCGAAGATGCTCTGGAAGATCATAAAAAATATCTTGCTGGTCTAGAAGCTGTGATGGCTTTACACCCTGGTCTACCTACTGTGGTAGTAGGGCATCACGCACCCAGTAAAATGAGTACGCACCCTAAATATGCTCACGAAACTTTAATGAACGGTGCCTATAGTAGTAATCTAGAAAATATAATGGAGCAGTATCCACAGATCAAACTCTGGACTCACGGTCACACTCACGAAGACTTTGACTATACCGTTGCTGAAACTCGCGTGGTCTGCAACCCACGTGGCTATATAAACTATGAAGGCCGTGCTGATGAGTTCAAACTAAAGTATGTGGACATTTAACAACCTAGTTTAGGAGAAACAAATGAATTTTATTCGTCGATGGAACAAATATTTTTTTACAGAAAAGTTCAATACCTTTGACCTATTAATGTGTGCTATTATCTGGCCCTTGGCTAGTACAGTGAGCGTCTACTTGCTTCTATGTCTAATACCTGCTATAATGTTTAGTAGCTTTATGGAAACTCTAGTTCGTAACGCCGAAGGTAGTTAGTGTTTACAGCCATATTAATATTTTTAATCTATTTCGCCTGGGTAAGAGGCCAGAGGGGCTTATAATGACGCCACTGGGTTATGATATACTGGAGGACGGAAGTGCGGAACCTATCTATCCTATAAAACGAGGGTTTATAGCAACTGCTGCTTTTATAAATTGTTTTAATTGTAGAACAGCTATTAGTAGTATGGGAGGGCCTAGGCATAATGCTCTATGCCCTACTTGTTATGACTTACACAAACTGAATAATTTTATTGAGGGCAAGGATAACCTACAATGATATTAGAAATAATAATGTGGGGGTTTTTCAGTTACTGGGGATGGCAACTGGGCGATTATGTAAAAGATAAAATAGTAGATAAACCCCAAACTGTTGAACAAGCAGAAACTAACGAAAAGAAAATCAAGAAAGATTTTTAAATGGCATTTGAATATTTACAGGCCTGGATTTTATTTCAGGCACTTCTAGCAATAGTGTGCTACAAATTCCTAGGCATCAATGGACTAATAGGAACTATAGCAGGTGGTCTGCTCTATGTATTGACAAAGATTATTTTTACAGTTATTATCTAATTATGAAAAAATTTAAGGCACAACAGCCCGCAGAAGGAATACTTTTACAAAATGACTGGGGCAATAGTAAATTATATAAAATTTCCTGTGAATGTGGTTGTCAGTCAGAACACAACCTACACATAGAAGCTGAAGAAAGTGGTCTAATCTGGGCTAGAATTTATACCAAGGTCAAAACCAATTACTGGAGAGAATTTTGGCCCAAGAGATACGACTATGATAGCACAATTGCCACCTGGCTGGACTGGACAGTCAAGGACTTTATCAATGGTCTGGTAACAAGACTAAAGTTAACCTGGACTATCTGGACACGTGGCTATCTAGAATGTGAACAGGATATAGCCCTTACACAACAACAAGCCCTCAACTATAGTGAGACAATCAAGTCAGCTATTAGACAAGTAGATAACTTTAATAATAGCAAATTATAAGCATTTTTCTATAGAAATAATGCCTTATAACACTAAATGTAGTGTTATTTTATGTTTTTTGCCTAGTAAATACACTACTATGAAAAATTTTTTATCCTTATCATTTTTAGTTTTGTTGTTAACAAGCCAAGTTCAGGCTCAGCCTAGTCATCTAGTCTATAACCTTAATGCTAACAAAGCCGAACGAAGTGAAAATGCAGATGAAGTTAGGCCTATGGCTAGTATTACCAAACTTATGACTGCTATGGTAGTACTGGAAAAAACTTCACTGGAGACAGCGGACACCAAGGTACTACTGGAAAAATTATTAATACGTAGCGATAATTCCGCAGCAGAGAAACTTGCTAGACAGTATCCTGGTGGTCGTACTGCCTTTATACATCGTATGAACAACAAGGCTCAGGAACTAGGACTTACACAGACAAGATTTGAAGATCCCAGTGGTATAGGCGCTGGTAATGTTACTACCGCAAATGAACTTGTGGAAATAGTAAGAGCTTCAGGTAGAATTTCCGCCATTAGAAATATTGCTAGTAGGACAGAGATTAGTTTTCCTGTAGTAATTAAGAAAAAAGTACGAGATAAAAAAACTAAAAACAAAAAAAGATCTAATGTCTATCAGGTGGTACGCCACACTACAGTGACACTACCCAACACTAATCATAACATTATGTTTGAATTCAGTGAGATAGCTCTTAGTAAAACTGGAACTACTAGCAAGGCAGGTAAATGTCTTGCTATGCTAGTCAAAAAAGCAGATCAGGAATATGCAGTAATAATTCTAGGTGAACGTAATAAACAGGCAAGAGATCAGGCAGCTCGTGAACTCATAACCAAAGAAGTTAAACTCAAGGACATTTAAATGAAAAAAAATTCAACAAATCTAAGTAAACCTAGCAAGACCATAGTGGCAGGTATAGTGGACCCTGCTCAGAGAAGCCTAGTAAGAAGAGCTATGGTGGAGGCCGAAGCGGCTGAACGTCGTGCCAAAATGGCTAAGGTTAGAACTCCGCGTGAAGTCGAAGCAAGCACCGAATAAATTGACAATATCAAGGTTTTAGTTTATAGTTAGTTATGAGCAATAAAAACCTAAGTTCAAGTCCAGAAAGAGGTAGTTTTAGATCTAAAAGGCTGAAAGAGTCATTGGAATCTGATGACGATAAAGCACGAGATCGTGCAGAGCAACTTCAGGATTTTTATCAAACCTGGATGCAGGGGAAAAGAGAAATGGAACAAGATTCTGATTGGTCAAAAAACAACCTAGAGTACGACCTAAGGTCCACCGACTGGATGTTGACCAAGGTCCGTGAAAATCAGACCTATGCGCAGAATCTTTATGCTGCCTTATGTAACAACGATTTTGTACGTGCTGATGCCTGGCCCATTCTCAAGGAAGAACACTGGGGATGTAGTTGGAGATATGCAGGTGGCATTATAGCTGATATGCAACAACAGGGAGACTACATTGACTGGTATTGTTCCGGCATAGGCGATGGTCTAGGTAATGGAGATGCTGATGGTACTCGTGGTTATGTAGGTGAGGGTTTTGTCACTGAAGAAATACGCCAGGATCTAAAAACTCTTGGTTGGCTAGTAGTAGATAAATCGGAATAATTTAAGGAGATAGAATGTTTAGTGCAATTTATAAAACTGCTGAAGAAGTTAATTCAGCTATGATACGTGTCTATCAAAATATGACATTAGCTGTGATTGTTAGTATGTTAACTAGTTTTGCTGCTAGTACTAGTCCAGCTCTAATGACTCTTATATTTACTACGCCCCTTAAATGGGTTGTAATGTTTGCGCCACTAGCCTTTGTACTATTTTTTAGTTTCAAACTAGAAGATCTTAGTAAACAGACGGCAACTATTTTGCTCTATGTGTTTGCTGCTTTAATGGGACTTAGTTTTAGTGCAATTTTTGTCGTGTATACAAGTGCAAGCATCGTAAGTGCGTTTTTTAGCAGCGCAGTACTATTTGGTTGTATGACCTTTTATGGTTATTTTACCAAACGTAGTCTAGAAAGCTTTGGGCAATTTTTAATGATCGGTCTTATTGCCATTGTAATTGCTAGTATTGTTAATATCTTTATTGGTAGTAGTGTAATGACCACTGTGATAAGTGCTCTTGCTGTCCTGATCTTTTTGGGCTTAACAGCCTACGATACACAACGTATTAGGGAAATGGTCACCTACGACAATGCTGGCAATGCCGAGGTAGCTGGTGCTTTGTCGCTCTACCTTAATTTTATTAATATATTCCTAAGCCTGTTACAACTTTTCGGAAATAAAAACGATTAATGATTATACCAGTGGGAAGTAAGTATGTTCATCAAAGTGCTAAGTATTACAGTCCCACTAGGCACTTTATACAGATGCGGTTTGAGGGTGATGAACAAGCACCTATAAATTTTATTAACGAAGTAATGCAGTTGAAAAGTTTCACATCTATTGCTGTTTATCATCCCACTTTGTCTTTGTATGGAGTGGATTTGGTGTTTGGCGAAGAAGAAGATTTGGTCTGGGCACAATTAAAGTACGCTGAGAATATTATTCAAGTATTCATACACGAGAGGATCTAATGATTGATTGGATTAAAAGCTGGTTTGGTCGAGGTCGTGTAGAAGCACAATGGATAGGCATCGACAGAGACGGCGACATAAGAACCGGAGATGCTCGAGCACCCTATGTTGGTAAGTGGGATGAATCTGCTATGCACAAATATATGGCAAAACAATTAGATGAAAAGTTTGGTATTAAAGTTACAAAAATTACAATTGTAAGACATACAGAGGATTAAATGCGCAATCATTATTGGACTTGTAGTGCGTTTGCTGACTGGCTTCGTGGCACTATGAAGCCTAGTGCAGAGACTAGTGACGGCTGGCGAAAGTGGCGGAATCAAGCTCAAAAAGATCACCCTGTACGTTACTGGGTGGCCGAGGAAGGACTAGACATACTACAAAAGATTGTCTACTATATTCCAGATTTTCTCTATTCTATTAAGTATTACATTAACAATCGTTTTATCACCCGCACTCACGCTCTTACTGCTCATTCCAGAGATATTAAACCCGGTGAGTGGTGCGATGTTGGTTATCGTTTCCTTCCCTGTATGTTTAATGAGCTAGTAGACTTTGTAGAAGTAGAACTTGCCTGGTGGCATCTTGCCTGGGAAGGTAAAGAACAACGTGAAAAATATAAAATGCCTTGGTGGGCTGTGGGTTGGTGGCGTGTTCGTACCTGGCGCTGCCCCCAAGCAGGACTTGACAATCTAGCCTGGCAGATGAATCTTACTAATAAAGACTGGGCATCAGAAGATAACCCAGAGTATTCCAAACCCAGTTTACAAGCCATTAACGCACGTGAAATTCACGAACTATATAAGTGGTGGACAGAGCAACGACCACAACGTCCTGATCCATATAAAGTAAGTGGTTGGAGTGATTACTGTGACAGTAAACGGCGCAAAAGTGATGATATATTTGATGATTTAGAAAATGATGATAAAATTGACACTAAACCTATGCTAGATCACATACACAAACTAGAAGAAGATTATGAACGTGAAGATGAAGAAATGATGATTCGTCTTATTAAAATTCGTAGAGCACTCTGGACTTAATGTAACAAGGATTAAAAAGTGGATGGCGTTTTATCGGAAATTATTAAAATAGTCGCAGTCTATCTGACTATAAATTTGCTGTTTAGTTATTTAATTCATAAAATACGATCTGATCTAGACAAGGAGGAAAATCTTAAATTAGTTGAACAGGTCAAGGAATTAATACACGTAGTCAAGGTGGAAACCCATCAGGGAGTGGACTATTGGTACGACAAAGACAATGGTACTTTTATAGCACAGGGTAATACCATTGGAGACGCTATTGAACACGCTAGAACAAGATACCCTAAGCACGTTTTTATACTGCTGGATAATGAAGAAAACATTGCAGGGATAATATGCGAAGCTACGGGTTGGAAACCAGAACCACATAATGGCAAAGAATTCAAATTTAAACTATGAAGATGTGCGTGGTCGGTTACAGGACTGGCTAATAAACTTTGTAGAAGTAGAACATCCTAGTCTAGGCAACTGGGCTCCCTGTCCCTACGCTCGGCAAGCTAGATTAAACAATAAAATACATATAGTTATAGATAACCCCACACGAATTGCGGATTATGAACACCTTCTTTCTGATTTTGATGTTGTGGCTTTATGTTTTGATCCAGAACAGTATTCAGCTGATCAAATAACTCGGTTTACTCGGCATATTAACACTATATTTGAAGATCGTGATGTAGTAGTACTTGAAGATCATCCTGCGATTCCTGAGTATGTTAATGGTGTGCAGATGAATTTTGGCTACTGCGGTCTGCTGCTTATGCAACGTGCCAGCAAATTAAGCACTGCCAGCGAACAATTACGTCGAGCAGGCTATTATGATGTCTGGAGTGAACAAGAACTAGACGAGGTAGTTAACTGGCGATAAATATTTTGATGCTGTATGCCAGAATTGATTTACTTAAAACCAATTACACTCGATTAGAAAATTTTGCTTTTTTGCGCAATCCTGATATTACTGAACTAAACAATATCTATACTAATTACTGTAGGTATAAAAAGTTCGCCAGTGTTATGCCTATTTTCGACAGCGAGTATCTAGACTCAGACAGTGATGTACTGGGTTATTATGATGACGATAAGCTGGTTGCATTTAGTTTAATTAAAAAGTTTGACAATCAAAACATACAGGCTGTACAATTTGCCTGGACATATCATAAACCCCGACTTAGATTGGGCATTCGCAGTCTGGAAAATGAATGCGCGATCTATAAAGATCTAGGTTATCGTTATCTCTACTTAGACGAAGCTAATGAATATAAAAGTAAATTCCAGGGTTTTGAAATTCTAGGTCCTATCTAATAAATTATGAACATATATCATATCTGGTGCGACAAACAAGGCGATATCGCCGACTCAGACTGGGTCAAAAATATGCGTGAATTTCTTGATCACTTAGTGAGTGAAGGACGTATGGAGTCCTATAGAATAACTCGTTGTAAGATGGGGTTCCGCAGTATCCAGGACCTTCCTGAATGGCATATTATGATGGAATTCCAAAATATGGCTCAGATGGATTCGGCTTTTGATCGTGTAGCCCCACAGCAGGGAGAGCTAGAACAAAAACATCGTAGTTTTAATCAATTTGTAGCAGATAATATTCAACACGCACTATATAGAGATTGGCCTGATGCATAATAAAGTTAACGTCTATAATCAACTTAATCCTCTCAAAGAAATCTGGATTGGGGGCGTATATCCTGAAAAGTTTTACAGTCATTTTGACAACAAGGCTCAGGATATATTTGGAAAAATAACTGAGATGACAAACAGAGATTTGAATATTCTTGAAAAAACACTTACAAACATTGGAGTTAGTGTAGTCAGACCGCAGTTCAAGGACAGTGTGGATCACTATCTAGACAGTCAGGACAATCTACTAAAGCCACCAATAAGTCCCTGCGACTGGGCACTGGTCATTGATGATGTTCTCTATATTTGTCCACAATATGAATCTGGTATAGAGCCAATGCAACACGCAATAGATAGCTACATCAACGCAGGTCAAAAAGTAAGGATTATAAATCGCGGTCTAGACCCAATGGCCTGGGTGACATTTAGCAGTGTAGTAAGGCTAGGCCAAGACATTATAATTGATTATGATCATAGGGATATAAACAGGCAAAAAGCAGCTCAAAGGATAGCAAAACAACTAGCCAAGACACGCCGAGTACATCTGAGTCAGACAGGGGACCATAACGACGGCGTGTTTAATCCCCTTGTTCCTGGTCATATTTTTAGTACAAGATATATAGAGAGTTATTCAGAAACGTTTCCCGGCTGGGAGGTATTTTATTTAAACAGTACCAAAACTCTAGAGAACGTAGTTAATGACCCAGTGCATCATTTAAAGTGGTGGATGCCCAATGTCAACTGGCCCTATTATAACAAGACCATACTTAAAATTGCCGAGCACTGGCTGGGTACTCCGCACGAATCTATTTTTGAAGTTAACATTATTATTGTTGATGATAAAAATATCATAACAAACAAACAAAATGATGCAACTTTAAAATATTTTGAAAAAATGGGTATTACGCCACACGTAGTAGACTTCAATGCAGCCTACTTCTGGGACGCTGGTCTACACTGTCTATCTGCAGATATTCACAGAGAGGGCGGATCAGCGAACTATTGGCCACAGCGTCCGGAAACAGGTATTTTTGAAATACGTGAATGGTACAGGGCCGGGGAAGAATGACCACTTGACAATATCACCAAAAAGTGTTATAATTAACTTGTTAATAACCTAATAATCTAGCTATGACAATGCATCTAGAAGGCCCCTGGCTTACTATGACTGGGCGGCAACGTAAGAAGAAAAAATGGTCCAGCGCAGAGCAAAAACGTCGTGCTGAAGAACTGGACGCTGAATGGCAAAAGATCAAGGACAAGTACGCCCCTAAAACCAAATTGGCGCAGGGACGTAGCTCCTATGTTCCTCCCAAACCTATGCGCAGAGATAGTGATCAGCCCCGACTACCCAGTCTGGATACGGGGCACAAGGGTGCAGTCAATATTAAACAACCTATGCAATACACTGGTAATAAAATTGTTGGTATAGGCACTATGCACAAGAGTAATGCTGTTCCAATTTTTACTGAACAGGAAGCACGTGATATCAGTAATATGCGTAGATAATATAAATAATAGTTTTGGGAAATAAGTTTTGGCTAAAGAAGAAGCAATGAAATTTAATGGTGTTGTGCTAGAAGAACTAGGCAACGCTATGTTCAAGGTTAAACTTGATGACAGTGAGCATACTGTGACTGCCTATATAGGCGGAAAAATGCGCAAACATTCTATCAAGATCATAGCAGGCGACAGTGTAGTATTAGAAATGAGCCCTTACGATCTTAACAAAGCCCGCATTATGTATCGCAATAAATAGCGATATGGATCAGCAAGAATTAAGAAATCTAGTTTCCCTAGTGGAAGCAAAAAGTGCAGATAAACTAGAACAAGAACCTGTTCACTACAGCGAGTCTGGTCTTAGTCCTGTACTAAGCACAGCCACATTCAAGTATCATTATGGTAAACTCTACAAGGGTTACGTTGATAGATACAACAAGGGTGAAGGTGACAGTACGTTTAATCGAGCTGGTGCTGATCTTCATAGAATTTATTTTACTACACTAAGACCTCCCAAGATTAACAATGTGCCGCGTGGTGCTAGCGAATCTTTAATTAATCGTAAATTTGGTAATTTCAATAATTTTAAGAAAGAGTTTGCCGCAGCGGCTATGAAGCTTCAGGGATCTGGCTGGATCTACCTAAGTCGCAGCGGAGAAATCAAAACCATAGTTAATCATCAACAACGTACTGATATAGCTTTATTATTAGATATGTGGGAACACGCCTTTAACCTAGACTATGCAGCAGACAAGAAACGTTATGTAGAGAATTTCTGGCGCATAGTAGACTGGGACAGGGTCAATATTAGAATTTACGCAGGAAAATAAATGGTAATTACAGAAACAGCACAAAATAAAATACGAGAATTGTTCGAAGAAGAAGGTAATCCTAGCCTTAAACTACGCACTTTTGTACAGGGCGGTGGTTGCTCGGGTATGCAGTACGGTTTTACCTTTGATGACGAGCAAAACGAAGATGATTTTGAAATCCCAGCTGGTCAAATAAGTGTTCTCGTTGATAGTATGAGTTGGCAGTATCTACAGGAAGCCACCATTGACTACGTAGAAAATGATATGGGAGCTAGCTTTAGTATAAAAAATCCAGCGGCCCAGACCACCTGCGGCTGTGGAAGTAGCTTCAATCCCTGGTAACCAGCTCAGCCCAAAGTTTTCAAACCCGATAAATAAGTAAAACGGGTAGGAAAACTATGTCTTTATTTACAGTTAATGTGGGCAACGTGGCCAATGACGGCACCGGTGACTCGATTAGAAATGCATTTATCAAGGTAAATCAAAATTTTGCTAATCTTGGTAACATAGCAAATCTGGAATCTATTATCAGCAATGCTGGTGATATTTCCACAGAATTAAACAGTATCAATAGTAATGTTGCAAACGTTGAAGCCAACGTAACACTTCTGCAGGCCTCAGCCTATACTGATGCTAATGCTGTAACTTTGTTAGCGAATCTATCCAGTAATATTAACACTAGTTTTTATCTACGTGGATTCAGTGTAAACACCACTCACGCAAATATTTCTAGCACAGCCTACGTGGGCGGAAATCTCACTGTGGGTAATGTAACTGTCACAAATGCCCTTACATCAGCTAGTGTAACGGCTGCTAATACGTTAACTTTTAGTAATATATTAGTTGGTACACAGGCTACTAAGTCTAACTCTTCCACAGGCACCACAGGACAAATATGCTGGGACGCAAACTATATCTATGTCTGTGTTTCTACTAATACCTGGAAAAGAGTAGCATTATCCTCATTCTAATCTAGGAACAACAATGGCAGTTACTTGGGTAACAGGAACTACAATAGACAGTGCAAGAGAGAACGATTATTATGAATATTTTTTCTCTGCTACAGGCACAGGCACTGTAGTCTATCAAAAAATCTCAGGTACACTACCACCTGGATTAACTTTTTCCTCTAATGGTAGATTGTCTGGTATACCTGACGCTGTGGGAGTACTACAACAGTATAGATTTGCTGTAAGAGCTACGGATACTTCTAATAGTTTTAGAGATAAAACATTTAGTCTGACAGTAAGCGGACAAAAATATATTGATCTGTTACCTGATGTAATAGATCAACTTGTATATCCTGTACCAAGTGTTCTTGAATTAAGTTACTACAAGCACCAACTTAGCTACAGTCTCCCTAACATAGCGAGGACTAGTAGTTTTTCCATCACAGCAGGAAGTTTACCCAATGGGCTAGAACTAGATGCTAACACTGGTATAATTTCAGGAGTTACAGAACGATCGTCATTGACTGAATCAGAGACTTTTGATCCCACAATTTATTATTTTGATGCAACACCTTTCGATAGTTTATTGTTCAGTGTAACTGACATAAGTGTAAGTAAACTTTCAAGATTTAGTGTAACAGCATCTGATGGATTATCCACTGATACTAAACAATACAGCATCGTAGTAGTCGCAGCAGCGGACCTAAGAGCGGACATTGATGTCTTAGAGGGACAGAGTTCAACTGCTGACGTACTGGGTGCAGATTGCACAACAATCACAGTTGATACAGATTCCAGCAGGCTTAACTTCCCGGTTATAACTACGGAACCAGGCAATCTTGGCACTATACGTCAGGCCAATAAGTTCCTATATAAAATAGATTATGTTGATCCTGAACTTATAGGTAACACAACTGCAACAACAGAAGCCTTTGTGGAAATATATAGTGGATCATTACCAAATAATCTACAACTTTCACGAGAAGGGTGGATTAATGGCACTGTATTACCTGAAAATTTGATAAACACTGTATATAATTTTAGTGTAATTTGTAGGAAACCTATAACTTCTGGTAGTACAACCTATTTGAATAGCACAGTGGTAAGTTATTCACTGACAGTTCAGGGAGAAATAGAATCAGCTCTTGATTGGGTCAATACTGGCACTACAGGTAGTGTATCCAATCTGGGAGAAATTTTTGCCGGAGAAATTAGCACTTTTTATGTCAGTGCTGTGGGAAGAAGTAATCAATCTCTAAAATATGAATTAGTAAACGGTGGTTATGGTGGGCTGCCTCCAGGTATGGCATTATTACAGGATGGCACAATAAGTGGTAGACCTAGTTTTGATATTCCTGATAATACCACTTTTACTTTTAGAGTAAGTGCAAATGACAACGGAGTAAGTGTCAACGAAGAACAAGAATTTACAATTAAAGTTAGACAAAGAACTCTAGTGCCCTATGATAATCTTTATATAGAGTATCAGGGTGACAAAAATGCTAGAGATATCTTGAACAGTATTATCAATGATGGTAACCTAATACCTGGTGAATATCTTTATAGACCTCTGGATCCTTGGTTCGGTAAAAATAAATCTAAAAGAGTTTTGTTTATGACTGGTCTAGATCCCACGAGCATAGCCTACTGGCAGACAGTGCTTACTGCGGAAAATAATCACTATGATAAAACAGTAGTATTTGGAGATATACGTGCAGCAAGGGCACTGGACGATAACTTTAATACTCTCTATGAAGTTATCTACGTGGAAATAATTGATAATTATCTAAAAACTTCCACAGACACAAGCAGTGCTGAATTAGAATCTGACAACAGTTTTATAACTGTACACCCAAACAGTTTTATACACAGTGCAGCCAAGATAAATGAACTAGTTACACAGCCAACAGAAAGTGTATTGCCAAGATGGATGAGTAGTGAACAGGAGGATGGCACTGTTCTGGGATTTACAAGAGCTCTAGTGCTGGCCTATCTAAAACCAGGCAGAAAAGAGGAAGTTCTATTTAATCTCAAGGATGTGAAAAAACAGTTGACATTGGCGTCATTTACATTTAATGGTTATAGTCTTGATAATAGTTTAAGTTCCCGTTATACCGAAAATTCCAATAGTTTCCCCACAAGTTCTTACACAGTCAGCAGTGGTAATATAACTTGTAACACAAGTAGTAATATTGTGTTAGGCGTTAATAATGTAATCAGTGGTCTAGGTACAATTACAACTACTCTAGTAAACACTAGTTTGGACCCAGCTTTACTTAAATATAGCCCGGGCCTCCGCGGAGATCCATTTACAACTGGTGGAAATACATTTAATCCCGAATTTAACACTTATAAAGTGGGCGATCTAGTTACTTACAGCAACGGAAATCTAATAGGTGTAATAGACAGCATTCGTAGTGCTAATATAATGACCCTGGATAGAACTCCAGTGTCTTTTGTGGACGAGCAGTTCCAAATAGTAAGAACAAGTAGGTTCATCGATGAACTTCACGTGGGTGATAAAATCATTGTATCAAATACTTTTGTGGGCAACGTGGCTAACATTGTAAGTAATACAACATTGATACTGGATAATATTGCTAATATCACAGTAAGTGATCAAGGGTTCAGTTATACTACCAGAGATAGTTATTCTAGCCCCTCGGGTAACAATAAATATATTACATTCTCAAATATTGGGGTTTTAGGATAAAATGGCAAGTAACATAAATTTTACAGATATTGATGAGACCTATCCCAAAGCTGGTATAGACAATAACAGTCAAGGATTTAGGGATAACTTTAGTCTTATTAAAACAAATTTCTCATCAGCTAAAGATGAAATAGAGTTTCTACAGGGCAATGCTATAATTGCCAACGTAAATAACAATCTACGCAATGGAACACTAGCTAATGTAGCTTTTAAAACTAGTTTTGACGTGGCATATACAATCACTGTCGATGAAGGACTAGCTAACTATAATATTGCAATAGCAAATTATCAGTCTTTGAGTTTAGACAGCAATACAACACTTAGTATTACTGGTGTAAGTCCCTATGCTGATCGACTTGAAACTATTAAGTTAAGAGTAATTGTAAACGATCCCAGCTACAGCTTGACCTGGCCCAGCTCTGTAAGTGTTAACCTGGACCACGTGCCCAATACTCTTGGACAGGTTACAAAATTTGGAGATGTTGGCGAGTACGAGTTCGAATTATCCACGCTGGACAATGGAACAAGCTGGATGATCAAGGATCTAACTCGTGGCACAGGTATTCACGATGGCAATTTAACAATTATCAATACACACGCCAATGGTACTCCAGCACTAGCAATTAACATTAGTACACTAGATTCTAATGGAAATGTATATGGCACTATTAGAGCTAATAGTATTACTACTGACTACCTAACAGTTATAAACTCAAATACTATTGTGTACAGCAGTGCAGTTTATCCTGGTAATATTACCGCTAATAATATTACTGCAAATACCGGATTTTACGGAGTACTAAAAACTAGTTCACAACCCAGTGTAACTACCGTTGGTAATCTAACCAATCTAAATGTTTTAGGCAATACAATTATGACCAACAGGGCAGATGTCTGTGGATTATTCACAGTTGGTTTATATATTGCTAATCTTACCAGTACTGGTCAGACAGTGGACACTAATTCAGCTAATGTACCTCAGTACATCATTAATCCAAATGTTTCAACAGTTGCTTCAGCGACCATAATTATGCCAAGCATTGCAAATTCACCAGATGGCCGCAGAATAAGCTTCAGTTTTGCAAATACTATTACTGCGCTTACAATGAGTGCGTCTGCAAACACTACTATTGTTGGCGCTTTAACCACAGCAAGTAATACTACACCCGCTGCATTTGTATTCCGCAGTAACATTTGGTATAGAACCGCTTAAAGTTTACCTTTTAGATTGACTAGTTTTGCATTTAAAACTATCATAGCTAAATGAAAATCGACCTCGACAAATATTATGAATTCGTAGAGGCTGTAACCAGTCAGCCCAGTAACGACCTAACGACCTTTATGAATCGTCTAGATTATTTAGACGGCAACTTTGATTATGAAAAAGATCAACACGGACCTGATATAAATGTACCCTTGTTACTCACAGGAGCACTGGGCCTAGCAGCAGAGACTGGTGAGTTCTGTGAAATACCCAAGAAGATGTTTTTCCAGGGTAAACCACTTAACGAAGAAAATCTATTTCATATGAAACGTGAACTAGGGGACATTATGTGGTACTGGATTAATGCTTGCCGAGCACTTAATCTAGATCCCAACGAAGTAATAGCAGAAAATGTCAAGAAACTAGAAGCTAGATACCCTGGTGGTAGTTTTGATCCTTATTATAGTGAAAATCGCAAAGAGGGTGATCTTTGATAGTAACTCGTCCATCACCTAATATAAACAATACCTACACTATAACCGTTGGCAGTGGCGGTGGTGGGGGTAGCGGTATATCTTTAGCATCTAGTAGTGTGGGTAGTGGCAGCGGCGGTGGTTATATACTAGGCCCAGGTGGCACGTTTACAGGCTGGGTAGCTTCGGGCACTACCCGTCACTATCACAAGCCTAGTTCCTGGGAACCTTGGTTCGCTTGGAGGCCAGTTAAAATAGAAAAACAATGGCGTTGGTTGACTAAAGTTTATAGAAAAAAATTATATTATGGTCTAGAAAATATAACCGAGTCAATAAAATTTGACTGGATCTACGGCACTATTTTTGATGTTTTAATGGAGGAGCAAGATGGAATTAATTAAGACTGTACCTGAAAAAACAGAGTTACAAAAAGAACTAGAAGAAATTTATCAATATATCTGTGACGGGCGAGTATATAAAGCTCGTGAGATCCTAGAACAAGTTCTGGGCAAAGTTACAACTACACCTGATTTAGCCTAATGCATCCGCTCACGCCCAATCTCAGAGAATTAAGTGATAATGATCTAAATGAAAAGTTTAGAGAACTAAGCAACAAACTTAATGCTGCTTATAGAATGGGTAATGCTGCAATGGTACAACAAATTCAGATGATCTTGGAAGACTATCAACAAGAAGTATCGCGTAGGCAACAGAAGGCATACGAAGAAATGATGAACAAAGGTGGAATGTTCGACGGTATTATTAAGGTAAAAAAATGAACCTGGATGCCTACGGTAGAAGTTATTTCACTGAGCAGGAAATCTTTGAAGAATTATATAAAAATCCCAATTTAAATATAGCTAATTTTAATCTTGATTGTGATCAAGATAGTTACAAACAAAACTATAATAATAGCGTACAAGAATTAAAACTTGATTGGGATCTACTAGCAAGATTAGAAAACTTAAACAACATAAGTGTCTCGGATTATCATAATAAAAATCAAAACATTTGGTTGATGCCGGATTCCTACAAGGATCTAGATATCGCTCAGTACCTACTGGATAAATGCAGTACACAGCACGAAAAACAAAGAGTATCCCAGGAGTTATTACTCTATCAGGAAAGGGAGTTGTTTGACCTGTTAAAATATATGAAATATCTTGTGGATACACTAAATTCCCATAATATTGTTTGGGGAGTAGGTCGTGGAAGTAGCGTGGCTAGTTATGTGTTATTTTTACTAGGAGTACACAAAATTGACAGTTTGTACTACGATCTTGATATATCCGAGTTCCTAAAATAAATACTTAAACAGGATAAATTATGCAGAATATAAGAATATCACTACAGGGACAAATGATTAATTTTGATCAATTTGTTGCTTATAACAACAAAACTCGGGCAGTGGGAAATATGAACGTAAATGCCCGCGGGGATGTAATTGATTCTGCCGGAAATATTATACAAACAAGGACCGCTATGATTAAGCAAAAATTTACAGGAACTACTGTATCTAAAAAAAATAAAGCTATTAGGAGCAAAGTTCAGCGACCCCTTCGTCCAGAAAGAACTCTAGAAGAAGAAACTAATGATTATGTTGAGAGTTCAGATTATCAGGTAGAACAAGATACGTCTACGAATATATCTAATAATATTAGATCGCTAAGTGAGCTGTCTCAAGAAGAACGAGTACAGGTTTTTGGTCCTCGCTCCACAAGTCTACGCGGGGTACTAGCTAGTGATATAGACATAGATCTTAACGAAGTAACAAGACCTTCTGATGTAAGAACTCTTAGAAGAATCTAATAGGATCTATATTCTTGGAAGTAATTTATCTACTAATTTGCACACACATTACAATTATGTGTGTGACTCTATTTTTACATAGAGCGCAGGCGCATAAAACTTTACTTATTAACTCCTGGCTGTCTCATCCTATGAGATTTTGGTTATGGATGACAACAGGAATGATTACCAAGGAATGGGTAGCAGTACATAGAAAACATCACAGGTATTGTGATAAATTAGAAGATCCTCATAGTCCAGTCCATTATGGAATCTGGAAAGTTTTATTCAAAGGAGCCTGGTTATATGCAACTGCAACAAATGATAGAGATATGGTTAGACAGTATGGTGCTGGTACTCCAGATGATTGGATCGAAAGAAATATATATTCTAGATTCCCACTCTTAGGGATAATTATATTATTAGTAGTAAACACATTGTTATTCAATGGCTGGGGTATTGTAATTTGGTTGATACAAATGGCCTGGATACCTTTCTGGGCTGCTGGTGTAGTTAATGGTCTAGGACACCACTGGGGATATCGTAATGGGGAAACAAGGGATAGTAGTAAAAATATTTTTCCCTTGGACTTTATAGTAGGTGGGGAACTACTACACAATAATCATCACCTAAATCCCAATAACGCAAAACTTAGTCTTAAATGGTGGGAATTCGATATAGGCTGGATGTATATAAAGATATTTGGATATCTAAAATTAATTAAAATCAAGGACTAGTAATGAAGAAAAGAAATTATACATTTGACACTGTGAGGAGATTACAGGGGTCAATTAGAATAGATCATACTCTTGCAAGACTGGGTGCGGAAAAATTACGCAAACTTTTAGAAACTGAACCTTATATCAACACACTGGGTGCATATAATGGCCAACAGGCTGTGCAACACGCCAAGGCTGGTTTAAAAGCTATCTATCTAAGTGGTTGGCAGGTAGCTGCGGCAAACAATACTGCATTACAAACTTATCCCGATCAAAGTTTATACCCAGTGAACAGTGTTCCTAATGTTGTGAAAGGTATCAACAATGCTTTTCGTCGTGCTGATCAAATTGAACACGCAGAAGCATTTAATTATCATACCGAATGCGCAGATCAAACAGATTATTTTCTTCCTATTGTAGCTGACGCAGAAGCGGGCTTTGGTGGTGCTTTAAATGCCTATGAACTAATGATGGCAATGATTGAAGCTGGCGCAGCAGGTGTGCATTTTGAAGATCAATTAGCCAGCGAAAAAAAATGCGGACATCTAGGAGGCAAAGTTTTAGTGCCCACTAGTCAGATGATTCGCACATTAAATGCTGCTAGACTAGCAGCAGATGTAGCAGGAGTGGACACCGTGATTATGGCACGTACAGATGCCGAGGCAGCAACATTAATTACCAGCGATCACGATCCACTAGACAAGGATTTTGTAATTAATGAAAGAACAGAAGAAGGATTTTATAAATTTAAGAATGGTATTGAAGCTTGTATTGCTAGGGGGCTTGCTTATGCTCCTTATGCTGATCTACTCTGGTTTGAAACTAGTACACCAGATCTTGCACAGGCAAGAAAATTTGCCGAGGCGATCCACTCGGAGTATCCTAACCAAATGTTGGCGTACAATTGTTCGCCGAGTTTCAACTGGCGTAAGTTTTTAAGCGATGCGGAATGTCTAGTTTTTCAAAAGGAACTTGCCAAACTAGGTTACAAGTTTCAATTTATTACACTAGCAGGTTTCCACAGTGTAAATCTAGCAACATTTGAGCTAGCCGAAGCTTATCGTGCTCGTGGTATGGCGGGTTACAGCGATATGCAGGAACGCGAATTTGCAGCACAGGCTCGTGGTTTTACCACAGTAAAGCATCAACGAGAAGTTGGTGTAAGTTATTTTGATTTAATAAGCGAAGCAGTAGGTGCAACTAGCACTGTAGCTAACAAACATTCAACCGAAGCAGGGCAATTCTAATGGAAACAAGTAAATTAATTAACAGTAAAGCAGGTGTACAATTCGCTAAAAAAATTAAAGGTATCAAACCATTAAAAGACTATATTTTAGTCACAGAAATGAGTTTTGAACAAAGAACACTTAACAGCGGTATTATCCTATTATCTGATGATGGCAAAACAGACGGTATCCGTCCACGCTGGGCTAGAGTTTTTGCAGTGGGCCCTGAACAAAAAGAAATTAAAATAGGACAATGGGTCCTAGTAGAACACGGTAGGTGGACTCGTGGAAGTCTAGTAGAGATCGATGGGTCAGAACATACTATCAGGCGTGTTGACAGTTCCGCGATTCTATTAGTGACTGATGACCAACCCTCGGGAGTTGACACTATAAGTTCTGCAATCCACGCTACAGCCAAATCACTCTAAACTATGATATTCAATAAAATACGTGATCTTAAGGATAAAAACCTTAAGATCGGAATAACCTTCTCCACTTTTGATCTACTACACGCAGGCCATATTGCTATGCTTGCTGACGCTAAAAATCACTGTGACTATCTAATAGCAGGTTTGCAAACTGATCCCACTATAGATAGACCTGATACCAAAAACAAACCCATACAGAGTATTGTGGAACGTCAAATTCAGCTAGCTGCTACAAGATACGTAGACGAAATTGTGGTTTATGAAACGGAAAAGGACCTGGAAGATATACTATTGACGTTGCCCATAAATGTGCGTATACTTGGTGTTGAATATGCAGATAAAGAATTTACTGGAAAGAAAATCTGCCAATCTAGAAACATTGAACTTGTTTTTAATGGACGGGATCACAGTTTTAGTTCCAGTAGTCTACGTAAACGAGTAGCAGAAGCACATAAAGGGTAAAAATGAATAATCTATGGACTGAAAAATACAGACCAAAAACTATTGATGGCTATGTATTCACTGATCCCCAGGTAAAAGAACAAGTGGAAACCTGGATTCGAGATCGCAGTATTCCACATTTACTATTACACGGGCCAGCTGGCACAGGCAAAACCACGCTGGCAAAAATACTAATCAATCAACTGGAAATTGATGACTATGATGTTCTGCAGGTTAACGCAAGTAGGGATAATGGTGTAGACTTCCTTAAAAACAAAATTGAAGGATTCGTTAGTACGTTACCTTTTGGGCATTTAAAGGTAGTACTGTTAGATGAGGCAGACTATCTAAGTGCCAATGCGCAGGGCTTACTTCGCGGACTAATGGAAACCTATGCCAGCCAGGCTAGATTTATATTGACCTGTAACTTTGTTAACAGAATTATTGCTCCACTCAAGAGTCGCTGCCACGAAATACATATCAACAAGACTGACCTCACTGAGTTTACTGCTCGTGCTGCCACAGTGCTAGTAGAGGAAGGTATAGAATTTTCACTGGAAGTTTTAGATAATTATGTTAGGTCGACCTATCCTGATTTAAGAAAATGCCTAAATGCATTGCAGCCCAATAGTATTTCTGGTACACTAAGTGAGCATAGAGCTGCTTCCGCCTCAAGCCAGGATTATAAATTTAGTGTGGTGGAATTGTTCAAACAGCGAAAGTTTAAACAGGCTAGAAAGCTACTTTGTGAACAAGTGCGGCCGGAAGAAATGGAAGAACTGTTTACCTGGTTGTACAATAACATTGAATTAATCAGTGATAATGAACAAGGGCAAGACGAAGCAATTTTAATTATACGCAGAGGATTACTTAACCATCCTATCAGTGCAGATCCCGAAATTAATCTAGCTGCAACATTAATCGAACTAGCTAATATTACTCAATGAAAAACTCTATATTTTTAGTAGCCTACTACAGCACAAAGCCCCGAGATCCTAAAAAAACACACATTGCTGGCTATCTTAAAGACCCCAATAATACCATAATGGATGAATCAATAAATATTACTAGGGGATTACGTACCAGGGACGAAATTAACGCAAGTGTAATTTTGAATCTAAGCGAGCAACAGGTTATAAAAAACAGATTTAATGATAATAAAGACTTTCCTTCCTTGTTGGCACACTTCCAGGAAGGTTACCCAAAGTATTTAAATCCCCTTATAGCACAACTCTACAGCAAGGAACTGGATGATGTCAATGATATCAATGTACAAGCAAAAGAAGAAAAAAATAGTTGATCCTAATGCACCTCCACGTCCCACACTTCTTGGACACGAAAAGGAAATGAAGGAATTTCGCGGAAGATTTACTGATGTTTCAGGTACAGTTCAAAATCAACATCAAGAAATACAGGAATTACGCAGAAAAATAAACAGGCTTCAAATGCAAATGGATGCAGTTGTAAGCCTGTTAAGTAGAACTAAAAAATAAGTTAGTCGGGATTGTAGATACAAATACAAGTAAACTGATCTACTTTGGCATCTTCCTGCACTATAACACTATCATACTCAGTGTCACCATTGTAATTTAATACACAGTAAGCGTCAAAACCAAGATCAGATCTAGCTAGGATAGGCATACCATCATTAGTATAGGGAAGGCCTAGTTGACTAGCAACAGTTTTCATTTCAGCTACAGTTAGTTTTTCTCTAGAAGATCCTGGAATTTTGGGTCCTATTGTGGTGCTTACTAGCTCTTTGCCGTTGAATAGTCCACCGGGTACCATATAGGAATAACAACTATCATAACTAAAACTATCCCAAGTAGCCCCCTCATCCTCGGAATATTCTATCTTCATAACTTCTGCAACGGTAAAAACGATGTTACTCCAGGAAGTAATGTGGTTAAATTCAGCATCACTAATAAAACTGTCCTCGTCTTGACACTGATATCCCAGCCCGGGTATCTGTTCATAGTTAATTTTTCTAGTGTTAAGGTTAAATCCTAGACTATCAAAATTCTTACTAAGTCCTAGGTCAAATTCTTTGACTATAATATTTCTATTCTGCCCTGCGCCAGAATAAACTAAATCAATGCCAGAATCTACTAATGTTCCGTTGACAGTTAAACTTACCACGGGCCATTCTAGTGTAAGATCAGCCATTGACCCATCAAAAACCTCAGTAGGGTTAGTTCTAAAAGTAACTCTTAATTTGCTCATATTAATTCCTGATGAATAACTATAACTTTATTTATACATCTATGTGTCCCCGTAAAGTTTTAAAACCTCAGTGACCACGGCGTGGCGCTGGACGTCTTTAGTAGCAAAGTTCACGTGACTGATACTGGAACTACCAGTTAGGTTTAAACGTGTCAGAAAGTCCATCAAGCCGTTGTCCTGCTCAAACTTGCGGTCTCGCTGATTTAAGTCTCCAGTTATTACTAGTTTAGAGCCTTCGGAAATACGGGTCAGGACCATTTTCATCTGATTTACAGTAGCATTCTGCATTTCGTCTGCAACAATGAATGCATATTTAAGATTCCTGCCTCTCATAAATGCTAGTGGAGCTATCTCAATTATTTGTTCGTCTAGCATCTGTGTTATTTCACGTTTTTCGTAATACTCGGAAAGTACATCAAACAAGGGTCTAGTCCAGGGTTCCATTTTGCTGTTAAGATCCCCAGGTAAAAATCCGTGTTGCTCGTCATCTACACCCACTGCCGGGCGTGTGAGAATAATCTTTGTTACTTCCCCTGATTTTAGGGCCTTGATAGCTGCTAACATAGCCAGCAAAGTTTTACCTGATCCCGCGGGGCCTGTGGCGAAAACTATGTGTTTATCGGGATCTGTGAGGGAATTGATGTAAGTCTCTTGATTAAGTGTCTTGGGGAGTAATAAAACTTGGCGTTTCTTTTTGTAATAGTTGGGAAATTCTAAAACTGTGTTACCTTCTACTTGGTAAAGCTTGGATTTGCGTTTTGACAAGTACACCTCCTGTTTAAGTTTAAAATATTTAAAGCCAGATTCCACCAGGAATACGATAGTATTTGGCACTGGAGATCTATATAAATATTTGGCTTACCCTATTTTTCTTACTTTATCCCGCACACTCAACCACACTAAAATTCATAAATAATAATATGCCAGCTGATATTAAAGATATTATTTCTAACATCAAAGAAGTCTATATGTCGGACAGTAACTTAGAGACTTTGCTAAGTTATGAACGAGTACTAGACGAACTAGATCTCTATACATTTTCAAACTGGAAACAGGGAGAACTAGTAGAAGGTCCCATCTACGAAAAATACTTCGTTACTTGTAAATGGATGTACGATTACAGAAAAATGCCCGACCCTGCAGGAGCTGAGAGGCTGCTAAGTTACGGCTGTGAAATAACCTATCAGGAAGATATGTTGTCCTACCCTATAAAAATTACTGGGCCAGACGACTATAAACCCGGGACTAGGACTAATAAACTGGTGGAAAAACCAGTCTGGATAGTAACTATTACTATGCCCAAGACTCTTATGGACGACATACAACAGGGCAGCGTGGAACTGGAAAGTGAAACACTGGAAGCTCAGGATATTGAAATGTCACAGGAAGAAGGTCTAGACGATCTAGAAAATTCAGATACAGATCAAGAAACAGCAGGAAATGTTTAAATGAATACCACTAAAATATTTGAGGGATTAGAGCAAGGCGATCTTGCGAGATTAATCAACCTTGACGTCACTATAGATGAATTTATTAGTAAGATGGGCGAAGATCAAGACGTCTTGGTTGTAGCTTTTAGAGTAGGTGGCAAGGAACCAGCCAACGATCTAATGAACTTTATTGAACGTGGGTATGACTGGGTATTAGACAGTGATGTAAGCCCTGGTGAATTAGATAATGGAGAGTATGTAGTTTTTGTGGAACTAGAAAGATCTCCTGCATTGTATAAAAATATTGAAAAACTTATCAGTGACATCAGCAAACTTGCTGACGAGAATGAAGACGTCTGGAATTTCCGATACAAGGATCAGTCTGCTAGCTATCCGCTTACTGCTAAAAATTTACAACGCATAGTGCCAGCCTCTCCCGATGCCTATCTAGCCAAATACGGTGAGGCGGTAGATTATTCCGAGCTTGAATATGAAAAAGAACTAAAAGCTATGCAGGAAGTTGCTAGAGTTCCAATAAAGAAAAACAAGCAACTATTAGACGATGACATTAAGGCTTTAAAGAGTAGGGCCGGACTACTCTAAAAACAGCAATAAAAATATTTTTTTCAAGGAAATCAAATGCAACTTACAATAGAACAATTAAAAGAAATGGTACACGGTATTCCCTATGCGCAGAATTGGCATAACGCACTTACTCAACTACTACCAGATTATGAAATAAACACACCCAAGCGTGTAGCTGCATTTATTGCTCAGTGCGCTCACGAAAGTGGTGGATTTAAATTTTTAAGAGAAAATTTAAACTACAAGGCGGAAAGTCTAGTCAAAGTTTTTCCTAAGTATTTTAAAGATATGGCCACAGCAAACGCCTATGCTAAACAACCACAAAAAATTGCCAACAGAGTCTATGCCAATCGTATGGGCAATGGCGACGAGGCAAGTGGTGATGGATGGAGATACTGCGGTCGTGGACTAATACAACTAACAGGCAAGGACAACTACAGTTGGTTTGCAGCTAGTATAGAAACACCAGTGGAACAGGTCAGTGAGTATTTAGAGACCTTTGAAGGCGCTGCTCAGAGTGCCTGCTGGTTCTGGGAAACAAACAATCTCAATCAATGGGCAGACAAGGGTGACATCCTAACAATGACCAAGAGAATTAATGGCGGTACAATTGGACTAGAAGATCGTATCAAACATTATAATCACGCCCTGCACGTTCTAGGAGCATAATAACCTATGTGGATGTTATATTGGTTACCAGACAGTGTACTGTTAGATTTTATCTATGCAGCAATGGGACTAGGTCTAGTACTGGTAATTCTGTCTTTACTTTTCCAGTTATTGATTAATCCCATACTCCGCTGGTTCCCTGTGTTAGCTAGTTACTTTAGGCTAGTGCAAATTATGAGACATCTAGTTTTTATACTAGGTCTTGCCTTGGTAATTCTAGGTGTGTACTTTTACGGTGGCTACGAAACTGAACAAAAATGGCGAGATAGAGTAAAGGAAGCGGAAGAAAAAATTAAAATTGCCGAAGCCAAAGCTCCTGTTATAACCAAGGAAGTAGTAACAAAGTACAAAGATAAAATCGTAGTTGTTAAACAGGGCGTAGAAATAATTAAAAAAGAAATAGAAGTAAAAAGAGAAATAATCAATGAGGGATGTAAACTTAACCCCACGGCCATAGAAATCTACAATAAAGGTATAACTGGTCCCGCGGAGGCAGCTAAATGAGATACTGGATAATATTAACATTGTTTTTGACGGCTTGTACTACAGCAGTACCAGTAAAACAAAAATTTCCCGAGGCTGATCCCATAATGTTTGAGCCAGCGCCTGCATTGACAGTGCTGCCACCTGATACTATAGAGCTAGATAAGCTTATCTCTAACAGTACAGAAAACTATGGCAAATATCGAGAATTAGTACAAAAGCTCGAGCTATGGAAAGAATGGTATATAAAACAAAAAGAAAATTACGAAAGTGCATATAAATGAACAAACTATTGGCTAGTTTAATAATTATAGTGTCACTGTCAGGCTGTGCCACTGTGGATACAATTAAAAAATACTGGCCACGAGCACACGATCCAGTTATGTTCAATAATTTGGTGGAAGTAAATATAGCAATAAGTGACATTAATTGTGAACATCCTGATTGGTCCACAGCGCAGGAGCTTTCAAGAAAACTTGCGGCCTATACTGAATGGCGTCGCGACCCGCAGGCAGAAAATATGCGTGGCCTACATAACCATACGGAGCGTATGAGTCGTGGTGGCAGCAAGGCATTTTGCGAATTGGGTAAAAAAACAGCAGCACAAAGAATAATGGCAGCTAGATCTGCCTGGGAGACGAGATAATGCATCCTCTAGAACAAGAAATTCAGGCTATAAGTGAACAGTATAAAATGGGTAATATAAGTGAAGATGAGCGGAACTATTTACTCACAGAGATACGAGACATTAGAGCAGCGCAGGAATGTGCAGGTAATGAGCAAGCTTTTAGATATGTAGTCCAGGCTTGTAATATTGCTATGGCTGTAGTCTAAAACAAAAAAATAGGAGCTAATATGAGTTATTCAATAAAAATTTTTAGGAGCTGAACAATGAAATACATTCTAACATTATTACTAATACCTTTGCTTGTTGCCTGTGAGGAACGTTATCGTTACCCCTGCCAAGATCCAGAAAATTGGAACGAACAACAGTGTAAAAAGCCATTCTGTAGCGCCAACGGTACTTGCCCTGAAGACCTACAGCACTATGAAAAAGACAAAGCAGGAAACCCTGTGCAAACAGTAGTACCACCTGCACCATCAAAAAATACATCTAAAGGAGATTGCAAATGATCAAGCAACTATGGTCTGAAGAAAAATATACAACAGAAGAATTAAATGCACGACTAAAGTTTTTTATCGGTATTATTCTAGGTCTAACACTATTTGGAATTGTTTTTGTAGTTCTATATAGTTTAATTTTTGTAACACAACCAATGAACGGTATGAGTCCTGTGGATAATAAATTCTTTGAACTTATTATTCCTGTTGCCACGTTCTTAACTGGTACACTATCTGGTATTATGCTAGCCGGCGATGACAAGGATTTAAGAGCCAAGGCACTGGATGCTGCTAATAAACCTTACACACCGCCACCAGCGCCACCTGCACCACCAGCAGCTAAACCATTTAGTCCTGCACCAATGATGTCAGCAGCACCAGGTATGGCTATGCCAACACCAGCAGCTGGTCCTGAACCAACTGAGGTAAAAATGATAAATGGTAAGCCGGCACCCACACAGCCTGACTTCCCTGAAATTTAATAGGTGACCCTGTGAATTTTTTGGTCACTATGTTAAAAGCTGAAGGCGACAATAATCCTAGTAGTAAAAGGACTATCGCCTTTTTGGCTTTTCTGTTACTGGCAATTAGTTTTGTAACAGAGTTGTTTTATGGTCTGAAAGTAAGCCAGGCCACAATCGATACTATGATGTACATAGTAATTGGTGGTTTGGGATTTACCTCGGCAGAAAAATTTATTAAAAAGGAAGATAAAAAATGAAATACATTCTAGCAATTATGATCGCAATGTTTGCCAGTACAGCAGTATATGCAGAAGCAGAGACCAAGAAGGTCTGTGTAAAACAAAAAGACGCAAAGACTGGAAAAGAGAAAGATGTTTGCAAAACAGTAAAGGTACATAAAAAACTGGAAGGCACAAAGATTCCAGATAAAAAGTAATAATTTGTTAGGTGAAACTAGTGGTTGTTATCACTAGTTTTCACCTGTATAATGTTTACGATGAACTTATATGAGATTTTGGGCGTCAGTAATACTGCTAGCACAGAAGAAATAAAAAAAGCATACAGGCGACTCGCAAGCAAACACCATCCCGACAAAGGCGGCGACACCGCCAAGTTTCAAGAAATTCAAACTGCCTACGATACACTAAGTGATCCTGTAAAACGCCAGGGTTATGATAACCCACGACATAATGATTTTCATTTCAATGTTAATACCGGAGATCTCAATGACATTTTTGGAAGATTTGGGTTTAACTTTGGGCAAGGGTTTACAGGAATAAGAAAAAATAGAGATCTTAGAGTGAACATCTCACTTAATCTGGAAGAAACATTGACAGATCAAGTTAAAACTCTAAGTATTAGAAACGCTGATGGTTCTAGAAAAAATCTGGATGTTACTGTGCCTCGCGGTATTACAAGTGGAACCACAATGAAAATTCCAGGATTTGGAGACCAGTCAATGACAAATCTTCCCCCGGGTGATTTGCTGGTAAATATTGACATAGCTCCACATTCTAATTATAATGCACGAGGACTAGACTTATATACTCCAGTTCAAATTGATAGTTTGGAAGCTATGGTGGGCTGCGAAAAAATTGTCACTGGTCTAGATGGTAGACAGTTCTTAGTGAACATTCCAGCTGGAACACAGCAAGATGTAAAACTCAAGATACTTGGTGAAGGCCTCTGGGGTTTTCAGAATGATATTAAAGGACATTTATTTGCAGTGGTTAAGATAAAAGTCGTTGGTGATCTAGACGACGCAACTAAAGATGTAATAAGAAACATAATTGATAAGAGGAAAAATGTTACAACCTAATCCTGAAATTCAGGCAGTTATTAATAACGCCACTGAACTTGCTATTAATAAACAACACGAATATGTCACACTAGAGCATCTGCTCTTAGCAATGGTTACTACTGATCCCTTCAGTAAATTTCTAGATTCGTTTGGCGTGGATCTTGATGCTATGACTGATGAGATACATCAGTATCTAGACGAGCAAACCTACTTAGCATCAAGTACATTTGATGGAGTTCCTAAAAAAACTCATAGCCTAGAGCGTACATTTAACCGAGCATTCACGCAGGTACTGTTCAACGGCGGCGAATTTATGCGCAGCATAGATCTTTTTATTAGTCTTATGCTGGAAGATAAAAGTAGGGCTAGGTATTACATACTCAAATACGGCATTGATCGTGCCAAGCTTGTGGAACACTGGAACAAACAACACGCAGGTGCCAACAAGGGCAAGAGATCAGGCAATAAATCAGTTGCTGATAAAGTCTTGGCAGAGTACTGTACCAATTTAACAGAACTAGCTGGTGAGGGAGAAATTGATCCCGTAATTGGCAGACAACAAGAAATTGATGAAATTACACAGGTACTAGCCAAGAGAAACAAAAGTAACATTCTGTTAGTGGGTGATCCTGGAGTAGGCAAAACTGCCATAGCTGAAGGTCTTGCACTGAATATAATTGAAGAAAATGTGCCTGATTACCTCAAGGACCATACTGTCTATAGTTTGGATATAGGAACATTGTTGGCAGGTAGTAAGTACCGTGGAGAATTCGAAGAAAAAATTCGTGAAGTATTAAAAGCACTAAACGTCAAAGGTAAATGCATTTTGTTTATCGATGAAGCGCACACTATGCGCGGTGCTGGAAGTGGTAGCAGTAACGGTCCTGATTTCGCCAATATTATTAAGCCTGCACTGACCAAGAGTAAGATCAAGGTCATTGCCAGCACTACCTGGGAAGAATATACGCAGAGCTTTGAAAAGGATCGTGCATTGATGCGTAGATTTCATCGTCTCAGCGTTGAGGAGCCAAGTCCTGCGGTGGCTAAGGAAATACTACGTGGACTAAGGGATAACTTTGAAGAATTCCACAATGGTGAAATAAGTGATGATGCAATTGATGCAGCAGTGGAACTAAGTGTAAGATATCAGACTGATAAAAGACTGCCGGATAAAGCTATTGACCTAATAGACACTGCCGCAGCTAAATTAAAGATCGCAAGTGAAAACTTCGTGGTTAAAAAACAACATATCATTGATGCTATCAGCAAAGCTACAAGAATACCCATCGACCAAATGGATGACCAAACTACAAATAGTCTGGTAGATCTGGATTCCAACATCAAGGAAAAATTATATGGACAGGATCAAGCAGTAGACGAAGTACTGGACAAGATCTATGTTAGTCGAGCAGGACTAAAATCCCTCAACAAACCCATTGGCTGTTTCCTATTCCTGGGACCAACAGGTACTGGTAAAACCGAACTTGCTAAATTGTTGTCGGAAAATCTTGGTATGAAGATGCTGCGCTATGATATGAGTGAATATCAGGAAAAACACAGTGTGGCAAAATTAGTGGGCGCACCTCCCGGCTACGTGGGTTATGATGACGGCAATCTAGGTGGTGGACTTCTAATTAGTGAAGTGGAAAAGAATCCCAATGCTGTAATATTGTTTGATGAAATAGAAAAAGCACACCCAGATGTAACTAATATCCTACTACAGTTAATGGACGAGGGCACAGTTACTAGTAGTAATGGTAAAAAGGCAGACTGCCGCAATTGTGTAGTAATATTGACCAGTAATCTGGGTGCAGCTGACAATGAGCGAAATACCATTGGTTTTGGGCGCAGTCTAGAACGTTCTGGAGAAGACGATCGTGCTGTCAAGGATTATTTTAAACCAGAATTTAGAAACAGACTGGACGCAACTATAAAGTTTAACAAGCTAGACAAGACTAGCATTGAAAAAATTGTAGACAAATTTATACAAGAAATTAATGATCTATTACAGGAAAAAAATCTTAAACTTAGTTTGACTAACCAAGCCAAAGATTATATAATTGAGCAGGGCTATGATGCCAAGATGGGAGCTAGACCACTTGCTAGAAAGATCGCAGAGATAATTAAAGTTCCCTTAAGTAAAAAAATACTATTTGAGTCTTTGGCCAATGCTAAGATCACAGTAGATTTCAATGACAAAATAGATTTTATTGTAGAGCATAATAGCTTTAACTTCCCCAAAAATATAGTGGATGAAAATGGATACATTGTTCTGGACTCAGTTGAATCCAACTGTTAAGATAAAAAGTAGTAAAAAACAATTTTATAACAAATATCTGTATAAAATGGTTATGTTGGTACCTGCTGCGCATATTGTTCAGGACAATGTTAAAGATCCTGAACTTAGTAACACTATCCGTGCTAGAATAACGCAATACAACAAGTATACTCAAACTCGTAGATACTTTGGTATGGATGTTAGGAGCACTGATCGCAGAAGAAAGCAGGCAGATGAAGGGCAGATCAAACAGTATATAAAATTTGTCACAAGACATCGTGACAAACTACATCTAAGATATGAAATGCCCTATCTTTCGGTCTACAGCAATGATCTAGCCTTGCTCAAGTCCTTGGCTAAAGATGACAAAAGTCATTTGATAGCTGTACACGGGCCTGGAGACGAACAAGCCAAACTGGCATTAGAACGTGGTGAAATAATAGTTAAAAGAATAGATGGTTATAGTCTTAAAATATTCCTCAAGGAGATCACTGATATTGATCTAGAAGAAAAACAGAATATTATAAACTGTCTAAATAATATGGGAGATGTGGTACAACTACCCAAACATTGCAGAAACAATTTGGAAAGACCCTACAGATATATGACATCTTCCTATTTCTATGCGCGAGATGATGGCATAGTTACTTTACTTAATCTAGTAAAGCCTGGGATAATTCAAGGAATTTTCAAGCTGAGTCTACAGCCCGATAAATAACTGCATATATTTAGGAGCAGTTATGGCTAAAGTACACGAAGAAAATATAGTAATTACAGTAAGTAAATTGGTTAAAAATGATCAGGACATCGCACAGTTAAGTTTTGTAAATGACGAAGCTCTAGCTGCCCTGGCATCAGTGGCCGAGGAACTGCTTGGAGACGGTGTAGTAGTAGAAATAAATAGAGCTTAATTTTATATTCAAAGAGGAAATCAATGAGCACGAAAAAATCAAAAGAAGTAACTAAAACTCAGACTGAAAATTCTGTGGAAATTCCCAAGCTTACTAAGCCCATTATGCCTGTGCCAGGAATGCCAGCCACACAGCCCACAATGCCTGTAGGTAATCAGTTTGACTTTAGTAAAGTACACGTTCACTTTGCCGTGCCCTGTTACGGTGGTATGGTAAGTGAGCCCACAATGACTAGCTTTATACGTTTCACTCTGCTAGCACAACGTGTGGGTTTAAACTGGAGTTTGGATACTATGGTAAACGAATCCTTGGTTACTAGAGCACGTAACAATCTCTGCGCCAAGATGATGACTAATACCGCGGCCACCCACTTTATGTTTATTGACGCAGATATTCGCTTTGAACCTGAAGCTATTTTTGGAATGATAGCAGTTGATAAAGACGTAATTGGTGGTTTGTATCCTAAAAAATCTTTACCTATTGATTATGTGGTTAATCTTAAAAACGGAGGCCGCATTGAAGGTCCTATCTTCCAAGTAGACACACAGGGTACTGGCTTCCTGTTATTCAAGAAACACGTCTATGAAAAGTTAATTGCAGCTCATCCTGAGTGCAAGTATGTAGATGACATTGGACTAGGCAAACAGTTTGAGCCATTTATGTACAGTATTTTTGACACAGTAATTGATGCACGTGGTCACTATCTAAGTGAAGACTGGACCTTCTGCCGACGCTGGCAGGCGCTGGGCGGTGATATCTGGGCTGACAGTCGCGTACTACTTAACCACATTGGGCACTACGAGTTCCGCGGCGACCTAGAAGCTCTCGAGCGCAAGGGCCTAAAGCGTGTGGACGCTAATAGTCCTGAAGGCAAGGCAGCACTAGAAGCACAGAAGGAAGCGGCAGCCAAGGCTGTACAAGAGGCATCTAATGAGCAACAAGCTGCGTGAAAATCTAGAGTTTAAAATAGGGCTCAGTGGTAGTTACTGGTCTAGAAAACCACAATATACTATTGGTATAGATGGTAAAGAATATAAATCAGGAACTATCACTGGCGGGAGTAACGAGGTAGAGTTCCTGGAATTCCAGGCAGAAGTCGAGGAAGACCAGGAACATACTATTGAAATAAGCCTAGTAAACAAGACTGATCACGATTGTTTTGTAGACGATCAGGGACAGATAGTTCGTGATATGTTACTAAACATAGAATCTATAGAAATTGATGGTATAGATCTTGGAAACTTAAAGTGGTCTGCCAGTGAATTCACTCCCTTGGACCCTGAACTAGCTCCCCTATCTGGGTGTGTTAATCTAGGTTGGAACGGAACTTACCGACTTAAAATTACTAGCCCTTTCTATCTCTGGTTGCTGGATAATCTATAAAGCTAAATACTACATAACCCAATTATGTAGTATGAACTTACACGACCTATACGAAAAATCTAATCACGCTGCCTTTTGCTTTGGGAGGTTAAACCCTCCCACGCTGGGGCACAAACAACTACTAGATACAGTTGCTCGAGCTGGACAGGGCAATTACTACATTTTTCTCTCACAGACACAAAAACTACCTGACAATCCTCTAGGCTACGAGGAAAAAGTCAAGTTTGTTCGTGCAATGTTCCCGGAACACAGCAAACACGTGATCACTGGACCAGGACTTAACACAATTATGCGAGTTGCAGCCTGGGTTTATAACCAGGGTGTGCGTAGTGTAAGTTTTGTAGCGGGTAGCGACCGTTTGGAAGATTTTAAAGCTCTCCTAGACAAGTACAATGGATATGGAGAGCCTGGTCAAGAGGGCTACTATAATTTTGACAGTATTAACTATGTAAGCAGCGGTGAACGTGACCCTGATGCTGAGGGCGTGGCTGGGTACAGTGCAAGCAAGGCTCGTGCAGCAGTGATGGCTAATGATTTTGAAACATTTAAGAAGGTAACTGGTGCTGGAAAACTAGCACAACAGTTATATGATGCAGTCAAGGCGGCTCTTGAAGCGGCACCAGTTAAAAAGCCAACAGGTAAAAAAACAAAAGTAACTAAAGAGCAAGGTGTGACAGAAACTGCAGAACATCTAGTAGCAGTTATTGATGGGGTACGTTCGAATAGAACATACAACGATAAAGATCACGCCCACAATTCACTTTCTAAATTAGTAAGTTACGGGAAAGCAAAAGTAGCAGAATTATATATTAATGGCGAAAAAGTTGAACACTTTGAATTAAATAAAAAATATCTAGATTTTGAACCAAAGCAATTAGATTCCACAATGTCTGAATCAGGTCCCTTTAGTTACGGTGCCAAGAAGCCTAGAAAAGGTAGTGTGGCAGATCTTGCTGCCAAAAAGCGTCAAGAACAGGAAAAAGGCAAGCAGCCTGTGGAGCCCCGGGATCATATGGTCGGAGTCGCCCGAGTCAAGAAGGATGTGGAGGAAGGATTTGTTGATGATTTAGACGACATCTACGCATTGCATCCTGGCCAAGAAGAAAGTGAAACAGTAGCAATTAAAATTATAGATGTTGATCTAGACGAATTTGATGATCGTTGGACTGCACTTCCTATGCCCTACCTAAATGAGTTCAATGGCGATTTACCATTATGGGATATGGAAGACCTTAAAATGTATCCCTACATAAAAGTACAAAGAATGACATTTGATCAATATGTCAAACTTGTGAGTAATTATATAAACAGCGACGATATGGTCAACTCCGTATTTAAAAAAATTCAGCGAGGTGTCGCGGAAGACTTTGGTGGTAGGAAATTTGTCAAACCTAATTTTAATTTTGAATGGGAAGAAGCAGAACGCTATCCAGAGTTTGTAAAGTTAGGCAAAGATGCTTGGATTGACCTTGCTCGTAAAGGCCGGGCAGTTACTATAACTAGTGCCCAAGGCATCAACAACACCAATGCCAGCAATCCAGAAAGTTTTAAATTGTTAGATCCAGCAAAACAAAAACGTGCTCTAGCACAACTTAAAAAAGGCACAGTTGAAATGCCCATTGTTGCTGTTTACAGTGACGGTCATAAAGAACTTATCGGTGGTAATACAAGACTTACTGCTATGATGGCACAGGACGGTCAAGCAACTGTCTGGGCATTTAGAGTTCCCGGCAAGCAAGGTGTGGCGGAAGGAATAAAGAGTAAAGCAGCGGCAGCAGCACTAACTGGTGCAATAGCAAGTCCACAAGCTCACGGCATTAGTGTACCAGCGTTCAATATAGCTCCAGCTGTCTACCAAACTCAAATCAAACCCAAGCAAGACCAAGAGGCGTCAAGAAAAGCAGGCCGTGCTTTCCCACTTTCTCAGCAGTCAAAAGAATTGATGAAGAAAAAAGATATAGATGAAGGTGTGGCGGAAGGTACAGATGATATTGCAAAAGCCAAAGAACGTTTAGATTACTTAGAAAAAATTCTTGATCCTAGCTATGAGTATAGCGACGATCATAGTGTATGGAAAAAGAATCACGCTATAGAACAAGAAATACGTCAATTGAGAAAATTACTTGGCCAAGGTGTAAACGAAGACAAAGGTAAATCTAGCAATAATATTAAAGATTTATTTGCTAAATTCCTTCCGCTGGCAGCTGAATATCTAAGATTAGAAAAATTACCCAAGATTAATATTGAATTAACTTTACCAGATCACAATGGGCAGGCTAGTTTTGGTGGTTACAATAGTAACACTAAAGAAATAAATTTAGCTATAGCCAATCGACATCCAGTTGATATTTTTAGAACACTAGCGCACGAGCTTGTTCATTATAAGCAGGATATGCTAGGTAAAATAAAAGATTATAGTGGTGAAACGGGAAGCACAGAAGAAAATCAAGCAAATAGCATTGCTGGTATAATTATGCGACTGTTTAATAAAGCGCATCCTGAAGCAATGAAGGCAGAAATAGTACGCAATGGAACAAGAGATATTGAAGAAGATGTAGTAGACGATTCAGTACAATATCACAACACCCTAGAACCCACAGTCTGGGAAGATGGTGTTTTAAAACCTGAAGTAAGAAATAGACTGTTAACCATAGCTAAGAAATTTATAGACAGTCTAAACATAGACAATTTCGATGCCAAGGACATAGTTTTAACTGGCAGTATGGCTAATTTTAATTATACTAAATTCAGCGACTTTGATCTGCACGTCGTTACCGACTACGATTCTCTAGAGTGTGCGAAAATAGCAGAAGAGTTCTATCAATCCAAGAAGCGTATCTGGAACAGAGATTACGACATACAAATTAATGGTCACGATGTAGAGCTTTATATCGAGGACGATGATGACCCCCCAGTAAGTGGTGGTGTTTACAGTATCTTAGATAATAAGTGGATCAAACGACCCACACACCAAAATCCAGAAATAGATCTACGTGCTGTTAGAGCTAAAACCAGAGAATATATTAAAAAGATCCACGATGCACTCAATGGACATCTTGATGCCGAAGCTATTAGTGGTCTTGTTAAAAAACTGAGAGATATGCGTACAGCTGGTCTTGAGCAAGCAGGTGAATTTAGTGTGGAAAATTTAGCCTATAAAACACTTAGAAATGCCGGCATACTAGACAGGCTGAGTGATTTACGTAGACATCAAATAACAACTGATCTAAGTTTATAATAATGACTAAACTTGTGACCTTCAAACTATTGGTCAGAATTAAGGCCCAACCCAACACGGAACCCTATTACAGAATTTATCTAGACAAAGAACTTTTTACTGAAAGAAGTTTTATCTGGGACGCTGATACCACAAGTATTAGAGAAAACATAGCGGCTAATCTAGCCCAGGGAATTCATCAAGCAGAAGTAAGATTTTGTAACCTTGATGCAGATCAAATTGAATCTACAGACTGTAAGATCTTTTTCCCAAACGATAATAATAACTATCACGAAGCAAAATTTAACGCTGAAAATTGCGACTATAGCTTTGAATTTACAGTTGACTAAATACACTATTACTGGGATTTTAATATGAAAAGCAAGGATTTTTTAAAAGAAGGCTTTGTAGAGGACGCAGCTAGTTCACACAAAGACCACGAAGTTCAGATGGCTAGAAAAGACTGCTACTACGCAGCAGAACACGCACTGGCCATTCACAAACTACTAAAGCACGTGAGCGAAACTCAGGGTATTGAAGGCTGGGTGGCAAGTAAAATTACCCTGGCCAGCGACTATCTTAACACTGTTCGCGAATACCTAGAATATGAAATGATGGCTCCACCAGAATCTCAAGAAGTTTCAGCCCCAATAAGTGTTAAACTACCAATAGCAGAGGGTAGTGTTAAACAATTAATGATGGACATTGAAGAACTAAAGCCAGCAGAATTTAAGAAAAAATATAATAAAACCAAGGAAGAAGTTAAGAAAGAATTACCATCATATCAGAGTAAGCACATTAAAAATCAACAAGCAGACAAGGACCTAGAGGAAGCCCAGGGCGATAATCCCGCCATTGGTGTTGATCAGATCACAGGCAAGGATAAACTACGTCCGCATACAGGAGTAGGGCCCAAGCCAGGCACAGTTAAACATAAGCTGGGCAAAATGGCACATACTGCCAAGGCAGCAATGGACTACGTGCGTGGTAAACCTGAGCGTATGGGTCATCTAGAAGAAATGACTACTGCAAGTGTGGCCACAGTTAACAATCCTGATAGTAAAAAATCCAAGAGTGAAGTGGGCACTTTATTTGGTGGATCATACGGCGAAAAAAACAAAAAAACTTCTGTAATTAAGAGATAAAAATGGCTGATATTAAGAAACTTCTTGAGAGCTTTGACCGCATTGGTGAGGACAAGGCCAAGATCAAAGCACCGGCTCCTAGAAATGTAGTGGCAAAAAATGCTAAAACATCCGGCGCTGGCCAGCATAAAAATCCTCGCGAGATAGAAAATACTCGAAAAGAAAAGCACAAGAAAGATTTCTTAAAGGATCTACACGAAGCTGAAAAAGATACACGTATCCTGCGAAGAATAGAAGAAGCTTACAGCAAGTTTAAGGAAGCAAAGATGCATATTAGTCCCAGTGGCGTCAAAACTAATATGGATCCTAGTGATGATGATTATGCCATCAACTACGGCAAGAATGGATTAGTTGCTAAACATAGAAAAGAACTAGGTCTAGACGTTGAGACTGGTGAGAAGAAAGATGTGGCGGAAGGCTTTGAAAAATTTCAAGTCGGTGACAAGATTTCATTCCCATTATCACAAATGGCAACTGGAATAGTTGATAAGATTGATGACAAACGATTATATGTTAAGTTAGATAATGGCGAAGTTTATACCATACCATCAACAATGTTACACAGTGTAAAACTATTGGAAAGACAAGGTGTGGCGGAAGGCTCGAACCAAGCGGGTGTGGTTGTTAAAATTAGTGGTAGAGAATATGCCGCTATGTCACCTGAACAAAAAGCCGTAAAGCAAAGAGAATGGCAGCAATTAAAACAACAAGCAAAAAAACGACTACAGACCTTTACTATAGTTGACACTGATAAAGAGCAAGGTGTGACGGAAGAACTTAAAATGAAAAAACAACAAGAGTTCTATGGTAAGAATCAAAGACTGCCAGATACAAGCACGAGCCTAGCTAAGAGATCCATTGGATGGCCTGAGGTACCA
>Ga0255156_1000093_pt1 | contig 41915 bp, 51 predicted proteins | sample Atl_Atlam_RepA_8_FD_186026 | JGI IMG/M metagenome (GOLD analysis project Ga0255156, IMG submission 186026) | Freshwater microbial communities from Altamaha River, Georgia, United States - Atl_Atlam_RepA_8h | ecosystem: Environmental > Aquatic > Freshwater > River | place: USA: Georgia... | reverse complement strand
GTAACCCCTTGTGTAGCAAGGATATCTCTTATTGATGGCTGCTATTCAGCCTCTCAAAGTCTAGGAAATTATAGTTTTCACGGATTTTCAGAGGAATTAAGTGATTTACACAACTTTTTTCTAGCGGGAGTTCGAGCAGCTTCTCTTGCTTCACGCTTTCTTCCTCGTTTTGGGGCGCGAAAAAATTTGACCGTCTACAAACAATAAAATGGTGCACCCGTACCTGGCCAAACTGGCGGAGGCCGATATCTCGCGGTCCTCCAAAAAAGCATATATTGGCAACTTGCAAACGTTGTGCCGCGATACCGGATTCACATTGGAACAAGTGGTCGAACATCCCAAGACAGTCTACAAATACCTGAGGAAAACGTACCCAAATATCAGTACCCGGCGGTCCTTTATCGTGGCCGTACGCACGCTTTTTCGGCACGTGCCCGGCTTGGAACGCACACACCCCACCGCGGCAGAGCTATGGGGCAAATTCTTGTCCCGAGATGCCGACAAGGTCACCGAACAGCTGATGAGCGGAGAACCCACGGAACGGCAGCGCGAAAATTGGGTGCGGTGGGCTGACGTCGTGGCAAAAGAACGCGAACTTGCCGCAACTGCATTTGGCAGCGTTGACCACCTTCTTTTGGCGATGTTTGTTCTCATCGAGCCCGCACGCCAGGACTACGGTGCCGTCGCGCTTTTCACCGACCGCGAACCTTCCGATCCTTCCAAAGGTAACTATATCATTCTCTCATCATCCACCCTCGTACTGAACCAGTACAAAACCGCGAAAGTTTACAAAACCTATAGCCGCGTTCTTCCAGACGAGCTGATGCGCATCATACACGAAAGCCTCCGACAAAATCCACGGAAGTTTCTGTTCGTTCAGGATAATGGAGAACCTTACCGCCGCCGTAATTCTTTCACCAAGTTTTCCAATAGGGTTTTAGAACGAATTTTTGGGCGGAATTTCACAGTCTCTATGATTCGGCACAGCTTCATTTCGGAGGGTATTGATTTCAACAAGTCACCTCCCGGACAATTATTTGACATAGCGAAAAACATGCACCACAGCGTGGCCATGCAGCAACTATACCGCCGCCACGTCGATTCAGACGTTCCACCTCCACCGCCCACATCCTACACCGTCCAAATGGTCGACACACCACACGTTCCGGAGGCGCCACCAATTCCAGCGAAATCCAAACCCCTCAAAACCATCAAAACGTCAAAAACTCACGCCGCCGTCGCATTTAAAGAACAGGACTACATCGAGATTCCAATTTAATGCACAAACGCGTTCGAGAGCAGCAGAGATTTTCCTTCTGAAGAGCACTTTAAATGCCGCCATCGTCGGCACGGAACAGGGTGCGGGTCTCCAGCGACGCCACGGCCGCCATCATTGAAGTCTCGATTCCCATGCGAGATGTCTGCTCCTCCTGTCACATATGTACGAACGAATTCTGCGACGATGACGAATGCTGCCGGACCGGCGTGCACTTGCAGTGCTGCACCCAACTTCTCTGCTGCAAGTGTCTCGTACGCATGTGCAAACGCTGTCGCTGTACCCCGGAGTGTAAAGCTGTCGTCGCATTCTGTCCGTATTGCCGGGAATCCGTCGGTGTGCCAGTCTTGGACATTTTTCGAGGGGCTACGGAGGAGTGCTCGTCATGCAAAAACCGAAGCGACCCCCAGACCGAGGCGGGAGATGATGATGAAGAAGAGGACGACGCAGATCGACACTCCTCCGTAGGGTCTACCACGGTCACTGCCACCCCCGGTGTCACCCAGGAACTTGCGACCAATGGGCGATGGACGACCTATTTTTCCTCGTTGTGATGGAATTTTTTGTTGGCGTAGGACATGAAACCTGCCCGCCTCGTGGTCGTCACCCGACAAGACCCGACCGATCCCCCCGAAATCGGAACCCGAGATATGCTCCAGGCCGCTCGATTATTCAAGAACCGTGGCGTGCGTGTTGCTATCACTTCATTTAGGGGGCTCCAAAAGAAACTCTTACCATTCACCCTCCCCACGAGGTACCCCTTCGCCTTGCTGTACAGCACACGGGACACACTCTTGAAATCCACAGCGGATCCCGAAGAACTCAGGGGCTTTGCAGCCGAGTTGGCTAACAACAACAACAACAACAATACTAATAACAACAACACGAATGTGCTCAATACCTCCAGGATCGCCTCGGAAGTATATACGGTGGTACAGTCACGAACCCCTCGAAGCGCCCACCGCCGCAAAATGATTCTCCTCGTGCGTGGGGTCGTGGGAGCCCGTAGCCGCTCTCTCGCTGCCTTCCGAAGACTCATTCGACTCGCAAAACGCCGCCGCAAGGCCGCCCTTGCGACTGCGGAAGTCAGTCCCATCGAAACACCTGCGTCCCTACAATCCACCGTGCGGCGTCTAGGTGGAAGACCGTTTGTTGTCATTCTTGATCTTCAGCAAATCACCGTCCATGATTACGTACCACATTTCCAAGGTATCTACGAGACCGCTCGCTCCCTGGCCAACCTCCGATACCATTTTGTTCGCACGCGAGTCTGACCAAAAAAATCTTTCCGTCATGGTATGGGAAACGTGTATAATGCATCGGCCGCATTCGGCGTGGCGTCTGCGTACGTCAACGCGGCAATTTCAGTCATTCTTGCTGTTCTGTGTGTCTCAGCAGGTGCCACGTTCATCCGCTCGCCATCCGGGAAGGGCGACGTGGTGCAGGCGACCATCACCCGTGCCTCCCCAGGCTGTGGCGAGGGACAGGACGGTCCCTGCGATATTACTGTCACATACGAGTACGGCGGCAAGACTTATACGGACGATATCCAAAGCTTGTTTCATTACGAGACGGGTGATGTCATCCCCGTGCGAGTCTCTGCCGAACACCCAAACGAGGCGGCCCTTGATTTGCCACGAAAGACAATGGGCTGGGCGTTGTTGATATGCGCTGTCTTGACCTTCGTACTGGCACACTCCCTCGTCTCTTTCGTTTCAGATTCAAAGAATTTGGCCGCCGCGACCGGTGCCTTTACATTCCTCCAAATTCTCTTAGCAGCCTAAATATTTTTCTCGCCATGGTACTATCCATGCAGCTGAACGAGTTCCGAAGCACCATGATGAAACGTGGCGCCGCGCTGGCCACCCTATTCTACCTCGTACTGGCCAACGCGTTGTCCACCTTTCTAAAAATTCGTTTCATCAATCCCGGGCCTATCACCGTGGGACTTGCGCTCACCGCCGCCTTGTATCTTCTGGGGGCCCACGGGAAAACACTGTTCCTCCCATTCCTCGGCGAGACCGTCTTGCCACCCACGGTATTCCGCACCGCCGCGCCCACTGAATCCACCATCACCGTCTCTGTCCCAGCCCCTGAAGAAGCCACGCATGCCGTGTTCTGGGCCGCCAATCCTTCAGGCAGCGCGTTTAAGACGCCATGGGAAGCGTATGACGGCTTCAAGAATGCCGGCGTCGTACCCGTCGTGGGTGGCGCCGCGACGTTCCCCCTCTTTTGTCCCGCTCCCTACGCAGTGCCGAGCGGCAAAACCTTGTCCAAACACGTGCATTTCAGATTTATGTATCCCTACGGCGTTCTTTCGGATGTCCATACTCGGACTATCGACTGTTAGGCGCGTGACGTAAAAAAATTCTTTCTCTATGGTACTCTGACATGAGTGGACGTGGACGTGGCAAGACAATGTGGTTTGGTCGTCGCGGCGCTCAAAACACCCTTGCTCGACATAATACTGTCAACCAAATTCAGCGTGAATACCAGAGCGCCGTAGCTCACCTCCGTTCTATCGGCGCACTTACTCCCCAGCGGCTGCAAATTCTGAAACAACTCACCCAACAAAAGTTGTTAAACCGGCAGCGGGCACAACAACGCCTCGACACTTATGGTCGCCGAAATATGCTCACAGCTCGCCTGATGCGCCGGTAGTTGTTCGTATGTTATGTTACAGTTTCAAAAAAATATTCAAAATATCTTGCAGTGTCAAGGCTTCTTCCATGTTCAATACGGTTTTATTAAAGGTGAGCATATCGTTGGCGTGGTTTTTATCGGTGCGCACTTGCAGCGCAGTCCAAGTCTGGTGCTGTTTGTGAATGCATTCGACAATAGCTCCTGCCCGCTGGAGCCCATCCGCCACCTCACCGACTTTGACGTGACGGTGCACAGAGGGATCGTAGACACACAGTCCCTTCCCATCTTCAGATACCCAAAAATCCACGGTATGCTTGGTCTTCAATTTGAACAGACGACGGTGGCGTCCAAAGATGACGTTTGGTTCATCCGGCGTCAAGATAATGCCGTCCGTCTCATATTCCTGACGCATTTTGTCCACATGCTCGGGCAGATTCCCAATATTGTTGGAGTCGACAAACGTCTTCACGCGCACGCGAAACACGTCATTCTCCGATACCCTGTATGCTTCCCACGCCAGCTCGGCAATATACACGCGGTCCCCAAAGGCTCGTGCGTAGACGGGGATGCCACTCACGCGCAGTGCATCAAAAATAAGAAATGTCCACGTGCGATGACGTTTGTTCCACACCACCTCGCCGTCGAATCCGCTCCCCTGCCACAACGCACTTGGGACTTGTTGCAAATAGCAAATATATGGCGTCAACTTGCGATCGAATATGCAACACACGTTGACGCCATTGAAATTGCATAAAATCATGAAAGCTCGCCACCCATCGGTTTTCTCACACGTGAGGTACGTCTTTCCTCGCAGGGTAGGGAGATCCGCACGCTCGATGCTCACCGGCGATGGCCCAGGAAACTTGAGATGATCCCGCGGCGACAGGCCCACGATGTGCCGGAGCGCGTCAAGAATGGCGGGACGGTCTTCCCCCACTACCTCGTGCAACACCAAACCTTGCACGGTTGTCGCTATCGTCTGAATCGGCGGCATTTTTTTAAAAATTTACTTTGACCACTAAAGCAGCAGCAACTAATAGGTGCTGACACTTTCTTTTGTGAATTTCAAAAATCGTTTTACTATTAAGCTAAATGCAAATGAGCACACAACTCATTCTCATTTCCAGCGATGGAAAAGAATGAAAATTATGTTTTCACCACGCTGGCAGAATGGAAGTGTACTAAGCCATCTAGAGATCCAGTTTTGTGTCGCCGCATAGATCGTGTTCTTACTTTAGATTGGGTGTCTGTGTCAAAGAAGAAAAATCAGTCTATTACATATCCCTAGTATTGTGTAACATATACAATTGGAAAAGAATCAGTTAGTAACCAGTCTGCGGATCGACGAGAGTCGTGACATGAACGCTTCTCATCTGTCCACGTCGAGCAGCCCTTCCTATTGCCTGTTCGCGCAGTATATCATCATAAGGCGTCTCCAGAAATAGAACGTTATTAGCAGCGGTCAAGTTCAGACCTGCATTTCCCCAGACGAGGTCGATCATGAGCACCTTGGCGTCAGGATCTGCTGCAAACTTCTCAAATGCTTCTTTATTGCGTTTGGGTGTCAGCCTCCCAGCCACTTCGTACACGCCGATGCCCCGTTGCTTCAAAAGCTGCATGGTTCGATGCAAGAGATGTTTGTACCCTGAAAATACGAGATATTTATCGTCGGAACCACTGCTACTGATGATATCAGCAGCCATCTGCGCACGGTAATCAAAAAACTCTGCGAAGGTGCTCTCTTCTCCTTCTGTATTCCCAGAAGCACTTAATTCCAGTAAGTACCTGGCATTCATCATATCGCGAGCTTCCTCCACTGATATTATACTGGAGACATCAGTTTTAGAACGACATAATGGGCACTGCGACTTGTTCATCAGGGCCATTACCAGACACTGTGTGCAAAACACATGCCCGCACCGTATTGTTGCTGCTTCTTCCGCGTAGGGTTCCTGACAAATAGCACATTCGCCTTCTTCATACAGAGAATCAGGATGCCGACGCTTGAACCTGGACCTGGGAGGTTGAGTGCTCGCGTGCCCGGTGGCAATCTTGCGGAGGACGTGGACAGCAATCTTGTCGTCAACCTTCCAACCGCGTTCCACAATCGTTTCTCGCATAGTTTCATAGATGCTTCTCAGGTCTTCAGGCATTGGGGCCGGCAAGGTAGTATGTGATACAGTCCATGATGGTCCGGGAAGCGAGGTTTTGGGTGGAAGCAAACACAATTGGTCCAGGAATACGTCATTAATAATCCTTTCAAGGGTTGTGGTACAACGGCGAATGGAATACAACAAGAATTCGTTGCTGTGAACTTCGAAAACATGAACTAAGGATAGAATACTTTCGATACAGGCCCGTGTTGGAGTCGTCAGCGTGGCTGTCATACCCCATTTTATAGGCGCTTGAATGTGCCTCGCATCTTGAGGTGCGACATGAATTTCGTCGTAGATGACTCGGGCCCATTCGACTTTCATCACCTCAGAGTTGCTCTTCAGCGTTTTATAGCTGACGAAGACAATGTCACCCTTTCCATACTCCATTGAGGTACCATCAAAAAGGTGGCATCTCATCGTGGTATGCGTTTGACAGTTCGACATCCACTGAGGAATAATGGCCTCAGGACATGCAATGAGCGTCGGACCCTTGACCGGAGAAGCAGCAAGTAATGCCAGAGCACAGAACGACTTCCCAAACCCTATGGGAGCGACAATGAGGCCGCCACGATACTTTGCCGGAGCGCCCACGCGTCGAACAGCGGCATAGTCGCGAAAGAATGGGGAGTAAAACAATTCAGTAGTACAATCCTCCGAGAGCCCAATTTTAAAGAAAAAGCGGTCCTCGATGCTTTGGTCAGGCAGAGTTTCCCGGCGAACAGCTTCTTCCACGATGGCAAGTTGTTCTTGTCGCAGGATGATGCCGCCACGCAATATGTCGGCTCTGACGCTCCCCATCGGCGCAGGACATGGAACAATATAGTCATCCAGTAGGCGGCGGATGTGTGCGTCATTTTCCTTGAACACATTTGGCAGAATCCATCGCCTCAAGCCGCTGTAGGTTGCCATCTTCTGTTGCAGGTCAAATATACCCTGCAAGAGGGTTGGATCTGCCTTGGCGCGAAAGAAAGCAAGCGCGTCTAAGTACTGATACACCAGATATTGCTTATCGTTCAGCGACGAGTGTCTTGGAAGCCGAATCTTGCACAGCACCATAGAACCGCTTCTTCTGTCAAAGACAGAGGAGGGTACTTTAAGGACGCAGCGGTCTCCTTCGAAGTAGAAAGCTTCTGATGGCAGGCCCAGATCATTCAATCGCTCAAGGACTTCGGCGATCGAAGCGCCCAAACTGGCCTTGGTATTCATCCATATGCTGCGAATAACCTGTGGCAAAGCAGAGAGCGTATTCTTTCCTTCTACTGGAATAGGGCAGGGATTCTCGATCTCAGGGACCACTACGTTCTTGTATTTTTTCCAGGTCAGGGAAATGCCGTGACCGACAGCTTCTGCGATGAATGCCAGTCTTTCTTCTGGAGACAGCTTTCTGCTCGCCAACACTGGAAAGCCCCATCGGGTCCCATTTGAGACATCCGAATAGATAGCATAAGGCTTGATAGTGTTCCTGAGAAACTCTTTCGAAATGACCCATGCAGCAGGAGTAAGACCATCAAGAATCGGCACTTCTTCAGACCATAGCTTGCTCTCTGGCACGTCTTTCACGTAAATATAAACATCTTGACCTAACTCGTGTTTGAAATCACCATGGACGGCTCCAAAAACGAGTTTTTTATTATGGGCAAGATTGATTTGCCTCCGGAGATCTTGACCGTCCCTCGCCCAATAGTATTTGGGCAGCGAGCCGTCTTGTAAAAAGACCAAAATAGGCAACGAGACTTCTTCGAGGGTTTTGCCGAGCTCATTTGCCGGGCATCCCACATCAACATCAAATCGAACTGCGAATAAAGAAGAACAATCACATCAGGCTCTGATATTGTGTAGCAGTCAATTCACTTCCATGATCAAACTTACCTTGCTCCATTATATTTTGATTTACTTTCATCCAGGAATAGGTTGTGCTTTTTTGGAAACCAGAGTATTGTACGCCTTTCTGTAAAAAAAAGAACGAAAACCACTTAACAGCGGGAACGCCCAGTCGCCGCCTATGCATCCTCGTGTGGCGGCCCTTCTTCAACGACCGCAATGGACCCAGCGCACGCCAGAATGGTACGCGCGGCGAGAAACTTTGATGACTGCATCAGATGCCGCGGCCGCGCTGGGCATACCGGCGTTTGACGGCCAACGTGGCGACGTTCGCGAGGCGCTGATCAAATCCAAGTGCTCGAACAGTTTCAAAGGCAACATGTTCACCCAACACGGCTGTGATCACGAGGATGCCGTGCGCGACCGCTTGGCGTCGATCGTGGGCGACACGCCGCTGGAATTTGGCCTCCTGGTCCATGCCAATCTGGATTGGCTTGGGGCTAGTCCCGATGGCATCTTTGAGCGCTGCGGTTACATGATCGAGATCAAGTGCCCCTACAAACGCCGCATCATTCCTGGACACGTCCCGCACCATTACTTCCCCCAAATCCAGACCCAAATGGAAGTGTGCGATTTACCGGCCTGCTATTTCGTACAGTGGCAACCTGCACACCTCAGCCACACTGGCGAGGAAGTATTTGATGTTGTTTGCGTGGAACGGGACAGACAATGGTTTGCGAGGCACAAAGACGCTCTGTACGACTTTTGGAAAGACCTCATGGACGCCCGCGCTGTTTACGTCCCGCCACCACCACCTGTCACGCGAATTGTCGATAATTTGTACGATTAGGGAAAAACTCTTTCTTACATCTCTTGTGATGCCGAAGCGCGACCGACCGATCTCAAATGGGTCAGCACGCGGCGGGTCGATTCCAACACTCCCAATTCCTCATACCTCAAGCCGTGCTCCTCCGCCAGGACTCGGACGTGCTCACGGACCATCCCAAAGTTATGGCGCGGTAAGCGAGGAAACATGTGATGCTCGATCTGGTGATTCAATCCTCCCGTAAACCACGTGGTGAATGCATCTGTCGAATTATTCCTCGTTGTTTCCAGCTGCGTGGTATAAAAACCTTTGGAGCTTCCGCGTGGCGCCTCCATCCCGTTATGAGACTGCACAAAAACGAACGCGAGTAAAAACCCTCCGGACAGCATCCCCATGCAGTACCAAGCGACCGCCGTCAGAAAGGAGGCAGCAGCCATCGTTCCGATACCGAGGAAAACGACGTAGTGAAGGAGGGATACGAAGACGTGAGCATACTTGTGCTGCAGCAGGCATATTTGCATACTCCGTACGTTCCAAGCAAACTTGCTCAGACACAACAGGGGGAGCATGTACGCGTGTTGATACGGAATCCAGGATGCGAGAGCTTTGTCAGAACACGTGCTGGCAAGATGGGGAATCCAAAGGAGCAATGGCGCCGTATCGACATCTTCATCAAAGGCTTGAAATGCACCATCCCTCCCACGGACACTTCCATTGGGGAGTGCATGGTGTCTGAAATGTTTGTCGTTCCACCACACCGCCGAAAATCCTTGCATAAAGCACCCCAAATACCAGTTGCCAAAACCGTAATTCCAGGAACGGCGCAGGAAAACGGACTGGTGCAGAAAGTCGTGGGCTAACCATCCCGTCTGCTGCAGAAATAGCCCGAGAAGAATGGACGACACCACAACCCAACCAGCCCGTAGCGTGCAGACTGCCAGTGCGAGTATGCAGTGAATTTCAAAAAGCTTGCGTGCAAAATATACGAGTGACCCCTGGAACATGCCTTGAAGAACCAGTTTCGTTCGCAAAACGTGCATTGCCGCATCAAATGCCGCCGAATCCAGTTTCTTGAAATTCTCCGGCTGGACTTTTGGAAGTTGCACGAGTAATTTATATGCTTGTGTATCCCCTCCATGAAAGGCAGCGAAGAGATGCGTCACGTCCGTATTGAGAAAAGGTTCAAGAACGTTGTCGCCACCGGGATGCCGGAATTTCCCCACGTCATATGTCACACCGTGTACTCGTAACGTCTTCATCGTATCTGTCGTGCTTCATCAACTATCTCTCCCTCTCTTAAGCGTAATGAAATTTTAAATTTTTATTCAAAATACCATTAAAATATTTCTCTGAACTCCACGCGTTACCGGTAAATTAAATCTAATTTCAATTAAAATGAGCGTGGAGGAGACGTTGTGCGACGAAATACGCCGCGTGATGGTGCAGATAGCTGAAGATACGCTGGACGCGTTGGGAGAGACCTTCACGACGCCCGCGCACGTCGCTGCTCTCGATGCCGTGCGTGCATCCCTCTTGGAAGAACTCAAGGCGGGCGACGAGCTCGAACGTATGCTTGAAGAAGAATTTGAAAATGTAACACAGCAATAATTTTTTTCTTCCGTCAGAACAGAGATATCTACATATGGCAGATTTAGTCGATGTCACATCGACGTTAGCCTCCACGCCGCCACCGGCCAAACTCAAGTTCAACTATTTCCCCACGCCACCTGCCCCATTACCAGCTGTCAAACCCACCCAATGTCACGCGTGCGCGGGTGCTGCCGTCAGAGAACACTTCGCCACGATGCCGCAGCAACCCGATCGCCTGCTCTTCGCCGATGATGAATTCGTCAAAGGGGACCCAGGACTGACGCAACCGCCACCATACGCCAATCCACAAAATGCCCCAGGTGCCACCGCCTTCTCAGGAACCACTAATATCTTGAGCGTCCCGGGAATCACGTCGCCGCAACAGTTTCAAACCGCGATTGGGGCCGGCACCCTGGGCATTGGCAGTGGGACAGGAACATTTGTGCCACCCACCACTCCCCCGACTCCAGCCCCGGTCGCCATCACCAAAAAGACCTGGTTGCCCATGGGTCTCACGAACGTTCAAGCCCTCGTGTTCACGACCGTGGTATGCACAGCTATTCTCCTTCTGTTCTTTATTGTCGGGATGAACAGTCCCCGTCCCGTCGACCCGCTACTGGCAGGCTTGTAAAATGCACAAAGTTACACACACGATTCACAACATTCAAAACAAAGCATCAAAAACCGCAGAATGATAATCTTCAATAAGACCTCGGGCACGGTCACGCAAGTATTCCATCAAAGAAGGAATACGATGTATTTTCAGCCGCCTCACCAGACTCTTCCAATTTAGCGTTTGTATGTAAAAATAGTCTGAATCCTCTTCCGGCGCATCTATCTTCATATCGGCCAGAGAACCGAAGACGAAACGGTACAGCAGCTCCAACGGTCTCGTTACCACATCGGAGTCTGATGACGCACAAACATAAAACGCTTGCAGAAACCCACTGAACAGCGCTATTTGGTCACCGTCTTTCAACGTCAGATGCAGCCTGTTTCGCAACTTCCACAGAGTCTCTTGCCATTCTCGCTCTTTTCGCTGGGTGTCGTTTTCTTGTACTCCTCCTTCTTCTACAGGCGGAGGCGGAGGCGGAGGCCGAGGCAAGAACATATTCTGCAAATATCCAAATACCACAGGACGAAATGTCGCTGGTATTTCAACCGACTTCCACGACTGCAAAAACAGGCGAGGCGTGGCCAAAAATTGGAACTCAGTGCACTCCAGCGCCGCGTGCAAAGGTACCGTATCCAGCATTTCAGACAAGTAGCAGTCCATGTAATAATAACGACAATTAGACGCGAACAAGGCGTTTTGGACACGGTTCTTAGGATGCGTCAGTTCCTGTACGCAGAGCTTGTACCCAGCGAGGGGCTCGAGGAATTCGAACAAGAGATAATCTGCCAAGGCCTTCTCACGCGTTTGCTGAATCAAGCGTTCCGGGTGATGCGACAGTATCTTAAGGACTATGGTGATTGCCAATTCTTCACGTTTGCGCACATTCTTAATCTCTTCCCAGAAGGACGCAGGCACATCTTCAAACGCCACGGCACCACAGACCAAGTCGTCGGCGACCACCCCCAGCACTTCTTCCATGGCGTCATCCAACTTCTTTCCTGCAGCCTTTACTGCCGCGCGCGCTTCATTCAAGGCCTCTCGTAGACGCACTTCTTCCTCCGTCTGCTGACGCTTACGTTTCTTGACTGGAGAGGGAGCAATCGCAATTTTGCCAGAGCCAAGACCAGCAAAGGACGCTGACACCGTATTTTCACTCTTGCCCAGCGCACGTCGCAAGATGGACGGGAGGCTCGCTGTAGCACCCTCTTTCGCAATCAAGCGGTACTTGTTCTCGACCTTTGTGAACGCCACAGCATACTCGTTTCCGTCCACCTCCAGGGCGCAGGAGACGACGTCACGCTCAGCAGGCCTTCCAAGCAACCTCGACACGTCTTCGGGAGAGAACAAGATCTTGTTTTGTCCAGAGATATGGTACTTGCTCAGGTCCAAGCACACAGCTTGACTACTCCCACTGCTGGGGCCAGCCTCACCATCTCCAGCGTGAACGAGAGCAGCAGCAGCAGCAGCGGCGGCAGCAGGACCAGCAGCAGCAAAAGCAGCACTGTAAGATCTTTTGGCCTGCTGCAGAGGCCGTCGAAGTTTCTGGATAAACGCTGGCCACAGCTGGGGGTCTTCGTCCACGTAAATCTCCCCATTCATTTCTGCAGTCGCTTTGCAAGCCTCGCTCAAGGTAGAATGCAGCGAGACCGCCGTGTTCATGTCCAGAACCTCGTTGTTATTCATAGGGTGACGCCCATTAAAAGCCCACAGCGAAAACTTGTTCATAATGACGGCAGCACCGTTGGCAGCCTTAAAACACAACGCGTGGCGCAATGGTAAAAAAGAAGCATCTTGCAGGGCCGTGCTCAATTGAACCAAAGAAGCACGGGGGATGGGAACGACGTTTCCCTGCACAAATAACAACGGGTTCCAGTCAGATATACGAATGAACAGTAAAGACACCATATACAAGAATCCAAGGGTCCCATGCGTGGCGCATGAATTATGGGTCCAAATCGCATTTCATGCAAGCACCCGATCCCCTACCCACGTACCTCCTGCGTGCCGGCAGGCGCTTGATTTCCGTTGCTCATAGCGTGTTTTTTATTTCAAACTTAAAATTTTTACTTTGGAGGCGTTGGGGCGTTGTAAAATTAGTAGTTTCCCCTCGCTCAGACCAGAAAAGAAAGCGTGAAGTATAATCAGGTTCACGCTTGCATTTTTATTCACTTGCATGTATTTTTTTATCATATTTTTTTTACAGAAAAAAGGAAGGAAACGTTGGCAACGCAGCGAGCCGTGAAACAAACGCAACTATGACATCCACCGTCGATGCTCGCGTGGATGCCCTTGAAGCGCTCCTGGTGAAATGGAAGAACCACGTTATTCACTCTGCCTCACGAGCTCTTGATACTCCCCTGGACCCTGCGGCGATCGCACCTTCCCAGGACCTCCTGCGCGGCTGTGCAGTTCATTTGGCAGGGATTGTGGCCACGACCGTGGTTCGAGCCGTTATTGAACGCAGCGCGCGCCGGTCCGAATGGGCAAAGCTTTCTGTAAAACTCAAGCACGCCGAACTGGCCTATGGGTATCCTCTCCCCCTCTTTCTCCTGTGTCTGCATGATGACGTGCACATCCCCAAATTGCCAAAATAATTTTCTCTCTTCTCTGTAACACATATGTCTCGCATTCAACCAGCCCTCTCTGATGGGCGCCTCACAAATTATCTCAGTCGGTGCGAACTCAACTCAGAAATCATGCGCCATTTCAACCTTTCCTCAGAAAACGAGTATCGCCTGTTTCTCCAGTCAAAGCCCGAGGTCGTGCAACAATTCCTCGCTCAAAATTTCAACGGCGTCTTGCCCTATTACGCCGTCACCCCCTGTGTCTCCTCCAGGGAAGCGTATCGCGTGACGCCACGTCCCCGCTGATTTGATTTGATTGCACTTTTCATGAACGGAAATCTCTCGCTGCAGCGAGCAAACGAACAGGTGGCTGGTCTCGCCATCGTGTCGGAGCGATACATACCGCTCTCACATGATTGTCATGTCTACGGCTTTGTCGTCACGCATTACGATGTGCGAAACACGACCATGTGCTTTGCATCGACCTTCATTCAACGGTACCTCCACCGTCAGTTCCCAGGCTTCGACGCCTGGTTTGACTCGACCAACGACAGTTTCAGAGCACAACCTCCCGAAAACGAAACCCAGGTGATCCTGTTGCTCCGCTATTTGACCTGCGTCAGCCTTGCATACAAATTCTATGGCGACGAAGAAGAGTTTTTCAGTCTCAAAAAAGCGTGCAATTCGCTGCTTTACCGGTTTCCTACGGCGGGGGATCTGTTTTCCATGGAGGCAGAGGTTTTGGAGTGTCTGGATTTCAGGCTGGGGCCAGCGCTGTAGTTCTCTGGAATGCCCAAAAGGTGCAAGACGTCACGTGCAGCCTGCTGTTGCGCCAGCTTCTTGGTATGTCCCGTGCCGTGCCCAGTGACACCCTGCACCGTGCACGTGACTTCAAACAATGGTTTCTGACCATATTTTGTCTGCGTACGTACCAACACATACTCTGGCAAGGGGTGGCCATGTGCCTGGGTCCACCGCATCAAACAGTCCTTGTAGTTCTCATTTTTCATCAATTCTGTAAAGTTTATGCACGTTCTGTACAGCGTCAGCAAAAACTCTCGAGCAAACACGAGCCCCTCTGATAAATATATTGCGCCGAGAAGGGCTTCAAAACAATCTTCGGCAATACGCTCGTTCTTATTCCAGCCAGCGAGCATGGCCCGTTCATTCATGATAACAAACCGGTGCAACTCCAGCTTGCAGGCCAGCGCGCTCAGTGTCTTGCCGGAGACTAAACGCGTTCTCATAGTGGTCAACACTCCCTCGTCCTCGTGCGGCATAGAATCGTACAGCCACCGAGTTACCACCAGACTTATAACACTGTCTCCAAGGAATTCCAGCCGTTCAAAACTCGGTTGGAATTCGTTGGACGCGCTCTTATGAACAAACGCCTGTCGATATAAATCAAAATTGGTCACTTTAAACCCAAGTGTTTGTTCGAGACTCTCCTTGGTCAGCACCATAAGGAAAAAGGTAGAAAAAACACAAGATTTTTTTCTTAAGCTTTTGTATGCAGCAGAGTCGCCCCGGTACCAGACCATTCCACTTGAGTTCCGTAGTTGTTCAAAACCGGTTTGTGCACGCCACTCAGCTAGCGACGAGAATCATCAAGAATAAAGAGACTTGTGACACCGCCGGCAGGTATCTCGACTGCTGTCTGGAGTTTTACAGCATTCGAGAGGCCTGTAAAGCCTTCAGCGTTCAGCACAACGACCCCTCCCTGGCCGCGCAAGATACTTTTTTGAAAGCGTACGAAGCCAGTGTGGAGGCAGCGTCCCAGGCACAGACGAAAAAATCCTGGCCATGGTCGACGTAAGAAAAATTCTCATTTTACTTCATGATGTGCCCAGCCGCCGACTGGTGGCAATATACCAACCTGAGCGATCCTTATGCCGTCAAAATTCTCCACAAAAAAGGCACCGCCCCGCCATGTGATCTCAAGCTGTTCTGTACCACAAGTTCTATTCCCTACAAATCAAACCAACCACAACCACCGTGCCCACCAACCCCGTCGCTTGTGAAAACCCCGGTACCCACAGCCGCAACCACCACTGCCACAAGCACACCCCCAGCCCAGTGCACAGCATCTGAAGACTATGAATGCGACCGAGGTATTGCTTCTGCGTACGACCTGGGCACCAAGCTCGCATTGGCCACCTGGTCTCAGTGCCGAGACGAGTGCCTGAAAAATGTCGAATGTCAAGCCTGGACCTTTGAGCCTGATGGTGGTTGTGCTCTCAAGAAGCAGAATATCACGCGTTCCCAAAAAGGCTACCGTTCTGGGGGCCGTTCCAAGACCTGTACCAACCCAGAGAACCAAGCGTACTACTGCGACCGCACCATAGCCAGTCAATACGACGTTGGCCCTCCGACAAAGAAAACCACTTGGCAGGAATGCCGTGATATGAGTGCCGCGGACGCAGCAAATTGTTTTGGCTGGACCTACAATCCAGATGGCATCTGCCAAAAGAAAACCACTGACGAAATGAAAGTTCAAAGGCTATGTTTCTGGGGCCTCCGCAAAAGCTTCTGGCGGCGGAGGTGGGGTAACGACGACCAACGCCGCCACCTCTCCACCCACTTCAACAACAGTCCCCACAACCCATTGGTGGGACTCCGGAAGCCCACAACTCTATGCTATAGTCGCTGCGGTTATCATGGCCCTCGTTCTAATCATCTTCGGCTGTAGTTCTTGTATGATGATGGCATCGAGGTGAAATCACGAAGACCCATCCTTCGGCACATCTGCCGAAACCGACCCCATCGTGATTTCTCAGGCGGTGTATAAACTGATATCTGTGAGAGGCGGCAGGGTCACCTTTGTATTTACCAACCACTGGGCCCATTCTTTTGCTGAAGGAACGTCTGAAAAGGTTATTGTCAAGAGCGCATGGTCACATACCACAAGGAAATGCTCCAGGGACCGCACCGCTTCAAACGTAAGACAAAAGTATTCAACGCTCGAGTCCGCGTGAATTTCCAACGTTTTTACCGTTGGAGGAAGTTGTGCCAGTGGCCAAAACCCAGATAATAATGAGACTTTCACGTGTTCGACACTGTCAGGGAGGCTGCGGGTCCAGCGCCACCAGGTGTTCTTGCCCACGGTCACTCGCAGCTCTTTCACTGCTGGCCATGGCGTGGAAAACCCTGTCGTACGCGAAAGACGTGGCATATGCGGGGCCCCGCGCAAGGGGTCGCGAAATTCAACACAGGCCACGTTGGGAAACGCGCCGAGTTTCTGCGGCGCGGGCAACGACAGGTGAGTGATAGCAGAGGCTGCCGCGGCAGTGCATACCTCCTCTAAAGCGCACTCTCCACTCACTGTTACGTGGGAGGGTCTGTAGTCATTTATATACCGAGCACCGTTGGGCAGTACAACGCTCATATCCGGCCACGCAGCTGGAGTATCGCACGCGCGTTTCAAAGCTTTGCACACCAGCCGACACTGCAAGCGCGTATCCTGTCCTGCGGCGGCCAGAATCATGGCCAATAACTCGTCCGGCAACGCTTGGAGGCCCATGTTTGTTCTTGACCGAGATTTTTCCCTGCCATCGCAGCCATTTAAGCGCGAGCCCTTTTCTACGGCAGGCATACCATAGTCATGCAGCGCCTCATTTTCGTCATCGGGGGCCCTGGCTCCGGCAAGACCTCGCAGTGCATTCGCTTGGCGCGCCATCTGGGCATACAGCACCTCTCCGCAGGGGCGCTGCTTCGAGACGCCAAGGATCCACGGGTGGCGGACCGTCTTCGAGATGGGTGTCTTATCGACTCGGCGACGACTATTAACCTCTTGCAAGCAGCCCTGGAACGTACTCCTTCAGGGTGGGTGTTGGTCGATGGGTTCCCACGAAATTTGGAGAACTTGGAAGCCTGGCACGCGACCCCAGGTGTTCCACAGCCAGAATGTATTTTGTATCTCGACTGTCCGTGCGCAACCTTGCAGCGAAGACTTTTGAAAAGGCAGGATGGGCGCGCTGACGATACGCCAGAAACCATTCAGCGACGCATTCGTATCTTTGAACATCAAACAGGGGCCGTGCTCCGGTACTATGGGCGCCGCCAGCTGCTACGCACCGTGGATGCGCAGAAACCCATGGAGGCTGTCAGCGACACGCTCCAACACGTGGTGAAAGATATTATGGACAACAGCGAGAGAGAAAAATGTTCCTTGAATTAGGAACTTTAACTTTAACGCCAGTGGGTTTTATGACAAACTGAAGTGGAACCAAAAAACGTACAGCAAAGGCTTTGTAAATTTCGACCATTCACCAACATTTTGACGTGTGCTGCTCCTTTTTGTAGGCCTGACTCCAGGAGTGGTGCAGTGTTCTTTCTTTCTGATCGTGGCCAGGCGTTTGATTTCGAACCAACTTGAAAAGCTACGAAGCCAGTCAAATCACGAAGGCCCTTCTTCAGCACATGTGCCGATACCACCTCTTCGTGATTTCACACGTATCTAGGTTATGACGTCTTACTTGCGTCGCAACTTGAGCAATTTCAACAGGATTATAACACTCACCAGAAAGAGGCATACCGAAGCGAGGTATTCTCGGTATAAATTTGGTGCGTGGTGTTTCATAAAGTTTATCCGGTACAACAGTGAATTTCTCTTCGTATTACCAACGTGGTAGCCATACTGTTCCGCCACTCGCTGCATATTTACATTCCCAGGGCCGTGAATGAAGCAGGTGTCAATATCGGGGGCGAGCCTCTCGTTGGCCAAGTTGTGGAACAGTCTGCTTTCGTGGTCAAAGCCACACCGTGAACTCACAAAGTCGGTAGAACACAGCACGGTATTCAGCAACCTCTGGTCGTCGTCTGCCGGGCCTATACCAAAGGCCTTGAGGTGCGCTATCATTTCTAAGAGAGCACCACAGTAGCCCATATACAGACCGCCATTCACGTGCGCAAAGCTTCGACAATTCCCAAACATACGTTCCCTAAAATACGTTTTCCAAGGATTCTTCATTTCCTCCACGGAGAACACGATATCTTTGCGGAAATCGAAGAATCGGGACTGAACCGTTTCTGGTCCAGCGACAGGCAGCACATCATACGCATCTGTCCACACCACAATTTCATCTGGGGCCAGGGTGGTCAAATACTGTTCCAACAAGTCCCATCGCCACGCAAAGCCTTGCCAGGTCTGACCCCACCCCAAGACCACCACCTCCAGGCCCAATTTGGAACATGCGTCAAGATAATATGGAAACAGGGCTTGCGAATTCGTCGCGACAGTCACCACTTTCATAATCTACCCTACGACAGGAAAATTATGTCGCTCCATATCAGGGTCCATACATGGAAACATTCATTATCAGCATGGACACGCCCACAGGCCGGCGTCGTCGTCGCAGGCTGGAAGCCCAGTGTCGTAGGGAGGGACTGACATGGAACGTCGTACAGGGCATAGATGGCAAGCAGCTTGACTCGACTACTGTCGCGACCACCACCACGCCATGGTGCCACGCCCTCTGTTCGCCATCCATGCTGGGGTGCGCCCTCAGCCACAGAGCCTGTTGGCAGCTCGTGGTGGACCGAGACCTGCCTGAAGCGCTCATTCTCGAAGATGATGCCGTCCTGCGTCCTCACTTCCTCCAGCACGTGCGACGTGGGTTGCAGGACGTCCCCCCAGACTACCACGTGCTTCTCGCTGGCTGTTTCATGTGTTCCTCGCTGTTCGAGGTTCGCACCACCGGTCACGTCCGCCGCGTCAGTCACTTTGCCGGTCTGCACGCCTATGTGGTATCAAATGCAGGCGCTCGCTTCCTTCTTGAACACATACCCCAGGTGGCCTACCATATCGACGTGCAAACGGCCCTCACTTCAGGGCTCCGAGTCTACGCACTCGCTGAGGACAGCGCCCTGCAAGATGGCGAGGAATCCAGTCAAAATGCGTCTCTGGGATTCCCCAAAAGTCTCACTACCATCCTTCAATCAATCCCAGTCTCCAACAACGTCAGCCTTGCCTACTTTGCAAACGTGACAATGTTTCGCCTCGGACCCTATTCCCACCACCTCCTCGTGACACCCTTGCTCCTCGTGTTCCTGGCACTCGGACTGTACGGCGTTCCGTGGTATGTCATCGTCCCCTATGCCGCCCTAGATACCCTGCTCTTCCCTCCTGTCTCCTGGAACGACCCACTCACCAAACTGGCGGTGTACGCGCTGGGTCTGATTTACAGACTTATTCATTTATCTTTGTAACAACAAAACGTTATGTGTGCAAAAAACTGAAATCACGAAGCAAGCACCATCAGCACAATCGCCGAAAGCAACCCTTCGTGATTTAATTGAGAAAGACGCAAAAAGACAAAACATTTCGCCTGTTGGATTCGAACCAACGACCTTAGGGTGGTCCATGATATGGGCCCCACACGCTACCTCTGCGCCAAAGCGAATGTTCCATCCAAGTTGAGATGATGATGAGAGACACGCCACGACTTCCTTCCAACATATGAACCATACATTCAATACGACGCCACGCCAGCGACCGGTCCACGAATTCTGCGGGCGAGCTGCATATCTTTTGGCATGATGGTCACGCGCTTGGCATGAATCGCGCACAAATTGCAGTCTTCCAAGAGATGGACAATGAAATCCTCGGTGGCTTCCTGGAGTGCTAACAATCCATCCGGGGTCCAGCGGAAAGGTTCAGGAGCGACATTATTGGTGATCTCGCGAGTCAGCCTGCTGAAAGGGAGCTTGCGAATCAAGAGCTCAGTCGAACGCTGATACCTGCGGATTTCTCGTAATGCCACGGTCCCAGGGCGGTATCTGTGAGGCTTTCTTTGTGGAGGTGGAGGTGGAGGTGGAGTCTTCTTTTCTTTCCGTGTCTGCACCAACAAAAAAAAGTGAAGGTAATTGATCATCGCATCAATGCTAGTGAACAGTGAACAGATAACTCACCAGAGCTGCGAGTTTTTTCCTTGCCGTATGACCCATTGTGACTTGTATTTTGCAGACAAAAGAACTAGTGACCTTCCCACAAGAAAAGACTGAAATCCTACTACAGGGCGGGCGCACCCCATGTGCTTCAGCACTTCTTCGGCTATTGTGCCGAACAAGTCTCTTCGGTAATATAAAAAATAAAATTTTTAGTATGACGGACTGCGACGACGACGTTCCGAGCCCCTCACTTCCGGGGCCTTCCAAAAACGTCACCACATCGCGAAAGAGATCGGGAGTGAACATCAAACTCTTCACTCGCAACTCAAAGTTTCAGAAACCGGCAGACCTGGAGTCACTGGGCAAGACGGTGCGGGATAAAACCGCGCCGCAAGAGCTGAGGAAGGACGCCGACAAGATTTTGAAAAATTTTAAGGAGCTGGACAACAAGCAATGCAAGAAACTCGATGATCTTCGTGTCAAGATAAATGCATTTAATCCCCCTGGCCCCGACTTGAAACCCTACGACGCGGCCTATCGCCGGGCACTGAAAGGCTATGAGTATGCGCCATTGGATACGAAGCTCATGGATCTGCTGGATATGAGAAACCCTGATGAGTACGTCGATGAAAGCGTGAAATTAATGCGCGCAGGGTACGCTCGCCTCAGGGACCTCAGGCCCGAAATTCCTGCTGATAAACTCGCGCGGATTTGTCGCTGTCCTGCGCTTCTGATGGGGGCCGAGGACAGTCGCAAGAGCGCCGAAGAAATTGCGGCCATGAGCGATAATGAACTTCATGATTTTGAAATGTATTGTCCTGCCACGCCCTCCGACTACTCTTTTGCAGATGAGGATGACAGTGATGTCGATAAAGAGGAGGAGGAGGAGGAGGAGGTGACAACCAGGCCTGATGATCTGAACAGCGAAGACGAGGTTGATGGGATAGAAGAAGTGGAGCTCACCGAAGAAGAAGCCATGCTGGATCGTGCCACAGACGCCCTTGATCAACGGCTCTTGATCAAGCAGTTTGTCGACTTGGACAACAAAACCGGGCGCAACAAGAAATGGACGGCGGAAGAGGAAGACATTGTGAGAAGCGCCGTGGAACATGCGTGTGTGGAATGGTGGGAAGTCGTTGGGAGTGGCAAGCATACGAAGCTCTACGATACGGCGTTGCAGGCGTTGAAGGGTCGTGGGTTCCAACGGACCGAAAAACAAGTGCGTGGGAAGCTGCAACACATGGCAAACGCTATCAAAAAGTCCAAGCAGTAGTTAATTTTCAATCATTGTTTATCGTATGTGTGTTTTGTTTTGATAGCGGTGTAAAAATAGCGAGCACGTCATCTTCTTTGCCTCCAGGCGCGCGCATATCCACCAACTCGTACTGCAGTCCCAACTTCGATGCCGTCCACTTGAAGGCCGCGTCGAGTGCCAAGTTTTTCGTCAAATTCACGTCTTCAATCACCATATAGTGCCGAACGCGAGGTCCCCAGAGTTGCAGGGCCAGGAGTTGGTCACGTTCCTCGTGGCTGCCGTCATCAATCACGATGTCCAGCATCTCGGGGATCTCTGGTGGTAAGGGAAGGGCCACAGCATTCGCTTCCACGCACCGTATTCGGGGGTTGGTGCGCCCAAACGTCCACCGCGCCAAATTTATGTCGATTCCCCATATGGTGGCCCCGGGGAAATACTCACTCCACGCCATCAGGCTTCCCCCACCATCGACCCCAATTTCCAATACTGTTGTTACAGAATTCTTTAGGTTACAGAACAAGTTTTCATACACGCCGTCATACTGGTGTCCAGTGGGGCCTTTATCAGTCCCAAAACTAGTTCCGGCGTTTGCAGGACATGCATATTTTTCAAACAGATCACGAAGGCTCATACGATACACACAACAAAATTTCAAAGAACTTTGATCGCATGGTGCAGAAATTCCCTCATACCGGTCTCCTGGTTCCTAAAATCAACATTTTTCTTCGCTTCGACACACCACGCCTGGACTTTCGCCAACGCATCTTGAGATGCCTTCAGTTTGTCGTGCACATTATTCATTTTCAAACGGGCGGCCTCAATTTCCTTACAGATCGCGTCGTCAAAAATGGAAAACATCCCATACCGTTCCAAGACGTTTGTGCCGAGGGCCTTGGTACCTGCCGCGGCCATCGCCTTCCATGTCGTCTGCAATGTCTTCTTGTCATGAAGCGTCTGTTCACAATCCGCGAGGCATTGCGTCAGCACCGTGATCTTCTGCTCCAAAGCAGGTATTTCCGAGATCACCTGCCGCAGTTCTTCTTCCAACACCGGCACGGGCGTGGGCACGGGCATCATCGGCGTGATCCTCGCTGCAGGCGGAGAGTTTTCATCACCCGTCAGTCCGCGGAGAGGAAAAGACGTGGGCAGCGACGGGACCAAACACGCGAGAGGGACAGGCTTGTCCACATAAACGGGAGGAGGAAGAGAAAGGTCCACCTCCTGAGAAAGTGGTTTCAACCTGCACATGCACCCAATGACGCCCGTGAGAATCGAGCTACATCGTCTGTTCTTGCACCACACGACTTACATATTGTCAAGACCTCCAGAAAATCGGCGCTCACTGCACAAAAAAGGAAAAAATACGCGATTCGTCAAGATACGCAATTACATGACGTCATCGTCAACGCTCCCGCTCATCGCCGCTGATCTCTCAACCACAGGGGCCCGTCGACTTACAGAAGTTCACCAGAACACATTGACTTTAAATGGAATTCGGAGTGACCCGCGTCGTCAAATATGAAGTTCTCCTTGAACGATTCCATTGAACGAACGCAATGCCAGGAGGCACAGGACCAGGGTGACCAGGGGGATTTTTTTAATTCTGTTTAAATTTTTCTTTTGAATAAAAATTACGTCTGAATTGCGATATTGACCTATCACAAAAAAAAATCTGCGCGCGAAGATAAAGAAGAATGGGCCAAAACGTTTCCAGGCCAAAACACCGGAAAAAAAGGCACGCAAAGCAAAAGAAAAACACAAAAGTTTATGGCGTAACAACCACGTGTACAATGAACGGACTTTCTAACAAACTCACTTGCCATCAACGTGTCATCAACAAGAAGAGCGATGTCCCAAAAACAAACGACCTTCTTGGCGAGATATTCCGCGCACCGCCATTTTTTACAGACCGGTAAAATTTACTGGAACTTTTTGCTGATTTTGAAAAGAATTCGAGACTGCTTATCCAGCACATCCACGAGCGCCGTCAAGGTCACGTGGATGTTCTTCAACACATCGGGAAGGCTTTCCCCCTCACTCGTCAGAAGATACGCCGCAAATGGATCGTGAAATCCAAAGTCCAAACCGTCTTCCTCTTCCTCTTCCTCGGATCCGTGCTGCTCTCCCCCCTCCTCGTCCTCGTCCTCGTCAATATCTTCCAACTCGGGAATGTCAACGTCATCATCATCGTCTTCATGCACCACCAACTCAACGTCCTCGACGGGAGGGTCTTCGTGGTCTTTGCTCTTCTGCCCGGGCATTACTCTCCACAGCGACAATAATTTTCGCGCTAGAACGCGCCAATACCCTCGTCATCATCCTCGGAATCGATCAGAAGCTGAGGACCTGTGTATACGATCGGCGCCTCTCGAAGGGGTCGCCGACGAGGCCACCGGAAGTCTTCGCTGCCGACTCGGGCGGGAGAACGAGAGCATACCGACCTGGCGTCATCGGAATCGTCCATGCTGGCACCGTATCCACTCTCTGCGATGCTATCTCCTGTACTGTCGCCATCATCCTCTTCGACCTCACATTCCGTCTCGTACTCCCACGGCCCTTCGTCACAGGCTGCACCAAACAAAGGATCCTCGAACACGTCTTCTTCGACGCCAGTGGGAACATTCTTTTCGGCAGGGAGCGGGGTGAACGACGCGTGCAATTCCACCCCCGTCTCCGCGGGCAGTGGGTCCTTGGCCGCCTTCTTTTTCTTTGGGGTCGGCTTTTTTTTCTTCCCAGTCTCGGTATCCCCCTCTTCAGGCACTGTGGGGCGAGGTTTGGTATTGGGCAACGGCGTCTTGAAGAAGAAATCGAGCATGCCGGTGGTCGTGTGCAACGATACTTAAACGGAAAGGAAAAAAACTAGCGCCCTCGACCGATACCACCTATACCGCCGCCGTACATAAATGGCATCATGGTCAAGAAACATGCGACCATCGAGCACAGGAGGCCACAAGGCACGGCATAGTTTGCTGTTTTATTACACTCCTTCTTTAATGGGCCGCTGAAATCGCATATGAGGTTATTCATCAGCGCAAACCCAAAGCTGACGAACGCCAACGTACTGGCACACGTTCCGAAAGATTCCATTGTATTGTACGAGGAGAAAAAAACTTCTTAAGACGAGGCCCACGGCCCTGAAGATTTCATGCGTGGCTTCTCGAATGTCGACAACACCTGCTATCTTGCGGCGGCACTTCAATGCCTTCTCCATACGCCCCAACTCGTCAACTACCTCCTTGCAGACGACGCATGTGCCACGGGCGACCTGAACACGCGCAAACGCAACGCAGCCGCCTTGACAAAGGAAATCATGGCGCTTACGCACCAGATGTGGAAAGAGCCAGAGGGTGACCCATTATGCCTGGACGCTGCCGTAGTCGCCCTGCGAAAACACGCCAAACCATTTGCCAAAGGTAGCATGCACGACGCCCACGAATGCATCCTCGCGCTCGTGGACGCGTTGCACCAAGGGTTGAGCAAGACCCCGCGTGTGACTCGCTCGCTCGCCAGAGAGGCCTTGCGAGAGAAAGACCTTGCCGCGTGGGATGACGCCGTTGCTCGAGACTACTCTTTCTTGGCGGAAGTGTTTCAGGGGCAAATGGTGCATGACCGGGGGACGTACGAACATTTTTGGAGTCTTTCCCTCCACGTGGCCGCTGGAGACTCCATCACCCAATTGCTCGACCACCATTTGCAGGATGCCCGCGTGACCTATGCGCCATTGATCCTCGTTATCCACTTCAACCGGTTCGACCCATCCGGCGCCAAAGTAGAAAAATTCATCGATTATGGGACCGAGCTCGAATTTGCTGGCGCGTCATATGCCCTTTTCGCCGTCTGTATGCACACGGGCGCCCATTATACGGCCATGTGCGAAAACAGAGGCCATTGGACGTTTTATGATGATGCGGTGTGCACACCCACGACAGATCCTAACGCGATCATTCAACGGGATGCGTATGTGCTCTTCTATAAAAAACTCATCGACGCGTGCCAACCAAATACGCAATAACTGCCAAACCCAATGTGACGCCGCCCAGAATGGTCAAGCGAATTGTCCAGACGTCTGTCGACTTTTCCATCGTATCGGTAGTTCAACATTTTTTTTAATTTAGTAATAGCCTCCGTAACCACCGTACATACCACCGCCGTACATGCCGCCGCCGTACATGCCGCCGTGACGCATACTTACCATGCCAAACATGCTTAGGGAGGAAAGTAGGATCAGCACAAAGAGACAGATCGAGACAAGAACAAACATGGGTCTGTTGTTGCGTGTGGTGGTGGGGCTATCAATAGAATCCATACCATCCATTGTGTCAAAACCTTCGTCTTCGTCTTCCAGAGTATCGACGGGAATTTTGGTGATAACCTTGGCGGACATTGCTGCTCTATGCTACCACCCAAGAAAATATTTCCCGTCACACCCGCTCACGCCAAAACGGGGGCCTCCTCGCTGGGGGTCGCGGCCTCCCCGCCGACCTTCTTGGCGTCCACCAAGTCCTCCCAATTCATCTTCCCAATGTACTTGCAAACGGGCTTTTTCTCGTACACAATGTACCTACCCTGACGGATCACTTCGGTGGGCTTATCCAGTTTAATGACGTTGCCGTTGAACTCGCGCACAATCTTGGTGTTGGTCTTGCGGAGAAGAATGCGCAGGGATCCGTCCTCGTTCTTCAGGTTGGCCGGAAGCTTGTCGATGCGGGAGGCACACTTGAGGGCAGCATACCGGTCTGAAGACGCGCATAACTTGGCAAGTCCCTTCAGGGTATCGGGACAGTGGAGCATAAAAGTGGACTTGGTACTGGCCTTCTTGGTGCGGCGGACGAAGGTCACCCGCTGACCGGGGGTCTCAGGCTTAGGCTCAGGCTCAGCGGGTGCTACTGCTGCGGCTGCTTCAGGGCTGGTCATAGCATCGGCTGCTACATTTTTTCCACGATTTAAACGTACGTTTATTTAGCACGAAAAATTCAGATTGATTCTTACAATGGCAGAACACCAGGCACTCTTTAATTCCATGTGTAAAAGTCTCATCGAAAATGATTTTGCCACGGCCGCCGATCTCGGCACTGCCATCCTCGAACGGCATGGCAATCACACGGCCGTTCGGCACAACCTGGCCCTCGCCCACGAATGCTCAAAGGATTTTGTCGCCGCTGCTGCTGAATATAACGCTACCATCCGTGACTTCCCACAGTACATGCCATCCTACCTCGGCTTGGCCAACTGCTCGCTCTATGCAGGCGACAGCGAAACCGCCGAACAACTCTTCCGAACCGCCAAAGACATCGCACCAGAGGACCCCCGGCCCTCCATCCTCCTCAGCGAAGTCCTCTTTCTCCGGGGCAAAAACGCCGAGGCCATCACCGAACACCTCCTCGCCGTGCGAAAAGTCGACGCGTCCCGCAGCGTGCCCACGCAGAACCACGTACACTGTTACATGGACTTTGGAGACGCGGCTGCCAGGTTCCACATGTTCCTCGAACGGTCCTTGGTGCAGCGCGAAGGGTACCCAACCCTGCCTCCACCGCCGCTCTACCCAGAGGGCCACTCGGTCGCCATCTTCCTGGCGCACACCGGGAACGCCGCGGATCTGGGACGACGTCTGGAACGCCTGGACCGCCGTCGCGTCTACCTCCTCGCACTCGACGACATCTCCGCCGGGATCCTCAAAACGTACGGACCCGATGCGACCACCAGCATCTCGTATGACACGCACGAATTGCCAGCTATTGCACTCTTCGTCGCACACTGGCTCACGCAACACGGCACTCGGGTCTGTCTTCTGTCGGATGACGCCCGACGCGATATCGATAAACTCGAATGGGCCGATACCGTGGAAGGTGACATCGACGTCAGTCCTCAAGGCGATCTCGTGGCCACCCCTGCCGCATCGGCCCACCTTGACCCCAGACTCGTCTCGCCCATGTGGAACCGTGGTCGACACCCTGAACCCGACGCCTTCTTCATCATCTACAACGCCATGCAAAAACTTCAAAAATAATATCAACCTCTAGACCATGCTCTACCAGCCCGCATACCTTCCGCAGCACGGCGTGGCGGACGTCATTCTGGACCCCGTGCGGCGCCTCATCTGGGTCGTTGCCACTCACCTCCCAGCGCCCAAACTGCAGGTGCGGGACGCTGCCACGGATGTTCTTCTCCACTGCATCAAAGCGTCCTCCGTGGGGGGAGAATGTCCCTCCGCCATCCTCGCATTCACGTACGCCGCCACTCCAACCGCCGTGCTGGTTAACGGCGTGGAAGTCTGTGTCTCGGAGCGCCAAGAAATTCTCGCGAATCGATTTGCCGTACTTCCTCGCGACGCGATCATCGTGACCACCATGTACAAACACGACAGTCGTTACATCGAACCATACGTGGAGTATTACACGGCCAAAGGAGCCCACGGGTTTCTCCTGTACGATAACAATCCCACATGCATGCACGAGGGTGCCATTCATTGGCCTCTCCCCTATTGGACGTCCGAAGCCGAGGGCATCCATTGCGCCCAGTCCACACACCTGGCGCACGCGGCCCTGCTCACCGCGGTGTTCGGAAAGAACGCATGGCTCCTCAACGTCGACCTCGACGAATACTTGCACACAAGCTACACCTTGCCTCGTCTGGCTGAGCTCGCCGCCATGGGGGACTGCACGGTGATGGCCTTCCGATCCCAGTGGGCCGACTGCAAAGCCCTCGGGGTATGCGCACCCTCCACGTCGCCGCACCGCATTCGCACAGCTCCATTCGTGTTTGAGTGGCCACAGCGGTCCAAATACATGCAACGTCACGCATTTGACGATCCCTTGCTGCGGGATGTGCCCACCTTCCATCGAGGCATCCACCGCCCTCGCTCCGCCAGCGTCCCGGAACGGTCTATCGTCCTCCTGAAACCCCACGAAGGCGTGTTGCTTCATTTTGCGCACGCCAGCGGGGCTCCCCGTTCTGCCGGCATAGTGTTCACTCATCAGCTTCAAAGTACCGCAGCTTCTGAAGGCGTGCCGGATGCCACGCCGCCTCCATGAGTTCCCGCTGCAAGGCTGGCCACAGTCGCTCTTTCGCGTCTCGGCATTCGTCCAGCGCCTCAAGAAACGTCACCGTTTTGCGCACGCCGGCATTCTTGGGAAACGCCACGTGGGCATGCCGGGCCCAGTGGATGGCGCGCATACCCGTCAGGTCGTCGGCGAGGTATGGATCTGCGCCATAATCCAGCAACAGCCGCACCAACGATAAGTAAAGCTTGGCCGCTGCCTCGTGCAACGGGTACCTCGGGGTGATAAAATGCCTGGACCGCGATGGTATTGAGGAGGCGTTCGGGTCAGCGCCTGCGCATAACAGGTTCCGAACCACGACTTCCACATGGGCACTGGGATAGTGTCGTAACGCGTCCATCAAAAGCGTGAAACCAAAATTGGGCTTGTTAACGTCACATTCGAGCATGCGAATCATGGCGGCGATGAGTTGAACGGGTGCAAAATTCAGGATTAACTCTCGCAACGCATTCATTTCCGTCTTGGCGGTCGCCCCATATTCCACCAATATCTTCAGACACTCGAGCGCTGCCGCCACCGTCTCCTCAGATTCGAACAGTCGGTCCGCGCACCACAGGCAGTCGATCGGTTCCGCCGGCACGCCACGCAAATTTGCAACGCTCCGAATGTCGCCACCGTCGCGCATGATCGCTCGAAGCACGTCCGCCTCATGTTCCAACACTGCTACATGAACTGGGGATTCGTACACATCCATTCTTCTGTATGTGTCTCTCTCTATCTCGTCTGTCTTAAGTTGTTACATCTTTCAGGCGTTCAAACAATTCACGATATGTTCGCGTTTCAATACGGAAACAATATCCCACTCCAACGCTGCCATCACCTGCCGCTCTTTTTCTCGCAATGACTCCGGCCGGACTTTGGCCCCCATCGCCATCAGTTTGCACCCAGGAGACGTGACTTGGGTGCCCAAAAATTTGAAACTAATCCACAACGCAGCAGCCGTTGCCGCGTGATAGGTTGGGTACATGAGCTCCGGGCATTTCTTCGCCGCTTCCGTGACCAGCGCAATCCCCCCTTGTCGAATAGCGGCGTCTACCACGGCCCCCCCGCGACTCAAAAAAATTATATTGTCACATATTTCGTAGACGAACGTTGATATATGGTCGTCTTGCGTGAGATCAATCACTTCCGTCTCATCTTCTTCTGACACATCGATGACGCTCACAGGGGATGTCCGCGAGGGGCGTTTCTTGCTCGCGCTCGGGCCCTGAGTTTCCACGTAACGTTTCATTTTGAATTTGTTTTGTTTATGGTTTCATTCGAGAGTCACGCTCTCATATATAGTCTACAGGTTTCACGCTTTCTTTTTCACGTCAAACGCCCAAAGCCTTTTTACACAGACTCGCGTCAAACTTTGTCTTTATAAAAAAAATGTCGTCCGCCATTTTGACCAAACGCGTTCGCGATATTCTCGTGCGTGGGCACCGTTCAAAAGGAGATGCCAAGGACGCCTCAAAATTGGCTGATCTGACCGCGGGGCTCATCACGGCCTACAAAAAGCTGTATGATCACGAAGACGACGAGGAGATCTTGACGGTTTGCCTCGTGGATGCTCTCGGAGGGCTGCGCATTCACCTGCTGGAGCTCCATTCGTCGCTGCGCCAGTGCACCGAGGAGGACATCATGGCCGTGTTGGCCTACATGCAAGCGCGGCATCTTCAAGAGGAGCCTGGACCATTGCTCATTGGCATCAACCCAGAGTGTTCCGTGTATATGTCCGTCATTCTCCCCGCCAGGGAACCCTTGGTGTGCCAGGGGTGCGGCATGCATTATCGCTGTCGCGTGAACGCCTCCCGATGTCTCTCCTCGCATGTGAGCGACGCGGATGCTGCAAGGAAGCCGCTGTATTCCCGACAGGAGCTGGAGCAGCACTGGGAGGGTCTCGACGCGGATGCGCGCAAGTGCATTATGGGTGCGTGTGGGTTGCCCATGCCCTGGCGCGTCGAGACCATCGGTGCCGAAGAACTATTGGACGATGCCATGCGAAAATCAGAATTCACCTACCTGTTTCGCGTGACCACGTCCCCGGCGTTGTTTGATTTCGAGTATGACGACACGATTTACACCATTTGGAACATGAACGCGACGGGCGCCGACCGGCTCATGCACGCGTTGGTGGCATCCTACGAGACTCACAAGCAGCACGTAGCGGATGAGTTGTTGCGTGACACCTCAAATAAGAAAAAGAAACAGAAGAAGAAACTGACAGCCGAGATGGTGAAGGGAGACGAGATCTTGGCCAAGAAGTACGAAGAGCAAAAGGAGAAGAAGAGGGAAAGGAAACGGTTGGCGAAAATCGAAAAACGGTTCTTTTCCACTCCCTTGCGCATTGGCATAACTGGAAAATGGTACGAAGAAGAAGTGGAGGACCCTGTCACCTTCGTCGTCTCTGGGGCCGGGGCTGGGGTTGGGGTTGGGGTTGAACACGGCGGAGTTGTGGACGGCGGCGTCGGCGGCGGCGGGGCGGCGGGGCCGGTACAGCTGGTGGCTGTGGCGTGAGTTGAAGCTGTCGTGCCGCATTCTCTTGTTCTCTGACGGCCGTTTCGTACGCTTCTTGGTCACGACGCATCTGATCAAATTTTGAATTGAGGTCTATTTGTTCTTGTCGAAGCGCCTGTAAATTTTGTCGTAGTTGCCCCACTTGCGCCTGTTTATGTGCCAATGTTTGATTGTAAGTCTGCATCACGGAATCAACGCCAGTCCCCAGAACCTGGGCAGTTTGTAAACGACGCCGGAACAGCTGGGTGAGCTGTGCAAGCCGTAGCCGCTCATTTTGGATCGACCGCACAACCTCCCGCTGCTGTTGTTCGTTCACGTCCAACTGGCGGGCCACTTCGTTCTTCCGTTGGGCAGCTTCCTGGACACCTGCGGCGACTTCGCTCGCTGCGACCAGTCTGCGGGCCGTCTGAGTGAGCGTGTTCAGACTCTGGGGGGCTTGCGGCGGCGGCGGTTGTGGTCGTGATGCGTCAGGAGACCCCCGCCCGCCACTCAGAGCACCTGCAATCTGAACCGCCAGCTGTGAGAGTGCCGTCTGTTGTCGGCGCGATTGGCGAGCACACGTCCGCACGCGGTTCTGCAGAATGGCCGTGGCCGCTGGCGTGGGGGGTTTGCGTTCGGTTTCAAGGACCACGTGCAATTTCCTGTCCCGAGGGGGCATCGTCTGTACGGTGTATCAAGAAAGAAAATATCAGCTCCGACGGCGGCGGCGGCGTTTGAAGAGCGCCGCACCTCCCACGCCAACCAATCCCAGAAGTGGGTACATCGTGCTATAGCTCGACTGATTTGGGCGTGTGGGGACCGTGGTCAGGGCGCTCCCCGCTGGAGGTAGCGCATACACGGTACGCGTCGCTTGGACAGGGGCTGCTGGCCAGTAGGGTTGGACTCGGTTTCGACCACCGGACCGTGCCGAAGGCGTCCAGTAGACCAGATTTGATCCTTTGGTCGAAGAAGAAGTCGAAGGTTGTTGTCTGCGTTTGTTGTACGGCTTGCGAAGAGAATTCCAAATTTTACGCGCCTGGGATGCATGGGACACCATTTGTCGGAGGGATCTCTTCTTCTTCTTTGCGTTGGCATTGGCGTTGGCGTTGGCACGTTCCACGGCTGCACGAACGGCATCTGCGGCAACTCTATGGGCGATCTCTTCATTCTGGGCACGCTGTAAGGCACGTCGAACAGCGTTTGCGGCGACCTTCTTGGCGATAATGGCGTTATAATTCGTGGCGAGGAGTCTTGCGCCGGGTTTTTTCCCCGGGGGCGAAAGAGGGGGTCTTCTTCTTTTCTCTGTAATATTCTTCATAGGTATCCTAAAGCAATATATTTATATATTTATAGAGCTCCTTCCAATGGAGATTTTTCCAGTGGACTGGGTGAAACTCGAAGAAGAGACCTCCTTTGAAATTCGATGCTACGGAAAAACCCGTGACGGGACGTCTGCGTGCCTGCGCATCTCCTTCCTCCCCCATTTTTACGTCGAGTGTCCCACAGGTTGGAGTGCTCTCTCTGGTCAACATTTGAGCAACACCATCGTGGAAAAATTTGGGGCGCTGTCCAGGTATTGCACCATCGTCAAGCGGAAGACGATCTGGGGGTTTACCAACGGCGAGCCCCGGCGTTTCCTTCGCCTCGTGTTTTCCTCCCTGGCCTCGGCGCGTAAAGCCAAGTGGTTTGTGCAGCGCGAGAAGAAACTGAAGACCTTTGAGGCAAACGTGGACAATGTGATCAAGTTCTTTCACATTCAAGACATCGCGCCGGCCCAGTGGCTCCGTGTTGCCAAGTTCACCCGCGTGGCCGCAAAAGATAAGACCACCGTGTGCGACCTGGAAATTATGGCGCATTATCGCGACGTCAGCCCTGCCCCGGACATCACCGCCGTGCCTCCGCTGGTTTTTGCCTCCTGGGACATCGAGTGTGTCAGCGAGAGCGGCGGGTTTCCTATTGCCGACAAACCCAACGACGTCATCTGCACTATTTGCACGACATTCCAAAAATACGGAGACCCCCAGCCCTTCCGCCGCCACGCGGTCACGCTGGGGACGTGTGCAGATGTGGATGGCGTCGAGATCGTGCGGTGCGAGAACGAAGCCGACGTGATCAACGCATGGTTGGAAGCGCTGCACACGCATTCCGCCGACATTCTCGTGGGATGGAATACCTTTGGTTTCGATTACAAATACGTGTACGGTCGGGCCTTGGTATGTGTCGACGATGCCACCGCCACGCCGCTCGTATACCTCCACCGTTTCGGCCGGGCGCTCGAAGGCGGTGGCATCATCTGCGAAAAGAAGCTCTCCTCCGCAGCCTACGGAGACAACAACTTCTTCTTTCTCACGGCGCCAGGATGGTTGCACCTCGACCTCATGGTGCTGATCAAGAAGGAACACAAGCTGGACTCCTACAGCCTGAACCACGTCTCCTCCAAATTTCTGGGCGACCAAAAAATCGACCTGAAACCCCACGAAATTTTCGAAAAGTTTCGGGGCACGGCAGAAGATCGCGCGGTCATAGTCGAATACTGTTCCCAAGATGTGTCCCTGCCCCTCCGCCTCATGACCAAACTTTCCATCGCCCAAAACGTCCTGGAAATGGCCAACGCCACCTCTGTCCCTCTCATGTACCTCGTCACGCACGGACAACAAGTCAAAGTCTTTTCCTTGCTCCTGAAAAAAGCGCGGTCTCTAGAGTTTTTGTGCCCCGACGTGGACGCTAGAGATGGTCAGGACGATGAGGAAGGGTTCAAAGGCGCCACGGTTTTGGATGCGCACCGGGGGGCCTATTTGCACGATTGCGTGTCTGCGCTGGATTTTGCGTCGCTGTATCCCTCCATCATTCGTGCCAACAACCTGTGTCCTTCCACTCTGATCATCGACCCCCGGTACGGCGCCATCCCCGGTGTCACGTACGCACGCGTCGAAACGCCTCGAGGAACCTACCTTTTTGCCCAGGACGTCGAGTCCGTGCTCCCGGCGCTGCTGAACGACTTGGCGGCCTACCGCAAAGCTGCCAAAAAGGCCATGGCGGAGGCCAAGGCGCAGGGCAACGACTTCGAGGCATCCGTCCAGAACGCCAAACAACTCGCCTACAAGGTATGTGGTATTGCTATCGCGCCCTCCCTGTATCTGAGCTTTGATTTATGTTTTCCGGTTGTATTTAGGTCTCAATGAACAGCGCATACGGTTTCTTTGGCGCGTCCAAAGGCTTCCTCCCGTGTCTCCCCCTCGCCGCCTCGACCACCACCATCGGCCGTCAGATGATTGCGCAAACCAAAGCCATGGCCGAATCTCTCGTCCCGGGGTCCAAAGTCATTTATGGAGACAGCGTGGCAGGGTACACGCCGCTCCTTCTGCGCTGCGACGGCCATATTGGGTTCCTCCCCATCGAGCGCCTCGCCGACGGGCATAAATGGACCGTCATGTCGGATGGCAAGGAAGCGTGCGAACTCGACGGGGTCGAAACCTACACGGAACAGGGGTGGACCCGCGTGGAACGCGTCATCCGTCACCGTCTCGCGCCCGGGAAACGTATTGCTAGGGTCCTCACACACGCTGGCATGGTGGATGTCACGTCCGATCATTCCCTGCTCCTCAGCGACGGCACCCCCATCCGTCCCAGCCAGCTGTTCCTGGGCGCCCAGCTGCTGCATTTTCCCCGTACGCCACTGGGGGACGACCAGCAGCCTTTCAACGAGAAAGAGGCGTACATTATAGGGTCCCTTGTGACGCAGGGGTGGACGGAGAAACTGCCACGCATACTCAATGCCACGCGGCCCCTGAAAGAGGCCTTTTGGAACGGTCTCAAAGAATCCGCGGCTCCCAAAAAGTACGTCTTCGTACGCTCTCAGCTGGCCGCAGCCCATATTTATGCCATTGGGGATGCCCTCGGACACCGCGTGGGCATCGATTCCTCGCTGGAGTTGTATGTCATCTTTTTCCCGCAGGACGACGCGGAACTTGTGCGAGGCGTGTGCAAACTAGAGCGTCTACCCCCTCGTACGGGCGAGTACGTGTACGACCTGACGACAACCAATCACCATTTCAGCGCCGGCGTTGGCAACCTCGTGGTCCACAACACCGATTCCGTCCTGGTCATCTTCAATTGCGGCCCTGAAAACCGTACCGACGTCCACGCCCATTTCAAGGTTGCTCAAGAAGTCGCGGACACCATCACGAAAGAATTCAAGAAACCCAATGAGCTCGAGTTTGAAAAGGTACGTGTCTTTGAAGAACTATCTAACCCCTGGAAGTATGCTCACTCAAACCACTGGCTTCCTCTAGGTGTATTATCCGTACATTCTCTTCACGAAGAAACGGTACGCCGGTATGCTGTACTCGAAGCCTGATGCCCCCGATTACATGGACGTCAAGGGCATACAGCTCGTGCGGCGCGATAACTGCCCCCTCGTGCGCACCGCCTCGTCTGAAATATTGCACGTCATCATGGAGCACAAAAACGAGGAGTTGGCCATCCAAGTCGCCAAAAAACATCTCCTCGCGCTGCTCCGCGGAGAAGTGCCCCTGGAATCCCTGGTCATCTCCAAAGCCCTGCGTGCCGACTACAAGAACGCCGAGGCGCACCCGCACGTTCAAGTCGCCCGTCGAATCCACGCGCGCCGCGGGTTTCCCGTCCAGTCCGGCGAGCGCGTGCCGTACGTGTTTGTCGACTTGGGCGCCGAGACCGCCGATCAGTTACAAGCCGCCCGTGCCGAGGACCCTGATTATGTTCGAGAACACAACGTGCCCGTCGACGTGTTGTATTACGTTGATTCCCAGCTTTCCACGCCTATCGAAATGTTGCTGGACGTCTTGCGACCTGGGACCTTTGGAGAGCTCATGGACGGCGAAGACATCAAACCGCTGTTGGATGCCTTACGTCGCAAAAGCAAGGATGACCTCGTGATTGCCAAACGCGTGAAAACCAATACCAAGAACAATCAGCGTGAAATTACGTCTTTTTTCTTTCGAAGTTGAATGTTAAAGTTGTGTTACATGTAAAAACCAGGCGCACCCGATAAAAAAATATTTGATCCATCCTATCTGAAATGTCTACCAACGTGAGCTACAACCAGCTCACCGCATCAATTATCTGCGCCGCGTCCTTGTTCTCCATTTTTGCTGGGTTCGCCGCACAAGGCACAACATCCTTGGAAACCGGCGTGACCCTTGCTGCCGCGCTGACACTTGCGGGCGCTGCCTTCCAGGCGTGGCGTAACAAGAGTCCTATGCTGGTTGGACTCCTCGTATGCACTGTCGCCGTGCTGGTTGGTATCATGATTATGGTTATGAAACGCAAAACACAAGTGCTTTACATGGGGGATTCGATTCCTCTGAACGAAGGTGAGACCCAATACATTTCTGCAGAAGTCTCGAGGCCTCCCGTTGCCTTCGTGGCCAATAATTAAATTTCTTTGCTGAGGGGCAACATTCAAGGAACGAAAAATACAACCTTAGCCGAACAGCTGCAAGCTTTTTAATAAGGAACGTCTCACGCTTTCTTTTACCAAGGACCTTAATTTAAGGAATGTTTTCCTACATCACCGTTCCTTAAATTTGTGTCTATCTATCCGGTATTTTCTCGAAAAACAAAAATGTCAAAGGATGCATGGCTCAACCCATCTCTCAACCGCGCTGAAATTCAGCGTCGGCTCGAATCTGTTATTTGCAGAAAGATGAATGGATTTTACAGGTCATGGAAACACTACTTATGGTGCAGAAACATGGTTGACTCGGAAGTCATTTATGGTTCGGATTGGATGAATTTGCGGGTGGGAAAAGCCTATTTGGTGATTGTGGATGAGGAGAATACGCATTATGAAGATACATGGGACCTTGCAGGAAACGTTATGGTGTTTCAGAAGTATGAGAAGTTGGATGCAAAGACCATTGCTGCACGTCAAAGCACCGTCGATGTGCTGCTGGATTCCTTGAAGCAACTCAGAGATTCCTATGACAGCGATGATAGCACATATACCGAAGGTGGCGATGAAGATACGTTATACCAGCTTGGCCAAGCGCGTCGCATGATCAAAAAGTATTGTCATATGGAAAATTACCAGTTCCATTTTTGGGATGTGAGAAATAAAACCATGCACATCATCGATCCTTGTGCCGAACGGAGAGGAAGGATTGAAATACTGGACCTCGCTTCTTCTGGATGGGCGCAATGTGAAGATGGCTATATTATAAATCCTCACTGGCAGAAATTTCCTACAAATCATGTTCGCGGAAGGGAGACCATGAACAAATTGCGCCGCCTGACTGCCCAGTATGTGTGGCAGGAGGTCGCTGCCATGCGAATCCAGCGTGGGTGGAGAAAGGCCAATGCTGATCCAAAGCATACCTTGTGCAAGAAGCGACTGAGACGGGAATTTGAAGAGTATGAGGAGGCAGCGGCGGTAATTAGACAAAGTCCTTAAAACATACTACTTTTTTCATGTAACAAACTGAAGAAAAGACAAGCAACAGAAAGGCAAAAGAAGAAGAAGAGAGTTCAGAGCGCACGCTAGGTATTACAGACCACCAAGGCGCAACAGGAACCGCGCACAGGTTCTGTGTCCACGCGCTACAGCTCGGTGGTATGGAGTGTTCCTGTTCGTGTCCAATGCCCACACGTCTGCCCCGTGCCCCATCAAATTCCGGATCACCGCCACATACTCGTCCTCTCTGTCTTTATCAAACGCCTCCACTGCCACATGCAAGGGGGTGGCGTTGGTTGAATCCAGCGCGTAGGTGCCAAACCGGGGTTCTACCAGCAAAAAATTGACGACGTCTGCGTGCCCTGCCCGTGCCGCCCAGTGGAGAGCCGTCCCGCACCTGCTCTCGCCATTGTACTCCTTCGCGCCAAAACGCAGGAGCAGCGAGACGAGCCCCACATCGCCCGCAGCAGCGGCCTCGTGCAATGGCGTGGACGTGTCGCGGGCCAGGGCATTCGGGCTGGCCCCTGCTGCTAGCAGCACCTTCACCATGGCAGGATCCTTGCGGCGCATGGCATAATGCAGCGGCGTCCTTCCGTGCGCGTCCTGAGCATCGACGGCGGCCCCCAATTTCAAAAGAGTTTCTACCGCACGCACATTCAAGTGTTTCGACGACCCCACACCGCCTAAGACCGCCGAATGCAGCGGGGTCAGTCCCGTTTCGCCCAACACGATATTCACGTCCTGGACAATCTCGACCAGCCCCCGCGTGGCTCTGCTATTTCCGTCCCATGCCGCCTTGTGCAGGGCCCGAATTCCAGTGACGTGCCGACGTGCCTGCATTAGATTATGGTGCGCACACCAACCAGCATAATACGTTTGCCACTCCGTCGGTGTCATCCGATACGCCACGGCCTTCGGTTTTTCCTTGGGCCAGCGCTCAAAGGCATGAATGTACCACATCGGATGATGCCAGGGGGCGTCCGTGGCCTCCAGATATTGCTCCCACAACGACCTCTCTTGGCTGTCAAGACTGGAGTCCACTTTCTTCTTCTTCCTGGAGCTTTCGCCGGCGTCCGCGTCGGGTTCTGCGGCGGTGCGCTTTATCGAAACATAGGGAGTTGGGTACAACTCCCGGATCACGCTGACCAAATCTTCTTTGGCATTCGTTACACTCTTCAATTTTTTGATCAGCGCCTCGTCGTTTGTGTACGTCTCCGGGAGAAACCGAAAGTCGCTTCGAGGCAGATGCCCAGACACGACGCCCGTGAGATGCGCCCAAAGCATCATGATATCCTCGGCATGCGCGGCATCGACCACAGACCCCATAAGACACTGGGGAAGGGTATCGCCGTTGCGGTCAACGCAAACTCTGTACTTTTTCGGAGGACGACACCGCTTATCCCTGATGCGTATCTTTTTTTCGCCGCGTGTCGTCAGACCCTGCTCGCGCAGCTTTGCAATCTCCTCATCGTCCATGACACGATCCTGCACATGGAAAACAGTTACACGTCAAAATATGTACAGGAATATACAAAAAGCGATATCAAACAAACGTACATAAAATTTTCCTTTCTTTCCAGATTCAGCACATTGATGCGCCCCTTCTGCAAGCATCATCAATGAATGCAGCTCCTCCTCCGCGTCAGCAGCGGCAGTAACGGGAGACTCACTACGTGGCTCTTCCATAACGATCAAGCACAAGTAATATAAAGTGCTATGGCAGAAAAGAGCGAGGTATAAAGGGAACCATTTATGGGCGCAACTCCACTTCACGCTTTCTAATTCCGAATTTTAGGCATTTTTTGGTATAAAAGCCACCTCCTCTTCTTTCAACATTTTATAATAAAATGCATAAACTTTCTGTGAAAGATTTTGAGAACCTCCTGCTCTACGGCGAACCCAATGGTGCGACGTGTCAACTCCACGGCTTCGATCGACGCTACTTCTGCTTCGAATGCAAAACCACCGTCTGCAGATCGTGTTGGGAAATCGACCACGAAACCTGCGAAAAAGGATGCACGAGGTTCCAGAAGAGACGCGCGGACCTCATGGTGGACGCCTGCGATGATGACGCATGCCCAGATGATTTCGCCGTTTGCATCCACAGTGTATCCGGCCTGGGATGCTGTTATGTGTATCCCCCATCCCGATTATCACTCTCCGCCACTTCCATACACCGCTGTGCCCGTGCATCCTGTGGCAGGAGACTTCCCAATGATAATGGGCGATTTTGTTCCATCGAATGCCGATGCTTTGCCACTGACGTTCCAGCCGCCCCACTGTCTTCTGGATCCGTTCAAGAACTTCCCCGGTCCCCTGACTCCGTATCATCCATGGACACCGCCACCGCCGCCAGTTACCGCTCTCCTCACCGGGCCCGCAAATCCTTTCATCCCATTGCTTCGGCCGTGTTCTAAGCCTCTCTTCAAAACCAAGATGTGCACGGCGTGGCTTCGCACAAAGACGTGCAAAAACATGGATACATGTCGCTTTGCCCATGGTTTTGGAGAGCTGCGTCCGCACCCGTTTTGGGGGCGTCGGCTGCCCGTGTTTCAAGATATCACGGATTCGTGCGTTTAAGGCGTCGTTTTTTATTTTTTTTTATTTTTGTGTTGATATCACAGGATGAGTTTACCGCACCTCCCGTTGTGGGAAGGAGCAGCCTATCGGATTTTGAGAGATGATGATGGAGACATTCACGAGATCCCCGTCCGGCTCGTGGTAGCGTCTGTCCGTGCTTTCCCCCGGAACCACTTGTTTCAAGCATTAGAAGATGGTCGAGAAGTGTGGATTGTCGAGCGCGATCGCGAACATTTTTTCCTTCATGATCATCCCGTCAGTGTTCGGTTTGCTTGATTTTTTTTCTATGTAACACACGCTACTAATACATATACATTCGACGATGAAGCAGTGTCAGTGCAATATTCTTTTCGAGAGTAGTAGAGTTGCGACTGTGTAAGATGTTTACGAGGCGGGGCGTGCTCAGTGTCCTGTACCATGCCGTCACTTTCTCACGGTGGTTTGCTGGCTTCTTCTTAGAACGCATGGTCTCATTGATGGTGGGCTTGCCGCGACGACGGGCCCAGTATTCGTTCGCGCTCTTCTTGACCTGATTTTTCTTCATTCTTTCTTCCTTACACAGATTTTATTTGCTGGTGCCGAGGCCGGCTATGTACTCCCAACGTCGACCGCCACCGCTTGGCCCAGGGTCTTGACGCTCTCGAACGCTTTGTCGAATTTGTGAACTCTTCTCTTGAACTTGAACAGTTATGTCAATGTAAAAGTTAAGAGACAGACAGGATGAGCGAGCACATTGAACCACACATCATACTACAGATGAACAACACGAGGACCGCCACAAGAAGGAGTGTGCTGCTACGGTGCGTGGTGGTATTACCTTTTATCATATCGTTCACTGTGGCTCGCAAGTTTTGTAAAAAGACTTCTTGCCCTCTGGCGCTCATATGTACTTTATCACCCATGTAACTGGGATCCGTCGGCGTGCCGTCCGATTTTGTGAAACTTGCCGAGCAATCCGCATACGTGATCTTTGCCCCCTTGGCCGCAAGGGCACGAACAAGATTCTGGTACTCCACATTCAAGGCGTTCCGATCCGCAAGGCCCGCAGAGGTCGTTGGGGTCAGCGCACATACCACAATTGCTGTGGTGGGGAAAGCCGCGTACACCCAATTCAACAGAGCTTCCATACGCTCGCGGTTGGATGGCACCCGCGGTTTTGATTTGTCCTCGCCGAACCGGTTGCAATCGTTAATTCCAATGAGAAAACCGATGACTTTGGGCGGCGAGGCGGGCTTTTCGTTACCGCTCGACAGCCTCCAGAGCACGTTCCCAATTTGGTCGCCTGGAATCCCCATCGGGACCGCATTCAAGTCGCCAAAATACTTTTTCCACAACGTATCGGTTCCTTTTGTGTGCCCAATCGAGTATCCGAAATGGAACGACGTGATGCTGTCGCCGTAGAGCACAAAATCCAGCGGCCCCTTTTTCTCGGCCTCGTGGAGTCGGGTCACGTTCCGCGCGTTCATATCCGACCATTCTCCCCACGACCCCGCCATGTGTCTGACTTTGGAGCTCGTCCAGCTCATACGCTAGGCCGAGAAAAAAAAGAAAGACGCTTCTTCACGTTTTCTTTTTAACAAAAGGCCCACATTTTAAGGAACTGTTTGTACCGTACGGGTCTTTTACCAAGGAACGTCTAATTAAGGAACGATGTCGAAATTCGTCCCCGAAAAATCTTAATTCAAGGAACGAAATGTCGGCATTTTCCCCAAGACGTTCCTTGGCTCCACTTAG
>Ga0255156_1000092_pt1 | contig 41936 bp, 67 predicted proteins | sample Atl_Atlam_RepA_8_FD_186026 | JGI IMG/M metagenome (GOLD analysis project Ga0255156, IMG submission 186026) | Freshwater microbial communities from Altamaha River, Georgia, United States - Atl_Atlam_RepA_8h | ecosystem: Environmental > Aquatic > Freshwater > River | place: USA: Georgia... | reverse complement strand
CGCCTCCGTGTTGTGGAAAACGGTATTAGTTCCCTAGACGGAAATCAAGACCACGCTACGTCCGCCAGTACACGGTCCACGACATCATTCTCATTGTCGCGCAGGTGCTGGTAAATCTGCCGGTACACGCCCAAGCAGTCGATGGCCGCGTCTCCCGTCAATAGGACTTGGTCGCCGTCTTCTTCGACAAGTTCCAGCCCCATCGAAGACACTTCCCAATCTACGCCAAGCGTGTTGATCCCGACATCTGGGTCGGGCAAATCCAACTCGTAGTAAAGCTCTGCTTCCCCTGTCGCGTAAACTTCTTTGCCTTCGTAACGCACGGGCACATCTTCAAACTGATAACGGAAATACTCACCCATCACTCTTTCTCCCTAAGCGCGGCGCGGGCAATTTCTCTTGCCTTCACGCGAAAGTCCCAATGATCCGGCACGTTCGTCTGACCCATATTGCTGATTTTACGCAGCGCCTCACGCAGCCGCTCTATTTCGTCGGCGGCTTCGTCACATATGCCCCATGCGTCCATTTTCCGCGTATCAAATGTCCGCAGCCGTTCAACAATGTCAGTCATCACTTTTTCTCCGCTGCTCTCAAGACCTTTTTGCCATAGGCAGTGCATCGGGGCTTGGCCCCATGGCCGGACTGGTACAAGGACACGCCCGCACAACCCGTTCCACCCTTAGAGACTGCCACGGCCAGATAGCGGACACCAGCCTCTATCTCATCCTCACAGCCCCGAAATGGGTGGGGGAGCCCGACTTCGCGTGCTGCCGCACGGCCCACCTGCATCATTCCCCGATACTGGCCGTTCTTTGCCCCGCATCTCTTGCGGCTTTCGACCCAAGCCACCCCGTGGACTAATTGCCGGGGGAGGCCGTGCCGGTCGGCGGCAGCGTCCAGCATAGCGTCCGTGGTATTGAGCGGGACCGACTGGACAGAGAACACCACCGCAAAAATAGCGGCGATCATCACTCTTTCTCCCCAAACGCTGCGCGGTCTTCGGCTTCCTCTTCCCGCAGCGCGTCAATCGCATATTGTGGAACGTCGAACCCTTCGGCACGCAACGCCTCCAGCCTGTCTGCACATTGGCCCGGTGTTGGGTCGTTGAAACTCTTCCCCGCGTTGGGCAGATCAATATCCACCATGTCGGGGTTGTCCTTTAGCCATTGTTGCATAGCCGAATAACTAGCCATCAATGTTTCCGTTGATGTCCAATCAAGAGACGGGGCTTTGCCAGCCGCGTGCCGTTTCGCGGCTACATGCGTTGTCCATTTCCCATTCACATCCTCATAAACGTAAACATCACAATCGCTCCAACGGCAGTAGGACATCACTCTTTCTCCCTAAGCGCGGCGTCATTAATCAGCGCAAATAAGTTCCGCATGTCTGCCACTTCTTCGCGCAACCGTTCTATTTCCTTTGCCGATTGAAGGATCAGAAGATCATCTTCCGTATAGTCCGCATGATCTTCACAGTGCGGCACTAAACCGCGCAATCTGTCTGTGATGTCTCTCATCACTCTTTCTCCCCAAGCGCGGCGCGGGCAATTCTGAAATAGTCAGCTAAATACGACATCGGGTGAGCATCGCGTGTCTTTTCAACGATTTCACGCAGCGCCTCTTCCAGTTGCTCAATGCGTTTGGCCTGCGCCTCAATGCAGTCGGCGGCGCGTTCAATTACATCACAAGTGCAAAAGTTGTTTACACAGTCATCGCACTCTTCGCCCCGCAAAAGCCTTATCAAATCATCTGGTGTTCTTGCCTTACTTCTGCTGGTGGGTCGCGTCACAAGATTGTCGGTCATTCCATTGCCTCCTCATAAGCAGCGAGAGCGTCGTATAAGAGTTGATCTAATCTTGCCATCATTGGGTAAACCTCCGGCGCAAAAATTGACATGTCGATGATCGGCGACTTTTTCGACATGTCGTCGCTCGCCAACATTCCATTTGGAACGTCAAATAAGTGCGACTGCCACTCGTAGGCCAAGTCCCAGTACGCGTTATAAACAACCTTACGAGACGCCTTTAACTCGCGGTCCTTGATGTCCAATAGTACCTTAAGCCGGGCGATCTCATCCTCTAACTCTTCAAAATAGTCCATCATTTTAACCCCTCCACGATCAACCCAATTGAAGCAACGACGATTGCAGTCAACCAAGCGGCATACTCTATCTTACTCATCATTTGTCCTCCTTACTCACAGACTCGACAAGAAGTCGAAGTTCCGCAGTCGGCATCCGGTCTATGAACGCGACGCCTTCTTCACACACGACGGTGGCGACATATTCACGCAGCGCCTCACGCAGCCGCTCTATTTCGTCGGCGGCTTCATCCGCTACCGACAGGTCCGCATGGGCGAACGTCGCAAGATCGCGCAGATTTTTGATGAGACTGTCGGTCATTTCATCGCCTCCTCATACGCAGCAAGGGCGTCGTAAAGGTTTCTGTCTGCGTTCGGCATCAAATCGCGAAGTCCGCGTTCGAAGACAGTCATGTCGATGTTCTTTGAGAAATCGACCAGATGCCCTTGATAGGTGTATGCGAGCCACCAATAACTTGCCTTCACCACAGCGCGAGACGCCTTTAACTCGCGGTCTTTGATGTCCAATAATACCTTAAGACGGGCAATTTCATCTTCCAAATCTTCGAAATAATCCATCATCACTCTTCCTCCCCAAGTGCGGCGCGGGCAATCTCTTTCATGTCGATAACATCATCCCCGTCATAAATGACCGGGTTGTTACCGGGATAATCACGTATCTTCCGCAGTGCATCACGCAGGTGCGCCACTTCCACCATCGCCCGCGAGAGTTCTTCGCCCACGGCCATGTATTGCGCCACTGCGGCCCCATCATTGTTGGACATCTTCCACCTCCAGCTCTATCCCAGCTTCTTTCATCATCTGCCGGGCGACAGCGAAATGCTCATAGTCCATGTTCGTCAGACCGGGCCCGCAAACTATCTTTTTGATACCTGCGTTAATGAGCATCCGCGTGCAGTTCGCGCAGCACAGGTGCGTCACGTACACCGTGGCCCCGCGCAGCGTGGCACGGGCGGCGTGCGCGACGAGGTTCTCTTCTGCGTGCGCCGTCCAGAGATACTTGCCGGGGCGCTCCATCCGGCACGGCAGGTCTTCCACGCCTCTCGGCAGGCCATTGTAGCCCGTCGAGAGGACGGCCCGACTGTCAGGGGCCACGGCAACTGCGCCGACCTTGGTGGAGGGGTCTTTCGACCACTCCGCCACGACCGCCGCCATATCAAGGAACCTTTGGGTCCATTTGGGCATCAGAAGCACACCGTGTTGCAGTTGTTGCCCTGACAGCACGTCTGGCACACGACCATCTTGCCCTCGACGAAGTAGGTGTTTGTCACACAAGCACCCTGCGCGCACACTTCCTTCGTCATCAGCAGCACCATGATGATGGCCGCGATCAATCCCACGGCAAAGCCAAGCACCGCCAGCATCGCCATCACTACGTCGAACAGCTTCGGGAACATCACCGGCCTCCCTTTGGAGAGACGTGGTAGCAATCGACAACGTCGGCCACTAATGCCCTACGCGGATAGTCAGACAGCGCCTCCGCAATATCCATGTACGGGGTCAGGAACAACTGATCTTGGTATCGGTCCGCAACCTGCCATTTACCGTCCTCGAACGCCACGAAGACAATGTCATCAACTTCAATGGGACGCGCCGCCTCGTCGAGCGCAACAAGGGGATGGACTTGCGTGTAGCGATTGAGGTGCATGATCGTCTTGCCGTCGTTGCCCTCTTCGAACTCCACGCGGACCGTCGGCGCACCGGGCGATGCCCATGCCATGTTGTCCAATACCTTGACGGGCAACAGGACAATGTCCCCGTTATTTGCTTGGTTGAGTTTCATGCCATTTCCTCCATTACCTTATTGATAGCCATATTCTGACTGTCCACGTGGGAGACGCGGTGCGTCACGGCGGACACAGCCCGCCACGTCTGCGTGGCACGGGACCACTGCACGAACCCGACCTCTTTGCCGTAATAATTGACAGTGTAAAAGGTCCGGTCATTTGGGTGCCGTTCGAGCGAAACAGGGAACACCGGCTCATCCCAGTCATCGTCCAACAGCAGTTCCTTCACTTTTCCCATTTTCTCCACTCCAAGTTTTTCACGTGCTGCGCTAACTTCTCCGCGATCAAGACCGCCGCGTGTTGAGCGGCAGACTGATCGGGATACGGGCCACGGGACACTAGCTGCGTCGTATGGTCGGAGGCGAGGACCGTCGCCCACCATGCGCCCTCGTCCCAATTAGCCTCTGCGTAAACGATGGATTGAGGTAAGGGCATTACTCCGTTCCTTCTTCAACAGCACGCCAGATCTCGCGGCCTTTATGGGTGTCGTAGACTGCCCATGAGCGCCCGGCATAATTTATAGGAACCCGTCGGCCCTTGGCCGGAACACAAAACAAGTCCCCTTCAGCAAAGCTGAACAACCGTGGCATCGTCCAATGAGTAGGCTGGTACTCATACCGGGGCATTTCAGCCGCATCCATGCAGAAGTAATCTGCGAGAATTGTTTTCGCGTGCATCATTCCGCCTCCGGCGTTGGCATATAGGCCAAGTGCAAGTCGATCCGCTGCTGGATGTCAGACGCTGTGCGGGACAGCGAGGAAATCAGGCAGCTCAGGGAGTCAGCGTCAATCGTCCAGTAGTTGTCTGAAAGAGCCTTGAGGGACATCTCCAGATCGAAAACAGCCGTGGAGGTGTCTGCCAATAGGGTCCGCTGGCGGACGCTCACTTCTTGCCAATCGGTCTTCGGTGTCTGTGTTGTTTTGCGCTTTGCCATGATCTTTAACCTTTTTAAGCAACCGGCTCTATTGCCCGTTGTCTTAGTCAACATGGCATAAGGTTGGTGGGCTCACAAGGGGCAAAACTAGCAGCGTTGGCCCGTTTTGGGGCACGGCGTGGGGTAGACACCACCCAAAAAACACCTAGACACCACCCTTAAAAATAGACACCTTGGTGTCTAGTGTCGGAGTGCTCTAGTTAGACACCTAGACACCACTGCTATTCTCGGAAAAGTGGTGGCTACTACCATTTTTCTTCAATGATTGCAAAGCACTAACCTCAAAAATAGACACCTAGACACCACTTTTTATAAATCTAAGTAATACACACATCTCTACCCCTTTCTATCTAGTGGCCTGCTACGTTGTGCCCCCTTTTGCCCTTGGTGTACGGGGTAACCCTCAAAAATGAGGTGGTGTCTACTACCCTTACGGAAGGAATAGACTAAAGTCTAATACCCCACCCCTTCTGGAAAAGAACGCCACGTCCAAACTTTGCTAGATTGGTTTTTAGAAAAGCTGGACCAAGTGGACTTATTTTTGAGGGGCTTTTGCAGCCACACGGTTTTGCGCCCCAAAATGGGGATTGACCTAAAATGGGGCATGGATCTTAAAATAAGGCGTGAGGCACAAAACCCATTTTGGAGCATGAGGCACAAAACCCACAATGAGGCATAAGGCACAAAACCCACAATGAGGCATAAGGCACAAAACCCACAATGAGGCATAAGGCACAAAACCCACAATGAGCTTTGCTGCTCGAATTGACGTGCCGTCAAGGTGGCGTCATATTGTGCGGCATGGCTATTGTCTTAGGGATTGACCCGGGAATATCTGGGGCGCTTGCGCTAGTGGAGCGAGATGGGCGCGGCGCTTTCAAAGCGCTACAGATCGAGCCCTTGCCCTTATGGTCCGAACAAACAAAGATCGGCAAGGTGCGGCGCTACATTGACCTGCCGCCCTTGCTAGAATTGCTAGCAAGCATGGAGGCTGATTGCATCGTTTGCGAAAGGATGATTGCAGCGCCAGGTATATCTGGCTCAACGGCTTTCTCCATGGGCGCGACCATGGGCGTGCTACAGGCGGCACTAAGGGCGCATGGCGCGCGTCATAAGCTTGTAGTCTCTAGCGTCTGGAAACGCGCCTTAGACTGTCCCCCAGACAAAGAAGCCGCCCGACTGTTCGCCGGGCGGCTCTTTGGTTCTGACGATTTTTGGCCCTTAAAAAAAGACCATAACAAGGCTGAAGCGGCGCTCATTGCCGCATGGGGCGCAATGACCCTTTAGGGCTTGGTGCGCGCCAGATTGACTAGCGCCGCAAAGAGCATGATTCCCCCAATGATCTCAGCGACAATAATCATGGCGCGAGCATGTCCCATAAGAGCGCGAGCGGGAGCGCGTAGAATAGCGCGACAAGGAGCCAATAAACGGGGTTGGCGCTCATGCCGCTTCCTCCGCATAAGCTTCCAGCAACATGGTTGCAATCTCCCGATAATTGACGTCATCCACGAAGGCTAGGGCATAGTCGCGCGCTAGACCTTCGGGAGCGGTCATTTCAATCAGCTCTTCGGCATATTCGCGCAGAATGGGCGCGAGGTCATAAGGCTCTATGCCAGTCCAGCCCATATCCTCCGGGTCAATGCCGTCAAAGATTTCTAAATTCACGCGCCAAGTAGCGTAATTGGTCCAGCCGTTATAGGTCTTATCAGTCATAGCTTAGGCTCCTTGTAATTCATTTGTGAGATTGACGGCTTGGCGCTCTACGCGCTCAACCTTAAAAGAATAGTCGCATAACCATAGACGGCGCTTGCCTTCTTTCCATGCGGCAAGGTCAGCTTCAGTCGGTGCGTTGCTTTCGTATGTCTCTAGGACCTGAATGTCTATCCGCCCTTCTTCTTCGCAGGCATCATAGAGCACGGCTCCCGGGTCATCATTACCTGCAAAGCTGTTAAGTTTTTCAACAAGCTCCGGGAGACTGTCAGCCTGCCAGCGAATATCAATCCACGTTGAGCCGCCGTTACTAATGCACCCTTTGGCATAAACGTCTTCTTCCCAGAATTTTAGAGCGCCGTTGACTTCGTAAGACATAACTCACCCTTCCCCATATGCGCTTGGAATTTGCTCAAATGTTGCATCGCATAGCAGACTGTCGTCTTCCCAATTCACGTCACAAGCGACAACGCGCCACCCATCACGCGCATTGTGTGCGATGCTCTCAATGATTGACCGCGCATTGTCTTTTGCAGCTTTGAACGAAAGCGCCGCCCCATCATTCGTGATGAAATAAAGGGGGTACCCTCCGGGCCAAGCATATGGGCCATTTCGCATGGCGGCGCGAAAGTCTGACAGAGTTTTGATCTTCACAGTTTAAGCTCCTTGCTCTGTTTTAAGGCCAAAAAGACGTGCAATTCTAACGCGGCTTGATGCGGTCAAATTTTGCGGGAGGTGAAGATCTCGCTCTGTATAAGCGCCCGTTTGGTAATCCTGCTCAGCTTCCCACGAAAGCCAACGAGGCGGATTATGCTTTGAGATGGGCCAGCAATCAGCTTGCATGGCGTGACCATGCCAGCGCATGAGGTCATAGGCCTCGCGCAAAGTCAGGCCTTCATGCTCCATGCCTATCTCTTCAGCTTCGCCATTCTCTGCGCTTTCTTCGGTCACTATCGCGTAAGAGATGCTAAACATGATTATTCTCCCTCTTTGAATGTTACAAAAGCGACCATGCAAGCGCCGCGCGGTCTAATCTCTACAGTGTCGCCAAAGTCTGTTACCTCACAACGCGCGCCTGTCCACCCTGCCAAAGCTTTGGCGCGTTTGACTAGCTCCCGGCGATAGGTCTTAGCGGCTTTGGTGTAACCCTGAGAGCCGTCATAGCCATAGTGCGTCATCTCAGGCATGGCGAACGAATGGCGACGCACCCAGCAATAATTGGCCTCTCCACCAAAGGTGTCTGTGATCTCGATCTCGTAAGTGTGCACGGTTTTCGCTCCTTTTACAGTGTCGGGGTTTGGACAGAGACGGAATAACCAAGGGCTTTTATTTTAGCGACCGCTTCGCGTGTCAGTGTCTTTGTTCCAGTCAGCGCCGCGAATATCTTTGCCTTGTCGCAGACAGGATAAATCATCTCGTTTCCGTAGACATTTTTGATTTGCACCGTGATATCCATGGGTGTTTCTCCTTGGTTGCTGTCAATATAATTGACTAGGCTCATTGGACATTCAAGAAAAATCTTGCCCCATTTTTACGCCCTTGGACCATTTTGGGGCGACACCTTGCGCTCTATCTGAAATGTTATAATGTTACATTGACTTAGAGGGCTACACAGTATGACTTGGGAAAAGGGCAAATCAGGCAATCCGGGCGGATTGACCTTGCGCCAGTCTAGAACCAAACGGCTCATTGAAGGGCTTGGCCCGGTCGCTGTCGCGCGCCTTGAACAGCTCTTGCGCTCGGATAATGAAACCGTCGCGCTCGGTGCGGCTAAAGAAGTCCTTGCCCGCGTTGCGCCAATTCCCAAACAGGCAAAGCTCGACGTTAACATTGAGCATGGGCCCAACGCACATCTTGCGGCGCTTATTTCATTAAGCAAACGCGTCGCACATAATGAGACACCGACCCCATTGCTGGATGTCACGCCCAATTTGGGGCACGATGCCCAGCTTGCCGTGCTACAGTCGCAAAGTGAGCAGGTCATCGCCGAATTGGTGGATGATGACGAAGATGAGGATGATGACCCAAAATGAGTGGTAGCGCCCATCCTGTGCAGCAAAACCCGTAATGAGCCCCCCGGCCCATGGTGGGTCCCCCGGGTGCGGCTTCGATATGCACGACCCTGTCTCTGTACGGAAAAAATCATGGTTGAAGCCGCACCCCCTCCCCCTACGCCCTCCACAATGGAAGCGGCCTACGAATTATTTGTAGAAACTTACCGAAACAATCCCGTCGAGTTTGTGCAAGTAGTGCTAAACGCCTCCCCCCTGCCGTGGCAGCAGAACTTTCTCAACGCCATTGCAAGAGGTGAGCGCCGCATCTCCGTCCGTGCGGGCCACGGCGTGGGCAAGTCCACGGCGTGTTCGTGGGCGCTCATCTGGCACATGCTCACCCGTTTCCCTCAGAAGGCCGTCTGTACCGCCCCCACCTCCGGGCAGTTATTCGACGCATTGTTCTCTGAAGTGAAAAAATGGATAAACGTCCTCCCGCCCGTTCTGCGCGACAGCATAGAGGTTTTCTCAGATCGCATCGTACTAAAGGCCGCTCCCGAGAGTTCGTTCATCTCAGCCCGCACGTCGAGTGCGGAGAGGCCGGAGGCGCTGGCGGGGGTCCACTCGGAGAACGTCCTGCTGATCTGCGACGAGGCGAGTGCTATCCCGGAACCGGTGTTCGAGAGTGCTGCGGGTTCGATGTCTGGACACGCTGCCACGACTGTCCTAATCGGGAACCCGACCCGGAATAGCGGGCTGTTTTTCCGCACGCACCACCAGTTGGCGAACGACTGGAAAACGATGCACGTCTCGTGCAAGGACAACCCGCTCGTCTCCGACGACTTCGTCCGGCAGATTGCTGCGACTTACGGCGAGATGTCCAATGCCTTCCGCGTCCGTGTCTTGGGCGAGTTCGCCCTCCGAGACGATGACGTACTGATCCCCGCAGAACTCATCGACGCGGCGGTAGAACGAGACGTTGTGCTAGATCCGACTGCGCCTCTGATTTACGGATTGGACGTGGCGCGCTTCGGGGACGATAGAACGGTGCTTTGCAAGCGACAGGGCAATGTGGTCGTCGAGCTGAAGCATTGGTCAGGGGCTGACCTCATGGAGACGGTCGGTAAAGTCGTCTACGAGGCCAATCTGGAGCGTCCCGCTGAGATCTGCGTGGACAGCATCGGCATGGGCGGTGGCGTAGCCGACCGCTTGCGCGAGCAGGGTTTCAACGTGCGCGACGTGAACGTGTCCGAGAGTGCGGCCATGAACCAGCAGGCGTACCGGCTCAGAGACGAACTGTGGCTGGCGGCGAAGGACTGGCTGCAATCGCGTGCGTGCAAGTTGCCCCGCAACGACGACCTGCGGCAAGAGTTGGCTTCCCCGCGCTACAATTTTGCCTCGAACGGAAAGATCAAGGTGGAGGCGAAGGCCGACATGAAGCGACGCGGGCTGCGGTCGCCGGACTTGGCGGATGCGCTGTGTCTGACGTTCGCTAGTGCTGCCGCCCAAGTGGGTGGGCGGGCACCGGCTTGGGTGCCCGGTAAAAGCCTGAAGCGGAACGTGCGCGGGGTGGTGTAAACCCACCGCGCGGGGTGGTGTGACGCGCCATTCGGCGTGGTGTAGACTTTTCCACTGAAAAAAGATAAAAATATGCTTTCCCACAAAAGCGGACAGAAACCTTGGCCGGTTTAGCGGAACTTTCCCCCCAGCAGTTACTGATGCTCCAGCAAATGGGCTTGCTGGGTGGTATTGGTGATATGACCAATACGACCGCAAGTGGGCAGTTTGGTCCAGCAAGCGGGCAGGTGCAACGTCTTGAAGGGCCAAATGCGGCCATGACGACAGGCAACCTCGGCGGGCAATACGCTTTTGACGGTGGTTCTCTTTCTGGTGGCGTTGCATTGCAGCGAATGGAAATGCCGGGAACGGTTAGTAATACCATCGTACCGAACGCCAACATCAATTACGGTCCGCTTGGCGCAAATTATGCCGCTGCTATCACTCCACAAGGAACGCAGCATTCATTGGGCGGTACCTTAGATCTTGGCCCCGCGCAGCTTGGTTATACACGGTCGCTTGAAACGGACCGGATGCCGGGTGCAAATATGTTCTCCGTTGCCGTACCAGTAGGTAATGCACGTCTGAACGCAGCCGTAACACAAGGTGACAAGATACCGACCTCTTATAGCGGCGGAGTCACGATCCCCGGCTTGTTGGGTGGTGATTTGGAGTTAGCTGGCCGATATGCGCCAGACCGACGCGACCTCGGTGTGTTTGGTCGTTTCCAGAAGAGGTTCTGACATGAAGAAACCCACCAAGGCCGAGAAGAAAATCGGTAAAGTCATGGGCGAATACAAGGAAGGCAAACTCCATTCGGGTAGCAAAAAAGGCCCGGTCGTGAAGTCGAAGAAGCAGGCTGTTGCAATCGCCATGTCGGAAGCTGGCATGTCCAAGCCGAAGGGCAAAAAGAAATAATGCATTTGCACTTCTACGAAGGCATCCAAGGCTGGTTCAACTTTGCGTCCGCCTATAAGGAAGCGGTGCAAAAAGCTGACCCGGTTGCGGTGTTCGTAGAGGTCGGAAGCTGGAAAGGGCGTTCCGCTGCGTTCATGGCGGTCGAAATCGCCAACTCAGGTAAAGAGATTGAGTTCCATTGCGTGGACCATTGGAAGGGTTCCGACGAGGACGCGCACCATAACGACCCCGATAGGGGAAATTTGTTTGACGTTTTCAAGAAAAACCTGCAAAACGCACCCATCCAACCAAAAATACACCGCGAAGACAGTGTGATTGCCGCAGGGCGCTTCAAAGACGAGAGCGTGGACTTCATTTGGATCGACGCTGGGCACGATTACGACAGCGTCAAGGCCGATATTCTGGCATGGTGGCCTAAATTGAGGCCCGGTGGTACAATGGGCGGCGATGATCTGCCGATGGACGGCGTTTTCCAAGCAGTAACTGAGATTTTCCCCCACTACAACGCTGGTAATGAGACTGGCTGGTCGTGGTGGCGAGTTCGTAAGGGGGCCTAACAGTGGCACGCGAGATTGAGATCCAAGCCGAGGCGGGTTCTGCGCCAGAGGTGGAAGTCAAAGAGAACGGTGTAGAGAAAAAGTACCGGATGGATAAGTCCGGGAAGCTCATTTATGAGGCCGATGACGAAGAAGAAGACGGCGGGCCGTATATGGCGGACGGCCAAGAAGAACCCGAAGACGAAGAGATGGGTGAGGAAGAGTTTTCCGCCGTTGTAGGCAGCGCGATTGATGACGCAGCGGACTACATCGACGAATACATCGCCCCCATGCGCGAGGCGGCAACCGGATATTATAGAGGCGATCTTTTCGGGAACGAAGAAGAAAATCGCTCGTCGATTGTCCTGACCGAAGTCCGGGACACGGTGTTGCAGGTGATGCCGTCACTGCTGCGCGTGTTCACTTCCGCCGAAAAAGCCGTCGAGTTTGTCCCCCGCAACATGGAAGACGTGCCTTTGGCGGAACAGGCCACTGACTACGTCAACTACGTCTTCTACCAAGACAACAACGGCTTCAAAGTCCTTTACGACGTTTTCAAGGATGCTTTGGTCCGCAAAACAGGTATCGTGCATTGGCGCATCGACGAAACGGTCGATGTCCGCGAGTATTATTTTGAGGACATCGACGAAGCGCAGTACGTGTTGCTGGCTTCCGACCCTGAGTTGGAAGTGCTGGAAGTCGAACAGGAAATCAAGCAAGAAGGCTCCGCAGATGCGGCGGGCACGATGATGCGCCCGCCCGTCGTGTCCTACTCAATCCGCGTCCGCAAGAAAGAAAAGCAGCGGAAACTGGTGGTCGAAGCCGTGCCGCCGGAAGAGTTCCTCGTTTCGCGCAACGCACGCGATCTGGAGACTTCGAACTACGTCGGTCGCCGCCAACTCCGCACGGTTTCCGACCTCGTGGCGATGGGCTACGACCGCGACGAGATCATGCAATATGCAGGATCGTACGGCGATAATTTCGAACTGAACAACGAAGCTTTTGTCCGCAACCCGGCCATCCAGCCTTTCCTCGACAGCACGAACCAGCCCGATGATGCGCTGCTGCGCGTGTATTACGTCGAGAGCTACATCCGCGTTGACAAGGACGGCGATGGAATTGCCGAACTGCGCCGTGTTTGCTCGATTGGCGAGGCAGCGCATGTCCTGCACGACGAAGTCATCGACGAAGTACCGATGGCGTTGTTCTGCCCAGATCCCGAGCCGCACACGGTCATCGGCGAGTCCTTGGCCGAACAGGTCATGGACTTGCAGCTAATCAAGTCTAACATCCTGCGTAACACGCTCGATAGTCTCGCACAGATCATCACGCCGCGCATGGCGGTGGTCGAGGGACAGGTAAATCTCGATGACGTGATGAATACGGAAATCGGGGCCGTTATCCGGCAGCGTGCGCCGGGCATGGTGCAGCCGCTGACGGAAAGCTTCGTCGGCCAGCAGGCGCTGGGCGTGCTGGGTTATCTGGACCAGATCAAGTCGCAGCGCACGGGTATCACGCCGCAGTCGAGTGGCGTGAACGCGGACATCTTGCAGTCCACGACCAAGGCTGCGGTAGACCTAATGACGCAGGGTGCGGAACAACGCATCGAACTCATCGCCCGCATCTTTGCGGAAACGGGCATGAAGCGTCTGTTCAAGGGTCTGTTGAAAGCAATCATCAAGTTCCAAGATGCGCCGCGCGTAGTGCGTCTGCGGAACAAGTACGTCCCAATCGACCCGCGTTATTGGGATGCGTCGATGGACGTGGCCGTCAACGTCGGTCTGGGTAACGGCAACAAGGCTGAGAAGCTGGCCGTGCTGATGATGATCTTGCAGAAACAGCAAGAAGCCGTGCAGATGATGGGGCCGCTCAACCCGGTCGCAAACATCATGCAGATGCAGAACACGATGAACGACATCCTGACGGCGAACGACTTCAAGGATGTCGCGCGCTACTTCGGTCCGATTGGGCCGGAACAAATGCAGCAGATGCAACAGCAGACTGAACAGGCTGCATCCAAGCCAGACCCGGCTGAGTTGTTGGCGGAAGTCGAGCGCCAGAAGATTTTGGCGGACATCGAAATCCAAGCGGCGAAGGCACGGCTGGAAGAGGCCAAGGCCATCGTGGCGGATGACCGCGAACGCGATAAGTTTGAAGCGGACCTAGTCCTGCGTGCAACGGAGCTGGAACTCAAATACGGGACACAGGTCAACATTGCGAATATCCGGGCCATGATGGAACGTGAGCGCAACATGCTGGCTGCTGCCGCACGCCAAGGCGTGGTGCCGCAATGAAGGTAAATGAAGAAGTTTCGCGCAAGGCGAAAGACCTCTTGGACGACCCGTTGGTCCTAGAGGTCTTAGAAATCCTAGAGGATCGGGCTATCTCCGATTGGAAGCAGTCCGACCCAAAGGATAGTGAAGGGCGCGATCACGCATGGGCTTTGGTCCGTGCAATCGAGCAATTCAAAACGGAACTTGGATCAATCGCCGCCAATACTCGGATAACTGCTTGGAACCGGAGGTTGCGCGGTAAAACCTAATGAGGTATTTTAATGACTGACGGCACTCCCACGCAGGGAACCGGCATCTCTGGTGCTGCCCAACAATTCGAAGCCATGATGGCCGCTGGCGACAGCGCAAACCAACCCGCTCCGAACGAGGAAAGCACCACCCCCGAGGCCGATGAGGCCGAGGTGCTTGCTTCCGATACGACAGAAGAGACGCCATCTGAAGCCCCCGAAGGGGAAGACGAAGGTGCTGTTGAGGAAGAAGCAGCCGCTGAAGAAGAAGCACCGCAACAGACTGATCCACTTGACCAGATTGTCACCGTCAAAGTTGACGGCAAAGAACAAGAAGTCACGCTGCGAGAAGCACTGAACGGTTATTCAAGGACGGCGGATTATTCGCGTAAGACAATGGAACTGGCCGAACAGCGTAAAGCTATGGCGGCGGAGTTCCAAGCGGTCCAAGAGGAACGTCAACAGTACGCCCAGCTTCTCACGGCACTTTCCCAGCAGTTGCAAGCGCAGCAGCCGCAGGAGCCGAACTGGGAAAAACTGTATAACGAAGATCCTCTGGAATATGTGCGTCAAAAGGATCTGTACCGCGAACGTCAAGAGAAACTTGTTGCCGCTCAGATTGAGATGCAGCGTGTTACTCAGGTTCAAGAACAGGAAGCTAAACGCGCCCTTGCGGACTATGTGAACGCGGAGAAGGCGAAGCTCTTCGAAGTAATCCCGCAATGGAAAAATGAGGAAGTTTATCTGGCCGAGCGTGGCAAACTCCGTGAGTACGGAAACCAGCTTGGGTTCTCAGACGAAGAACTTTCTCAGGCTTACGACCATCGTGCTGTAACGGCTTTGTATAAAGCCATGAAGTACGATCAGATGATGGCTAACAAGCCCAAGCCCGCAGCAGCCCAACCGGGTGCGCCAAAGGCAGCGCCAGCAGGCGGTCAGACGAACGTCGTTCCGAAACGCAGCGCGACCGAAGTCACTCGCGCGAAACAGCGTCTCGCCAAAACAGGCCGCGTGCAAGATGCCGCGTCCATCTTTGAAACCCTGCTCTGAAGGAGGCCGTAATGGCTCAGCCTACCAACCTCGTTGATCGGTACGATGCATACCGTTCGATCCGTGAAGATCTCGCGGACGTTATCTACAACATCTCTCCCGAAGAAACGCCGTTCATGTCGAACGTCGGTCGTGAGACGGTGAAAAATACTTACTTCGAACACCAGACGGACGCTCTTGCCGCTGCTTCGACCACGAACGCCGTGATCGAAGGCGACGATGCTTCGGCTGATTCGCTCGCAATGACGAACCGCGTTGCTAACTACACGCAGATTTCGCGTAAGGTTATCGCCACGTCGGGCACCGTCGAAGCCGTGAACGAAGCAGGCAAGCGTTCGGAAATGGCATACCAACTCGCTAAGGCTTCTTCTGAGCTGAAGCGCGATATGGAAGCTACCCTCCTCTGCAACCAAGCAGCGACGCAGGGCAACTCCACGACTGCTCGCACGACCGCTGGCCTCCCGGCTTGGCTCCGCACCAACACGAACTTCGGTTCGGGCGGCGCTAACCCGACGATGTCTTCGACCAACGACGGTTACCCGAACGCTGGTCGTACCGACGGCACGCAGCGCACTTTCACTGAAACGATCCTCAAGGACGTTATCAAGAAAGTGTGGACTGAAGGCGGTTCGCCGAAGATCCTCATGGTCGGTCCGCACAACAAGACTGTTGTGTCCGGCTTTGCTGGCATCGGCGCTACCCGCTTCAACGTGCAGGGTGCCAAGCCGTCGGTCATCATCGGCGCTGCTGACATCTACGTGTCGGATTTCGGCAACGTGTCGGTTGTTGCGAACCGCTTCCAGCGTGAGCGTGATGCTTTCATCCTCGACCCCGAATACGCAGCAGTCGCGTATCTCCGTAACTTCCGCACGGAGACGCTTGCTAAGACGGGCGACAGCGAAAAGCGCATGATCCTCGTGGAATACGGCCTCAAGGTGAAAACCGAAAAGGCCCACGGTATTGCGGCTGACTTGACCACGTCGTAATCTCTGGGAGGGGCGGCATGAGCCGCCCCTTCTTCCTAAAGAGGACACAATGGTAGATCGTAGGCTATTAAGCTATGACCCCTACACGGGGATAAAACGGACATTCGAATACGATCATTCGGATGACACGTTTTCGATCATTACGGAACAAGACTGGGACGACATCGGTGAAGCCAACCAGCAGGCGCGCAATGATGCGCCGACGCGCTGGGGCGATATGGCAAAGGTCGCGTCCATCCCACTGACCGTCTACTACGACCTCATCAAGAAAGGCATCTTGAACGATCAAGATGCTATGAAGAAATGGCTCAACGACCCTGAGAACCAAGTCTTCCGCACGCGCGGGGGCACGGTATGAAGGTCTGTATCGCTCTTCCTTGCCGGGACATGGTGAACACTGGGTTTGCCTACGATCTGGCCCGCTTGTCCGCCTATTGGTCTAGCCAGCACCTCCCCAACGGGGACGAACTGATGTTCCTGACCAGCATGGGCACTTTGATCGCAAACCAGCGCGAAGAACTGGCCGAACAGGCCATTGTGAACGGCGCTGATTGGATCTTGTGGCTTGACACGGACATGCGTTTCCCAAAGGACACACTAGACCGTCTTTTGGCCCATGACGTGCCCATCGTGGCCGCGAATTACGCCACCCGCCGCATCCCGGTCAAAACTGTTGCGTTCGACTTCATCGAAAGCAAGTGGGAGTGTGTGTACACCAAGCCGGAAGACACCGGGCTGCGCGAGGTAGTCGCCGTCGGAATGGGCGTTTTCCTTGTGCGCGCAGATGTGCTAAAGTCCATGCCTAAGCCGTGGTTCCACATCGGTTATTCGCTCAAGAGCGGGAACTTCAGCGGCGAAGACATTCATTTTTGTAAGCAGGCGCGCATCTACGGTAATAAGATCCTGATCGACCAAGATCTCTCTAAAGAGGTCAAGCATATTGGGATTTTCGAGTATACTCACGACCATGCTGAAGCCTGCCTAGAGGACGTGTAATGGCCCTAGCGACCTATTCGGACCTTCAAGCGTCCATCGCAGACTGGCTGAACCGGGCGGATCTGACATCCGTGATCCCGGATTTCATTGCTTTGTCCGAAGCCCGGTTCAACCGGGAATTGCGTGTGGCGCAGATGGTCAAGGTCGCTACTGCGACGGTGTCGGACGGGTACTTTGCTGTGCCCGCCGACCATCTCCAGACCATTTCGCTCCGTCTTACATCTCCGACAAATTACCACGGGATGTGCGAGTTTGTTTCCATCCAGCGGCTGAACGAACTCAATGGCAACCCTAATCTCACGAATACCTCGCGCTACTATTCCATTGTTGACGGCAATTTCCGTTTGGCTCCGCAGCCGAGCGGCGACATCACGTTGGAATTGACTTATTACGGCAAAATTCCTGCTTTATCGAGCGGCAATACGACAAATTGGCTGCTGACTAAATCACCGGACCTATACCTATACACATCGCTGATGCAGGCCGCTCCGTATTTGAAAGACGATGAGCGCGTTGGACTATGGGCCACGGCAATGGGCCAAGCGATGGAAGCCATGCAACTTGAAGCTGAACGGGCGCAGTTCCCAGAAGGCAAACTTAACGCGACCCGGAGGACATTCGGATGAGTTCGTTCAGCGATTATCTTGAGAACAAAGTTCTTGCCCACGTTTTTGGTGGCACTGCTTATACTGCACCTGCGACTTTGTACATCGCTCTTTATACTGTGGCTCCCACAGACACAGGCGGTGGCACTGAAGTTTCTGGCGGTTCTTACGCCCGACAGACCTGCGCGTTCACTGTTTCTGGCAATCTTGCTACGAACACCTCTGCGGTCGAGTGGCCGGTTGCTACAGGCACATGGGGCACAGTTGTAGCAGTGGGCGTGTTTGATGCGCTGACATCCGGCAACTTGCTGGCTTATGGTAATCTCGCTTCCAGCAAGACTATTTCATCGGGCGACGTTTTCCGCATCCCGACCGGCGACCTCGACATCACGCTCACCTAATAGGCGGGCCGCATGGCAATCTCTCTCAAGCATCTTTTCCAGTCTGCCAAGACAGACGGCCCGGACAACACGATTGTCCAGCCGTCCGACTGGAACGATGAACACGTCTTGACCCAAGCTACTGGAAAGTTGCTTGGGCGCACGACTGCGGGCACTGGTGCGACGGAAGAAATCAGCGTGGGCGGGAGTCTATCTCTATCGTCTGGCGCGCTTAATGTTTCCAGCATCAGTTTGGCGCAATTATCGCAATCCAGCGCAACAGCGGGTCAAGTTGTAACATGGAATGGGTCGGCATGGACGGCTCAAGCACCCGCCACGGGTGTTTCCTCATTCAATACACGCACCGGCGCTATTACGCTATCCAGCAGCGATGTCACAACAGCACTGACCTATACGCCGGTGAATAAAGCTGGCGATATAATGACAGGAAATCTAACGGTACCTGCTGTTGTTATGCAAACGCCGTTTGCTTTCCGCAATAAAATTATCAACGGGGCGATGGTAATCGACCAACGCAATGCTGGAGCAAGTGTTACTGGGGTTTCAGGAACTAATGTGTTTCCGGTTGACCGTTGGTTCAATACAAGCACCCAAAACAGCAAATTAACGCTTCAGCAAAATGCCGGATCGGTAACGCCCCCGTCTGGCTATAGAAACTATGTTGGTGTGACTTCGTCTTCTTCATATTCAGTGCTAACAAGCGATGCTTTTACGCTTTCGCATCGTATCGAGGGGTACAATACCGCTGATTTAATGTGGGGTACTGCGTCAGCCCAAACGGTTACTTTGTCTTTTTGGGTTCGCTCGTCTCTAACTGGAACATTTGGTGGTGCATTTGGTAATAATGCGATCAATCGTTCATATCCATTTACTTATACAATTAACGTAGCAAACACATGGGAACAGAAAACAATTACGATTGCTGGCGATACAACTGGCACGTGGCTAACAACAAACTTAACCGGCATTTCTATATATTTTGGTTTAGGTGCTGGTTCCACTTACAGTGGAACCGCTGGATCGTGGGCAAGTGCAGCATATTTGACTGCTACTGGCGCAACGTCAATCGTAGGCACCAACGGCGCAACCTTCTATCTCACAGGCGTTCAACTTGAAGTTGGCTCCGTAGCCACACCATTTGAGCATCGCCTCTATGGGCAAGAGTTAGCGTTGTGTCAGCGGTACTATGCTAGCTCAGGTGGTTTCACTGAATATCATGTCGTCCCTGCTCCAAACGCAACATTCTTGGGTGTTTATCGCGTTAATATGCCTGTACCGATGCGTACTGACCCTACGCTTACGCCAAACTATAGTGCTAGCAACGCAATTAGTGCATACGGATGGTATACAATGAACCGTAACTACTCTGTCCACTACATCACTGCGTCCGTATCAACAAACGCATATATGTTCTTTACATGGACTGCGAACGCGGAGCTTTAACTATGTACACTAATGCTAAGTATATTAAACCTCCGTTTTTTCCAGAACCAAATGGTATTGAGGTCGACATCAACGGCGTGACCTCGTTTGTCCCCCTCGACCCCACCAACACGGATTACCAGCAGATTATGGCTCTAGTGGAAGACGGTGAGTTGACCATCGCTCCTGCGGAGGAACCGACTGAATAATGGCAATGGATGTCACCTTCCAGCCAGATGCCTTCCAGATAGATGCCTTCCAGACCTACACGGTGCTGGATGCATCGGCGGCTGTGCAGGGTGTGTCTAACGTCCAAGCTGACGCGGTCCGCGTCTTCGACGCAATGGCAGAAAGCAATGCCTTCTCCAACGTGACCTCAGTAGGCCAGATCGTCTACCTTGGCTCTTCCGCCATCGCGGGCGCATCCGCCCTCTCCGTCAGCGGCCATATCATCTACCTCGACTCGGCTGCTATCACGGGCGCGTCCAGCGTTGCCGCATCCGGCCAAGCAGTGTATATTTCTTCTGCTGCAATCAGTGGCACGTCCAGCCTTTCGTCCGCTGGGCAAATAGTTTACATCGGCCAATCGGCCATCGCGGCCATTGCCACGTTGTCCGTCAATGGCCGGAAGCTTTGGGAAGATGATGTTCCCTTTGCGGAGACATGGACCCTCAGTCCCTCTGCCGCTGAGACATGGACTACGTCCACCCCTGCCTCCGGGGCTTGGTCTACCACCTCCCCGGCTTCTGATATTTGGACCACCACCTCGCCCGCGAGCGAGATCTGGCAACAGGTGAACTAAGATGCCCGATTCATATACCCCGAATTTCAACCTGACTAAGCCGGAAGTGGGTGCCTCGACAGATACGTGGGGCACGAAGCTCAACGCTGATCTGGACATCATCGACAGTCTGGTTGCGCCCAAAGCGTCCCCCGCCTTCACCGGCACGCCGACTGCCCCTACTGCGGCCATTGGTACGGACAGCGCGCAGGTCGCTACAACCGCTTTTGTCCGAGACATTGTTCCCGCTGGTGTAATTGTGTTGTGGTCAGGCGCGTCGAGCGCCATTCCTTCTGGTTGGCTACTCTGCGATGGAACGAATAGCACTCCGGATTTGCGTGACCGTTTCATCGTCGGTGCTGGCTCTACTTACGCGGTTGGCGCGACAGGTGGTGCAAATACCGTTGCGCTTTCTACAAGTGAACTCCCGTCGCATACGCATACCTTCTCCGGCACGACAGGTTCTGACGGAATACATACGCATACCGTTAATGATCCGGGTCATACTCACATTATAAATGGTTTTGCTGGAGGCGCTGGCGCAGGGGTAAATACTTCGCTTGATCCTATTAGTGCATATACTTCTACTTCCTCCTCAACTACCGGAATTTCATTGAATTCTTCGGGCGCACATACTCATGCTTATTCCGGCACGACAAGCGCCGTAGGCTCCGGCTCTGCACACGAAAACCGTCCTCCATACTACGCGCTCTGCTACATTATGAAAGCGTGATGTTCACTGAACCAAAATGGCTCACTACCGCCCGCCGCCTGATTGGTACCAATGAGCAGGCGGGCAAGTCCAGCAACCCGGTCATTCTCGGCTGGGCCGCTGCGATGGCTCCGTGGGTCAAAGAGTTTTACGTGGACGATGACATCCCGTGGTGCGGCTTGTATGTCGGTTACTGCTTGCAGACGAATGGCATCACGCCGCCGAAGGATCTTCTCGCTGCGCGTGCCTATGCAAAATGGGGCGAGGATTGCCCGGTCGCCATCCCCGGCACGGTGCTAGTCTTTTCCCGCAACGGTGGCGGGCACGTTGGGTTTTATGTTGCTGAAGACGAGCATCACTTCCATGTGCTTGGCGGCAACCAAGATAACACGGTGAACGTGACGCGGATTGCCAAGTCACGCTGCATCGGAAAACGCTGGCCCGAAGGCCAAAGCAAACCGTGGTTCGGGAAACCAGTCTGGCGTTCCGCGTCTGGTCCGGTTTCTACAAACGAGGCGTAAATGGCTCTCTTTCCAGTCAAACTGCCACCGGGTGTCGTGCGTGGGGCAACACCATACGAGAACCCTGATCGTTGGTGGGATGTCAATCTAATCCGCTGGCGGCAAGGGGTTCTTGAACCCGTGGGCGGCTGGGCGCGTATTAGCTCGTCCCCGATGGAAACCACGGTACGTGCGCTGCACGTCTGGAAAGACAATAACAACGTCGAACGTCTTTTGGTCGGGCAGGAGGACCGATTAAAGGCGCTCGTCGATGGTTCTTACGTAGACGTGTCCCCACCGAACCTCGTCCCGCTTTATGACGCGGGTGGTGTTGGCTATGGGACGAATGATTACAACGAAGAAGATTACGGCGATGCCCGTGCGGTTCCGTCTGTTTTGTGGCAGGCGGTTGCAGGCATGTGGTCCTTCACCAACTGGGGTGAAGATGTCATTTGCTTGGACAACATCGACGGTCGTTTACTTTATTATACCAGCAGCACCCCGTCAGAAGTTGTCCAGCAAATTGGAAAACGGACGATCACTGCCGTCGCGCACAACGGTGGCACGACCACAATCACTGTTTCCCACCACCATGACTTCACGGTCGGGCGGACCATTGTTGTAGCGGGGACCACACCGAACGGCGGTGCTTACAATGGCACGTTCACCATTGTAGCTACACCGACGGCAACGACCTTTACTTACGCGCAGAGCGGTACGCCCAACATTGCTACGACTGCGACGGCTGGTACCGCAACAATGACCAACGTCGTGGCAAACGCAGTTGCGGTCCATACGACACCGGAACGGCACGTCATTGCGATTGGTGCGGACAACAATGCTCGCCGCATTGCATGGAGTTCGCGCGAAGATTTCACGGACTGGAACTACGCCAGCACGACGAACACGGCTGGTTACATCGACGTTGAGGCAACCTCACCGCTCCGCACCATCGTGCCCGTGCGCGAAGGCGCGTTGGTGTTCTCGGACACGGAAGTTTTCCTCGTCCGCTACGCGAGCTTGCCTTACATCTATACAGTCGAGCGTATCGGTGAAACGAAACTTCTTTCCCCGATGTCCACGGCCACCTTCGAAGGCAAATGCGTCTGGCACTCTGAGACTGGCTTCCGGCTTTATGAAGGTGGCGCAATCATCAACGTGCCGTGTTCAATCTATGACTGGTACATAAACGACGTAAACCTAAACGCCGCCCGTCTACGCGGCTTTGCGGCGTGGAACGGTGCATTTTCGGAAGTATGGTTTTTCCATCCTTCTGAGAACAGCAATGAGTGCGACCGCTACTCCATCTGGAACTACGCCGAGAACTGGTGGTCTTTCGGTTATCTGGAGCGGACGGCGATGTCCCCCGCTGCGGAACGTGACCGGCCTCTGATGTCGGGATCCGACAACCATATCTACGACCACGAATACGGCTGGTTGGCGGCAGGTCTGACGCGCGTTGGGACGGTTTGGGCGGAAACCGCACAACTGGGCCTCGGCCCGCCGTCCGACCGGGGCATTGAAATCACGCAGTTGATGCCTGCGAACGCCGAAGGCACAGGGTCCATGCGCTTCCGGTTCTATGGCCGACAAACGCCGGAAGGTGCGGAGCGGACATATGGTCCGTACACTGTACGGACAAATGGTTACGTAGACACGCGCATTTCAAGCCGCGATGTGCGGATGCGGATCGAAGCAAACCAAGACATTTTCTGGTCTTTGGGGACCATCCGTATGGACATTGCAGAGGGGCCACGACGGTGATAATCTACCTCCCACCGGCCCCTCCTTCCTATAGTTCTGGGGCTTTTAACCAGATTATTGACGCGCTCCGCCGTGCGTTCCAGCCTGCTGTAAGTCAAAGCGAAGCCAGTCCTCGCCTCCTACTGCAAGCGCCTAACGGGACGGTGTATGAGGTAACGGTCAATAACTCGGGTGTCCTGACAACGGCGATCAATGACGGCAAAGACCGAGACATCTAAGGCGGCATTATTCAAAAAGATGGAGAAGGCTCTCCGTCTCATGGGTTCGACCCACACTCTTGAGGACGTGGTCGAGGCGCTGAAGAAAGGGGAGATGCAACTGTTCCATAACGACCGGGCAGTTGTCATCACTGAGATCGCGGTCAGCCCGCGTAGAAAGTTTGCAAACGTGTTCATGTCCGCCGGGGAACTAAACGGCGTGATCGAACTCAAGGGCCAGCTTGTGAAGTGGGCCAAGGATAATGGGATTGAGTTTGCTCGGGCTGCGGTCAGACCGGGTTATGAGAAGTACCTAAAGGACGCTGGTTGGAAGACCAAGATGGTCCTGATGGACTTCGATCTAAAAGGAAACTGACATGGGCGCTAAAGCTCCTGCGGCACAAACTGTGACACAGAAAACTGAGCTACCGGCTTGGTTGGAAGACGTTACGAAGCAAAACCTCCGTCTTGCGGACGAAATTGCGAGCCGTCCTTATCAGGCATATGGCGGCGAACTTGTTGCGGGTTTTGCGCCGGAGCAGGAACAAGCTTTTAGCATGGCGCAGCGCCAAGCTGGCAGCACGATGCCGCTCTATCAGACTGCGGCGGGGACCGTGTCCGGTTTGACGGGCTATCAGGCTCCTTCGTTCCTGCAAGGCGATGTCACCGCATACATGAACCCGTTTATCGGGGAAGTTGAGAACCGTGCTATCGCACGCGGCCAAGAGGCGTTGCTCCAAAACTTGAACCAAGTATCGGCGCAGGCTGCGCGTGCGGGTGCGTTTGGTGGTTCGCGTCAGGCTATCCAAGAAGGTGTCGCGCAGGCGGAAACTGCGAAGAACATGGCGGATCTTTCGGCGCAACTGCGGATGCAGGGTTATAACCAAGCTGCCGGTTTGCTGGAGAACGATCTCGCTCGGCAGATGGCCGGTACGGAAGTGCAGATGCGTGCAGCTGGAATGTTGCCGGGTATCGCGCAGGCGCAGCAAGGTGCGGCGCTCACGGACGCGGCGACCATCGAAGCCATCGGCGCGCAGCGGCAAGCCTTGGAACAGGCGCAGTTGCAAGACCAGTATCAGCGTTTCATGGAAGAACGTAACTACCCCATTGAAATGCTCAACCTGCGTCTGGGTGCAACGTCGGCCACTCCTTACGGAACAACGCAAACTAAAACACAGACTGGTGGACCGTCCGGCTCGAACTTCCTGTCCGGCGCTGGCACTGCATTAACTGCGGCAACAACGGCGATGAAGTTCCTGCCATTGCTGTTTGGTGGCTCGGACGAGCGCATGAAAACGGACATCGAGAAAGTCGGCAAGGACGATGAAACTGGATTGACCATGTACGCCTACCGCTACAAGGGCGACCCGAAATCTTATCCTAAAGTTGTCGGCCCAATGGCACAGGAAGTCGAAAAGAAATACCCTGAGATGGTCGAAGAGCGTGGTGGCCGTAAAACCGTCAATCTGGGCTTCGGCCCGATGCGGAAGGGCATGGCCTGATGCAACTCTACTCGGAACTAGAGCAGCGCCTTGGACTTCCCACTCAGTTTCTTTCGAGGACTGAGCAACTCGAAAGCAGCGGGAACCCGCGTGCTTTCCATAAAGTTAGCAAGGCCGCTGGCCCGTTCCAATTTATTCCTTCGACCGCAAAGCAGTATGGGCTGACTGATCCTTTCAATCGTGAAGCATCCGCAGATGCAGCGGCGCGTTTTGCCCGGGATAATGCCGCAGTTCTTCGCAGCCGCCTTGGACGCGAACCTTCCGCTGCTGAACTCTATCTTGCTCACCAGCAAGGCGCGAGTGGTGCAGCGGCATTGCTGGCAAACCCCGATGCTCCTGCTGCTTCTATTGTTGGGGAGAAAGCCGTCACATTGAACCGTGGCCGTCCTGATATGACGGCTGGTGAATTTGCTTCGATGTGGCTCAACAAGTTTGAAGGCAAAGGCGCTGATCCGCGCACGACGGTCACACCACTTGACCCGTCCGCTCTCACAGCCGGTCAGACTACTCCGACTGTCGCAAATGCGGCCAGCACTACTACCCCGATGCAATCAGCCATGAAAAAAGAAGGCGGACTGCTTGGTGGTCTGGATGATGCGTATTCCGCGCTGGGTTCTTTAATGATGGAACAGCAAATGCAGCAGCGGTTGCAACAAGAACAAATGCGTCGATTGGGTGAAATGGACATGGGACCGGGCGTTAGCCGTGGCCGGTTCGTCCCACTAACGGGTTTTAGAGGATTGATCTAATGGTGATGCAGTCAACTCTCAATACGATTGAGGCAATGAAGCGCCGCCGTCAGGGTGGAGCGGTTGGCCCATCACTCGCTGCTTCCGGCGCAACGATGGAGCCGGTCAACCCCATCACGGGTGTTCCGGCTTTACCGCCGCCTATTAACGTACCTACACTTCCGATGCCTGCATCACCGATGGCTGCTCCTACGGGACAGATGTCCGGCCCACCGATGCAAGGGCGGAACTACATGTTGGACCGTGGTGATGGGACACCATTGCTTCCTTATTTCTCGAAAACAGGCGCTGCCCCGAACATCCCCGGCATGAGTGCCATTGACGTTGGCACAGCCGGTCTTTTAGGTGGTGGTGAAGCTGCCGCCCCTGCCGCAGAAGGTGCCGGTGGTATGGGTAGTATGGGCGGATTGCTTGGTGGCGCGTTCTTGAACGACAAGGGCAACTTCCGTGGTGTCCTGCCGATGCTTTTCGGCCCAAGCCTTTCGATGGAAAAAAATCCCGGTGAGTTCACCGGCATGGTTCCGGGCCTCTTCTCAGGTCTGTCCGGCCTCTTTGGCGGAGAATAATAATGGCTTCTCTCTGGGATATGATTTCGGGTAACGAGGCTGCAATGCAGCAGATTAATCCGACCTACGGCGTACCGCAGCAATTTGTCCGTGACAGTGCTATTAACGCACTGGGCCAGATCGGCGGTTTGCTGATGGCTGCTGGACAACCAGTTGATCCGGCAGTCCGCGCGCAGATGCTTGCACAGATCGGCGGTGTCGGTTCTGCCATGGGCACCGACATCTATAAGGCTGCTCAGTCCCGTCTTATGGGCGCGCAGTACCAGCAGCAGATGGCCGATATGGAAGCGCAAAAGCGTTTCGATCAGATGCTTGGTGGTGTAGGTGGCCCCGCCGCTGCCGGTGGCGCACCCGCCGCCGCTCCGGGCACTGCACCCACGGCTCCGGGCGCTACTTCTGCCGCCGCTGCGCCGGGTGCAGGTATGCAAGGTCTTTCTGCATCGGAAGTAGCGTACCTCCGCAGCTTGCCAACTGCTAAAGCACGGCAAGAGGCATACACCACTTTGATGCAGCAGAAACTGACTAAGCCTTCAACTGAGCAGGAAATCCCACTCACGGCAGAAGAGCGCGCTGCTAACAACATCCCAGAAGGCCAACCGGCTTTCAAAAAAGTTCGCACGTTGCCAAGCGGAGAGCAGGCTATTACGGGATATAATATCCCAAATATCCAGCGTCCTGAAAGTGCACTAAACGCGCCTATGTTCAAGATGATTACAGATCGTCTTGGCGAAGGGCAGGCTGCTGCTTCTGCTGCGACTAATACTCTTCGTAGCAACGAAACTATGCTTAATTTGCTTAATGAAGGTGTCTTAACAGGTTCTCTTGCTCCTGCACGGTTGCAAGGATCAAAATATATTAGTGCAATTCAGAATGTTCTTGGTATTCAAGATAGCGAGCGTTTATCTAAAACTATTTCTAGCACTGAAGCTTTTCAGTCTGAAGTTGGACGAAAAGTTCTTTCGATGGTTAAAGATCTCGGTCCGAACCCATCGAACGCAGACCGTGAATACGCCGACAAGATTGCGGCGGGCGATATTAAACTCAACGCGGAAAGCATCCGTAAAGTTATCGAAATCAGCAACCGCGCTGAACAACGTAAAATTGAAAACTACAATAAACTGGTAAAAGGTTTCCGTGAGGGTGAAGGCTTGAACCCACAACAGCGCAAAATCCTAGATCCGTTCCTACAGCCGGTAGAGATGCCTAGCCAACAGTTGAAGTTTACAACGAATGAAGGTGTCTCGTGGAGCCCCAAGAGGTAACAATATGGCTAGAGAAATTGAAGTAAACGGCCAAACCGTTACCGTTGGGGAAGAGTTTTTTTCTCTACCACGGGAAAAGCAAGATGCAGTTGTAAATCAGATCGCAAGATCTTTAGCTGCATCTGCACCCCAACCCGCGCCATCGCCCGCTCCCTCTGAAGGAGCGGCGCGTGTAGGTGGCTTGGCTGGCCGTGCTTTGGTCGAAGGTGCGATTGAAGGCATCGGCGGCATCCCGGCGCTTGGTGCAGACGTTTTATACAATGTCGGTCAGTTTGCTCGTCAGCGTATGCCGGGCGTGGACTATCTTGCACGGGCCGCAGGCGTGACGAGCGAACCGGAGTATGGTTTGCCTGTTTCGCGCAAGTTAGGCGAAGCTGCTGCTGGCGCAGCAGGTGCGCTTGGTCTGCCAGAAGCGCAGACTGAGGGCGAACGCCTTGCAATGGCAACGGGAAAAGGCGCAATCAGCGCACTGACACCGGCTGGCCTCGCGCGTGTTGGTGCGAAATATGGTCCGCAGGCTATTACTAAAGGTGCCGAGTTTCTGGCTGCGAAACCTGTGACCCAAACCGCTGCTGGTGCAGCGGCTGGTGGTGCTACAGAATATGCTCTGCAATCTGGTGTTGACCCACGCCTTGCAGCGGCAATCGGTATCGGTACAGGTATGGGCGCTATTCCCGCTGTGGGAACGGTTGGCCGCGCAGTACAGAGTGCTGCTGCACCTTTCACTCGTGGTGGTCAAGAATATATTGTCGGATCAACCCTGCGTCAGTTTGCCTCTGATCCAGAACTCGCAATCCAACAGGCCCGCGCAGCACAGCAACTGGTTCCCGGCTCGTATCCCACGCTCCCGGAAGCGGCACGCGACCCCGGCTTGCTCGCCTTGCAAGCGGCGACTGCAACTCGCTCACCAGAAGGTATGCCTATTCTGGCGCGTGGCGGTGAGCAGATGGCTGCACGTCAACAGGCGATGGAACAAGCTGCTGGCATGACCCCCGGTCAAGCGGAGCAGGCTGTGTCTGCATTGCGCGCACGGCAGGATGTAGAAATTCCGGCAATGTTCCCAGAAGGGCAACAAGTGCAGGTTGTCCGCAACCAAGCGCCGGAAGTTGCGTCTCAGCAGCAGTTGATTGAGCAGGTCTTCGGCCCAACGCCGTCCGCTGCGCCAAAGATGCCGACGCTTGATCTTCGCCCGATTGAAAACAAAATCACGGACATTGCAGGTAGCCGCGAAGGTGCCCGCACTCCAGTCAAATCATTCCTTGGTTTTGCTACGCGGGAATTGGAAGGTGTTACTGACCTCGGGACATTGTTCTCGAAACGGCAAAACCTTGCTGACGTATTGTCCGGTAAATTTAGTGGAACAACACCGGAAGGCGTTGATCTATCCAACATTAAATTGGCCTACTCCGAAGGCAAAAAAGTTCTAAATGCAATCGACGATCAAATTGAAACGCTGCGTCCGGGCTATAAAGCCAAGATGAAAGAATATGGCGCGGAGCGTGAGAAGATTGGTCGCGCAGAAACGATGGAAGAAATCCGTCGCAAGGCAGAAGTTGGCGAAGTTATGCCGCAGGTGGACGTTCGTCCACTTTCTGCAAACCAGTTCCGCCGTCAGTTGGAAGCCAATGCCGACGTAATCGCTCGCCTTGACCCTTCTCAGCAGAAAATCTTGACAGACGTTATGGCAGATCTTGAACGCTCTGCCGCAGTGCGAGCGGGGAACGTCAAAGCCCCCGGTTCTGATACCTTCCGCAATATGTCAGTCGCGGCGGCACTGGGCAATGTCATTGGTGGCGGTGCGACGGAGAACACTACTCTCCGCGCTTTGACAAAGCCGCTGATGATCGCCTCGCGGATGCAAGAAGATGAAATCACCCGCGTGCTAATCGACGCAATCCTTGATCCTAAAGTTGGTGCGGCTTTGATGCAAAAGGCCACGCCAAAAAATATGGAAACTGTTGGTGAGTTCTTCCGCAATGGCGCAGTGCGAAACTTCCTCGCAACTGAACCGCGTGCGGCTGGCGAAGTGATGCAGGAAGAGCGCCGTCCGAATGAAATCACTGTGCGGCCTCGGAGACAACAGCAATGATTGCCATCCCTATCATTGAAACCTTGTTGCCAATCATCAACAAGGTTCTGGATCTCATCCCGGACCCGAACGCTAAGCAGAAGGCGCAGGCTGAGATGCAGGCTGCGCTGCTCGACATGGCTGCAAAGCAGGCGGAGCAGCAATCAAAGATCAACGAAGTCGAAGCGCAGCACTCTTCGATCTTCGTCGCAGGGTGGCGACCGATGATCGGTTGGACCTGCGCCTTTGCCTTTGCATTTATATACGTTGTAGGCCCCATCGTCGTTTGGATTGGCGCTGGGTTTGGTTATGCTATTAAGCCACCGCGTTTCGATGCAGACGCGCTGCTTTCCCTCACTCTCGGTATGCTTGGCCTTGGTGCGCTTCGCTCCTATGACAAGGCGAAGGGAACGTCGAAGTGAACACCGAAGATCTATTCAGATATTGGTATAGCCTCTGGTGCGGCTATTGGAATGGCTTCTGGGATGAGTGGGGGCGCAAATGAGCGACGCAAGCTTAGAGCGAGACATTGGGCGCATGGAAGCCGAGATTAAAGGACTAAAGCGTTCGCTTGACGAAATGCGCGACGATCTCAGAGAAATTAAAACCGCCTTCCATGAGATGAAAGGCGGCTCTAAGGTTGTGCTTGGCCTTGCGGCGATTACAGGATCTGGCCTGACCTATCTCGTCAACTGGCTGGCAGGAAAATACTGACTATCTGGACGGCTAACATTTCAGCCTCGACCTGACCAATGCCGTTCTCGCGGAGGAGCATTACGATCCTCCGCACCATCATTTCCCGGTCCATCACGCGATACTCGAAACCTTCTTCTCACGCTCGGCTTCGTACCGGGCTTTGAGCATTTCGTTTGACGTGTCCACTAATTCTTTGGACCGTACAAACACACGCTGCTGCCTGCCATTGATCGACACACGCTGATCCCGGTAGTGCCATCCAGCGAAGTTGAGCGACTTCGCTACTTGGTTCTGGTGGACGAGTGATTTGCGTACTTTGTCCGGCACATTCCCGAAGTCAGTTTGGACAATGTCCAGCACTTCCATCGCCGTCAGCACAGAACGGTGCTTTAAGAACCCTCCAGCAAGTGCATCACGCAGCCAGAGCGAATAGTAGGTCTGGCTGTCTTCAATCATACTGGCCTTGGCATCATTGAAGCGTGGGCGTGCGTCAGGATTGAAGGCGCTAATGTCGCGCTGCTTCAACCATGCAAACACGGCCCGCCAGCCTTGCTGCTCCCGGTAAAACTTATCAGCGAGTTCGACATAGTAATCCGAAGCCTGTGGCCGTGCGTATGAATGGATTACGAAGAACCGACGGTCATCTTCTGACAGGTTCAGCGCGTCCGAATGGTTCGAGAAGAACACGAAGTTGACGACGTTCGGCACATCGTAAGATTGCTCAAACTTCCGTTCAATCGTCACCGTGTCCGCAGCCGTGCCAGAGATCACGGCCTTCATCTTTTCATAGATATTGCCTTTTTCCATCCGCATGATTTCTTCGACAATAACGAGTTCCTTCTCATAAAAGTCGATGAATTGCCCGAGGAGTTCTTCCGGCTGGATCGTGCGCGAGTTCTGCTCGCCAAGCCCTTTGATAATAGGCCGCAGGAATAAGTCCTTACCGATACCTTGACCCCCGAGGATGATCGGGGCCCAACGTATTTTCCGCCCCCGGTGTTGCACGATGTGGGCAAGGTAATCGAGTAGATATTCACGGTCCTCCGCGTTCTCGAATAGGTAGCATACGTGATCCAGCCACGGACGAACATCCGCGTCAGTGACGGCTTCCGGCATCGGAAATTCAAAAGGCGTCCACTTGTTCCAATAGACAGCATTGTCGTTCCCAAAGTTCCAAGTGACCAGTTTCGGATGACCCGGCAGATACGTTAAACCCGCAACGAGTTGCAGCTCGTTCGAGTTTACTAATTGATTTGCAGCCGCTCTAGTGCCGCGTGTTCCAGCCGGAGCAATCTCTGTGCCCAATCCGGGAAACGCATTGAGTATCGGAGCCGTAATCTGTTTGCCACTATCGCGGAGAATGAACACACCTTTGTCTGCCCAGTAAACGAGACGGCGACAAACCGCGCGAAGTCGTTCTTCCGCTTCCTCTTCTTCTGTTTGGACGGCTTCGACAATCTTTTCTGCTTCGGCCACAGAGTTGTCGTCAGGAAAATCAGCCGCTGCCGCGCCGTGAAAACCGTGGCGCTTTGCCAGTGCGAAGAGTTTGTCCGGTCCCACGCGGACATGGGTGAGGGATCGCCATACGCCTTCAAAATAAGCCGCGTCTGCCCATTCGTACTCCTCCGCCCACTTACGTACTTCTTCTTCAATTTGCGGGTCGTATGACGCTTTACCAGTTGCTGCCCTAAACGATGCAAGCAACCCAATGAAATCTTCCCGTAGTGGTAACGTCTCTTCATTGTTCGGTATCGCCTTCAGTGCCGCCAAAGCAATTTGCGGATCAATGATTGGCTCCGCGTCTGCCACAGCAACGCCGCCGCTTGTGACCGACTGCTTCAGCTTTGAGTTGGTGATAATAGTCCAGCCACGGCCAGTGATCTCTGAAGCCACTGCGTCCATGAACGCACGCATCTCTGCGGCGGTGACTTTGGTCAGACCGTCTGCCGTGTATTGCGCGAGATCCGCGTTCGGTCGCCATTCGTACATGACACCGCTTGGGTGCCGTCCGGCGATCAAATACTGCTGACCTGCGCCTAACACTTCAACCGCGTGTTCGACATTGTCCGCGTCACGGAAAACAATCCGCATCTTGCGGATCGGTTCATCGCCCGTGCGACGGAAAACGCACAGCGCACGTGGTGCATTGGCCCGGACGCGCACTGGTGCAGCGCCCAGATGGAAGGCTGCGATGCCTTCGATTAGCTCGCGTGCTTCATCCGACGCAACGTCGATGTCTACCGCAGGCCAATTTTCGGCACGCAGGCCGACGTTCTCTGTGGGCCACGGCGCAGCGTTTTTAATCTGTGTATCGGTGATGCCCATTGTGGGCCATGCGCCACCAAGACCCCACCACTGTCCGCGCGAGAACATACCCGGCACCTTGCCACGCATCTCCGGCGCAACAGTCGTGCCCTTCGCCAACGGCGCGTCGAACGGCACGATGGGAAGCAGATCATTCTGCGGAAACCGCGCGGCAATGAACGGAGCCGTGGATTGTCCAAAAGTGACCTTGTACTTCAAAGTATTCTCTGTCATTGTTCCCCCTATCGGAAACCAAGGACGCAGCACCGCCGTGCCCTTTTTCCGTGATTCTCCCTGTAAACTTAGGCCCCGCAAGGGGCCTTTTTTTTACTGGGAGCTAACCTCGATCTTCAAATTGAGCGTTCTAATATACCGCAACGCCACGTCCAGCGATGTGGTACCTGCATGGGTTTTCCACCACCAATAAGAGCCATGTGACATATTGGCATTGGCGGATAGTTGACGTTCGGAAAGCCCCTGCTCAATTCGAGCAGCCTCAACCGCCTTCAGCAAATCGTCTGAACTTTCAATCTTCATCTCGATTTTCCCATAGTGCAGCGGCGAAAGCTAAGGCCGCATATCCAATCGTATCTGCATAGTTGTCCCGGTGGAACTTGCCCGTGCATTTGCGGGCCAGCTTTAACATGCAAAGCATCTCAGCGACATCAGACCCAGTAAGATGGATAGCATCCCCTGTTCTAACGTAGAGGTATGAGCGCCAAAACTCAGCCAGAGCGTCGAGTGTTTCGATTGCATTGCCATGCGTCCCCGCTCTGTCTTTAGTTACGAGTTGTTTCGCCTCATCCAAGATCCCGCCGAGTTCTTTAGCTAACTCATCATTATTCATTTGCCGTACCTCACGCCTTCTTTACCTTCCGCTGCAAGCGGGAAATCCTTTGCCCATTCTGGCAACTGGCACATCAGCGCCACCATCTCTTCAATCGACCCCTGCCCGATTGGCACTTCACTGATGACTTCGTCGTGGACAGAAGCAATGACGGGATAGCCGCTCGTTTCAAGGCGCAGCATCGCGTCCGCAATCAGATCACGGCACAAGCCCTGCACGATATTCTCTGTCAGTTTGCCGCCAAACGTCCGCTCACGGTTCCACTTCTTTGTCATGCTATTTACGGCGGAATACTCGACGCTCACCTTCTCGCCATAAGGACCGGCATAAGTCACCAGACGTGGATCACGGTAGAACAGTTTGCGGCCAGACGGCAGCTTGATAAGCAACCAATTCTTGTCCGCATAAAACGACACAGAGCGGTATGTTGTCTCACGCCCACGCTGCCCGATTGCAGCAATCGCCGCTTCGTCCAGCATTTTCCACAAGCGCGGGATCTTTGCGTAATTGCTCCGATAGGCATTGACCGCACGGTAGGCCAACTCTTCGTCGATCTCCGTGCCCATCGCGGCGCACGACATGCGGAACTTCTGCGCGCCCATCGAATAGCCGCAGCCGAGAATGACGGTCTTACCAAGGAAGCGTTCGAGACTGTCCTTGCCAATCTCTTCTGCCGGGACGTTGAAGATCACAGCCGCCATTTCTTCATAGACCTTGCCGCCCTTGGCGAAGAGGTCGATCAGATCTGTCTGGCCCGCGAGCCACGCCACGCCACGTGCTTCCACCGCCGCATAGTCCGCCCACATGAGCCGATGGTCGGGTGCTGCCATGATCGACCCGCGCACCATGCGCGACAGGGTGGACAGCACTTTGTCCATCGACGCAGTCAGGTTCTTCCGGGACCAATCAAAATCCTTCACGGTGTCGCGCGGGAGGTTCTGTAATTGCACCCCAGCCCCACTCCACCGGCCCGTGGAAGCGCCGTGGTACATGAGATTGCCACGCACGCGCCCGTCCTTCGATACCCGGTCGAGCATGGCTTGGAACTTCTTGACGCTGCTCTTGCCCGCCAGCAGACGGATCTCCAGCACTCGCCGGACATCGTCTGGAATGGCTCCCGACTTCAAAAGGTTTTCCACAGCTTTTTTATTGAGGCTCTCGTCTTCGCCTTCCAGCACTCCGAAACCTTTGGACAGCAGCCACTGCCGCAGCTTTCCGACGTTCGTCGCTGCCGTGACCGCGCCATCAGTGATCTCAGCCAATTCCTTGTTCAGCGCCTCCTGCGCCTCCGACGCGACCTGCACAGCGTAGGTGGCAAAGTCCACGTCTATCGCCACGCCACGGTCGTTCATCTCTTCCGTCAGCAGCCAAACCTCACGTTCCTCCGGGGTCAACTGCCGCAGGATCTTGTCGAGTTCGCGCTCGACCTCCACGTCGGTCGCGCAATACTGCGCCAGTCGCTTCATGCGGGCATCATCGTCCCACCATGTGATCTTGCCGTCTTCCGCAACAGAGCGCGGGCGGCACATGCGGAGCATCAGTGAGCGCCCCTCAGTGTCCTTCTGGACCTCTAGGCCCAACGCCATTGCTGCGCCCTCAAGAGAGCGTGGCAGTGCTTGGCGCGCTGCGCGGGCGGCGGTGTCATCCCATCGGTGTGGGGGCGGGACCGGCCACCCGTGTCGCGGGCCTAGAATGTAGGTGAGCATGGCTTTTTCGAAGCCAGCGTTGTGCGCCACGACAATGCAGTTCTCGTCTTCTAGTGCGGCGCGTAGGTCTTCTGGGAGAGGCTGCGTGTGCAACCATGTCTGCACCGGGCCTTCGTCAATCGCGTAGCAGGCCATGATGACTTCGGTCTGCGGGTCTTCTGCGTAGCGGTATGCGCCAGAGACGCGGAGATCAACGGTGCTGCGAGTTTCAAAGTCTAGATGAAGACGCAAGGATCGCTCTCCCAATTATTTCTGGGATTTGCGGGACGACCGCATTGCCGAGAACTCGCAATCTGTGTGCCCAGACGGGAACCCCATAAGCCACTCTACCCACGTTGGGTTCAGTCTCCCACCAGCCATTGCTGCTAGAGTTGGCGTATTTCTCAAATACTCGGCTGGAAAGGCACCTTCCTTCGCGTTGTGCGCCGTTGGTGTCGGCCACATTGTACGTGCTACTACCGTCTCTAAATTTGGATGAGGATGCGCCGCTAACTTCGGTGTCATTTTTGCTGACATGCTGCTGCACGCGCGAGGTGTCGGCCAAAGATGAGGATGGCGTATTTGATTCGGGAGAGACAACTGTTTCCCCCTCGCTAAGTGCGCGTCCATCGCTTCTTTTGAAGCATACGTTCCCCTCTTGCTGTCCCCTGCATTGGGGGTACGCCATAATCCAGATCCTGTCTCTTTGGTGAGGGGCACCAATGGAGGAAGCGGGTATACAATGCCATTCTGCATCATACCCGATCTCGGCAAGGGACCAGAGGACTTTGTCCAATCCGCGAGATCGAAGGGCTGAAACGTTTTCAATGATCGCGTAGCGCGGTTTGATTTCTTTGATGAGTCGGTGGAACTCAAACCAGAGGCCACTTCTTTCTCCTGCAAGACCTGCACCTCGTCCTGCTGCGCTAATGTCTTGGCAGGGGAACCCTCCGCAGATAACATCAACGGTAATTCCATCTGCCTGCAATCTTTCTTGCGTGAGCGTTTTGACATCGTCATAGATTGGTGTCTCCGGCCAATGTTTCTTTAGAACTTGATGACAGAACGGATCCATCTCGCAAAACGCTACAGTTTGGAACCCGTTCGTCTTTTCCAAACCAATGGCGAAGCCACCTATGCCGCTAAAAAGGTCTAATACTCTGAGCATGTTCTCTCCGAATTAAAATGAGGGCGGCGGCGAAAGGACTGGAAAACCGCCGCCCTCTGGGACAACTAGGGGGGGGGGGAATTAGTTGTCCCAATCTCCTGCCGTACCGATTTCGGCGGCAATCTCATCGAAGTCGTCCTTTGCGCGGCCAGCGCCACCACCGAACGGTGCGTCATGCTGCAACAACTGCACGTTCTGGAGCGCGAAGCCGACACCCTTCAGCACGTTGTCGTAGGCGTAAGCCCGCGCAGAGACACGCGCCCAACGACCCGCATACACTTCGCGCGGATCGTCGATCTCGTTCTTCATGGCGTCCACGACACCCGGCTGGTTCTTCGTCTTCAGCGCGACGAACTTCCATCCGTCCGCATAACCAGCAAGATGTTCCTTCTCGCTTGCGTCACGAATGACCAGCTTCGGGCCACGCATACCTTTAGGCCACTTGCTCTTGTCAGCGCCCCACTTTTCCGTGGCAGCAGCGTTGAGCGCCTCCACCAACGGAGCCGTGTCGTAGTCCGGCGGAAGCAGCAGCGTAAGCTGGTACTTGTCTCCCGGCGAACCGTCTTGGTTCTTCGCGGGTTCAAACAAAGCCGGGAACGACATACGACCGGGGCCAATGATAATCTTCGACATCTCTTTCACCTGTTACTCTGCGAAATCATCAGACGCAGCAGAAGTCGCAGTACCCTTCTGAACGTCTCTGGAAAGATTGAACCCGCTGCTTTCGCTCACGACTAGGTCAGCAAGATCAACCACGACACCCTGCTTCTTAGCAAGGCGCTCTGCCTGCGCCGGAGTGATGAGTTTCTCTTCCAAGAAATCACTCAACCCTTCCGACGCAAGGCGCTGCTTCACGATGCGCTCGTCACGCCACTTCCGTTGTGCCCGCTTCGCCTCAAGCTTCCAGCCGGGAACGACATTGCCGCCCTCTAGTTGCTTCTGAGCCCTATCACGGACCGCCTTCAGCCACGTTTCGATGACATCAGCTTCGTTCAGCACTTCCGCGATCATCGTACCCGTCATGTCTGCCGGGTCTTTCAGATCGTCGAAATCGTCCTTGGCAAGCGTATTGACGTGCGACTTCAATGTCGGACACGTCGCGCGAGCCAAACAGAATTTGCACCACGACCCTGCGGCGGTGGGCGCATTAGGTTGTGACGCTAAATAAGCAGCGTGGACTAGCTCCTTCGCCAATCCTTGCAACTCATCTAGCGTCACCTTGCGGCGCTTTACCCCGCCCAACCGGGGCTGCACCACGACTACTTCAATGTCGGTAAACTGTTCTGGATTGCCAGCAACGGTCAGCGCGCCAAGCGCATAGAAACCCAACTGCGGATTGATCTTTCCGCCGTAATCCACTTCGACCGCAACGCCACGACCGGCCTTGAGATCAAGCACGCGCAGGTGCGGCGGCGATACGATCACCGCGTCAGCCGTGCCAAAGAACTCAGGATGCTGTGGGAGTTTGAAACGCTGTTCGATCAGCAGCGTGCCGCCAAGGTTCATGTGTTCATGCTGGACCACGTCCACGTATGCCTGTGCGACAGAAAGCTGCTCGTCAGTAAACTCTTCAGTGTCGAAGAGCCGGGTCTGGCCGCGCAGCATATCTTCTGACAATGCGTGGAGACGTGAGCCTTCCTCCGCAAATGCCGACGAGACGTTCTCGATCCCTTCAGAGAGGTTAATCGACCCCGGACACCGCATCCACCGATGCGCTCCGCTTGCTCCGAACCTGCTGTGCGCTGCCATCTTTTTCTCCGTCCACGATTTCACTGACTAACTTGGCTTTACGCACTAGCACCCTAGTCACATCTTCGTCAACTGACTTTTTCAATACACACAGGGAAGCGTGGACCATAACGGTCTGTCCGCCCCGATATGAGCGGGCGATGGCTTGTTCGTTGAGCGCGGGTGTCCACGCCGGTTCTGCGATGAACACACGGTCCGCCACTTGCAGATTGAGCCCGGTGCCTGCGGCTTGTATCTGACCTATAAAGACTTTGCACTTCGGATCTTGGTGGAAGGTTTTGAGCGCGGCTTCTCTTTGGGTCGGTGTCATTCCACCTTGATAAAGGACCGGCCCATTAAACCGCAGCGCGTCAAATATCTCCTGCCCGACATCGGTATGCTGGAAGAAGACCAGCACTTTACTGTCACCACCGGACCAGATGTAGTTTTGAACCGCCTCCGCAACCGCTTTCGCTTTCGCCAAACCAATGCGGCGGCGGAGAGTAGACAAAGGAACTGATAGCGCAGTGATCGCAGTGATAGCATCGGCGTCATCCCGTAGCAGACGTTCCAATTCTTCCAGCGCGTCCATTGGCACGTCGGTCAAATCAATGTCGCGCGGCTCTACGACGAACGTGTCCACCAGCAACGGCGGCAAATCTTTCAGCACGTCCTTCTTCCGCAGGCGGGACATCGTTGGCCCCAGTTTCTGCCGCAGTTCGTCCAGATTTTTGACACCAAAGATCTTCGGCCCATAGGGGGTGTCAATATATTGACAGTAGCGTTCGATCCATTGCGAGAGTGTCCGGCAATCGCCTTTGGCTTCCGGGAACAACCGACTGACGTGCGTCCAGATCTCGCTGGGATCGTTCATTATCGGCGTGCCGGTTGCCACCCAAACACGCTTTGCGCGCCGGAACAACGCACCCGCACTGTCCGCCTTGAAGCCATACACGGCCCGCGTCCGTTTGGCGGACGGGGTCTTGAGCATGTGGCCTTCGTCTAGGACCAAACTATCCCATTCGGCTGCAAAAAGTTGCCGCCAAACAGGAGGCGTAGCCATCAGATCGTATGAACAGATGACTAACGTCGCATCCGAGCGCAACTTGTCTTTGCCGTTACGCAAGACCTGTACAGTTTCCTGTACACGTGCGCCGTATCGCACCGCCTCTTCAGCGACTTGGAAACGGATTGCAGCCGGGCAGATATAAAGCTGCCGACCGTCCTTTCCCGCCTCCAACAATGGCCGGGTCTTCCCGCAGCCGGGTTCCCATGCGAGAAGAAAATGCCCGCTCTTTAGGGCGGGCATTACTTCAGCTTGGTGTTTCCAAAGATTCAATTCAAAACCCCAGTGTCCATGTTGGCAAGGTCTTCGACCACCAACTTCTGCGCCACGGCCAACAGGGTCAGGGCGATTGGCGCGAGCATTTCCTCATCGCCATAAATATGGAATGAGCTGTTGTCGTGAGAGATCCCGATTAACAGCGCGTGGGTAAGGTTCGCGTCTTCGGCCCGCTCGAAAATCGGTTCTAGGTCAACGGCCATTCTCTAACTCCATGATGCGTAGCAGTCGCTCTGTTGCGATGTGCTGATAGGTTTCTCTGACTGCCCGTTCGACCGCGAGTTCCGCCTGTGCGGAAACCCACAACGACCGATAATCCACGTCACCGCTTTCCGTTGTCGGAAGCAACGACGAGTTCTCCTCGGGGTGGGTTGAGCATGTAAGCGATGCCCGACATGGCGGTGAGGAGATGGGTTCTAGCGTGACGATCTCTGGCATTGTCAACGGCTCGGGATAAGGCAACCAAGGATGATGCCATTTGTGCCAGTTCGGAGGGCTGGAATGGCGGGACTTCGTCAACGAAATCTTCCTCTTCGTCCATTAGCACTTCACTCCTTCTGGTAGCGGCAGGCCGTACTTCTTTGCGTGCGTGCGAACGCCGTGCAGCACGGTTGTATGGTCGCGGTCGAAGTAGCGCCCAATGCGGGCGTAACTCCAACCCTTCTCCATGACACAGCGATAAAACAATTCGTGCCGGGCGAAGACTAATGGCCGACACCGGCTATCCTGTAGCATCAGCGTGGGCGGGACTTTGTACTTCTCCGCCACTTCTTGGATGAGCTTATTGATATTGATTGTGGTCGAGATCTTGGGGACGTTGTCCCAGCGCGCCATCTCGCGCTGCACCCATTCCTTGATTGCTTCGGAACGGTTCTCGAAATCAGACTTCCGCTTTTCGACCACTTCCGGCACTGGCTCAGGCGCTGGCAGCATGACCACTGGCGCGGCCACCGCAGGCTTGCCCTCCAGACGGGCGCGGACTTCCTTGTAGTGCTTAACGAGTTTTGACTGGGCGACCGACATTTTTTACCTTTTCCACAGCTTTTTCATCTTTCACGAACGCGCCGCACCAATCCACTGGCTGCACGCGCGGCCAGCCTAATTGCCCGGCTGGCGGAACCGCGCGACAGATGCCGTAAGACGACAGTCCATCGTGGTCCCAAAACTTACAGTTTCTACAGTTTTCCACAGCCGCCTCCGTGTTGTGGAAAACGGTATTAGTTCCCTAGACGGAAATCAAGACCACGCTACGTCCGCCAGCACACGGTCCACGACATCGTTCTCATTGTCGCGCAAGTGCTGGTAGATTTGCCGGTAAACGCCCAAGCAGTCGATGGCCGCGTCTCCCGTGAGCAGGACTTGGTCGCCGTCTTCTTCGACCAGTTCAAGCCCCATCGAAGACACTTCCCAATCCACGCCCATTGTATTGATCCCGACATCCGGGTCGGGGAGGTCTAGCTCGTAGTAAAGCTCTGCTTCCCCTGTCGCGTAAACTTCTTTGCCTTCGTAACGCACGGGCACATCTTCAAACTGATAACGGAAATACTCACCCATCACTCTTTCTCCCCAAGCGCGGCGCGGGCAATTTCTCTTGCCTTCACGCGAAAGTCCCAATGATCCGGCACGTTCGTCTGACCCATATTGCTGATTTTACGCAGCGCCTCACGCAGCCGCTCTATTTCGTCGGCGGCTTCTTCACGCTCATGGTTCAACCGTCCCACCATATCGCCAATATTTGCAAAGCTACTCATGGTTGGTTGTTCACGCAGCCGTTCAACTATGTCACCCATCTTTCCTCTCCGCTGCTCTCAAGACCTTTTTGCCGTAGGCGGTACACCGGGGCTTGGCCCCATGGCCGGATTGGTAGAGCGATACCCCCGCACAACCCGTTCCACCCTTAGAGACTGCCACGGCCAGATACCTTACGCCAGCCTCTATCTCATCCTCACACGCCCGAAATGGGTGGGGGAGCCCGACTTCACGTGCCGCCGCACGACCCACCTGCATCATGCCCTTATACTGGCCGTTCTTTGCCCCGCATCTCTTGCGGCTCTCGACCCACGCCACTCCGTGGACTAATTGCCGGGGAAGGCCGTGCCGGTCTGCGGCAGCGTCCAGCATAGCGTCCGTGGTATTGAGCGGAGCTGACTGGATAGAGAACACCGCCGCGAAGATGGCAGCGATCATCACTCTTTCTCCCCAAACGCTGCGCGGATCAGAGGGACGCCGATTGCATTTGTCGTTGCCTTTGGACCCGGCAGATAAATGATCTCATCACGGTCAAGACGTAGAAGCTCACCTAAATCCCGTGGCGGCTCTCGCTGTTCAGCGGCGCGGCGATTGAACTCGCATGATCGACGCAGATAATCTTCATAAGAGCCTAAGCTGTAGAACATGCGCGGACCGGCCATCACTCTTCCTCCCCAAGCGCGGCGTCATTAATCAGCGCAAATAAGTTCCGCATGTCTGCCACTTCTTCGCGCAACCGTTCTATTTCCTTTGCCGATTGAAGGATCAGAAGATCATCTTCCGTATAGTCCGCATGATCTTCA
>Ga0255156_1000088_pt1 | contig 42825 bp, 58 predicted proteins | sample Atl_Atlam_RepA_8_FD_186026 | JGI IMG/M metagenome (GOLD analysis project Ga0255156, IMG submission 186026) | Freshwater microbial communities from Altamaha River, Georgia, United States - Atl_Atlam_RepA_8h | ecosystem: Environmental > Aquatic > Freshwater > River | place: USA: Georgia... | reverse complement strand
CGTGCGCAGATCTCTACCATCTTCTCGATCGAATAAACTAATTGACCATCTCGTGTGATACCTACAATAGCATCATCATATCCATCAACGTTCCCATCAATACCATCGGGTTTGAGCGCTTGTTCTTCTTCGGCTCTCTCTAAGATTAATTCTAAATTTCTCATATAGTTTTATTTTAATTTAAAATTTCGTACTCATCAACATTGGGTATTACGGCCAATCTTCTGCCGTTATCCCATATAACTTGTAGTTGTCCGATCCCATCTATATGTTGGATCGTTCCCAATGTGCCGGTGGGGATTGGGTTTGGATCATCATTCATTGATATTAATCTGATCCGCTTACCTTGTAGTGTAGTGTCCATAATAATTTTTTTGTAAAATTAAGAATTGTTTACTAATTCCAATAATTTATTTTCGAATTCATTTCGCATCTCCTCCTCGTCATACACTTTTTTTCCCGACTCGTCTTCATACCAATAGACTCCCGTTTCGATCTTCGGATCATAGGTGATCAACTTCATGGTGATCGAATACTCAGTTTCATGTGTGGTATCCATGTGCTGAGATCCAGCATATCTATTCTGCGAATGAATAACTACTGCTGAGTGGGAACCCATTGGCTCCCAACCCTCAGCAATCATATCTTGAACTTTCTTGTTCAACCCTTCGGGCGAACTTGCGGTGATTATTTTAATCTTCGTCATCTTCGTCTATATTAAAGGTTAATTCACATTTATCATTCACGGCTTTTACAATCTGCAATAGCCAATCAATTTGTGGAAATTGATAAATGCGAACTGAATGGGTTTCCATACTATTCACATCAAGCATATGAATAAACACTTCGGGGTCGCCATCTTCATCACGGCTTGCACTTACTGAATGAACTTCGTAGTTATCTTGAAATAACAATTCACCCTCAGCAAAATTAACACAAGAATTTCCCATACTTGTTTCGTGAATAACCTTGACAATATCACCAAGATTAAATTCACTAAGATTAACTTTGTTCTTGACTGCTTTGGTCATTAACATACTGAACACGGCTCTTTCCGTTTCAAGTCCGTGCTTAACATAAGAATCACGGATACCTTCAAAGATTGGGTTTGCTTTCATAATAAAAGGGATTAGAAATTATAAATTAGTTTTATTTAAAAAATACTTGTAAACTTCGGGTATGTGCTTTTTGTAATACGGCTGATTATCCTTGCACCAATTCATTAGTTCTTCTTTACTGCTGAACGGCTTTTGCCAAGAATTGTTTTCCATAATCATATTAAATTGTGGCTCTAATTCATCTATAAAGTCTTGAACAAGCCAACCTTCCCAAATGTGTTTTAGTAAATTCATACGGCTTAATTTTTATTTGTTTAGCAAAAATAATATAATCCTTTTTAAATTCCAAATAATTTTTTTTGGCTTACTTTTAAACTCAATGATTCTATAAGATTCACCCCTTTCTTGTATTACCCCTTGAACCCCGTTATCCCATAAAACATAAAGCCTTCCAGCCAGATCAACATATTCAATTAAACCACGCATTCCTTCTGGTATATTAGCCACGCTTATGGCTTCAACCCTTTGTCCAGATATTCTTTTCATAACGCTTAAAATTAATGCACCAGCATATATCTGTCATACGCTGGTGCTGGTTTACTAATTAGTCGCGGATTATTAATAATCTTTTTAATTCTTGCCAGAATGTTGGTCTGTCAAGTTGTGGTCTTATCCCAGCACTCGGATTACCTTGATATAACGGCTGGTATTCTGTGTACTGACTGCTTACTCTAAATTGCTTTGCCCATTCATTAAAGGATAAAGGCGATTTGAACTTGCTTACTTTAACTCGTAAGTTTTCGGGTGCATTTACATTCTTTTCCATAATTGATATAGTTTTATTTAGAAATTCAAAGTTATAAAATAATTCTTGATATTACAAAATGTAAGGGCTGGATATTTCACCAGCCCTGTAATACGCTTATGAAACCAGCTGGCTCAATTCAGCGAATACCTCACGCTCTCTGCGACCATACACACCGAATAGCTTATTCTCGTTGCTATCCCCTTTCAAGCTATGGGTAGTGTACTTTGTAATACCAGAGAATAACCCCCAGAGATTGCCACCCTTGTCTTGAATTTCCCCAGCGATATTCACTTCAAGGTCGCTAAGGATATTCTTCTTACGGGTAGATAAAGTAGAAAGGTCTGCCAAGCGTTCTTCCTTATCCAGATTAAGCATCATTCCCAGCACCATATCACGCACCTTCTGGTCAATCTTTACTTCTGTCATACGCCCAATGCTCTGGAATATCTTCTGCTCTGCTCGTAGTACATCTTCAATCTGCATACAGATAATGTCAATACGCTCGTGCATTCTCTGTGTATGACGAACTTTGTTAGCCATCTCACGATAGTTAGCAAAGAATGTATTTTGGCAAGAGATAGTTAAATTGCTATGACCGAATGCCAGGCTGGTTGAACCATCAAAAGAATTCACGCAAGTAAGATACCCCTTAACTTGATCCCTACCAAGCGAAAGGTCTTGTGTCTTTAATTGAATATACACTTTCTGCCCTTGACCGAAATAACCCCCTTTATGTAAAGGCAAACCCATCTTCCCAGAAATGCGGTCAAGTATCTCCATCATTTCCGAATTCTGTAATGGGTGATAGCCATCACCATGCACACCAAGAATAGCGTTATTGTCTTGACGCACGATAGCAACGCTTTCCGTTTCTAAATTACTTTCTGCCGTTACCAAGCGTTCTGCTTTAACTGACCAATTCAAATTTGCTTGCTCTAAAATTGACTTTTCCATAATGATTAAAATTTAAGTGAGAAATTTATTTCTGCAAAGTTATATAAAACTATTTCAAAACTACAAAATTTTGCCCAACTTTTTTTTAAATCTATTTTTTTTCAACTTTTTTTAAATTTTTTTTTGCCCCTAACTTGCACAATATCAGCGAGTTATGATAATTTTTAAAATAAATTTATCTAAAACACAAAAAAAAATTTGCGTAGTAATTTGCAACCCCTTATCTTTGCATCAGCAAATTAGCTGAAAGGGATAAGGCACTGCCCTATTAAGTGTGCCAAAGCTAAATTCTAAAAAAATGAATAAGCAAACCAACCAAGACAAGCAACGAGTTCAAATTACTTTGTTGCAATTATTCCACCTTTTGATTAGCACAAAAGGACACCCATTTGAGGGCATTGTATTATTTACTAAATCAGTTTTAAGTGGGGGCAAAAAAACTGAGGCTTTATTTAATGGGGGAGTTTACAAATTAGCGAGGTATGTATTTTGTGCAAATCGCGAGTATTTGAGAGCATTAGAATTGCTTTGCGAGAAAATGGGTATTGACTTCGCTAACTTCAAGCCACAAGCCCACAATTACGCAAATGTGGCTATGGGGGGAAATGTAATTTGCCACGACAGCGACAGCGAACTACCTTTTGAATTAAAGCGACTTTATGCTCAATTCATTTTCCACGAGGGGGCGACTATTGAAAGCCACTACTTTAATGGCGAAATGCAACCCCTAACCTTTGAGCAAGTTAAACCCTACTTGCCAAACCGAGATAGCAAGAAACAAGCCGAGCAATTAGGCTTAACGAGGGAAAATCAAATTAAGATTATCAACCCAAGTTTAAAGTCAATCCGAGAGGTGCGTTTAAATGGGGTAATTTACGAGGTAATTGAGGGGTAATTGAATGGGGGTAGGGTAACCTACCCCCTTTTATTAAAATGTCTTAAAACGCAATTAAACTATCTTAAAATGGAAGCGAGAAAAATAACCAACCCAACCCAAGCACTTGAATTTTTAAGAGGGGGCAACGCAACTGCCACCTTTGTAGGTCAATCCAACCGATACACCTACCGAGTGAGGAAAGCCGAGAATGGCGAAATGTACTTTGTATCTTTATTGGTAGGTGCTAACAATGAAAGCGACTATCTTTATATAGGGTGCATCAGCGAGGCGAGAGGCTTTTTCCAAACTGCCAAGAGCAACCACAAAGGACTTGCACCCGCTTTGGCTTTTGGCTTTATCTATTCCCGTTTATTGAATGGGGTAATTGATACCCGTACCGAAATATGGCACGAGGGTAGGTGCTGCAAATGTAACCGAAAGCTAACCACCCCCGAAAGTATAGAAAGGGGTATGGGTGCTGAATGTTTCAGCAAGGGGTAGGGGTACTATACCCTACCCCCACCCCCCTGCCGGTATCCCCCCTTATATAGGGGGTTTTTTCGGCTTTGCCCAGGGGGGACAATACCGTAACAGAAATTTTTCCGGAAAAAATCTGGAAAAGGGATCTTTGCCCCGATTTCTAAAATAAAAATTTTCCAGAAAAAATCTGAAAATTGGAAAGGCCCCCTATAATCAGAAAAAAAATTTTCCGGAAATTTTCAGAATATTCGCCCCGGTCGCATAAAGAGCTCCGGGGCTTTTTTTATGTCCCTTTTTGTATTTATATACTATGGGGAACATTATTATTACCGAATCTCAACTTAAGATGATTAAACAAGCGATTGGGGTTATTACGGAAGACAAGACCGATAATATAGATTGGTTAATTGACTGGTTTAAAAAAGTTCCTGAGGATAAGCTGAAAAGAACTTTTACAACTAAAGACGCTAAAGGGAAAGTTTGGACTTTGAGCAGAAACGAAATTCTTAAATTATTAAGTAGTGATAATTTTGTGATTGTTACTGACCCCAGTGTAAAAATACGGTTTGATTTAAACTATACCCCTGCTTCCTATTCACCACCTAGCAATGAGCAATATCCTGGTAAAATTCTTATAAGTGGGGATTGGAAAAAAATAATTAAAAAATCACCTGTTTATAAAGATACTAAGAATCCAATGGGTACGGTTATGCACCATGAAAAAATCCATAATTTGCAATATCAACAGGCGGATACAAGTAAAACCGATTGGGAATCAAGGAGAGATTCAAATAATAAATCTAAATGGTCAAGAAAGATTTCAGGGTTTTGTAAGTTAAACAACAATACATTTTGTAAAAAAGCTAGAGCGTGGGATTTTGTGGGTTATTTAAAAAGACCTGAAGAAATATATGCTCATTTATTCACCGTTAGAGAATATTTGGGGCTTCAACCTTTGGACATTATAACAAATGTAAATGTTGATCTTAAAAACGAACTCGAAATAGCAACAGTTAATGTGACAGTATCTAGAGGTGGTAAGATTATTCAATTACCAATTAAAAATATGGACACATCAAGTACTCAATTCGAAATATTATATTGTTGTAATAAATCCTTTGGAGAGACTTTGAAGTATCTACATAATACCTTGGCAAATATCGATATGAATAACAAGGCGGATGATAGCCAATTAGCATAAAATGAAATTACTATCTATTACTAGAAGAAGGCAACAAGGACTACTATTGGTGGGAAGGTGTTTTCTAAAGATAACCTGGGTTTGAAGACCCAGCTTAGGACCGGGACTAGTTACTATCCCGTTAAGGATCAGAATTCGCTACTCTGATCCTTTTTTTATTGCTTTACATATACATTATGAAATCCAGCTTCAATACATCTTAAACCATTGGCTGCAAGTATGCTGGTAAGTTTTGAATAATCACATATGGCTGGTTGATCCATTTCATAGATCAATAATTCAATCTGTGTGAATACTTCTGGGTAATTGTTCATTAATTCAGCTAGACAACCTTCACAGTCAGCAACAATCGCGTTAAACTTAACATCGAATCTATTTTGTAAATCCCATAGATCATATACGGGAATATCTCCTTCACCTTCTTCTGTATAGGTCGCATATTCATGATTATGGATCTTTAGCTTGTTTTTTGAAATGGCCCCCTTTATAATATTGAATTCACATTGATTAACCATTTTATTTTCTTCCAGAGCCGCCCATACATTTGGATCTGGTTCAATAGATACCTGCTTGGTCTTATCATTAATGATTTTATTGCAAGCGATGGATGCTGATCCGTATCTGGCTCCCAGCTCTAATATTTGATGATGAGGTTTAACATAGTGTGCTACCAGGTGCCACTCATGTGCTTCAACTATATTATGATCAATAACCTGACCGTATTCATTTTTAATAACCATGTTAATCTCTGGAACCATATTATCTCTTTTAGTTATAAGTATTTATAAATTATGATCATCATCGTTATTACCCTTGGAATGGCAGCAGGTTGGTTCGTTGGAGCTTATCTATTGGATAAGTGGGTAAACGACGCTCATGATGAATGCAACAAAGATTAAACTATTTATAATACATGAAACAGAACTTACACGAACAAATCAACAGAATCAAATCAATAATGAATATCAATGAGGACGATTCTCAAATGGCGGTGTTACAACAAGTAACCAATGACTTCAATGAGAAAATGGATGAAGATTTAACACCAGAAGAATTGCAAGATGTGGCATGTGCAAATCCAGATACCATGGAATTACCATCAGATATCGGTAACGAAGAAAAACAAAAGGTGGATGAGTTTAAAGCGAAATTAAAAACCGCAAAGATTCCTGAATTAATGCAGGTTAAAAGACAATTAAAAGAATTAAGAAGACAATCAAAACAACAACAAAATGAGCAAACTGGTGCTATGGTTACTTTGCTTGGTGTTACCATGCCACACACATTCGCCCTTGTAATTGGTGGAATATTGCTTATTATGGTATTGAATATATTACTTAGCTTAACCGGATTTCATTTGGTAAAAACAATTACCAGTTGGTGTACGGGAAGACAAACAACAAGTTACGGATTTAGGTTCGGAAGAAACTAATATAAAAAAACCCCTCGAAATTGAGGGGTTTCTTTTTTAGTGAATCGTTCGTAAGATATGGGCCAATATCGCCAAAGCGCCGACCATGACTGGCGCACTTACCTTAGCACCACCCATTAAGGATAAATGCAAAGCAACCGCTGCGCTCATTATACAAGCAATTAATACCGCGCCATATAAAGTTAATCCTGGTGTAATCAGTAGAAGTAAAGCGAATAATTCTACAGCACCAACAGCAACCCTATATTGAGCCAATTTCATGTAGTTAAAGTTTCCTACCATCTCAGCACTACCGGCTACCTTTCCGATTGCGCCCTTACCTAACATAACAGTTACAACAATTGTTAATAACCATCCTAGCATTTCTAATGTCAATAAATTTTCCATAATATTTCTTTTAATCTAATATAATCTTTTTATTTTATATTTTAAATGATCTCATAATCAATATTACCATAATCATTGTAATCATCGTTCTCATCATGAGTTGATCCATCTGGGTCTTCTTGAACCAATCTATAAGCCTCACATGCACTTCTAGCCATTACAGTATGCGTCCATGTTTGTACACAGGTTCTAGATGCTTGAATGGTATATTCCGTCTCTTCGTTATCTTCCCATCCTTCTTCATCTTCACAATCATCATCGACCAATTGTTTAGTTTCTGCTGGTCTATTGAAACTATCCATAGCATCGATCACTTCATTCCTAAATTCCTTAAGTTGATTAAATGTATTAATCTGAAAAGAGAAACTAGCTAAGTTGGATTTTACTGTAAGCCCAACATGTTCTTGAGGTGCGTCCGGATCATGATTTTCTGGATAATGTGTTACATAAAACCCATCCAATTCACCAAACCCAATATAGGTATCATCTGGCCAAACACTGATGTACTTATCAGGATTCGATTCTTTCATTTCTTTGTATTCATCCTCTAACGCTTGTAGTTCCTTAATTGCGTTTGAATATCTTTTTTCAAAATCCTTCTCCCATTTTTTTGTATGCTTTCCCATATAATGTGATTTAATTATATAATAATAAGGATTATACTTCAGATTTCCAAAAAATTTCATAAGTATTTATCTATATGGAAAATTTGAATGAAAGCATTAACAGGATAAAGGGCTTAATGAAGATGATTCAGGAAGGGGATTTTAACGCTATGGATCATCTACCTAATAAGACCCCTGACCAGAACAAGTGGGAGCTTAATTCGATTATTATGTACGTTATGTCCGACTTTGCAAGATACCGTTCTTTTGATGATAGCGACATTAATTTAAGTGATGGTTATTTTTATTTTGGTGATTCTGAGGGTGAGTACGCTCTTGATTATAAGTTTGATGTAAATGTAACGTCTCACGGATCTTATGATCCTGGCGATTACGAAACACCTCCTTACTACGAAGGCCCTGAATGGCATATTGAAAACTTAACATTAACCATTTCTAAAGTTAATGATGATGGTTCGTTTGAAGAGTTGTATTCTGGTCCCGATATAAGCGAGTTTGAAAAAATGAAGTTTGCACCTAGAGAAGGAAAAGAAAGAGATAGAGAAGTTACGGGCGCCGATATTATTTATGATGAGTTTGATGAAAAAATAACAGAATTGGTTGGCGATAATGAACCGGATTATGATTAAGCTCTGATGGCACGACGGCTGCGCCGGGCAATTTAAAGCGAATATTTATAGATTATGAAAAAAATACTTGTTACTGAACGTCAGTTAAAAATGCTACAAGAAGAAGGGTGGCAATATTCTCCAGAGAAGATAGATGAGTTTGTGCAAATAGCTAAAAAAGATTTGGAGAATGCAACTAAAACATTTAGAAGCGCTTTTAACGCGATTACATCTGTTAGTATTGGCGATATAATGGACGAGCCTGAACGCTTTGAAAAATTTCAGCAAGAAGTTGAAGCTCAGCAAAAGCATTATGAAAAAATTTACAACAAGTATTATGACATTGTTGAAATGTATGATTGGATGGATAGACCGGATAATGTAACAGAATTAGATCGAGTTAACGAAAAGATAGACGCAGTACAAAATGATTTGTATAGATTATCAGATTCTATTGAAGAAATTGTTGACTACACGAAAAAAATAAAAAGCGTAAACCCGTATAATGAAGCTTCTAGAGACGATCAGTAAAGAATTTGGTGAAGGTAGATCACGCACGGAATTAGGTTCCGGTGTTGATCACGTTGTCTTTACCGCAACTGACGATTCCAATATTGTTTATAAAATTGGACCAAGGATCGCTATTAACTATTGGTTCGACGATTTTAAAAAAAATCCAGATCTATTCCCGAAAGTATATAAGCGTGGTAGAACAACCATGAAATTAAAATCTGAAAAAAGTATTATTACCAACAAAGGTCAATATAAAACGTTTCCAGTTGGTACAATACTTCCTCTTGAATATGTTAAGCTTGAAAAATTGAATACAGATAGAGTTCAGAAAGAATGGGACTTATTATCTGATATATGCGAAGAGATTAGAGAGATTGATGGTTATGAGTTTTTGGATTTTTTAATTGTTTATATGGTTTGGAAACCTGAAAACAAAGAACGTGGATGGAACGACGATGAAACCATTGCAACAATTGATTCAGGAATGAAAGCACGTGGTCCACAAATTTATAACTTATTTAGAAGCTATGTGGACTTGGTAGATAAATTAAAAAAGGTAAAACCGAACAGTGTTCCAGATATACATCGTTATAATTTTGGATATGACAGTAAGGGTAAATTAAAATGTTTAGATTTCTAATATGAAAAAAATAAAACTAACCGAAGCACAACTTAAAAGATTAATGGCTAATGAACAGTTATTAAAAAATCTTGGGGATAAAATTAAATCCGGCGTGCAGAATGTTGTTGATAAAGTTAAGGGTGGACAAAATAAAGAAGTCACACAACCTGGAACAGTTAATAAAGGTAGAGATCTTGAGCAATTAAGAGCCGAATGGACAAAGATTAATCAAGACACAACTAATATGAGTGGATATGGTGAAGCGGTTAGCCCAACACTAAGTGCAGCAAGAATGCAAGCGCAAGTAAAAGCTAGAGTTGTAATATTAAAAAAACTTGGTAAACAAGAAGCAACTTTTGGATCTGATATTATTGATGAAGCAACATTTCAATTGGAAAATGGAAATTATGTAAATCTTGTTTTAATTAAAATGAGAGAACAACAAATTAATGAAGAAATATCCAGAATCAAAAGTGTGATGGGTATTAATGAAAATGAGGAAGGTATATCACCAGAATTGATGAAATCTTTTGAAGATGAGGCGGATAAGATGATCGCAAAATCACAGGAAGAGAAAAAAGAAATCGAAGAATTAATAAAAAGAATTGAAGCTGCGGCTGAACAACATGGTAACAAAGAAATGTTCCAAAGTCTTATTGATGATAATAAGAGAAAATTAAATTCATTCTATAGTGCAGATGATAAGTTTCGAATTGTAAACGCTTTGATTAATCAACATAAGCAAGCTGAGGCGTTTAGAAAATATGGCGAAGAAAGAGCCGAAAGAGCTAAGACCGCTAAAATAACCAAAGAACAAATTATTGATGTTTTTGTAACAGCAATTGAAGGTGGATCAAACTACTGGTATTATATTTTAGATGTACCAAAGGAGATAACCTATATGGTTAAACAAGAAGATATACCTTTTTCAGAAGCTTGTGGTAAGCACGTGTTAAATGGTGGTGAATTAACCATTTATGATGTTGAGGAAGTTGGTGACATGGAAGATGTTGACAACGATTATGCTCAAGATAAACCTGAGCCACTTGGGACTATCACTATGGATTCTTTATTGGATGCTATTAACATAATGAAGAGGGATTATCCGGATCGTTATGAATCGATCATTATGGATGAATACGATGCAGAAGACGCAGATGTATTTTTCCAGATAGCTACCATGGGTGAGATCGTTTATGGGTAAATAAGATATTTATATATAAAATAAAAAAAAATGAAGAAAATAGTTAAATTAACAGAATCAGAATTAGTAAACCTAGTAAAAAAGATAGTAAGCGAGCAAGGGGAAGATCCAGCTGAGGAACTAGCTCCTGGTGCTAAGCCAAGCTCTTCTGGTACAAGATTACCAGCGCCAATTCAAATTAAAATGGTTGTACCTTCTAAAAAGGGTGATCAAACATATTTGGTTTCATTAGATAGAGTAAAACAAGTAAAAGATGGTTGTGAATTCGAAGGTGCATTTAGAGGGGACGCAAAAAAGCATACTTTTGATTACAAATGTGATGGAAGCTTATTTTGGAAACAAAATTTGATTTCAGCAACTACTCAAGTAGAAATTTCTCCAGAAGCTGGTAAGTTACTTACAAAAGCTTGTGGATGCCAAGCATATGCATCTAATCAAAAAGCTGGCGGTATGCAAAGTCAAATGGCTGAAGATGAAGAAATGAATGAAGTTGCACCGGAGCCAATAGATACTGGCGAACCAATTGCACTTTATTTTTTTAAATTTGCAGAAGGAAGTGCGTCACCATTAAATGTATTTAAATCAGATAAAAAATCTGGTTATACACAAAAAGAAATAAACCAAATTGTGAAAGATATCGCTAGTTCTTTACAAATGAGCGGCACACTTGGTGTTCTTGAAAAGTACCATTCAACAGGTAAAATACCACCATTTATTCACATACATGCAGGAACCTCACACAGCGGAAGCGGTGAAGCAAATGCAGCTGTAGCAGGGAAAAGATTCCAATTTTTAGAAGGTTTATTAACCAAAGCAATGGATATGCTCGGTGTTGACTCATCAGTAACTAAATCAATAATTGTTGCTGATTCTAATTCAAATTATGAACCATCAAAAATAAATAAGAATTTTTATGACCCTAAGAAAAAAGCACTAGACCCAAGAGAAAGATTTGGACATATCATTATCAATCAATTGGTTGAGGAAGGATTGGATACAAAAGGTATACAAAACGTACAAAGAGGTTTAAATCGCGGATCTAGCGTTGTGAATACTTGGGCTGTGGATGGCGTTGAAGAGGATATTGTTGTAAAAAATATTCAAAAATTACAATCTTTTTCAGATATTATCGATTTAAGTAATTCAATAAATGCTGGTGGATCATGGGTGAGTTTAGAAGATTTTTTAAATGATCAGTTGTTTGACGATCCAGAAGAAATGAGAGCCGTTGCTAGTCATTTAAAAAGATTAGCAATAAGAAGTAATAAACAAATGGATACCGTTAGATTGTATAGTGGCGGTAATGGATTACGAATTAGTATTGGACTAGGACAATAAAAAAAGAACCCCGAATTTTCGGGGTTTTTTATTTCACTTGAAATACATTTATTTCCAGTTCTGGATTCTCTTCTTTAAATCTATTAAATCTTTCTATTTGATCATCCATATCATCAAATATATTAATAATCTCTATTGATGGGTTGTTCTTAAGAATGTCTTTAATTCTATCTGGCTTTTCTCTATTATCATTTTTAAAATCATAATAGTCGAAAATATAAAGCCCCCTTAATTTTTCTTTAACTACCGGTTCAAATTTTGCTAGACGATTAGTCATTAAAACATTAACTGAATTTGGCAGAACAGTATATTGATTGTACAAATCTTTTGTGGATTCTATCGGCTTAACATCAAATGGCTTAAGGCTATCTATTTGACCCCACCAACCTCTATGTGGCCATTCCTGACCGGTTAGCTCTTTGTATTTAACCTTACCTTCTTCTGGTAAAGGGGAATTCATTAAAGTACCATCAAAATCAAAGACGTTGAGTACTGTTGGTTGTCCTTTTGCTTTGAAAGGAACTTGATACAAGACTTCTTCAATTCTACCATTCACAGTAAATGTTTCTTCGAGATCCGTCCATTCTTTAATGTCATTTGAATCCTTTGGTTTTGCGCCAGCTGAAACATTAATTGCCACAGTAATATGTGGAATTGCATTTTGAGACAATCCGGTATCGATACCGACAGCCATAGCTTTGTCAGATTTACCTAACTTGGTAACCTTTAAACTAACTTTTTCCCCTTTTTTATCCTTAAGATCTTCAGGTAATTCCCCCATTTTAATTGTCATATGATGACAAATAACTTTCCAATCGTTAGGTATAGAAAGGTGATTAAGTATTCTATCTCTAGACTGGGGGTCTAAAACCACCGCAGAATAAGAAACTTTATAGCTTTGTTCTTCAGTTAGGACATCAAGTAGCCTCATAAATCATAAATATTAGTACAAAGTTAATAAAATTTTTTATATTTATGTATATGAAAATCTTGATTTCCGAAAGTCAGTTTGATAAACTCGTAAAAAAATTAAAAGACGGGGAAAGATTTATTAAATGTGACGCTTGCAAAAAGCTATTTACACAGACAACACATAAGGGTAAGAAGTCATTACCAATATGCCCATGGTGTGGTAAGCATAATATACAATTCAATGAAAATCAAGAAGTTGACGAAAGAAGTAGAAGTTTTGCTTTTACCAGAAAAAAACGTTTATTCAGTAAACCTGAGATGATGGCAAACCCTGATCGTTATAAAAAACACGAAAAAGATTTAAAAGAAATTGATCGTTATAAATTTAGTGAATTGGGCCCAAAATATAAAAAAGACAACCCTGAAGAGAATTATAAAGAATATTTGCACGTTAAGGAAAACTATCCTGTAGATAAAGAAGTTGGGGGTTTTGTTTATCACTATCAGATATTTGATGAGAACACTGGGGAGCAAATGATAACAATACATGTTATCGACCCAATAAACAAAATTAAAGTGGGTGAAGGTGAATTTGAGATGAGGTTTGCAAATCAATTCTTTGTAACTTTACCATATATTAGAAAAGAATATAGAAAACAAGGAATCGCCGCAGAAATATATAAAACTATTTTAAATTTCGGTGAACTTGTTTCTGGGAAAGCTCAGTCTGATCAAGCTGTTGGCTTGTGGAAAAAATTGATGAGGGAATTACCAAATAAAACTGTGTTTATAGATGATAGTGGAAAAGAACACGATGTTGAGTTAAAGAATGACGATATTGTTGTTTCAAAAACTGGGCGAAGTGTTTATGATAAAGGAATGGGTGGATATCTTAAAATGTACCAATCTTAATGAAAAAACTTATAATAACAGAAGATCAATACAAAAGATTGGTGAAACAAATTCGCCAACCTGATGGTATTAGTTGTGGGCCAACTTGTATAAAAATGGTTGGTGATTTTTTCAAGGGTGAGGTAGCTAGCATTGAAGATATCTGCAAAAGTTGCGGTACGGATCATATTACCGGAACGCCTCCTGAAAGAATGAGAAAAGGATTAGCGTCTTTGGATATAAAGTATGTTGAACATATGGATGATGAAAATCCATATCAATCATTAAGGGACGCAATAGACAGAGGTAGTGTTACAATGTTAAGAACATTAACACATAGAGTACCACACTGGATTGTTGTTCATTCGTATAACGAAGAATCACCAAATATATTTTATGTAAATGATCCTTGGCTAGGTCAATTAGAATATAATGAAAAACAACTTGAAGAGATATGGAGAGAAAGAAATTATTTTTTCTTTGAGGTTTTAAAAGAAAACGAACAAATAGATTTAAATGAAGATGAACAAAACGTTGTAATTAGACCGTATAGTGACGATGATTTTGAATCTGTTTTTAATATGTTAACTGATGTTTATAGTAAACTTAGAGGAATGTCCGCGGGATCTATATGGACAGTTATTAGAAGCCAATGTCGTGGAAGTTTCGGATTAAGTGTAGTTGTAGAAGTTAACGGTGAGGTCGGCGGTTTTTATTTTTTAACACAAGCCGATTTAGCACCAAAAGAAAGTACCGGTATAACTGATGATATGATAGGTATTCAGGGGGTGGCTTTAGGAGTATCTAGCAAGTATAAAAATCTAGGTATAGGAAAGAAATTAATAGAATACCCACAGACTCTCGGAGCTGATTATGTGTGGGGATACCAGCTAAAAGATTTAGAAAATATAAACGACTGGCTCAAGAGAAGGAAAATTTACGCTGAGTCCGAAGGTATGTATATAACTTATCAGATATTTAATAGTAATGAAGAAGGTAATTAAAATCAAAGAATCTAAGGTTTTAGAAATTATAGATAATATAATTAACGAACAAACATCACAATCAATAAGTGTGAGCGCATCTAATCAATTGGGCACGTACCCAAATTTTGATGGGCTTAAAACGCTAGCTAAAGATTTAAGAACTAATGTTGAAACTGCTCTTAGAGGTTCAACACCATATAGAATCAAAACAGATAATCCAAATGGGGTTGCTATAGCAAGAATACAAGGATCAGCGTTAAAATTAATAATCACATTGGTTCCATGTAAAGAAGAAGATAGGGATTGGTATTTTGATTTATCATTAGCAATTTACAGTGAATTTAATACACCAGATGGGTTTAAAGTTTTAAGTGCAAAAGTGATGGAGAAGGCCGCACAGAGAGGCCAAGCGTTTGTTGGGTCAGAGGGTAAAATAGAAAGTTTGGGTAGAAATCATATTCAATTAGATCAATTACCTAATTTAGACCCGAATAAACCAAATAAAGTTTTTAATCTTTATGTAATTTATATCGCGGGAGCAAGACCAAAAGGATATCAAAGAGCAGAGCTTGAGACTGGTGGGGAAGAACAACCTAAACAATCATCAAATACTCAGAATGCTGGGGTATCTTCTGATTTAAAAAATGTGAGATCAGTAAAAGAAGGTGATGTTTTATATGCTATTAGAAGTGTTGATAATCAAAAATATAAATTAACATTTGCACCATTTAAAGAAGGCTATGATGGGTTTGGTGTTTATATTACTGGACCAGGAACATATGAGGGTAAGAAATTAGATGGTACCGTTGCTTACGATTTAAGAGTTTATTCTAATAAACCGGATGAATTACAAGGTAATAATGAAATGGGGTCATTTAAGCTTATTGCTAGCGGAGAAGTAACATCGATATCAACATCAAAGTCAACATCAACAATAACTAACCCAGAAGAAACTAAAACAACATCAGAAGAAGAAGTAATAAAAAAAGTTTCTGGTAAGTTCACAACTAATGTTGCAGACACGGCGCACAATTTTAAAAACCTAGAAGATAAACTTGGTCCAATACTAAAAGAGATGTATGATATGGGTATTAACCCAAAAATTACTGATCTAAGTGCCAGTATTACTAAAAATGGTAATCAATACACAACAATTTATAGAGCTACTGTTACCAAAAGTAATGATGGTAAAGCATGGATGGGATTCACATCTAGAGGATCGATTGGCCCAGGTTTAATTAGAGGTAAAACATATGATCAAAGGGCCGACGGACAAATGGATGGTACAGAAAATAAAGACGGAAAATCTTTAGAAGAAAAATTAAAAGGAATAGGTGCTGGCGAAATAGAAACAATAACTGTTTACGAGGAACCAAAAGTATCGGTAAAACAATATTTTGTACAGTTTACAAAACCAAATGAATTTCCACCACACAAGTAATTTAGATTTCGTTCAATCTATCGCTTAATATTTCATTGAAATCATTTGTGTCTGCTGATGGATACCATCTATCATCTAGATCGTATCTAGGCTTTTCTATAAAGCCGTCACCCAATAGTTCTGAAAATAAACACAAGGCGTCGCTATCTCCGCCACAACGTTCCGATATTTCGTCAATATCCTCATCATCAATTTTGTTTTTTGAAATCAAATATTCTAAATCAACTTCAATACTAACACCGCCATCGTACATCTCGATAACTCTACCATATTCACCAAGAGTATCTTTTAGTTCGCTATATAAGTGATTTTCATAATCGTGGGATTCCGCGTCATTCATTGACCAACGAATCCTATTTTTAACTTCATCATCTTCATCATGTTCTTCAATCGCATCTACCAAATCTATACTAGAATCTACTTTTAATAACTCTCTAATTTTTTGTGCGTTATCATTATTAACTTCGTGTTGAACGGCGTACTTCCAATCAACATACTCTGAATTATCCCAAAAATCATATGTGTCACCACTTAAAACTCTTTCGGCAACATGTACATATTCTCCTCTAATGTAATCCTCAATATCTTTTACAGCAAATTGTAGAGTAAATTTCAAATCAAATTTTTGAGGTTCAATTAGCCCTATGCTTCTTAACAATTTTTTCTCTTGTCTTCCACTAAATAATTCAGGTCGATCGGAATAAATCTTTTTAATCTCGTCTTCAGTTAAATCTGAGAATTTAAAATCGTTTGAACTATTATATTCATAGCCAAAACCATTTATCAAAAACTCATCATAACCATCTTTAAAATAAAATAACGGAAAAATTAATGCATGATATTCACTTGTTGGTTTTGAATTTTTTTGTGCCTTAAGTTGTAATAGAGTGCCGTCACCATCAATTGATGCTGTTAAATGACTTTTATTAAGTGTGTGGTTGTTTTCTATTTTTTTATAGCTTCTTAATGAATATAAATTACCTCTAGATCTAGCACAGTGCCCCATTCTTTCGGCCTCGTCTGGACAATTTGTGCCCCCTAGATCTACCCAATAATAACCTTCATCATTTTTCCTAAAATCTAATATAATTTCATTTTCTTCTTTATAGTCAATTTTAGAATCCCCAACACCTAAAGACTCATGCCATCTTTCTGATTCATCATATAAATCATCAAAGCTCAATTCTTTATACGCGTTTATGTTACCCGCTAAAGCAACCCTAACCCAGTCCATAATACCTCTTAATTTATCTCTTTCTCTACTAACTGAATTAGATCCATTAACTAAACCCATTCTATGTTCAATACTTAAATTACCTTTTTTAATAGTTTCTTTCGCTTTTTCGGTAGATTCATAATAATCCGCTTCATATTTTTCTAATATTTTATATGCGAAAAATACAGCTAATGGTCCAGTAATGTTTGATAATATATTCGCTTCACTTTCTTTTATACCAAGTTTTTTAATTAGTATATCCTTTTTACTGGCTTCAGTTAATATGCTTTCTAGGATATTTTTAAATTTCATTTATACCAAATTTATCTCTTACTTGTTGGATGCTATCTGGAGATAGTACCCAGTTTATGTTTCTAGCAACTTCTGGTGGTAATTGTTTTTCTAATCTTTTTTGTTCAATGTTATTTTCATAAGTGATCCCATATACACTAAAAGCAATTATATCTGATGGACTATACTCACTAGCCATTCCCATTATAATTTCAAATCTCTTTTCGTATGGTATTTTATTAAGATCATAATAGGGGAAAAACTCGTGTAAACGTGTTATCAATGCTTTTATTCCATCACATCTACCAAAGTCTCTACAATTTACCCATATATCCCAAACATCGTCTGAATTAAGGTTTGGCCCAAAATCGTACTGATGGGATAAATTGGTTCCATATAAGCTATCAAAATATACAGCAGACTTAAAATTCTCTTCTTTATATTCTTTTATTAATTTCTTATATTGATTCTCGGTAATAAGGATATTCATAATTTATAAATATTTATATAACAAAGAACCGTTCTAATGAAAAGAATTATAGTTACAGAAAAACAAGCAAAATTAATTATAGACAGTTTAATTACTGAACAAGCATCCGCAGGACAAAAACAAGGGTTAGATAGTTGGTATTTGTGTGGGTATGATATCGTGAGCCAAAATGGAAGGTATTATGCTGAAGTGGAGGACAACAGTTTTATCGAATTACCCGTAATAAGTGATCTTAGGGGTGTGGTACAAAATGGCACATTGGTGTTTAATGAGAAGGTTCAAAATGGTTTAGAATTAGGTATGGTAATGAAGAGAGGGGCGGCGTGTATGAGAAAAATGCCAATGCAGTACGCAGGCGCAAGTGTAGATGGTGAAAATGGTAGTTGGTTTGTTTATGTTAATAATGAGGATAGAGAGGGGCCTGTACCAGTTTATAGCATAATGACATGGGACGGTTCACTTCAAACTCAAAACTTTCCGTACATGGAGATGAAAAAGGACAAAAACGGAACTGAAGTTATTTTTGCTGAGACTAGAACTAAAAGATTTATTATAGAGATATCACCAGCTATGAAGGGTGGAAGATACACCAAACAAGAACCAAATAATATACCACCACCAGTTAAGACACCAGAATATGAAGAAATTAAGCTTGACATACAAAGTCCATTCGAGTTTGATAAAGTAACTTTAACGCCGGAAGCAGAAGCTCAGTTTAAAGCATTTGTTGAAAAAGTTAAAGTAAATTATCAAGGTGTAAGTGGTGACGTTGAGGTTATTTGTTCAGCATCTATAGATGCGGATGAAAATGCTAAAAGAGATTATAACCAAAAGTTGTCTGAAAATAGAGCAACTACAATTGCAAACAGATTAAAAACTGAAACTGGCATAACAACCTTAAACTTTATTCCAAAAGGAATTGGTCAAACAGATCAGTTTGCTAAAGGTATGAAATATCCTGAGGTTAGAGATACCGCTAAAACCGCGCCAAACAGACGTTTGATAATTAATATGCCAACCCTAAAAAGGGAGAAAAAATAATTTTAATCTATAACGTGTAACGTTATTTTATCAATAGTGTTGTATTCGTCTTTTGAATAGCGAAGCAACACTTTTTTAATGCTTGATGATTTACTGTAAGAATTATTTACATATTTTCTTACGAAAATTTCACCGTTATCTTGATAAACAGAAACAGACTCATAATATCTTTTAGATAGATAATTTCTAGTCGCGTAGTTCAAAAAATTATCAGAATTTAATTTAATCACATTTGTTGTGTCACAGGGGATTATTTTAAACGCAGAATCCAAAAGAATTTTTGCTTTAGGGGTTAAGGATTCTTCAAACCCGGTTTTTGGATCACCCCAGAAAAACATTTTTGTTTTAGTTGCAAGAACTTGCGAATTCCCTTTAAAAAAGGAAAAACATAAAATAAAGATGAATAATAATTTTTTCATAACGCTTATTTTTAATTGTTGGGCAAAATTATGAAGGTTGTTTTAATATTCCAAATTTTTTTTAAATTCATCAATCATTTTAGTGGTATTTATTAATATAATAACTAACAATTGAAAATCAATTATTTATGATACTAAAATTAGGTTCTGAAGGTGAAGATGTAAAAAAATTACAGATAAAACTAGGTGTAGACCCAATTGGTAAATTTGGCCCTAAAACGGATGCCGCAGTAAAAGCTTGGCAATCTGCAAATGGTTTAGCGGCTGATGGTGTGGTTGGGCCAGCAACATGGGCTAAATTAATGGGAGAATCGGTACAAAGTGCACCAGTTGTGATTACTGAACCCGCACCGGCGCCAAGTGTTGGTGGGCTTAAATTAGAGAAGTTAAGGGGTCATATCCCAGATGCTGTTATTGCTCAAATTCCGGATACCGCATCTAAATTCAATATTAACACACCATTGAGATTAGCTCACTTTTTGGCACAGTGTGGCCATGAGAGTGGCGGGTTTAAGGTAACTCAAGAAAATTTAAATTATTCCGCAAAAGGTTTGATGGGTATATTCAAAAAGTATTTCCCAACACAGCAGTTAGCTGAGGCGTACCAAAGACAACCACAAAAAATAGCTAACAAAGTTTACGCATCTCGTATGGATAATGGAAATGAGGCTAGTGGTGATGGTTACAAGTTTCGCGGGCGTGGTTATATCCAATTAACAGGAAGAGCGAATTATACTGCGTTTGGAAAAGCAATCAACGAAGATATTGCAAACAACCCAGATGTTGTTTCTGGTAAGTATGCGCTATTGTCTGCCGCATGGTTCTGGTCAAAAAACGGATTGAATACTTTAGCTGATGGGGGTGCTAGCGATCAGGTTGTAACCTCAATTACAAAAAGAGTAAACGGAGGAACAATCGGATTACCAGATAGAATCAAACACTTTAAAGAGTATTATCATTTATTAGCATAAAAAATAAACCCCCGAAAACCGGGGGTTTATTATTAACCAAAACCAAAACTTACTAACCAAGAGTTTTCTCTTCTTCTGAGATATACTCAACGAGTTCTTTTATTTCACTACTCACTGTTAACATTAATCTTTGAATTAATGCGACCTTGAGAGCTAAATCAGTTTTTCTTTCGCCAAGGCTAATTAAGTTACTTGGGAATATACTATCTTTAATAGTTATCCCGTTGTTTTTACTAGCCATTTTTAAAAGCTTCTTCTGATAGTACTTCTTTGCATTTAGCTTAGTGCAAGATTTGCAATAGATACTTTTACCATCTTCATTAGTTTTATTCTTGTAAAACTGTGTTAGTGGTAAGGCTTTTTTACAACCTGTGCAGCATTTTTCCTTTCTTTCTGTCATAATCGTCTAATTATATTAGAGTGCAAATATAGTGACTTTTTTATATAATCAAAAAAAATTCAAAAAAATATGGAGAAAAAAACACCATTATTTAAAGTTGGTTTTTATCAAGTAAGTGAAATAAAGAACGGATTATCAAAGAGTTATGAGGTTGATAGTGGGCAATATATTTTTATTGAAAGATTAAAAAAATATATTGTAAATAAAAATAGAGATAAGAAAAGATTTAAATCTTTAGATAAAGCTAAAGATTATGCTGCTTTAAAATTAATCAATCACAATAAAGCTAAAGAGAAAAAATTAAGTAAAATACCAAAATCTCTTTATTTGGTTTTAATTAAAGAGGAGAGCACTGGTAGGACTTTTGTTAAGGTCGGTATAACATCTAAAAGATTCATAATGCGTAGATTTAGTAAGGCGTATGGGTATGATGGGTATGTACTGGAATCAATATTAAGAAGGATAGATACCCCTGAAGCTGAAAAGCTAGAATCCGAAATAAAAGAAAAGTTAAATAAAAAAAGGTCGGTTAAAAAATACCGACCAATTTTAGAAAGTTTTTCTGGTTATTCAGAATGTTTTAATTATGATTCTTTATCAGATATAGTTAAAGTTTTTGATGATTTAACAAAAACTACTTAGCTGAACAATCACCCCCACAACCTGGCTCCCAACCAAACAATGATAAGAAGCTATCGAATAGATCGCGTCTCAAATATCCTTGTTTAACTAATAAATTAGTTGAACAACAACCAACCTTTCCATCGGCTACTAGGCCATTATTTTTTTGATAAATCGCCAATGCCGCACTAGATTGATCACCCCATGCACCATCTGCACTAATTTGAATGATTGGTGATTTTGGGTTTAAAACAAAGTCATACCCTTTATACACCCCTCTGATATTTTTCTTTTTAAAATAATCGTTAAGTGCCCTTTGAACGTGGTGCATGTCTTCTGGTGAGTCTGTACCACTAAATTGTTCGCTTATTAAGTGGTCAATAACTCTTTTAACCTGTGATTCTGTAAGAATATATTTTTTCATATTATTTTGTTGTTCTTCTTTTTTTATGTAATTCTTCGTTTTCTTTTGTTAAGTATTCAACTTTAACGGTTAGGGCTGCGACCTCTTTTGTTAAACCTAATACCATCTTACGAAGTTCGTCTTTTTCATTTGCTGATTGTACTAATAATGCTTCTAATTTGGCGATTCTATCTTTACAATCGTGTCTAATAAAATCATCGTCCCTTTCTTTATTTAGCGCTCTTTTTTCGTAGAATCTAAACGCAGCAGCCGAGCCTAAAACCGATACAACAGCAATTAAAACTGAATATATATTTTCCATATGATATATAAATAGTCTGATTAAAAATAAAATTTTGAAGTTTTTTGGTTTTAAACAGTTTCAATCCCAAATAAATTTTAATGTGACAAAAAGACAGTAAAAATATGGGTCGTTTTGTTATTTGGATTCTTATTTATTGGGGTATGTAGAATAAAACGTTATTAAATCCAGACTTCTTTTTATGGATAATTTTTCGTATATTTTACCTACAATAAACTTAATAAATAAAAAAAGAATGAGAAAAACGATTCAATTTCTGTTGCTATTCTTAGCAATGAGTTTTACGGGGTTTGCTCAAATTACAACCTCGACGATTTCTGGTGTCGTTAAAGACCAGAAAGGTCAGCCTGTACCTGGTGCAACAATTCATGCAACGCACGAACCAACAGGTACTAATTATTATTCAGCTTCCAATAAGAGTGGTGTATTTGTGATTCCTGCGGTTAGAGTTGGGGGACCATACACTATTCACGCAACATTTATTGGATTTAAAAAGGGGGAGCTTAAGGATGTTAATACATCATTAGGTTTAACCGAAAACGTACAATTTGTGTTAATTGAGGAAGCAACACAATTGAAAGAAGTTGTTGTTACAGCTAATAAAACTGGAATTTTCTCAAAAGAGAAGACTGGCGCTGCACAACAATTTACTCGTAGAGAGTTGCAAACAATTCCAATTACAGGTGCTAGAACTATTGATGGGATCACAAAGTATAACCCATTTGGTAATGGTAGCTCATTTGGTGCACAAGACTCACGTTTAAATAACTTCACAATTGATGGATCTCAATTCAACAACAACTTCGGTTTGGGTTCATCTGCACAAGCTGGCGGTAGAACAGGGGCTTCCGCAATTTCGCTAGATGCGATTGATCAGTTGCAGGTAAACGTAGCACCATTTGACATTCGTCAATCTGGCTTTACTGGTGCTGGTATTAACGCGGTAACACGCTCAGGTACAAATCAAATTGAGGGATCTGTTTATCAAACACAAAGAGATAATTCATCTCGTTATGTGGGGGATAATGCAAGGGGTACTACTGTAACTGCAGCTAAATTTGACGAGAAAGTTCAAGGTTTCAGATTGGGTATGCCAATTATTAAAAACAAGTTATTCCTTTTTGGGAACTATGAAGGTATTGTTAGAACAGAACCAGGAACAACTTGGATCTCAGCCGGTTCGCCACTTACGGGTACACAGGTTAGTAGAGTAAAGTATTCCGATATGCAAACTCTTTCTAATTTTATGAAAGATAAATTTAATTATGTTACTGGTCCATGGGAAGGGTATTCTAACGAAAATTCATCTAACAAATTTTTAATTAGAGCTGACTGGAACATTAATGATAAAAATAAATTAACCGCTCGTTATGTACACCATAACTCATCAGCAGAAATTAATATTTCAAACTCTCAATCAGCTGGCGCGGGTAACAGAACAACTCAATTTAATGCAATGAGTTTCCAAAATAGTGGCTACATTATTCAAGATAACACTCGTTCAGCGGTATTAGAATTAAACTCAACGTTATCTAAAAGTTTATTTAATAACTTAATTGTTTCATATGATAAACAAATTGAAGATAGAGCGTATATGAGTTCAATGTTTCCAACGATTGATATCAGAGATGGTTCAGCAACTTATACTTCAGTTGGTTTTGATCCATTTACTCCTGATAATAAATTAAATTATTGGACATTTAATGTTACCAACAACTTAACAAAGTATTTTGAAAAACATACTGTAGTTGCTGGTTTTAATTTTCAACAATATCAATCAAATAATTTATTCTATCCGGCATCTAATGGTGTTTACATTTTCAATAGCTTAGCAGACTTCTATACTGCAGCAAATCAATCTTTAGCTAATGGAGGTAAACCATCAACATTTGTTCCAGCTCGTTTTCAATTACGTTATTCAGCATTACCAGGTGGTGTGGCACCAATGCAAACATTAGAATCTACAAGAACAGATTTCTATTTACAAGATGAATATAATGTTACTAATGATCTGAAGTTAACAGCAGGTATTAGAGCAAACATTATTTCAATCAATAATACTGCATTAGAAAATAAAGCAGTTAGCGCAATGACGTTTGCAAATGGTGAGAAATGGAACACTGGTGTTATGCCAGAAACTCAATTATTATTCGAACCACGTTTTGGATTTAACTGGGATGTAAAAGGTGAAAAGAAAACACAAGTTAGAGGTGGTACTGGTATTTTCACTGGTCGTCCTCCTTATGTATTCTTATCTAACCAAATTGGTAATAATGGTGTGTTAACAGGTTTTATTGATGTATCAGGCGCAGCAGCGGCTCAGTACGGCTTTACTGCTAACCCTAATCAATATTTTATACCATCAACACCAACATTACCATCAACATTTGATTTAGCGTTAACTGATCCAAATTACAAGTTTCCACAAGTTTGGAAAAACAATTTAGCTATTGATCAAAAGTTACCATGGTTGGGTTTAGTGGCAAGTGTAGAATTACTTTACAATAGCACTCTTAATGCTGTACATTACTACAATGCAAACTTAAAAGCTCCAGTTGGTAAATTAGGTGGCGTTGATAACAGACCACTTTATGGAGGAACTGATGCAACTGTTAGAGTAAACAATAACGTGTCAATGGCTGCTGTTTTAACAAACAGAGATGGGGCTTATAATCGCTCAGCAACATTTAAATTAGAGAAGCCAGTATCTAAAGGTCTATGGGGGTATGTCGCATACACTATGGCGGATGCACAAGATTTTATGGATGCAGGTTCAATCGCTAGTGGTAGCTGGCAATCAGCATTATCAGTTAATGGTAATAACGATTTAGGATTAACAACATCATCTTTCTTAGTAAGAAACCGTATCGTAGGTTTGTTAGGTTATAGATTAGACTATGGTAAGAAGTATGGTGGTGCAACAACATTCACGTTAGGATATGTTGGATCACAAAACAATCCATTCTCTTACATCGTTGCTGGTGATCTTAACGGTGATAGAGTATCAAACAATGATTTGTTATTCGTTCCAATGAAAGGTTCTGATGTACGTTTTGCACCTCTGACTGTTGGAACAACAGTTTATACAGAAGCACAGCAACAAGAAGCTTTTGACAAATTTATTGATCAAGATCCTTATCTTTCAACTAGAAGAGGACAATATGCTGAAAGAAACGCATTGGCTCTTCCTTTCTTACATAGATTTGATCTTTCAATTACACAAGATGTATTTGTTAATATCAAAGGAAAAAGAAACGCTTTCCAAATCAGAGCTGATATTCTTAACTTCGGTAATATGTTGAACAATGAATGGGGTGTTTCTCAAAGAGCTGGTGCTCCTCAATTGTTAAACTTTGTAAGTAGAGATGCTAACAATGTTCCAACATATAGATTATCAACTCAAAGAGATGGTGTTAATACTTTCTTAGCAAAAGATACATACCAATATAACTCTTCAGTATTTGATGTGTGGACTGCTCAATTGGGTATTCGTTACACATTTGGTAGATAATTTTGATAATAAGAAAATTAGAAAAGGGGGAATTTTGAATTCTCCCTTTTTTTATGTATATTTTAATATGGAAAGTAAAATTATAAATTTTTTTGGAGGTCCTGGTATTGGTAAATCAACACAAGCATCTGGTCTTTTTACAGAAATGAAAAAACACCACATGAATGTAGAATACACTTACGAATTCCCAAAAGAAGTGGCTTGGGAGGGTAATATTAGTCAATTAAAAGATCAATTCTTTATTACAGCTAATCAGCATAGAAACATTAGTAGATTATATGGTAAGGTTGAATATATTATTGTGGACTCACCAATAATACTTGGATGTTTTTATGAACAGAGATATGGTAACGATTACCCGGCGTCTATTTATAGTAAGACCGGGTTAAGTAAATTTTTATGGAATTTATTTGACCAATATAATAATATAAACATACTGCTTACTAGAAATAACGAAACATATGATCCAACTGGTAGATTACAAACACTACAAGAGGCTCAAGAAATTGATAACGATATCAAAGAAACATTACGGATTAATTCTATACCTTTCACTGAATTTGTTGTTAGCACTAATACTGCTGTGGATATATTTAAGTATATAACACAAAACAAATTATGAAAAAAATTTTATTAGTAGCCTTATTACTCACAGTATGGGTTAGTGCATTTTCTCAAGACACAATTAGAGTTAAAAATCAAGTATTTGAAGTCCTTTATTCACAAAACCTAGAACAACCTGTTTGGATTAAATATAGGTCCACAAATAGACCAACAAACGTTAATAGAGGCACAATGGACTTCTATACTGAAAAGAATATTAAAACATCAGATGCTTTAGATTATAAAGCAAACGTATATGATAAAGGACATGGGGCTCCAGCAGCAACATTTTCAGATAATATGGAAAACTTAAAACAAACGTTTTCTTATTTAAATTGTATTCTACAAGATCAATATCTGAACAGAGGAGAATGGAGATTACTAGAAGAACAAGAAAGAAAATGGGATGATACTGAAGATTTAACAGTGTTGATTAAAATATTTTTTGATAATCCTGTAAAAAGAATCCCCACAAACGCTGCTATTCCTTCGCATTTACAAAAACACATTTATTTTGAAAAACAAAAGAAATGGAAATGCTTTGTTTTTTTAAATGAAAAACCTAAATTTAAGTGGGAGCAATTAGAAATGGTTTGTGAACCAGGCGACCACAAATAGTATGAAAATATTAGGTAAAGAAACAATTACATATCAGGATAAATTATATTACATATACAGAAGGGTAAAAGTAACACAATTAAAAGCAGAACATGTATCTGAAGTAAAAGAATTTTGGATGTGTGATATTGTAATAAGAGGAAGGTATCAAAATGAAGATGAATCCTTCCTCTTTTTACGTGAAATATCTGATGCTATTGTAATTAGTCAAACTTAGCTTTAAGCCTATTGATCATTGAATGTACAGACTTTATACTTGAAAGTACACCACCTAATGATCCGCCACCAGAGCCACTTTCTTTAACTTCTTCTTTAGATTTAACATCTAAGCTTGGGCTTTTTTTACTGATGGTAGTATGTTGTTCTTTAATTTTGCTGTAAGTTTCTCTTAGTTTAATTGAAACCTTAGGTAAAAAGTCTTCAAGTATTTTAGCATATTTTGGGATTTCAGATTCACTACCTGATCTTGTGATTTTAACAATAAAACGTTTTGTCTCCATTGTATCCTGACCAGTAGCTTTTAATTCCTCCATAATCTGTCCAACCTTTTCTTTTGAATCAGCATATTTTGGGTTGTCTTTTAATTTCTTAATCTCGCTTTCTAGTTTAACAATTTGACTATGAATTTCTGCGAATTCATCAATTTGTTTAGCTAACTTACCTTTAGCTTCCTTGGACTCAACCAGATTAGCTAATTCTCTTCTAATAATGTTTTCTAGTATCATTTTATATTATTTTATAATAAATATTTCTTTATTTCTCTTATACAGATCTTAGTGTATTTTTCTTCGTTTCTTCTGGCCTCTCTTTCGCATGGATTAGAAAAATAACAATGTGTTTGTTCGTAGGACTTATATACGTTTCTAGATTGTAAATAGTGGGTGTATTCGTGTATGATGGTACTAACTAGGTCAAACATAGTTTTACAGGCCCCTAAATGTATTGTTATTTTATTTCTATAAAAGCAGTAATTCCCAAAAACAGTAGATCTTTTAATTGTTCTTTTTCTATAGGTTTGCTCAATTTTAAGCTTAGTTCTTTTTCTTTCGTTTACCCCAAAGTTTTGCTTGCACCATCTTATAGCTAATGTTGTATATTTTTTTTTGTTTAATTCAAAATCTACCGATTTTTTAGCCATTAGGTTTTTTGTCGATTTTAGGTGTTTTTTTAGTTTTTATTGGTTTACATATTTCTTTTATAGAATCGTAATTTTTAATAACACCATCCAATATCGCTGCAACTTCATAATTTTCAGCATCTTCATTCTTCTTCCACAATGCCACTAGAAGGGCTTTAAACTCAGTTTCTCCGATGTTAACCCTCTTGTCGGTACTATTCTTGATAATTTTAAAAACAGCGTAATTTAAAGCTGTTTTAGACTCTTCAGACATGTCAAAATAATTCTCAATCGATATGCTTGAAACAATGTTTGAGGTTAGGTCTGATAAAAATTTAATAACTGATGGGTGGTTAATATTTGCGCTCATAATTTACCCTTTTGTTTATAAATAGGTCCTACATAATTAATAAAAAGGGGGAGAACAACTTTTTTTTGCTCTCCCCCAGGACAAAATAATTTTAAACCCCTTATTTAGCCCATTTTCCTCTGGATACGATTTGAGCAATTACACCATATACAGACAGATCGCTATAGGTATCCTGGACTGATTCGCCAACAGTGTCATCTTTACCCAAAACAACAAGTTGTTTAAGTCTTTGGATCTTATCATTCATTCTGAACCAAAGCCCGGTTTGAGATAATTTAAGCTCTTCTGGGGTTTCACATCTGGTTCCTACTGAAATGTTATCTGGGCCATAATTCAACTGTTTCCTACAAAACAATTCATAATTGTCTTTAAGGATTTTTTTGAATTCCTTGGTCATTTCTGGATACATTTCCTCACACTTTTTAATGGGGTCAATTGGTTGGTTTTTTTCTTCAGACATAATATTTTAGATTTATTATATAATATACGGAAAATTATCCTCTTTACCAAATATTTATATAAAAACATATTAAAATGGCTTCAAAAAAATATAAAGAAATGCAGGCTAATAGAAAGGACCATGTTGGATCTGATATGCCAAAGCACAAACAGTTGATCCAAATGCTTTCTTTTAGGGTTGTACCAGCATATTATAAGGAAATTGAAAAGGTTGCTGATAAAAAAGATATGACTGTTTCTAAGTTAATTAGAAGTTATATTAAAGAAGGTATGAAGCGTGACAAAGAACTTAGCGGTAATGAAGAGAAGGACTTTGAAACAACCAATATGTTCTAATTATTTATCAAATCTTTTAAAAGAACTTCTTGTTATAAGATTAATTTGGGCTCCGCCAATAAACTGGTGGAGCTCTTCTTTTCCGGTGTAGCTCATAGCGGACTTAAGATAATCGGTAAAGTTTTTAACCCACCCCTCTAAAGTATATTCAACTTTATTTGTTCTAACTACACCTTCTGATGTGGTTAGCTCGTTTTTACCCCAAGATTTCTGAACCTCTTTGGTGCTCATACCTCTAAAAACTTTATATAGCTCAATATCAACATCAAACATTTTTTTAGCCTCCGGTGTAAATTGATTTACCTTTTCACCTGAGAGGTTTGTTGTTTCACCAGCGCTTTCTAATGCTTTGTTTAGAATTGACCCCAACATAACATAATCCGCACCAATAGCTAAAGCTTTTATTATGTCTGAATATTTTTTAAATCCGCCATCAGCAACAATAAGTGTGTTACCTTCTCTAAGTTTATCACAATTTTTAATTAGGGAAGCCATAGGATATCCTACGCCGGTTTGAACTGTTGTTAAACACCCATTACCATTACCAATCCCAATTCTAACAGCGTCAACACCTATTTTACAATATTCTGAGAATGTCTTTGGGTTTGCAACATTGCCAACCATTAGAAACATATCATCACCATACATAATTTTAGCTTTTTTTGATGCTTCATAAAGATCAAACATATGACCATTTGCAACATCAATAAGAGCACATATTTTATTACCTTCTGGCACTGTAACTCTTTCCCTCAGAAAGAGCCTTTCAAAGTCTTGTAAACTATAGGATAAAAAATAATTATAATCTACCCATTCTGATGTGGGATTGGCAATTCTCGGTAGAACCGGAATTATACCTTGATTTTTAAACAAATGGAAATTATCTTGACTTATGACTGTGTCCATTGGAGCGGTCATAATTGGCAAAGTTTCTGACCCATTAAAAATGGTTTTAACATTTATACCTCTTCTGCTACTTATTGGGCTTAATGAGGCTGGTTCTATTAGAAAATCGTCAAAATCATACAGTTGTTCAAAAGCTTCGTTCATTTTTTCCTTGTTTTGCTTTGACTAATATAAGAAAAAACACCAGAAATAAAAAATTATGCATAAAAAAAGTATTTATATTATTATGGAAAACAAGGTAATTTTTGAAGATACAGTAAAAGAAGTTTTAGACAGAATTCTTAGTGAGGAAGTGTCTAAGGTTAGAAGAGACGAATTTGCTAGAGTGCAATTTAAGATCGATGAGCTTCAAAACTCTCTAAATGAAACAGTTAAGGAATTAAGAAAGTTACAGGATTCAGTTCCTGGTGGGTTAAAAACTATCACAAACGGTAGGTTATCTGGAATCTCTCAGAATCTAAGCTCTGCACAAAAATTGATATTACAGTTAAAAGAAAAAATAAAACTATATAAAAAATCTCTTTATACTCAACAAGTAGAAGAAAAAAAGAAGTAATGAAACTTATACAATTAATAGAAGAGATTGATCCAACACTTAAGAAAAATGATCCGCATTATAAAATGCTTGTGGAAACTATTAAGTTTCTTGAAAACAAAGAAAAGGTGCTGTTCTTGACTACCTCGAATAGAGGGGGTTGGGCCGTAAAAGAATTAGGGGAAGAACCAAAATCAACTAAATTAGCTAAATCAATACAGACTTATTTAGGTAAGTCTAAGTGTAAGTTAATTGAGGTTCCGGATTTAAAAATATATGCTTGTGAGGCTAATATATCTCACTTTAGGGGTAACGATTGTGGTGTTGCTAAAGCAAAGCTAAAAGACAAAGAAAAGAACCCAACTGGCAATCATAGATGTTGGAGAAACATCAATAACCCAGATGATGAACTATGGAAAATCTCAAAAGAATTATTTGAGTCTGATGTAGTATTATTTTTTGGCTCAATCAGATGGGGGCAAATGAATGCGCAATATCAAAACCTAATTGAAAGATTAAGCTGGCTTGAAAATAGACACACAACACTAGGAGAAAAAAACCTATTAGAAAATATTGCGTCTGGCATTATTGCTATAGGTCAAAACTGGAGAGGTGCTGAGGTTGTTGAAACACAGAAACAAGTACTTAGATTTTTTGGATTTGATGTGAAAGATGAGTTATGTTGGAATTGGCAATATACAAAAGACGCAAAAGACGAAACTAACAAATCTTACAAAGAATCGGGTAAAAAATTTAAGGACATTTTTGATGTAGACTAATCTTTCTCATCAGAAAAAATATTCAAAGCATCAGTATCATCAACATTCTTCATTTCTTCCCTACCCTTTTCAGTTAGAAAAAAAATCTCTTCAGTGTTTTCATCCTCATAAGAATTTATTAATCCCCTTTTTTGAAGACTTCTCAATACGTCTTCAGCGGCAATTTCTTTTAGGATTTTATCAAACTCGTCTTCACTAAAAATACCATTTTCTTCGTCCAGACCATTTATAAGAAACTTATTTGTAAGTTCTTCAGCTATTCTTTTTCTAGCATAACTGTAGTCCTCGATTTCAAAGTCTTTGAAAAACTCGTCTTCAATTAGCGTTTGAATTATTTCTTCGGTAATTGTTTCAATTTTTGGTAAGTACCCCATCATTAAAAAGTTTATAAGTTCTAATATACGGATATTTTTTCAAATAAAAAAATGGGAGAAAATGTAGGTTTGGGATATGTATTTATGAGATTATTTCTTATATTTTAAATAAAAAAACTGTGAAGAATTACGAGATTTTTGTTAGCATCGCATCATATAAAGATAACCAACTATATAAAACAATCGAAAGCTTATATAATAACGCAAAGAACCCTGGGGAAATTAGATGCGTTGTTTTAAATCAAACAAATTTCGAGGAATTAGTTGATCATAAAATTTTCTTCCCGGATTGGAGGGTTGAGGTTTATAGTGTGGACAGTAGGCTTGCCAAGGGGGTGTGCTGGGCCAGACATAAAATCCAATCTTTTATTGAGAATGAGAAATATTATTTACAGATCGATTCCCATATGCGTTTTGAAAAAGATTGGGATGAAAAATTTAAATATTATTTAAACGATTGTAATAGCTTAAAACCCGTTTTAACTTTTTATCCAGCAGCATTTAATCCTGAAGATGAAAGTCGAGTTAATAGCATTATTAAAAATGAAATCAGAGGGTTGAATAGACTGGCATGTTCGTCTTTAGGTATTAGCATGGATAAAAATCTTTGCAACCTACACAATGGTGATAATAAACCAATATTGGGCACAACAACAGCCGCTGGATTTTTATTTGCACCAATAGAATATGCTAAGGAGGTACCATACGATCCAAATTTATTTTGGAATTATGAGGAAAGCGATCAAACATATAGAGGCTTTACACATGGTTGGGATTTCTTTGGGCTACCAGAGTGTTTAATTTGGCATAAGTATAACACAACTGGGGTAATGACGCATTATCAAGAGAATCCAGATTCAATGCACAGAGAAAACTATTCAAATAGTTACGCGGAAAAAAAATTATTCGAAAAGGGGTATGAAGGTGTATACAAGTTAGGTGCTCAAAGATCTTTAGAAGAATATGAAATATTAAATAATATTTCTTTCAAAGATAAATTATTTGAAAAACCAAAAGATAAAGACTTACTGATTGTTGTTCCGTACAGAAACAGAGAAACACATTTAAAAAGTTTTTTAGAAAAAACACCAAAGTATTTTAATGATAGAAATATTTCATATGATATTTTAATTGCTGAATTAGATGATATAGGTGATTGGAACGCTGGTTTATGTTGTAACTCTTTAATTAATTTTAAGAAGAAAGCAAACTACAAATATCTTTATATCCATCATGTGGATGTTTATCCAATAGACGGAGATTGGATTTATCCTGAAAACAATCAAGTACTTTTTAATTTAGGTGATTATGGTAGTTGTTTGATGAGAATGGATGATTATTTAAAAGTAGGTGGATATAGAAATGGTTTTTGGGGTTGGGGTGCTGAGGACAACGATCTTTATGCTAAATTAATGAAAGTTGGAATGCAAGTTGACGATATTACTAAGATGCCAACCTATGGTGTTAAATTTGATATTGGCTTTCAAAATCACGAGAGAAAGTTTGAAGCAATTAATTACAGTAATAGCCACAAAGTTCTTTTTACACCATATGATAGAAACAGAGATTCTGTATTTGATTTTAATAAATTTGGTAGGACACATTCATTAAAAAAGATTGGTGATTCTATCTATAAACATAATATTACACCTCTAACATCATCACCAAAAAATCATAAAAATAAAAATGTTATTTTAACATACATCAAGAATCTTAGGAAAGAATACATTTACCCATATATCAAAAGTGTTTCATATTTTGCATCTTACAAATATGATATGTATGTAATCGACGCATCAACAGAAGACAATCCTGAAATTACAAATCAAATCGAAGCTTTTGGTATGAAAGTAATTAAAAGAAGTGCAGTATATGATAATTTATTTATTGATAGATTGATAGCATTTAAAGAATTTGGTTTATCACATGATTATGAACGAATACTTTGCATGGATTTCTCTGACATATACATACAAAAAAATCCATTTGAAATTTTAGATAAGATCCCACAAGATAAATTAATTGTAAGTTCGGAAGGGGTTGTGATCGGAGACCAAAAATGGAACTATACTGTTATAGGTAATGTATATGGCTATGGTATTGCAGATTTTTTAAAACCATATGAAGTTTTAAACTGTGGTGTAATGTGTGGAAGCCCCACTAATTATGCTGACCTATGTGACACTGTTGTTGCTGAGTATGAAAGGTTTGGTGATGGTGTAAAAAGCATTTATGGTGTTGATCAGGCATTAATTTTAAAATTAATTTATCATGATCAAAAAATTAAACTAACTGTAATTAGAGATGACTATCCGTTTGCCGCTCATTTACATGTCCAGTTTAATGAAAAAGAAAAATGTAGATTTCAAGATATACAAATTTTTGGGGGTAAATCTGTTAAAGACAAGGACAATAACTTGTTTTCAATAGTACATCAATATAACAGAAGTACAGAAATGTATGGTGCAATATTAAATCACTTTAATATGCATTATCAGCCACCAAACTGATATTTATTTTAATACCTGTCTTTTGGACATAACCATTTAAACATTAACACACATGGACGGTGATGATAGTGAAGAAAATAAAAAAACTAAAACAGAAACAAGAACGCCTAACTTTTTACAGAGATACATCACTTATGTTAGCGATGTTCTTTCTCCCCTTTGGGTACGACGCTTTATTCAAATTGATTATGGATTTAAGTGGTTCATATTGGGTTGCAGATATCGTTTTCTATTCAATTTCAGGATGTTTTTGGTTGTCATATATCTTGCTTACGAGGCATTTATCAAATAAAAAAACCTCCGATTAGGAGGTTTTCTTTTTTTCTTCAGGTTTTTGCAAACCTTTTTTAACTTCATCTTTTTTTACATAATGATTCTTGGTTGCTTCTTTGTGTTTCTCGAGGATTTTCTTTTTTTCCTCGTCGCTCATTTTAAATACGTTATTCATTTTAAATTGTTTTTTCTAAATTTATTTTTTTACACTCTTCTTTTTTATTTTTTAGTATTAGGCATTTTTCATAATCTTCTGTTTGCTCAAGAATATAGATCATCTTATCGATTATCTCTATAAGTAGCTCTAGATCATTTTCGTAGCTTAATATTGTTTTATTTGAATAATAATGAATTATTATTTCATTGTCAAGAGTTCTTATATAGTCATATATCATTTGAACCTCATCGTCATCATAGTTGCCGATGTGTAAAACTCTGGTCGCTTGTAATAAAAATGATATGGACATATCCATAAATACCTCACTATTCATCTGTCAATTTTTTCTCTAAAATTCTAAAGCATTCTGAAAACCCGTCTGATTCAGCTTCTTCTCTAGTTTCTTTTGAAGATTGTGTTGGGCCAAATACTGTACCATTACTTAGGGATATTGTAAAAATCCATTGTTTTGGGTTGTACATTTCCAGGGTTAAATAAATCCCTTCCTTATCAAAAAAACGATATAGTTTCTTAAGATCATATGTTGTTATTGTGGAAATACTTAAAACCCCCACATTTGGGAACATAATATCATTAAACCTTTTAAAGGCTTTTGGATACAAAAACTCTATACAATACCAATCAAACATAACCATAATATAACAAATATCTATCATCAATTGTATAAAAAAATTACTTTTCATTAAAAAACACATACTTATTTGGTGTTACAGAGAAAATGATTATACGAGAATACTACTTAAACGAGGAAACTGGGAATCTATATATAGAATTCTCAACCGAGGAAGATGGTGATGATTTTTATAGAATTCTAGAACTTACTGCTGATGATGTGGAATATTATTCCCCATCTATAATCGACGAGGAAACCGAAATGGATGAAGATTTTGTTACTGAAATTGTAATTGAATATTTAAACCACAACGATTTACCCGGAGAAGAAATTTTGTAATATTTATTACTATATGTCTTTTTTAAACGATAAGCAGAAGGAAACAATTAAGGAATTTATAAAATTCGTAAAGGGCGATTTGGATCTTAAATCAACCCCTTCAGTTGTTTTGCAAAACGGTAGAAAAAACCTTAAAACAACTGCAAACTATGATTATACTAAATCTGATAAGGTAATCAGGGTTAATGTTAAGAATAGAATGGTTGTTGATGTTATGCGTAGTATTGCGCATGAATTAGTTCACCACAAACAGTACGAACAGGGTCGTCTAGAAGTAAAACCACCAGATATTGGCGGGGAAATAGAAGATGAAGCAAATGCAAAAGCGGGGCAATACATTAAAATGTTTGCGCAAAAAGACCCAACAATTTATGACGAGTAATTAACGTCTTGTAAACCGTAAAATTACAACAACGGTTACCGCCTTATCTCTCATCCCGGTGCTCAAATACAAATCTGTGGTTATTGGTGTACTCGTTAGCGTTAATTTTTTAGCTAAAGAGCCCATTGCATCGGTAGAAAACGTATAAGATGTATAACTACCATTGCTTAAATTTTTAACATACAAATCACTATATTCATTAGCTAAGTAGGGCCTTGGGAAATCTGCTTTTAATTCGTCCCCTCTTGTATTATTCGCAACATATAAATTATATGATGTGGCTTTTGGCGCGCCATCAAATTCCCAAATATCACCAATAATCAATCTTCGATCGGGTGATGTTTGATTGTAGTTTTGTTTCATTAAAACGCCACCAGAAACAAAACTTTGGTTATTAAACGCGTTTATACAGATTGTGTCATTTTTTATTATATCAATTGGAGATATTGAGCTAACCCTTACTACTTGGTAATCTGTAAAGATCCATCTACCAGCAATAGATGGTTCGCTAACAAAATCAATCTTTTCACACCCCCAAAAGAGGAATAACGTGAATATTAAAAGTATCTTTTTCATTTGTTCTTGATTTTAATATGCAAATCAAGTATATTTTCTTGATATCACCAAAAAAAAGTGTATTTTTTTTGTATTTATATGGTATGCAATTAGTGATTACAGAGAAACAACTTAAAGATTTAATCAGATTACACTCTGAAAATCAAGAGCTTATGGAACAAAGCGAGGGAGAGGGGACACCGGAAGCTGGCACGTCCAGTGATGGAGAAAAGAAAACCGGCGCGTCTAAATGGGAAAGTGGTGTTACAAGGGGGCCTGCTAATCAAATAGGGGTCACTAAATGGTCTGATGTGGTTGGGTCTAAAATTACCAGAGGAAAAGCAAACCCATTGAGCGAACAAGCAAATAATTCAAGCGTTGAAATTTTAAGGCCCGATGGTGAAATAGTGTATGCTCCTGCTAACACTAAAATTCTTAGTTTATTTGACTCTGATTCAATGGATGGTAGTAGGTTTAAGGATTCCTTAAAAAACTTTATACCAAAGGAAAAAGGTGGATTAGGAAATGAGAGAACAAAAGAATGGTTACCTGATAGTTGGTCAAAAATAATTAAATTAAATAGCGTTTCACAATTTGAGACACCAGATAAAAAAATATATAGAGCAACAATAAGACACCCAAAATTAAATGGGTTTGTAGGCACCTGGTATGATTTTTATCGATTAAGTCCAGACCCATATGGATGGAAATTTGTTGGTTATTTTTCAGATGGTGATAATAAACCATTTGTTGGTAGTAATCAAGTATCTGGTAAGACATTTTCCAGCATGGCTGAGAAAGCAACCAAAGCATCTGATTATGTTTACAAATATGAAGATGGTGAGAACTTCTTTGTAAATTTAATGTATGGTGAATATGCTGAAGCACTATTAGATTTAAGATCTTTTATATTCACCCCAGGTGGGATGGCAATACAAACAGTTATTGAAGTTGTTTTTTCTGAAAGTGTTGTTGTGCCAATTGCCATAGAAACGATAATGGCAGCAATTTTTATAAATGATGTCAATTTATTAATTGAGCAAGGCGATCGTGACCCAGAGGCTCTTTTCAGAGTAATTGAAGGGTTTATTTTTTATGGGCTTAGAATTGGCGCTAAATTTGTAGGTAATAGATTAAGGGCGTATCTTAATACACCAGAAGGTAAAGCATATATAAAAAGTTTGGCGGAAAAAGCTATACCGATAATTTCAAATATAAAGGGGTTGGTTAATAAACTACCAAATAGTGGATTAAAGCGATATGTAGTTTCTAAAATTAGTAAACTAGATTATTTACCTAAATTACTCTCTAATGCTGGTGGGGTGATGATCGCTAAGATACCTCAAAGGTTTAGAAAAGCGATATTTTCCGGTTTATTAGTATATGTTAGTGTAAAGGGTCTAAATAAGTTATTAGGTGTAGAAGAAGGTACAGTAGAGGCTGAAATGGCTAAACCAGAAGGTCCTAGTGATGAAATTACAGCAAAACTAGAAAAAATTTCAAAACCAACTATTAACGCTGAAGAAATTAAAACAGCGGAAGATTTAGATATCCTAACCAAAACTGAAGATAAAAATCAATATGCTCTTAACTATGTTGAACTCTTAAAGGTTGGTTATCCTTGTTTAAAAGAACTTTTAAGTAACGGTAAGTTTGAAGTAGTTGTTAGTACTGAAGAAAAAGCCATTTTTAAAATAAATGGTGAAGAATACTATAATGATATGACTGGCGGTATCTATAAGACAGCCACAAACGAGGATTTCGAATGTTTATAAAAAAATAAGTATTTATATATAAAATAAAAAAAAGATGACAAAAAGAACTTTATTGGAGGAAATAAAAAGAATCCATGAAATATCCGGTATTAAAACGGAAGTTTTAATGGAAGAGTTAATTAATGAGGCTGCAGACCCTATTTCTAAAGAAATGGCAAGAATTATTTCTGCTTTCTTTACTGGTATGGAAAAAGAGATACTAGTCGGCACTAAAAAATATACCCAAGCGCAGGCTGCAAAAATTGTTTCTAAAATAGGATCGAAAACTTTAACTGCGGATGAAATATCGGTTATAAAAGCATTAACAAAAGAGGTAATTGCTGCAGATCGTGCAATAATTACGACTTTGACAAGAGATATTTTTGGGGAAATGCAAAAATTAAGTAGCAGAACTTTAAAAACAAAATATTTTAGTGAGGTTAAAGCAGCATTAAAAAACATTTTACCAGATAATGAAGTAAAAAATGTTGTTGACGGTGTTAAAGTTGAGATTAATAAACTAACACCAACCACCACTGGTGGTACTTCACCTAAACCACCTAAAAATGAACCAGTATTAACCCCAGATCCGAATGCGCCTGGCCCAGGTTCAACACCACTTAAATTTGACGATTTACCAGCAAATGCAGATGAAATTATTACTGCTACAGCCAAGTCAAGTACAGAAGCGGCAGCGTATATGCAACAAGTCGATTTATTAGGTTTTAATCCTCAAATTACAAAGTCGTTAAAATTAAGTTATTCACAAAACTATAAAAAAACAGCTGCGGAGCTTGTGGCGGAAGGAAATGAATTAGCAAGAATGCTAAATGAAAAAACATATGGTTTCTGGAAAAGAGCGTGGTCAAAAATTAGTAATGATCCAGCAGCTGCAATTGATAAAGCTGGTAGAAGTAGTGCCCTACTATTGAAGTGGGTTACCATTTTAAGTTTATTAGGTAGCGGAGCAGCCATTACTTTTGCATTTAGAGATAAAATTATGAAATGGTTAGGATTAGAGGGCGAATCTATTATTCCGGATATTACTCCTCCAAATTTAGGTAATCAAACAGGAACATATGGATTTGATGATAACGGAATATTACAATGGTTAATTAAAACATATCCAAATACACCAGCAAGCGCATATGAAGCACCAAGAAAAGTAACATCGCCATATAATGGCTATGGTGTTAAACTTAAAACTGGTGGCAATGAGATAATGTTTAAATATGAAAATGGAAATTATCAACAAGTTCAATAATATTGACGAACAGACTTTTCCGGGAGGCGCAGGTGGTACATTTCCGGGATATGGCAGCGGCACTTTTCCAGGGTATAGTGGCGGCACTTTTCCAGGGTATAGTGGCGGTACATTTCCAGGAACTACACCAACCACAGGATCAACCACAGGATCAACTACAGGATCAACTACAGGATCAACTACAGGGTCAACTGGAAACGGATTCACGGATACTACTTTAACTGGAGACGATTTAAAAGCTGGTAAGGTAGTTAAATACGGAATGAAGGGTGATATTGTTGGTAAGATCCAGGAACTGTTAATTGCTAAAGGATATAAAAATATAAGTAGAAGTGGCAATGTTGATAAAATTTTTGGGAATAGGACCAAGCAAATGGTAATAGATTTCCAAAGAGCAAATGGTTTAAATGACGATGGTTCTGTTGGAAAAGATACTTGGCCAAAACTAAACGACCCAAATGCCGTTGGCGCATCGGCATCCTCACAAAGTAGTTCAGCAATCCAAGCGACTAGTACTAGTAAACCTGATGAAGTAGCTGGGTCTGATGCAATTATTATACAAGAAGAAAGAAAAAAATTATTAAGAAAATACCTTCTACAATTTAAATAATCATCGTTTAAAAGATATTTATTATCAGAGTTTGATTGGTTTGGTCGCCGTCAAATGATAATACAGAAAAAACGAAAGGAGGTATTCTAAATCTCGACAAAGGGGCTCTAAAGGCTCCTTTGCTCGTTATATTCATATAATAAAAAAACCCATCATTGATGGGTTAATTTTTTGGTGGAGGTGACGGGAGTCGAACCCGTGTCTTGCTCGCAATATCATAAATGGACTACACGTTTAGTACAACATTGTTTCTCAATGCTCCGAAATATTAGATTTGATATATGTGGGAAACCAATCTACAAACAACCTGGTCTCAGAATTATTTTAAACGAGCTCTGACCTGTGACCCGTATATCGGACTTCTGTTCCTAGGTTAACGTCCTACCCGACCCGAATGTAGTCTCGCCTTAGGCTACTGCTACGTTGGAAGTTGCGATCAAGCCGCAAGCCTCCATGTTGTTATAAACGTTGCCGTTTAACTTTTACCACCGTGGATTAAAGTCGTAGATGACATCCGACTACGTGCCCATTTACCATATCAACGCCAATCAATACCAAACACCCCCATATTTTAAAGAACTATTGCAAAGGTATAAATAGTTATGAAACTTTCAAAGGAAAATTCTTCTCGTATAAGGCTTCGAAAAACAATTTATTCTTTTCCCATTTTTTATCTACCATGCCAATTGACTTATGTGTTACTCTAATTTTTGTTGTAACACCAATTTTAACACCGTCTAAATAATTTTCAATACACAGTGGCAAGTCATAAAAATGAAATCCCTGAAATTGTTCATTGAATGTATGTTTAATCCTTTGTTTATGAACCATTATAAATAAGCCATCAATAACAACAACCTCTTTTAATTTTTCACTATAATCACCTTTAGAGTAGTGATTAACGTGACGTTTACCTTCATGTTCATGACCAACAACACCATACATCGATGATCTATCTTGCCACCACATACCACTTATTAAATTATCTGTACCAGCCAAACCGATAATCCCATATTCTGGATTTTTTTCAAATAATCTAACAACTTTAGGCGTTATATTTTTTGTTTCAAGTATTAGATCATCGTGCATAAACACAACAATATCATTTTGACTATCTTTTAGACCGTCATTGTAAATTTTAGCTAATGGTTCACTGCCATCATTTTCGTAAACTAAAATTTCAGTTTTGGGATGAGAAAACATTTTCTCAACATGTTTAAGATACTGATCATCGATCTTTCGTGTTGGTATCACAACACTTATTGGTATATTAATCTTCGACATATGTTGCTACAATTTCGCCATCGTACTCTTTTAAATCAACGATGATTGGTTTATTACTTGGAACGTATCTTTCAGTGCAAATAGATGCATTAACAAATAGAGTATCATTTTTATACATTGGGCCGTATGCACCATGTATATGCCCAAATACATGTAATAAAGGTTTAATGCGTTGTTCCACGTGAAACGCGAGTAATTCACAACCAACAGAATGACCACCAAATCTATCTTGAACAAAATCTCTGCACTGATGTGGGGGGCCGTGTGTGATTAACACATCGGTATCATCTGGGATCATCGACCAATATTTTTCTAATTCTTCGCCTTGTCTTGGTAAGTTGAATGCCCAATTATAAAATTCAGGTTGCCACGGACTTCCCCAAAATTTTATTGGTCTTGAAAATTCTGGAGAATGTAATATAAGTTCATTGTCCTCCAAATATGTAACATTGGATTGTGAAAGATTTTCTTCAGTCATTAAATTATGAAACCAATCATAATCACCTTTGTGATGTGGATACCTGTGATTCTCAAATGCAAAGTCATGATTACCAGCAACAAAAACTTTAGTATCATATTTCAAATCCATAAACCAATGAACGAAATTTTCAACATCGTGTTTTTCTCCTTTATTAGTACAATCACCAGAGTGTATTAAAACATCACCTTCAGGCAGATCATACCCCATCATAGGATGTAAACTGTGTGTATCAGATATGCAAACGATTCTCATTCAATTAATATACAAAAAATTATTTTAAAAACAAAAAAAAAGTCAGAATTTCTTCTGACTCAATTTGGGGCCGCACGGTTAATATTTTTGTGAGGTCTCTTCCACCATTTAGTTTTTTGAAAACTAAAAAAATTAAAACTCTGAGATTACAAGTTTTAGTAACCGACTCTAGAAAGATTATTGTTTCCTTCCATATCCACTAGCTTTTGA